>Ga0206871_10135_pt1 | contig 19743 bp, 14 predicted proteins | sample Alteio_BWOrgCont_33_FD_152627 | JGI IMG/M metagenome (GOLD analysis project Ga0206871, IMG submission 152627) | Enriched cells from forest soil in Barre Woods Harvard Forest LTER site, Petersham, Massachusetts, United States -... | ecosystem: Environmental > Terrestrial > Soil > Temperate forest >...
AGAGTTTGCAATTTTGCAAGCTGCACCATTGCCTCATCTGCCAAACTGGCAGTGAGCCCTTCGGCACGATTGGCAAGTTCGTCGACCTGCGCTTTCCTAGCGCGAATCTCGGAATCGAACGCGGCGAAGGTCGCCTGGTCCTTCATACGCAGTTCGTAGCGTGGGCCCTTGCCATTCCCAGCAATCATACCGCACGAGCTGCCGCCACCGCTTTTCTCAACGGTGGCCTGTGCGTCCGAATGTTTCGCAAGCGCCGTCGTCTCGTCTGCGACTACGCCGTAGGACGCGGCAAATGCGTCAATCCCCCGTTGCTCGGTGTTTAGCGTCGCCTGAAACTGCCCGACGGTCGCGCTACCGCCCATCATATGGACCCAATGCGTTCCGAAGCTCGCTAAGATGGCAATAACCTGCAGCGGGAGCGCTCGGCGAAAATACTTCGCGCGGCGCGTCATCGCCCATTGCGTCAACAAATAGAAGATCGCGGCGTGCAGCGCGCCAGCGACCGAAATCGGAATAAGGAAGCGCAAGAAGCCGATCGAACCCTTGCCGTGATCGCCGACACCTAGCGTATCGTACAGCAGCATGAGTCCGTATGTCGTCGTCACGAAAGATACGATCGTTAGCGCGACGCGCCAAATCGAAGGCGTCAACATATCATGCGCAACCTGCTCGATGGCGGTAACGAAAATCCGCACACGTTGCAGCAGCCTGGGAGGCGTATCGTTATCGTTCATCATGCCGTGCATGATCGCCTCCCGCATATCGAAAGCCAAGGTCATTCTTGTTAGCTCCGGATAACGAAGGACGGACTAACAGTTTTACCAAGCGTGCGAATTCACTTGCCAAGAGCTTACGACCAAGCGGATGGGCATTATCTGGGCCCGCAATTACGATACTGAATGACCAAGGATGTCCGGCTCGAATGAAAATTCCTGCGATTTGGATTGCCTGAGTGTCGCCCTTGACGCTCACTGTCCCTGTCTTCGCAAAAAGCATGCCGCCGAGCTCCGTCTTTAGTGACGACAGTGAACTGAGCGTGCCGCCCGGGTCAGACGTTGCGGCAAGAACATTGGCAAGAAATGGCTTTGCGCGAACGGGAACGACCGACTGGAGTGCATCGCCGCGCAACGGCTCACCGCCTGCGACAAGCTGCCGTCGAGTCACACCGTCTGTTCCAAGAACTGCGACATCGGATATCACAGTAGGAAAAGCGACGTCAGCGACGCGGTCTCCCGCAATTACGTTCCCGAGTGCGGCAGTCATGCGTAGCATTTCGGCCGGAGTAAGTTGAACAATGCCGAGGCTAAGCGCGGTCGCTGCCGGGACATCGCCGAACGGGGGTAGCCCGAAGGTGGCAGCCGCCATTTCCATTTCGCTGTGATTTGAATAATGGCGCAACGCCCAGTTCACCGCAGGGGAATTGCTGCGAGCAAAAGCATCCCGTGCAGAGAGCCACCGCGACTTCGCCCGGCAGGCGGCCTGGTCGTCAACCGCCGTAACTGCCATGCCTGGTATAGGTGCTTGGCAATAGAGCGTGCTGGGGGTGTTGTGCCGGCTTAGGACCAGCGCGGCGATCATCTTGGCCGTACTGCCAATCTCCGTTTGGCGGCCAAGAAATAGACCTTCGTGACTCGAGTAGAGACCGCGCAAATGGCCTTTGTCATCGGCCAGCGCGACAACAACCTGAGCCGCTGTCGTGGAACCGGAGTCGGTCAAATCCAATGACAGCCCTGCGACACTTGTCTGCAATTGCTGCAGACCGGAAGAGATACTCTCTTCAAACACGCGGCTGTCAGTAGCCGATGTCGTCAAATGCACGGCGACCAGGCGGCCTCGCCAATTCGATTCGAATGTGCGATCCAGTTCGGTCTTAGCAACCCGCAGCTCTGGCCCGGCAAAATAAAGACTGCGCCGCGCGGGGTTAACGGTGATCCGCCATGCCTCGCGTCGATCGGCCGGCAGGAGTTCGGCAATCTTCGGATCGAGTGACGGCATGGGTAGCGGCAGATCGACGAGTCGCCGACGCGCGTCGGCGATCCCGATCGAATCCGCAATGAAAGCATTGGAGAGGCAGTAGTCAGAGCGAGCTTTCACCCGCTTCCAGCGCGCCAGCGCAAGCGTCTGTCCCTTTTCGTCGCTGGGCGGCGCCAAAACGACGGGCGTCTTCACCGCCGCCGCGAGAATGGCCTGCTGCTCTGGCAATAAGGCGTTAGCCGATTGGCCAAATAGTATTCTCGCCGCAAGCTCGATGCCGTAGATCGGATCGCCGAACCCGCTGCCCGCAGCGCCGATGACCAGCGGCAGATGCATGCCGATATAGCGCTCAGAGAGTTCGGGATCGTGCTCGTGCAGCATCCCGGCAAGTGCAGTGGCGCCGACCAATTCGGCCAACTTGCGCAACGCCACGGCGCCGACAGGCTCGTCCGAGCTCGGTGACTGGCCGTTGAGCGTGCGCACGACTTGCATGTTCAACGTCGAAGCGCCACGGCGTCTTTGAAAGAAAACTGTCTGGACGCCCGCCTTCACCATCGCGACGGGATTGAATCCGAGCCAGCTGGAAATACCATCGAAGGCTGAGCGATCCTCAAGATAGGCGATACACGTGCGCCATACCGGAGGAATTGAAATCGGCGGGACCGCGGCGTGGTCAGGCGGCAGCACGGAACCGTCGCTCCAATCGGCAAGGGAGGCCGGCGGGACGATCCCAATCCAACGACCGTCCGCGTCGAAGACCTCTGCGGCCGAAGAGCGGTCGTGCGCGTAGTCCAACTCCTCACGCACGAAAGGATTGGCCAACGCGCAGACAATGAAGAATGTGGCGATCAAAAGTGGTGAGGTGATGAGCGTTAATTGCAGACCCAAGAGCGCGAGCCGGACTGCGAGGGGGACTCCGGCGGTCATGGCAGTGATGGACAACGCCGCCGCGCCCACCACCATTTTCACCATCCCACGAAGGCTGGCCAGCGTAAACGCAACTACACCACGGAATAGGTCGCCGACGGTCCTACATGCATTGAGGAGAGCCAAGGCGCCGTCCCGCAATCGGTACCGGAACTCGCCGACTATCGATGAGGCTGTATGCAGAGTGAAGGTCATTGCAATCCACCAGTCCCGTAGCGGCATTTCAAACCGAAGTTCATCGCGGCTGTGTGCGCCTCAATCCTTCATTGCCGCTGCCGTTTCAGGTAGGCCCCGAATACGATGAGGGCGAGGAACGCACCGAGCGCCACGCCTTTGGAAAAATCGGAACGAGTTGCAAAATCGACTATTGCCAAGTGTGCTGTTTGCAGCAGGCCTGTGACGCCCTTCTGGAAGTAGACAAGACAGATAGCCCCGCCCGCCGCCGCTAGTGCAATGTTTCGGAAGATGGACGATCCCAGGAGGGCGGCCAGCAATATCTTGCCGACGACGATGCCGACCATGAAATCGTAATTGGGAAGAGCATGCATGTTCATCTCCCGTCGTTTCAGCGCCTGTTGCTTGCGGCAACGCTTCTATTGACGTCTGCCAAACGGACGGTGCGCGCTAATGAGCACGGAGCAGACGAACGTTCCAAAGACGCGGTGGTATTCGTTTGACACGGGCGCGGACAAAGCGGCGATACAGAACCCACGATTTTGCCGGCAACGGCGAGAGCCTCCTGCTCGGTATCCGCGCGAATAATGAGACGTTCCCGCGCAAAGCCTGGTTGCGGCAGGTCGATGGTTACGATGACCAACCAATAGATTTGGCTGTCGTCGCAAACGCGCGTCATTGAGATCGAGTAACTTGGCATCCGAACCCCCTACATCAATCGACAGCGAACAGCGCAATCGGCGCGTGCTTTCACACGAGGCGAAGCTAGTTAGCGCGGACTAGTCGCGCCGCTGTTCCGTTAGTTTCGCGAAGAAGGATCTTCGCGCAGTCGATGACATGCTCGGCCTGAGTGAAAGGCCGTACGATGCAGAAGGATCTGTTCCTCATGTAGGATCGACGTTTTGTACGTGGACCTACTCTCGTGTCAAGCAAGACACCGCGAACAGATGCAAGGCGGAATTACGATACATTCGACGCCAAGGATAGATGCAAGCGCGGTGCCAATTTGAGCAAGGCGTCTTCGACTGAAAAGATTAAGAAAATTTGGAGACGAGAAAGTTGCGATGTCGCGCTTTGTTACGACTCCATAACGGAGCGTTACGCGCGCGTCATAATTGCGCTCACAACCATGTGGAGGAATCGTCGCAGTTGAGGACAATGATCCGCCGCCTGCCGCAAATCGCAGTGCAGGTTGAGTCCTGCGGGGCCAAATGTGCGAGAGCCAAACAGAGGCTTGACGGGCTAAAGCCAATGGGCTTATTTTACGTGTAAATTCGTGGTCAATTTGAGCCGGCCGGCTTGCAGCCACGTAAAACAAGCTGCTAAAAGGCCGGGGACATATGGACCCGGCGGATACTTTTCCGGCCGGGTTTTATGTTGGCCAAAGGAGGCCCCAATGTCCACGTCACCTAGGAAGCCTTACCGACCCGAAACGAAGCTTGTTCATTCGGTCGGCCCAGTTACTGCTGATGAGCAGGACACAAGGGCGATCTATCTGACCCAAGGCTTTGTCTATGACAATGCTGCAAGCGCGGAAAGGCGATTCAAGAATGAAGAGCCCGGGTATCAATACACGCGCTTCGGAAATCCAACCATTACTACCTTCCTTGAACGTATAACCGAGCTCGAAGGGGCACAGACAGCTCGCGCAACCTCAACAGGTCCGGCGGCCGTGACCGCCGCGCTCATGGGCCAACTGCGAGCCGGCGATCACTGTATTGCAACTAGGACCCTTTACGGCGCATGCCGATACATCGTCGAAAATTATCTGCCGCGATTCGGCGTTGCCACGACGCTGGTCGACGGAACCGATCTCAATCAATGGAAGCGAGCAGTTCGGCCGAATACAAGGACCCTGTTTCTCGAAAGCCCGACCAATCCGACGCTAAGTGTGATTGACATTGCGGCAGTTGCAGAGATTGCCCACGCGGCAGGAGCCACGCTGGTGGTCGACAATGTCTACGCAACGCCTCTGTACCAACGTCCGTTGCAACTTGGCGCAGATTGCGTCGTCTATTCCGCAAGCAATCACATCGACGGTCAGGGTCGTTGTCTCGGAGGAGTCGTCCTCGGGTCTGAAAAATTCATTCAACCGCAAATTCACACATTCATTCGCCAGACCGGGCCCTCGTTATCGCCGTTCAATGCCTGGGCGCTCGCGAAGGGACTAGAGACACTCGAAGCCAGGGTACGCAAACAGACCGAAACTGCCGCAGCCGTCGCCGATGCGCTGAGCAGCCACCCGCGGGTCAAACGGGTGATCTATCCAGGCCGCACTGACCATCCGCAAGCGAAGATCGCGAAGCAACAGATGAGTGGTGGCTCTACTCTCGTCGCCTTCGAGATCAAAGGCGGCAAGAATGCAGCGTTTCGCTTGCAAGATTCGCTCAAGCTTATCCGCATCAGCGACAACCTTAATGACGCCAAAAGCCTGATTATTCACCCTGCCAGTACTACTCATCAAGATATCACGCCGACACAACGTGCCGTTTTGGGGATCGGTGACGGCCTGTTGCGTTTTTCGGCAGGCTTAGAACACCAGGACGACGTAATTGACGATCTCACAGCCGCACTTGCTGCCATGTGAGTAGCGACGTATGCTATTCGTTGTCGAGCAGCTTCCATCGCCCGTCAGCCAATTTTGCCGCCGCCAACAGCACCGTCTTTGGGCCAAAAATCTCCGATTCCTTAGCTAGCACGAGTTTGGGCTCCGACCAGCCATCAGACTCAAATGCCAACAATAGCGGCTTGTTGTAAGCTTGGTGGGTTCCGGCGCGCCCATGGTCGTCACAGCGCTTGAGATGAATCTCTCCCCACGATTCGGTGCTGACAACAATAAAGACCTGATGCTTAGGAAATCTCGCACTCCGATCGACCTCCTCGAAAATACCTGGGACAAGGGCAGTCTGGCTGGCGATATTTGTCCTAATATTCGACTCTTCCTCGGCCGCCGTTGGCCTTGCAGTCGTACCCTCCTCCTGGACCTGCCGTCGACCATCAGTGACTAGGTCCCGCGGACGTTGAACGTCGGCAGCAAGGAGCGTATGCAGCCGCCTGCCTGAAGCATTGGCGATCTCATGGCGAAGCATCCACAAAAGCACGCGCTGCTGCGCGCAAAATTCTCCTTCGACAAGCCGTCCAGTGCGATTCATCACATAGGAGTTACGCAAAAGGAGCCGGAGAGCGTCCGTTTCGTCATCATCCTCCAACGAACCACAGACTGAAGCTTTCAATGCCGCCATAAGCTTCATGGCATTGTCAGTATCGATTTCAAATCGATAGCGATGACGACGGCCGACACGTTCGCTGTCCGTGCTGACAAACCATTTAGAGAATAGGCCCTTTCGCGTGAGCTGCTCCTTCAAGGGCCAGATCCAGTTTCTTCCATTACCGAACTCATCCAATCGGCCGCTTGCGGTGCATACCCAGTCCGCCACGTCATGGAACAATCGGCGCTCTTTCGCTCGTTCGGCGTTGATAGTCCCGCGGCCCAATACCGTCATTCTGATTTTTCTGATGTGGGCACTCATTCTAGCGGGTGACCACTTCTCCCACTCTTGTAGCCAACCACGCACGAGGGGGAATGCTGATCCTGTACGGGCATTTCCGGCTCTAGTAAGCTTGGCGGAAGCAACAAACCATTTATTGTTGTCGTATCGTGGCTCACCCAGATCAAACGCTTCACAAATATTCTGCGCAAAACTCCTGTCGAGATAGGGCACCTCCCGCGTCGCGAGATAAATCTGTACGCTTCCATTGAAATCGTCATTACCCGAGAAGTAAGGTACCAAAGCGTAGATCGCAAACTCCAAATTAAAACGAAGAGCCTCGTCAAGCGGACCATCTGGAAATGAAGCTACCGAAACAGTGCCCGCTGTTGCTGGGTGCGCTGCCGGCACTCGCGTCGCAATCACTGACCATGCCGCCCGACTGTTCGCATTCAACTGAACGTTATTAAGCAGGTTTGCCAGCCGTTCCGTCTGGCTTTGGCATTCATTTCTGTCCCTCGAGATATCGCTGCCTTTGCTAAGGCCACCGGGCCCGCCGCCCTCAAGTCCGGCCCAAACAGTTCTCCGATTGCGATGCTCAACCTCAAGCTGCTTCTGGAGCGTTCCAGCGGCTTCCGGATTTGGATACACACAGAACGCGAGTCCTGACGTAATACCTTCTTCTAAGTCGCGCGTTTCGTCGGCGTAGATTTCGATGTGATGATCGGAAATTCTCTGTCTTTTGGGCGGTCGTTCGCTCGTGGCCACCTCTATTGTGGACTGGGCATGCGCGAGTTGTAGCCGCAAACGCATCATCTGCACGGCCCTTTCTAGCCCGTCACGCAAAGCGGCAAGAGAGGATTCAATCGACGTTGAATCGCTTAGGACGCGTGGCTTTTCGAAGCCGGTGAATATATTTTGATAGGGTTTTAGCCACTCTCTGATCCACGGCTGACCGGTCGACGAGAACAAAACGATAGGCGTGAGTGGCATTGCTAGAGCAAGTAGCTTGGGCAAAAGCAGCAACGCCTGATCGGCCATGCGGTCATTTATAGCCCGGTCGTCGCACCAGTCCTGAATCTGCTGGATTTCGTTTGGTTCTATGGCGCGCCATGCCAGTGGTGGAATCACCTTCTTGCGAACGATGCCAAGAAGGCGCCGCGCCTGCGTTTTCGCTTCATCGGGCCTTGAGTAAAGCCTCAAATCAAGAAATATGATTTCTGGCCCGGCATAATTGCCGCTAAGCTGACTGCGATGATCGCGTCGATCGAATACCGCCTTTGTTTCAAGAAATTTAATCAAGGGCGCCGGCTCCGTACAGCCAAACAGCTCCACTTTCGACGCCCCAGGTTTTGTATTGTTCAGTTTTACAAAACCTTGCCCACCGGGATTGCACGTCTCATCGTATGCTTGTCCATCGAAAAAGCGGCAAAGGAAACGCGACCATCCCTGCTCTAGTTGATCGTCGACGACATATACCGAAAGGGCGAGATCGAATAGATGCTTGCTGCAGGGCTTCCCGACGTTCCATTCCTTCCAACCGGCTGCGGCAGTAAGATCATGCCCCGTCCACTCCAGTCGCGCGAGGAAAGCGCCAAACAGGCCACGACGCCTCCGCTCTGGCTTCGCCAAGATGTCCGGACCGATGACGTTATTGACATCGTGATGATCATCGCTTTGGGCTAGCGACGCCGCCCACTGTTGGGCCAGACCTTTTAGATCTTTCCCACGTCCCTGACGGACGCTGGCGGCGAAACTCTTTCCTTCCTGCACCAGTTTCCACCCGTCCGCATTTCGGATAATCAAGCCTTCTGATTTCGAATCGATGGACTTCGAATTTTCCGCTTTCAGATCTTTTGACTCAAGTATCCGCCGATACGCCTTTCGGAAGGGCGGCACTTCGCCGGCCGGGACTAAAGGGGCGTAGAGACTAACCCAGGGCATCTCCGCCAAGAGCTGATGCCGCATGCGAATTGCCCACGCCCCTTCGAACTTCTTGCCCGTGAAATCGACGATGTGAATACGGATATCTGGAATATTTGTATTCTTCTCAATCGCCGCGATCGAGAAGGCCAATGCCCAATCTAACGGTGTGAGATGAGGCTCCAACAGTTTTTCGGCGCGACCGCCTTCAATCTGTGGGGAGGCCTCCCAAGTGATTATCACGGCTTCCTTGCCTTTAATGTCCGTCAGAAGCCCAGGAACGCCGCTACTATCCGAAGCCCAGAGCCTGGTAAAATCTTCAGCATTACCGTAATTGTAAACGCCTGCTGTAGATCCCACCGTTTCGATTAGACCTTCCTTGAACGATGCCGCGATCACTGCCGCCCCCAAAATTGTGCCTCATTGATTAAAATCGAGCCGTGTTAGCTGCAGTCCGCACGCATGTAAAAATTGCCTAATTCTGTTTAGGTCGCGCTCTGGATTATCAAGAGGATCCAGTGCAGCCGCCAGGGTCTTATGGCCTACCCGCTTTCCCGTTCGAACTCGCAGCCGACGCGTCAATTCCTTAAGAACGCCTTTTTGCAAGTCGCTACCCTGATTTTTGAGGAAGTCATATCGGGCGCGCATGTCGAGACTTTCCAGGTGGTCCGTTAATGTCGCGGTCAACGACGAAGACGCGACACTCATCGATGTCGAAGCTTCCGGAACGATCGACAATGACGGTATCACCTCTTCTCCGACGGGCCGAGGACGCGCCAGTGATAAGAATTCAATATCCTCCGGAAGCAAAACATTCGAGCGCGTCGCCGCCACCGCACGCAAGATGGAAGCTTCCAGCTCCCGAATATTACCGGACCAGTGATGCTTCTTGAGTTTATGCTCCGTTTCTGGCCGCAGAATCGGCAAAATATCACGGCGTGTTGCTTTATTTGCCTGAGCGACAAATATTTTAAACAGCTCTGGCAAATCGGATATTCGCTGCCGAAGGGGCGGCAAGAATATCAACGAAACGCCCAGCCGATATGCGAGGTCTTCGCGCAGCACATGATCGGCCACCAAGTCGGAAAGGTTATGATTCGTGGCAACGATCAGCCGGACATCAACCTTTTTGTCGTTCTTTGCTCCCATCGGCCGAAACGTGCCGCTTTCGACAACGGTCATGAGTTTGTTCTGCACCGGTATTGGAATGTCCTGAAGTTCATCCAAAAATAGCGTTCCCTTGTCCGCAAGATCGAATAGACCAGGTTTTGTCTCGTTGGCTCCTGTAAACGCGCCACGTTCATGGCCGAACAAGGTTGAATCCAGAGTCTCAATGTGTGCGCCGGAACAATTGTAGTGCTCGAACTTTCCTTTTCGTTCGCTGAGTCTGTGTATAGCCTCAGCAACGAGCCGTTTGCCCGAGCCGGTTTCACCATAAATCAGGACCGTCAGAGCATTACGCGCAGCGGTACGAACCCGTGCGGCCACTTCCTGCATTTCTTTGGTGTGCCCGATGAGAAAACCCAGATCGCCCGCCTCGGGCGCATGAGCGAACCGCGCTGTATCGATTGCGTCGCGTATTGCCTGACCCAGTCGTTCGGCCCAACCGAAATCTCTCGTAAAGTTCGGTTTGGCGAAATAGCCTTGAGGTTGTCTATCAAACCGTTCTAAAGGTATGTCGACATCGTCGAGTCTCGTCGTGAAGACGATGACAGGGGTCGATTCGAATTTCTGCGCTATCGTAGCGAGCAATTCGCCCCCCGCCGTTCGTCCATCGCCGCGTCTCTCGTCGCCGGGAAAATGGAGATCGAGGAGGATGACCTGTGGGGCGCTGATTTGGATGGCTGCCAATGCTCTTGTCGGATCGGATTCCTTGGTCAGCTCAAAGCCAAGAGGACTGAGATTCTGAGCAAGGGTAGGATAGAGAGAGTCCGCTTCGTCATCGATCAAAAGCACTTTTATTTGTTCGACAGATGAAGTACTTCCGTGTGCGGATTGAGAACGCGAAGCCATGTCAGCCTCCCCCTTCCGCGGTCATTTCTCTACCCACGCTGTTGGTCAGTTTGATCGCGGCATCGAGGGCAGAGCATGCACATTCGAGTCCCTGAACCGCTTTACCTAGGAGTTTTGCACAAACGGTACCGCCCCGTGATCGAAGCTGTGCACGCACGGCTTCCAATTCGTGCCATTGGGTCTCGAACTCGGCGATGGCGGCCTTCATCGGCGCAAAGCCGCCGCTCTGGGGTGCGAACCGCTCTGCTGCCGCTTCAAGCGCCCAAAGCCGGTCCAGCATCTGCCGATGCGCCTGCGAAATTGGCACCGTGCGTTCCAGATGGGCTTCATGCAACTGCATGCTCCCGCGCGCCGCATTTTGGAAGTCCACCAACGTTCCTTGAGTGTTGCGCAAGCGGTTTTCGAGCCAATGGCGAACTTCGGAGGCAGCGCGAAGGATGTCCTTGACCGTTGGCAGCAGTCCCACCGGCATAGGGGCCTTGGCGCCCTCGATAATCCTTTGGACCGTGGCGAGCAACTCGGCGTCGGTCGCATCGTAACGCAGGTAATCGGCTCCGGGCCACTCCAGGACCGCAGCATCCGGTTGTCCGCGAACTCGATCCCGCGAATGGAAACCGAAAATCAATGTTGGCCGAAGCAGCCCGCCGGCGGCCGATGTTACCTGCAGTTCCTGCAGTACTGCGCGAAAACCGGTCCAGGGCGCGTGCTTCCCCGTTCCAGCCCAATGGCAATAGCCGATCGCCAAGCGTGATACTTCATCTTGCTCGCCAGTGCTCGCCAATAGCGTCGTGATACGGCCGCGATAACACGAGTCCAGGTTATCCGCGGGGAAAAGCGCCTTCATGGCACTGACCGCCTACGAGACATCAACCCAACGGGAGCTTGCCGGCAATTTCCTCTGCCTTAGCCAATTTTGGTCCAAGTCCTCTAATGTTGCCGAGTTCGGCAGAGATTGGTTGCGGAAGGGCCCGAAAATTCGACGCGCGCTTATCTTCGAAGTCTGCATCATCACATAGATCGGCGAGGATCGCATAGGCGGCCCAAACGTCGAGCAATCGAAATGTCTGTGCAACGTCATATCGGGCTGCCATATTCTCCAATAGTGTGGCCCGCTCGTGCGGCGTTCCTAATGTTAACAGCCCCTGGACGTCCTTCCAGAACGCGTAATCTCCTCCCTGATGAAATTCGTCGATGCGGACGGGTTTCCATCCCATCTCAAACAACCAGCAGTCTTGTTGGGACCATCGGGCGCTTGAGCCAATATGCTGAACGACTAACGCGGGACATTGTCCGTCGCCGCGAACGCACACGTCGGCATAGCTATCATCGTCGAGAAGTAGCAGTCGGGACGTGCTCAAATTTTCGTGAATCACCTCCCCATTAGCATCGAATCCTATTGGCAGCTTGATATCTTTGTTCAGGCTTTCCAGTCGACTTAACGTTACAAAACCAATCACAAGAGTCATTCTCTTCTCCCATACTTGGTTGGATCAATCGCCGCCGCGCTCCATAAAACACGCATCAAGGCTAACTTGCTTGGGCGGGCAATCAGGTATTCGAGCAACGCGGACACGGGCAAATACCGAACCTGCAACTCGCTCGGATCGCTTGCTCCACCATGACGGCCGATGGCAGGAACGCCTCGTCCGGTCACGACGATAATCTCACAACCTTCCGCCCTAGTTCCCTTGAGGAGGCAACGCAGTGTCTCATCCTCGCAGGTGTCGCCCCGTACTTTCTTCAAATTTTCCAAAATCGTCAAATGCAGAACGAGAAAGTCAATCGGATATTGCTGCTTCAGGATCGTCGGCCTTTTTAGGAAGTTTTGAAGGCCTTCGAAATTCGGATTATTTAGATCAGTTCCGTCAGATTTAGCCGGCACCCAAATTCCCATGCATGGCCAAAGCACGTCATAACGGAGGTCAACACGATATATTCTTTCCAATTCGCTCTGAACTCGCTCATCCAGTACTGCTACTCTCGCCAGTGCCGCCGCCACCAACTCGTTTCCGCGGGCCTCTCCTTTCTCTTGTCGCATCAGCAACGCCTTGTGGGGACTCAAGCTATCCAACACCTCCGCGAACACGATAGAAGACGTCACGTCCTCCGGTGTCTTGTAGGCGCTTGCAAGATTGGGACTTTTAGTATCACCAAAATCTCCGGCTGAGGCATGCTTTATCCAGGCGATACATATCTCACGCTTTTTGTTTCGATCCGCGAAATTTGCGAGTTCCTGATTACCGATCATTGCGTGTAAAAATGGATCATTAGTGATGGTGGCATCCTTTAATTCGGCAAAGTCCTCCTCCTCCCAGCCAACGACTGCCTTGACTGACTTTCCGTCCCAGCCCCTTCCATTTTTGTCACGATATTTCTTCCAAAGACTCTCATGCAGTGGCTCAAGCCAACGCTCCGGGTCCATATTTTCATCATTTGCCGAATCCAGCAGTTGCCTGATAACATTCTGCTCGACATCAAATGTGCGGATCGGAGAGCGCAGACTGCCTTTGCAATCCCTAAGAAGGTGCGCACCCTCTGGCGCAACCACGAAATTGTATTCTCGCAGAATTTCTGACTTGGGTATCGCGTCAAGGATCGCGATACCTCGCGCGTCGAGCTGCCGTCGTCTTTCCTGGGATGGTATGTTGTCGTACCCATTCCCTTTGGTCGGGACAATCAAGGCGCAAAGGCGCGCTTTCCTCAGGTAGATGCGATATCCTAGACAACCGTCTTCTGGGCATAAGACAGCTGTCAAGATGGGTGGCGGGTCGAGGCGGTTGCTTCCCAGATCACTCAATGGCAAATTGCGTAAGTAGTGGGCACAAATTTGCATTTCGCGAATACCCCAGTACTTCGGATTCGGGCTGCCGTCATCTTTGAGGATTTCGTCATTTATAATGCGTTTGATTTCATCGATCGTTTTGCGCCCCTCAGCCAGCTTGCTTTGACAATCGATAATAATGACCTCCCAAAGATCCGAATATTCCTGCGCCTCCCGCACCGCAACCTTGAGAGAAATCGGATTAGCTATGTTGGCATTGTGGCGAGCGCTATTGCGGATTATATTCTCTAAAATTACATAGAGCGCGTGTGCACCGACCTCTCCGCTTGGACAGGAGAAGTACGGATCATTCTTTATGGCAGACGAATCCACTGTCGCCGAAATGCCTTCCTTACCTGTTATGTAGGAAAGCAAGATTGGCTTGAACTTTTCACTAACCCGCTCTGTTTGAGCGCTTAGGTTCAAGGCATCCAGCACCTCGACCAGGCGCAGCGGCTGAAACCAAAACGACTTGTCTGCGGTGGATACGTCAGCGATGAAGTCCATCCGGCGTTGCAGATATCGCAGCAATATCGCGCGGTGATCTTCCACGTCCTTATCGCGGATTGTTCCCGCCCTCGCGACATGCTCCCGCTTTTTGTCTTCCCGACCGACCTCGGCAGCATAACGGGCGAGCACATGCGAGCCGATATTGTGCGACATATTGCGGCCCATGATAGCCGCCGCGGCTGTACGCAGAGCGTGCCGACGAAGGCCTTCACTGAGCGATTCGCTGGCGCTCGCCTCGACCGAAGACATACCCGTTAAGACAGAAAGCCGAAGCAAATTCCAGATTGCCTCTCTTTTGGTGTTATTATAGGCGCCCTTCATTCCCGCAAAAATCCAGATTCCCCCTCTATACGATTTTGGGACATCATCGCGCGAAGCCGTAGGTTCGACATTTGCGAATGTCACGCGAAGTGGCGCAGCAATGAAGACCGAGTTGAAAACTTCCCGGCCCTCCTTCTCGCGCATGCGAAATATGTTTCGCACGATGCGATGATGGAGTTCCAATTTCCATTCGAAGTCCTTAAAAACCGTACGCTTCAGCAGAGCGGCATCTTCGCTCAGACGGTGTCTTAGATTATGGTCCGAGCAAATTTGTTCAATCGTCTTTCTCGCGTCTGTCTGTACGTTCAAGTCGCGCAACCTTTTTCTCGATGTGGTCGTTTTCCAATTCCCCGTATCGTCGACGTTCTCCCCATCGACGTTGTTCAAGTCAGTTTTCTCCACTTGACTGAGCCAACGTTCAACCAAGCATCCATCATGCAGGGAGAATCTGGCCGATGCATCAATGAAGCTTGTGTGCATTGTTCCCCAGCCATCAGGATTTTGCTCGCCGGTGAATTGAGGGTGCACAAAGAGGCCCAAATTCAAATCTTGTAGTGCAGCTATTCTTTGGGCGTAATAATCAGGAATCTTTCCAAGAAACTTAGAGTCGAAGTTTTTTCCAGCACAAAGAAGAAGCTCTTGCCAAAGATTTTCCCTTCCATCCCAAGCGTCAAAATAAGGTGCAAACTCGACAAACAGAAAGTCAATCTGGCAGGTCGTCAAAAAATCTGCACTCCGTATCCAATTGCGCATAGCCATCAGCGGAGAAAAAGGGTACTCGGGGTCGACTGCCGTCGCACCAGTTATGTGACCATGCGCGCCCGGAATAAACACCTCAAGTATCGGTTCGTGAGAAAATTTCGGCCCCACGCCACCTACTTCATCATACTGAATCTGACCCGCGGCCATCGTTCGCCTCAAAACCGGTGAATTGCCATCTCCGCTCCATCGAGCAGGTCGCGTTCGTTGGCAATGCCAGTTGACGGTAGAGCCAAATTTATTATCCGCGAAATAGGCGTTCGGAATAGTCGCGTTGGAAGCTCAGAGCCAGGCTCCACAAATTCTTTGCAGATCGCAGGATAAAGGTTGATGATAGTATCACAGCTTACGAGTCGACATACCTGTTCAATATATTCGGCAACTTCATTTGAACAATCCGCATCTTTCGATGAGTGATAGACTTCCCGCTTTACACCCATCACATCCGACACTCTGCACGTGGTGCCGTCCTTGCCGATATTGAGTTCAATTCCTTCCGGCAGGGCGTTCGTTTTGATGAGTTTCTCAATCCGTCGATCATACTGATTGCGCAGTTTTCTCTCACTAAAGTAGGGCTGACTTGTAGAGAAGTCGGCTGGACCATTTGGAGTCAGAAACATCACATTTCCGTCTCTGATGGCACGAATCTCATCGAGATATGTTGTTGGAAGCCGGGAAAATTCGGCGTAGAAATTTTTACGCTCCAGGCCCGAGGGGACATACTGCCAATCATTCACAAGCACCGACATGTAACTTGACACCGTCGGCAGCGCTTTAAATAGACGGCAAGCAAGTTTCCAAGTGAGAAACGGAAATCCAGCAAATTCAAGACGGACTTTTTCGTGCTCAGCCGAGATCATTGTCGTCTCAACACTCGGAACGAGCCGCTGCCTTTCCTCATCATAGTGAAGGAGGAAGTGCCCAGCCTGAATTACGATCACCTTGCTATTAGCGCATTCGCGGCGAACAGATTCCACTAATGCTTCCACGCTGAGTGGCAGCTGGCGATCCGCGATCACTTGGGCGTACCTCCTCGAATGTCCCGCTGGATTTCCCGGACGAAAGGCGCGAGGGCGAAGAGCACGGCAATGCCGCTCGCGATAACGATTAAAGGAAACACAAAGGCATAAATAAGTGTCATAGCACTTCTCCCTTTTTCAGGACGATCGCCTGGGAGCCGGCAATGTGCCCACCGAAGTACGCTAGGCCGGACGCTATGAGCCCAACCAGAATTGCGGGCAACTGGTACGGCTCGTGTAGAAACGATAGCCATACGAAGGAGGTCGCACCACCAGCGAGGATCGAAAGACAGCCCGCGAGCGGTCTCGTCTCCTTGACATAGAGTCCCAATACCAACGGCAATAGAATGGTGGGTGCCCAAATGGCATAGAGGACCAATAGCCCATCAATAATGGAGGGAGCGAATTGCGCCGCATAGATCGCTACGGCGGCAAACATCAGCGTCGCCGCCTTCGCCAGAAAGAGCGTCACACGCTCGGTGGGTGAGTAGATTGGGCCTAAGATGTCACGGACGAAGGCAACGGCGCTTGAGTTGAGAACCGACTCTTGGCTCGCCATCACGATCGCTATAACCGCCGCAAGCAACAATCCGAACAGCCCTACCGGAAGCACCTTTTGCGCCACCGTTATGAACACGTCGTCAGGGGATGTGCTAGGCGGAAGGTAGCTGTGGGCCACTACGCCCAAGAGGGCGACGATCGCGAACCAGATAGCGCAGAACAACCCGGCCGCGATAAATCCCGCCTTCGATGCATTCTCGTTCTTGGCCGCTAGTGCGCGATTCGCGTAGGGGGGAATTAGCGTCTCTCCCAGCATGAAGGATAAAACAATCCCAAAAACTTGCCAGGCATTCATGCCTTCGAAACCCTGCACCGTCATTTCGTTTGCGCGGTCGGCAATGCTCGATATCCCATCAGGTGCTTTTGCAATGGCTAATAGAAGAAGAATTGCAACGGCAATGCTCTTGACAGAAAATTGCAAGCCTTCCGTCGCGATCGTCGCCCGCACGCCCCCACTGAATGTAATGAGTGCTGTAACTCCCGTTACAATAATGAGGCAAGCCCCGAGCGACCACCCAGTTACCACATGCAGCACTGAGCCTCCCACTTTACCCATCACGGCAGTGAAGCCGATACACAGGCCGACAGATACGATCCCGGTCAGAAATTGGGCCACGAGGCCGTACTTCTTTCGCATTACATCGCCGAGAGAATTACAATCTCGATGCTGCGAGAGCTTCGGCGCCAAATAGATGCCGACGACAATGACTTGGAGCGCATAGGCCAAGACCATATAATAAAAAAGATAGCCCGTAATCCATCCCTTCCCCGTAAAGCCGATTGAAAAGCCGGGTCCGATAATAGTTGCCGCCATACTTGCGAACACCATCATCGTGGGTACCGAATGTTTTCCGACAGCAAATTCCGTGAACGTCTTCGTTCGTCGAGTTATGTAGCCGAAGAACAGAAGAAGGACGAAATACAGAACGATCACGCCCGCATCGGCAAGATTGAGCGTCATTCCTTTGCTCCTAATGCTCGGTCGATTGCCCAAGATTCTGAGCGGGCCGGACTATGTTAGCGCCCTACCTGTTTCGTAGTAGCGAAGAGCTAACAATCCATGCGCAACAGTGCCTCCAGCACGAACTGCGGCAGCAACGAATAACGTCTCTGAAACTTCCTCCTTGGTCGCCCCCGCTACTTTCGCCCGTGCCGTATGGTTTTCGATGCAGAGCGGACATTGTGTCGTCAATGCCACGGCAAGAGCGATAAGCTCACGGTATTTCGACGGAACCGTACCGTCGGTGCGCTGCGCTGCCGAATGGAAAGTATTGAACGCATCAAATTCATCTTTGGCGTGCTCCTCAAGCTTCGGTAGATAAGCGAAGTCTGTACTGTCCAGTCCACTCATGCTCAGCTCCTGTGCGTGTTATCTCGCAATCTATCCATAGGAGACCGGGGCAGGATGCAGCATGTCTGCATCCGGCGTGTTCACGAGTCCTGTTCTGCAAGTGCCAGTGTTGCATCGTAGACTTTGGCGACGCTTTGAATCGCCATGTCGATCTCTCGACTCGTTGACAGCTTGCTCAGGCTGAAGCGGATTGAGGAATTCGCCCGCTCGGCCCCATATCCCATCGCCCGGATGACATGGGAAGGCGCCCCTCCAGTGCTACACGCCGCCCCGGCTGAGACGTACACGCCGTGACGACTGAGGCCGGCGACTATTTCCGCAGCATCACGGCGAGGCAGAAAGATGTTGCTCGTATTCGCTGCACGCCGAGATCCGGATCCATTGACCTCAGCGCCAGGTACTGCGCCGAGGATGCCTCGTTCCAACCTATCCCTCAGTTCCGCAATCCGTGGCAAGTCGTCCCGCCACTCGCGAAGCGTCTCCATGGCTGCAGCCGCTCCAGCAATTCCAAGAACATTTTCGGTGCCGCCGCGAAGTCCAAACTCTTGATGGCCAAGAATAAGGCTCGCCCGCGGTGCCTCGTGCCGCGCATAGAGTATGCCCACACCCTTTGGTCCATGAAACTTGTGAGGCGAGAGGCTCATATAATCACAATCCAGTTCCATAACGTTAATTGGAACGCGGCCAGCCGCCTGTGCCGCATCGATATGAAGAAGTGCGCCGTACCGCCGGCACAATGCGGCCAACCGCGAGATTTCCAAGACGACGCCCGTCTCGTTGTTCACGAGCGTTACCGAAACGAACGTCTTTGTCGTAAGGACATCACCCACCAACCCGTCGAGTTCTAGTGCCCCATTTCTGGTAACGGGAAGGCGAATACAACGAATGCCTGATGCCTCGTGTCGCGCAGCGGCATCCAAAACAGCTGTATGATCGCTCGTGGTCACAACGATCTGTCGCGCGGCTAGGCAGCCCGATTGGAAAGCCTGAGTTATTGATTCCGTTGCGCTGGACGTGAACAAAATCTCGGAGGAGTGCGCGGCTCCGATAAAGTCAGCGATAGTCCGGCGCCCATCTTCAATAACGCGCCGGGAAATCGCTCCCGGTCGGTGTTTGCTTGACGGATTGCCAAACCATTGGTCAAGCCCCTTCACCATCGCCTCCTTGACCTCAGGAAGCAACTTCGTTGTGGCGTTGTTATCCAAATACGCTTCGTCCATGACGACTCGTCCCAACACTCCGCTGACTCAAGCCGACGCCCGCACTGAGCTAAACCTCATGGTAGTGGCGGGAGCAAGCCGTCCGCTGAGGAATTCGGAATACTACCGTGTAAGTACATGCCTTTTCGTGGATTTCCCGCATTTGAGATGTTAGCAGAGCAATTCATTTTGTTAGGGGTCGCTGATAATGTGAGCGCTGCCTCACATCTCCCCCCTCGTCGTCAGTTGCGGCGACCGAGAACGGCTATCTTTGCGCCCGCAATTGTATCATTCGAAACGAGTCTCTTCGCCCGTCGCACGCGGCCTTTTTGGACGGCGAGCGCGAGAGATCATCCACATGACCCGCATGGTTGGCGTGCCTACTTATCGATGAACAGCTGGTAGAGTCGCAACTCGCCAGCGTCCCCATCAGCTCAGCTTCGTGTCGGCGCGCTAAAGGTCAACTTGAGTTTGGCCGCTGATTCGTTGCCGCGCTTCGGAAGGCGTGAGGCAATAATCCAGGCATATTGATGCCGCACAGGCCGGTTGCTACTGGGAATAGATATTGAGGCCTCGATACTGAGACCATTTCTCTCAATTATCTTAGCCATCGAACGGAACCTAAAGTACGTAGTTTCTCGGGCAACCCCGTAGCCCTCATCTGGCAATCGCTGACCTTTCCCAGCTTTAAATCCCACAGCAA
>Ga0206871_10137_pt1 | contig 19710 bp, 15 predicted proteins | sample Alteio_BWOrgCont_33_FD_152627 | JGI IMG/M metagenome (GOLD analysis project Ga0206871, IMG submission 152627) | Enriched cells from forest soil in Barre Woods Harvard Forest LTER site, Petersham, Massachusetts, United States -... | ecosystem: Environmental > Terrestrial > Soil > Temperate forest >...
CAACGTTCTCGACAATGCCATCAAATATTCCGGCGAGCACGTGGATGTGCGCGTGCGCCTGGCTGCGCCTGATGAAAAACGTCTTGTGCTCAGCGTGCGGGACCATGGTGTCGGCATCCCATCCGACGATATGAAGAGCATCTTCAAGCGCTTCTACCGCGTCAGCCACCGCTCGCTGGCGCATGTGAAAGGAACCGGACTGGGCCTGTTCATTGTGAAGTCGATCGCGGAAAAGCACGGCGGCAGAGTGTTTGCCGAAAGCGCCGGCGAAGGCCACGGCACGACAATTACGATGGAACTGCCGAGGTCGTTGTCATGAGGTCGTTATCATGAGGGCGATCGCATGAAGGAAATCGCATGAGCCGGGTTCTGGTGGTGGAAGATGAAGCTCATCTGGCGCAGGGATTGCGCTTCAATCTGGAAGCCGAAGGCTACTCCGCCGAGGTAGTGGGAGATGGAGAAGCGGCTACCGATCGTCTTCTGGACAAGAAGGAAAACTTCGATGCCATCGTGCTCGACATTATGCTGCCGGGCAAAGATGGCTTCAGCGTAGTTTCAGAATTACGCGCGGCGCGGAATTATGTGCCGGTGCTCATGCTTACCGCTCGCGGCCAACCCGAAGATGTGCTGAAAGGCTTTGCTGCGGGAGCGGACGATTATTTGCCCAAGCCTTTCGATTTGTCCATTCTTTTGGCCCGCCTGCAGGGGTTGCTTCGGCGAAGCCAATGGATGCGGGCCGGCAAGGAGAATCCGGATGCAGCTGATGTGGCCGCTGATTCGTCCGGAGCCGGCGACTTCGGAACATTTTCTTTTAGCGGCAAGACCATCGACTTCGGCACGCTTGAACTGCGCACGGCCGACAACGTCATACACCTCACGCTGATGGAATCGGAGCTGCTGCGCCACCTGGTACGAAGCGATGGGCGCATTGTTTCACGCAAGGAGATTCTCGAAGAAGTCTGGGATCTGCACGAAGACACCGATACGCGCGCCATCGACAACTTCATTGTCCGGCTGCGGCGCTACATTGAAGATGATCCCGCACAGCCTCGCCACTTGCTCACGGTGCGGGGCGTGGGGTACCGGTTTCTGGCGAATCCGGAGAAGAAGTAGCGTAGCCGATTTTTACTTCGGACTCGCAATGCAATGCAAAAGCCCTTCCGCCGGAATCCGCGCGGAAGGGCTTTGTCTCTTGGTTGGCTAGTTCCTTTACTGCTTGTCGTAAACGGAAGTGCCTTCGATTTTCATTCCCATCGAATCCTTCCCGCTCACGGAGACGGTTCGACTCTTGCCGTCTGCCGAGATGACGGCTTTACCGGTTATCGTGACTTTACCGGCTTTCTTGACTGTCAACTGGTAGTTATGGTCGTCGACTTGCTTGACCGCCCGCGTATCTGCCGTCGGATCGCCGGTGACCGGATAATCTTTGCCGTCGAACTTGCCGGTCCACTCGGTGTGGGTGGGCTTTCCCTGACCATCTACACCGTCGATCGTGCCTTTTATGTTGTCGCCGACTGCTTCGTACTTGACCGTCAGATTCTTAGGCGATCCGGGAGTCAACTTCGACTTGGCTTCGTTGAGCTTCCACGTCCCCAAGTTTGGATTTTGAGCGGAGCACATTGCCAAGCCTACAAACAACATTCCGAGCGTCAATCCTATGGTTCTTGTTTTCAAGTTGCCTCCAGGGTGAGAAACGGATAGCTCGCGAGCGAGCACTGCATTCTAGGTCTGTGTGACCTTTTGCGCAACTCGGGGAATCTCGGAGTGGTGGGCTACTGTGATGGGAGTAGCCCATTACCCCCAGCAAGTTTCCCGGGTAGAGACACTAGGCCCGGCACAACTCCGCCACCAGGGTTTCCCGGCGCTCCTGTGCCAGGCCATCCATGCGGTCAAGAATCATCCGGTAAACCGAGAGCGAAATTCCCGCCAGCACAAGCAGGATTAGAGTCGCGATCCAGAGGTTGCCATACGTGCGCGCGATCCAGAATGCTAATACTCCCACGCCTACGACGAAAAGTTGCACTCCAAGGCTGATCAACACTGTGGTCTGAGAAGCGCGCTGACGGCCGAAGGAGGAATAATCCAGTTTCTTCGGAGCGTAGATCGACAGCAGGTTGCCGGCTGTGAAGTTCACCGGCGCGGCAAATAGCATGCCGGCGAGGGACGCGACCGTGACGTCGAGTGTGGGACGGCCATAAAGGAAGCCGACGGCAATCCATGCCACAAGAACCTCGATCGCCAGGATGCCGGCGTGGGTGAGATTCTTGGCCAGCACAATTTCCCGGAAACTTACGGGAGAAGCGTAGAAAAACTGGATGCCGCCAGCGTCTCCGCCGAAGTTGTTGTAAGCGAGATTGGTCAGCATCAGGAGCGTATAAGCGGCAGCCGCCGGAAATGCCATGTCGGGGGTGCGAGCCAGGAATGCCCCGGAATGCCGTGTCTGGTTCATTGCTCCGAAGCGGAAGACCACCAGCACGAAAAGCGGCATGATCAGGGTGAGGAGCATGGGGCCGCTGCGGAGAAGATAGCGTATTTCTTTTTCGAAGACGGCTGACACCGGGGCTGAGAATGCGGGCAGATTCCAGCCCAACTGAAGCGACCGGTCTCGCGGCGAAGCTGAAGCGGCGGCGACTTCGGTGAGGTTTTCACCGCGATACTGCGCTAACAACCGTACGTGCAGGCAGTAGCCGATGAGCAACACGAAGGCGCACAACACTGCAAACGCACTGAATGCTGCCATAAAGCGCGAAAATACTGCCTGCGAGATGGCATCGGCGGCCAGCCCGGGCGGAAGGATGCCCTGCACCCGAGCCAGCGGTTCGACGTAGCGTTGCACATATTGCTGCGCGCCGCTCTCAGCCGGCTTCGCGAAATGGCGTGTCAGCGGCCCGATCAACTGAAAACTCAGCATCAGCAGAATAAACAGAACACCCATAAGTTCCCGGGTGCGGCGCTGGGCCAGCCAGCGGTCGACCCAGGCAAATACCATTTGCAGGAACACAAAATTGAACACAGCGAACGCCAGCAGCACGAGCAGCGTCCAGGGTAACAACGCTGGTTTCGCAAACCCCACGCCCACCAGGATTCCGAATGACCACAGGCTGCCGAGGGCGGTTGCGGGGTCGAATGCGCCATAGGCCAATCGCACCAGGAAATATGAGCGGTAGCCGAGCGGGAAGCGCAGCAGGTCGGAGGAATCCGGATTGTCGGTGAAGGCGGTCGCCATTATCGGGAAGACTTGCCAGAAGATGAACACGAACCAGAGCAGGAGCGCGAGAAATTCCGGCTTGCCCGCTGAGATCATTAAAGCTGCCGCAAAGGCCATGCCGACTGCGCCGCCGATTCCGCCGATAGCGAATGCGAGTGACACGAAGATGTGCGAGACCAGCTCCAGTTGGCTGCGAGTTGAACGCAAGCCATTGCGGAAGAGTCGCCAGCGCAACCATGCGATGGTAGCCAACTGGCCACGCGAGTTTAGGCTGATGCTGGCCTCATTCATGCGGTCTTACCCAAGCCAGGAAAGCTCCTGCTCGACAGGACGCGAGCCTCCCACGGTGCGCAGGAAAATTTGCTCGAGGGTCATTTTCTCGCCTGGCGCCGCGGATTCATCACCAGAGCTACCTGCTGGAACGGCCGGCGTCTGCGCCTCGACCCCGGCGCGCAGTTCTTCCAGGGACCCTTGGGCAACCAGTCGTCCCTGATGAATGATGGCGACGTGGCTGCACAGGCGCTCGACAATTTCGAGCACATGCGACGTGAGAAAAATCGTGGCGCCGCGCGCAATCATGCCTTGCAGCATTGACTTCAGCGTTCCAGCGGCGATGGCGTCTACGCCTTCGAAGGGCTCGTCGAGGAACAGAACCTTCGGCCCATGAATTACGGCGGCCGCCATGGCCAGCTTTTTCTGCATGCCGTGGGAGTAGTCAGTGACCAGCTTTTTCGGCTGATCGGCGAGCTGCATGAAGTCGAGCAGTTCGGTGGCGCGCTTGGCTGCGGTTTCGCGATCGAGTCCATACATTCGTCCCGCGAAGTTCAGGAACTCCGATCCTGTCAGGCGCCCGAAAAGCGCCATGCCTTCGGGAACGACGCCAATCTGGCGTTTCACTTCGACGGGATGCGCGGTGAGGTCGATTCCGAGGATTTCGATGCACCCGGAACTGGGCGCAAGCAGACCGGTGAGCATCTTGATGGTTGTGGATTTGCCGGCGCCGTTGGGGCCGAGGAAGCCGAAGAATTGTCCCGGCGCAACGCGCAGATCGACGCCGTCCACGGCCAGAAGGCCTCCGAAGCGCCGGGTCAAGCACTGAGTCGAGATGGTGGGAGCAGAGTCCATGAAACTTCCGAATCTAGCACAAACGGATGCCTCGCCGTGCGTTTGAATTTCGCGCTGTTCTCAACGTGATTTCCGAAACCCGAACAGAACTGACACTAGGATTATTCTTTCTCGAGCGGATGATAAGATGCCGCTCTTATTTCCCGAGCGTTTTGGTCTCTCGCGAGGAGGCCGTATGGCCAAGAATATTGTGATCTGCTGCGACGGAACAGGAAACGAATTTGGGGACCACAACTCCAACGTGGTGAAGCTCTACAGCGCACTGATCATCGATGGCAAGAGGCAGGTCGGATACTACCATCCGGGTGTGGGCACCATGGGAGCGCCCTCCGCGCATAACAAGATCAGCGAGATGTGGTCCGTGGTGATGGGCCTGGCCTTCGGAGCCGGGTTGCTGGCGAACGTCGGCGACGCTTACCGTTATCTGATGAATGTTTATGAGGACGGAGACCGTGTTTATTTGTTTGGCTTCAGCCGGGGCGCATACACAGTACGAGCGCTCGCCGGAGTAATTCACATGTTTGGATTGCTGTGTCCAGGCAATAACGGTTTGATTCCTTACATCATCCGGCTCTACGCGAAACGAACGCGAAACGCCGCGGGAATGAAGAACACGTTCGAAGTGGCAGACGGATTCAAGTTTACCTTCTGCCGCGATTGCCCTCTGCATTTTGTCGGAGTCTGGGATACGGTTAGCTCGGTGGGCTGGATTTGGGATCCTCTAAAGCTGCCTTATACGGGACAGAATCCGGAAATCCTTAACGGCCGGCACGCGGTTTCTATTGACGAACGGCGGTGCTATTTTCAGAACAACTTGTGGGGAGATCAACTCCCCGGACAAAGCCTCAGGCAAGTCTGGTTCGCCGGAGTGCACTCTGACGTGGGAGGTTCCTACGCTCCCGCCGAAAGCGGTTTGTCGCAGATTGCTCTGGAGTGGATGCTTTGTGAAGCGGTTTCGCTGGGGCTGTTGGTCGAGCCGAGGAGAGCCGATCAGATTCTTGCCAGGGTTCCTGTAACAACGATTCCGCCCCCTGCGCCAGTGCCGCCTGATCCGGCGCAGAAGACGCACGGTTCGCTCACTGGACCCTGGTGGATTCTGGAATTCCTACCACACTCTTACTACGACCCCGTCGCTAAGAAGGCGAGGTGGCGTATTCCCATTGGGGCGAGGCGCCTGATTCCTGAGGGCTCCGTGCTGCATGAGACGGTGAAAGAGAAACTCAAGATCGATCCTGACTACGAACCGTCGAACCTGCCGCAGAGTTCGAGCGTCGAGCCGAGGAATGTTTGCCGGTTTGTGTGACTCCTGGCGCAAATTGGCCGTAAAAGCGAGCATGCCTAGGCCGCAACCCCAGCCATTTTGCGAAGACGATCATTCGCGAAATACTGGGCCTGGCCTTCTTCAACAGCCTGCAGAACGAGGCCCGCGACGAATTCGGGCTTGTCACCCTCGGCATAATGAGCCGAGGGCCCGCCGCCTGCGGGGTTGCCCATCCGGTTCTTGCCGAAGTTCGTCGCCGTGACGAATGGGTAGATTTCGCTGACGACGATGCGGTCCTTTTCCAGTTCGGCGCGTGCGGTGAGACTAAAGCCGAGTAGCGCACGCTTCGAAGCCGAGTACACGCTGTATTGCGGAATGGTCATGAAAGAAGTTCCCGAATTGATGTTTACGATGCTTCCGCCGCCTTGGGCCCGCATCACCGGAATCACGGCCTGCATTGCCACAATTGGTCCCAACACGTTGAGATGGAAGATTTCGTCAAAAAGCGCAGGTTCAATCTCCTCTATTGCGGCCGCATAGCTACGGCCTGCATTGTTTATGAGACCGTCGATGCGGCCGTAATGCAGGTGCACGAGGCTTACGGCTTCCCGCACCCGGTCAAACTGCGTGATGTCTACCGTGAGTGGCAAGCTGCCTGGAAACTTCTGCGCCAATTCTTTCAGCGCATCGGTGCCGCGAGCGAGAAGGGCGACTTTCGCGCCCCGACTAGAGAGGGCGATCGCCGTCGACAGCCCTATCCCCGACGAAGCGCCGGTCACAATAAATACGTGATCTTTGATTTCCATCTGAGACCTCCCAATTCCAACGCTTGGGCGCCGACAATTCGAAAGTTTATCTGAGGCTCCAGTGGTGCGCGATCTTGTCAGTTTGTGTTTAAATCGCCATTTCGCCGACTGACGTTTCCGCCGCGATCGCGCCCGGGCCCTCGCCTGGGCAAATAGCTGTCCTGCTGCGTCAGACTTGGACACGACGGCGATGCCTGCTGCTTTCGCGCCCTGCTCCACCACCGAGCCGAGATTGAATGTTAGAACTCGCTATACGTTGAAAACCGTAGTTTACTTTGGAGTTCTCCCCATATCTCTGCTTTAATCTGATTCGCCTAGTTTCACCTCCTTTCACGCACACGGTATCCAGGTACGGCCAGATCGGCCTCAAGCGAATGCCCGGGATCGGCGGTTTTCGATCTTTTCAATCGTTGATCAATACATCAGTGCTAGTCCGCCGCCGGTAAACCACCAACTTCAGTCTGTCCTACTGAGCGGCGATACTGAATCACATCCTTCATAGCGCGCTCGTATGCGTCGACCGCCGTCTCGACGCCATTTTCGCCGCGCGTCATCAGATCGCAAATTGTGAGAATCGTTGCGAGTGTTTGATCGTCTGGCATGGGGCCCTCCCTGATTTATCTGATTGAGATGCGAAATTGTGCGGTCCGGACAATCTATGCACTGATGTCATCTTAATGTCCCAAAAGGAATCTTCTTGCCGTGATTGTGACCGACAACTCGCAAGGATTTGACCGCATCTTAAATCGGTACGTCGGCGGGCGGGAGTGTACAGAGCCGCTTCGTAGTTGCGCGTTCGGCGCTTTCTGAAGGGAACTCCTCGGCTCATGCGCTCATCAAATGTTTTGCTTTTCTGTGTTTTTGTTTTCACCGCGATGGGCTTCGCACTGGCTGCGCCCCAGGCGCCGCAGGCTTCCTATGAGGGGCAAAACGTGAGCGCCATATCCCTGATTGCCAATCCTCATCGCGATCTCGACCCCTTGCGCGCCTGCGTTACGCTAAAGCCGGGTGATCCATACTCTGAGGAGAAAATCCGGACGAGCGCAGAGGCACTAGAAAAGGCGGGCGGATTTCCGAAGGTCCAAGTCAGAGTGGTCCCGGATTCCTCAGGCCTACACATTAGCTTTCTCCTGGAGCCGGCCTATTATCTCGGTGTCGTTGATTTTTCTGGTGTTGGGAAGTCCTTCTCGTATACGCGCCTTCTCCAGGTGGTCGATCTCCCAGATGAAGATCCTTTCGATCCCTCTCGCCTTCCCAGCGCGGAAGAAGCACTCGCAACTTTCTTGCACAAGAATGGTTTTTTCCACGCGAAGCTGCGCACGGATACGAAGATTGACGAGGCGCATCAATTGGTGAGCGTCAGGTTCGCGGTGGAGATGGGAAAACAAGCGCGAATCGGATCCCTTGAGATCACCGGGCCCGCCGCCGCGGAGCGTGCCCACCTTCATCATTCCGTGCAGTCGTTGCGGGCGCGACTGTCTGGCGGTCTTCTAAAACCCGGAAAAGTTTATGACCAGGAACGAATTAAAGAAGCCACAACCCTTCTGAAGAAGGCCTTGGCGAAACAGCATCGCCTGGAGGCGAAGGTCCATGAGAATCCTCCCGAATACCACCCGGAAACTAATCGGGTGGACGTTTCGTTCGGAATCGAAATGGGGCCGGTGGTCACGGTTCGAGCCGTTGGAGCCCGACTGTCGCGTATCCCCTTCCTGGGCGCAAGAGAGATGAAGAAGCTAGTCCCCATCTACTCTGAGGGAGCCATTGATCAGGATCTGGTCGACGAAGGGCAGCGGAACCTTACCGACTACTTTCAGAAAAAAGGATTCACCGATGTCAAAGTGACATCGAGCACTCAGAACCAGCCCGACCAGATTGTTGTTCTCTATCAAATCGATCGCGGCCGTAAGCACAAGGTCGGACGCATTCTTTTCCACGGCAACTATGCGGTGTCGCAAAAAGAGTTGATGGCTCAGGTCGTCGTGAGGAAATCTCATATCTGGACGCACGGGAGTTTCAGTCAGAAGCTTCTGAAGCAAAGTAGCGACAATATACAGGCCTTGTACCAGGACCGTGGATACGAAGATGTCAAAGTCACAGCCCAAGCAGTGGATCGTGAACCGCAGATCGACATCACTTTCGAAATCGAGGAAGGCCCTCAAACCATTGTTGAGGACGTGAGAGTCTCTGGAAACGAGAATGTCCCCTACGCGCAGCTTACCGCTCCCAACGGGTTCGGACTTCGGTCCGGCACACCATATTCTCCGCGAAAATTAGCCGAAGACCGGAACCGGATCTCAGCGACCTACTTGAATAGTGGATATCCGAATGCGGAAGTGAAAGCGACCGTGCAGAACGCACGCGACCCGCACAGGGTGAATGTCGCTTACGCCATCACCGAGCATCAGTTGGTGCGGATCAACGACGTGGTGTACTTGGGCCAGGAACGCACACGATTGCCTCTAATCGCGAGGACAGCCAAGATCTTGCCCGAGACACCGATGCGACGGGTGCAGTTGCTTGAAGCCGAGAGCCGACTCTATGACTTAAACATCTTCGACTGGTCAAGCGTCGGCCCGAGCAAGCCGATCACCGAGCAGACGGACGAAACTGCGCTGGTCAAAGTGCATGAAGCGAATCGCAATCAAATCGCGTACGGAGTTGGATTCGAGGTCTCGCACCGGGGCGGAAACATACCGACAGGAACCGTTGCTCTTCCAGGGGGTGGTGGAACGATCGGCTTGAACGGTCAACAGATCGCTCCGAGTCAATCGACTTTTGCCAGCCCACGCGGCCTGATCGAATACACACGACGCAATCTGCGCGGACTGGGAGAGACGGCGAGCGGTTCCATCCTTCTGTCGCGTCTCGACCAGAAGGTGCTAACGACATACGGCCAGCCCCACTTCATCGGTTCCGACTGGAGTTCGCTCACCAGCTTTTCCGTCGAGCGCAATAGCGAAAACCCATTGTTTACGGCGGGCCTCGGCGATCTGTCTTTCCAGGTCGAGAGGCTGATAAACAAAAAGACGAACACGCGACTGCAGCTGCGCTACGATTTCAATAAGACTGATTTGTCTCATCTGATCGTGCCCGAGCTTGTGCTCGATCAGGATCGGCATGTGCACCTGTCGACCGTATCAGGGACGCTCATCCGCGACACACGTGACAAGCCCCTCGACGCACATCGCGGGACGTTCGCCACAGTCAACCTGGGAATTACACCAACGGCCTTCGGTTCAAGCGCTAACTTCGCTAAGCTGTTTGCGCAATATGCCTATTACAAGCCTGTACATTCGGTGGTCTTTGCCAACAGTATCCGGCTGGGGCTGGCCTCTCCATTTGCCGGCAGCTTTGTGCCGACCAGCCAATTATTCTTTTCCGGTGGGGGAACCTCTTTGCGTGGCTTTCCCATCGATGAGGCCGGACCGCAGCGGCTGGTCCCCTTCTGCAACGTGCTGCAAGGGCAGTCGGGATGCGTGAACGTGACCGTGCCCGTGGGTGGAAAGCAACTTTTCATTTTGAATTCAGAGGCGCGTTTTCCCTTGGGCATTATGAAAGCCCTTGGCGGCGTCGTCTTTTATGACGGCGGCAACGTGTACAGTGCGATCAACTTGCACAACTTCGCTGATAACTATTCGAACACGATTGGCATCGGATTGCGTTATGCGACCCCGATTGGGCCGATACGCATTGATTTCGGGCGCAATCTGAACCCGGTCCCCGGGATCGGCGCGAATCAGTACTTCATCACGGTCGGGCAGGCCTTTTAGAGGATCGTCTATGCACTGGAAACGGATTATCGGCTGGACGCTGGCAGGAATCGTGGGGGTGATTGTCGTAGCTGCCGTTGGAGGATATCTCTATCTCAGGAGCGCAAGTTTTCAACGCTTGGCGATCAGCAAAATCGAACAGGAAGCGGCTGCGGCAACGGGAGCAAAAAAAACAGAGATCGGAAGGCTCGATTTCAACCTGTCGACGCTCACGGCGCACCTCTACGACATTACAATACGTGGGACCGAAGGCCAGAATCAGCCGCCACTCTTGCACGCCGATAAGTTGACGGTGGGAGTAAAGATACTGTCGGCGCTCAGACGCCAGGTCTCGCTCAGCGAGCTGCTGATTGAGCGCCCTATTATTCACATGCAGGTAGATCGGTCCGGCAAGAACAATCTGCCAACGGCACCGCCCAGCCAAAATGCCAAACGCACGAGCGTATTCGATTTGGGCATTGGGCACGCGTCGATCACGGGCGGCGAAATCGACTACAACGATAAAAAGATTCCCCTTGAGGTTAACCTGTACGATTTTGGGACCGACATTCATTTTGTCCCAATCATCAGACGATACGACGGCACGCTTTCGTACAAGAGCGGGCAAGTGCGTTATGGCCAATACAGCCCTCTTCCACACAGCTTGAACATAAAATTCAGCGCCACCCCGGAAGGGTTTGGCCTGGAGTCTGCCCTCTTGAGCATCGGATCTTCCAAAGTAGCCCTGCACGCCGCCATTTCAAACTATGCAAATCCAGTTGCGGACGGGGACTATGTGATCTCGGTTCACACCCAGGATTTCGCCCAGCTATCTCCGGGCACTGCGCCTAGAGGCGACGTTCTTCTTCGCGGGAAGTTGCACTATCAGGGAATGGGAAGCGAGCCCTTGCTGCGAGATGTTTCGGTCCGCGGAGAGCTTGCGAGCGAGGCACTGACTGCATTCGCCTCGGGAAGCAAGCTGGAACTGCGCAAACTCCAAGGGCGGTACCAGTTAGCAGGGGGCAGATTGGAAGTGAACAATCTGAGCACCCAGACCCTGGGCGGACTCATAACCGCGGCTGTTGACGTAAAGAACTTGGACGGGACGCCGGACTCTCGAGTTCACATGGGACTGCGGAATGTCTCGCTGCGCGCTTTGCAGCAGACTCTGCGACGACAGGAACTCGATGCAGCTTCCGTCTCCGGGCAACTGAACGGCAATGCCGAAGCGAGGTGGAATGGCAACATTGCTAATCTGAGAGTGCAGTCCGACTTGACCGTTCAAGCGCACGCCAGTAGTCGTTCAAATTCATCGGGAAGCGAGGTTCCAGTTGACGGTATTATCCACGTCAGCTATGACGGATTGCGGCAAGCCATGGCATTCAACCAAACATCATTGCGAATTCCCTCGGCAACGCTCACCGCACAGGGAGAAATTAGCAATCGTTCCAATTTGCAGGTTCACTTAGCCGCCAGTGACTTACATCAACTTGCCGCCTTGGCCGCTTCCTTTGGCTCCAACCCCACCGCGCCGCCCGCCCTCTCGGGTTCTGCCACTCTCGACGCCGTCGTGCATGGCACCATGAAGAAGCCTTCGATCGCGGCAGAACTGAGCGCCGAGGCCCTGAAGGTCGAAGGCAGCGAGTGGAGAAGCGTCAAGTGTCAAATCCAGGCAGGCCCATCGGAATTCTCCATACTGAACGGATCGCTGATCAACGCACATCAGGGGCAGGCGGCCTTCAGCGCGGCTGTAGCACTGCACGACTGGTCCTATGAGTCAGCCAATGCAATCAAGGCAAGTCTCAATGTACAGCAATTGCGAGTGTCAGATTTGCAGCGGTTGGCAGGGCAGCACTATCCGATCTCTGGCGACTTGTCGGCGAAGATCACGCTGGAAGGTTCGCAACTCAATCCTACCGGTTCCGGATCGGCGCGCATCGCTGGCGCCCGCGCGTATGACGAGCCGATTGAGAATCTTGCTCTGCAATTCGAGGCTGCGAACGGATCGATCTCCTCAACTCTGAATGTGTCCGCCCCGACCGGCAACCTGAATGCGAACCTTTCCTACACGCCGAAAACAAAAGCCTACAAAGTGCAGCTCGATGCTCCGTCGCTGATTTTGCAGAAACTGCAGACCGTGCAGACGAGAAATCTCGGCATCACAGGCACCGTCAGTGCATCTGTGAATGGGGAAGGGACGCTGGACGATCCTCAGCTCACTGCGATCGTGCAACTGCCGCAGCTGCGGGTTCGAGAAAACTCGATCGCTGGCGTGAAGGCGGAAGTTCACATAGCCAATCACGCAGCCGACCTCAACGTCGATTCGAAGGTGTCCGAAGCCTCCATCCGCGCGCATGGCCACCTAGCCCTGACCGGCGACTACTACACGGAAGCAGCTATCGACAGTGGTCCCGTTGCCCTCGATGTTTTGATGGCTACTTATGCGAAAGGCGCGCCACAGGGCTTTACCGGCCAAACGGAGTTTCATGCCACTCTTAAGGGCCCGCTAAAGGAACCATCGCAGATCGAAGCGCATTTGACCATTCCGGTCCTCAAGGCCAGTTATCAATCCATGGAGATTGGACTTGCAGACCCAATCCGCGCGGACTATTCGAAGTCTGTTGTTACCCTACAGCCTGCGGAGATCCGTGGCACAGGCACTTCGCTCAAGATTCAAGGGCAACTACCCATCGGTGGCACAGCCGAACCGACTCTTTCTGCGCAGGGATCAATCGATCTGCGAATCCTGAAGATTATCGCACCTGATGTGCAAAGCTCTGGGACGGTCGCGCTCGACTTTCGCTCCTCGGGTTCGGCAGAGAAACCGGCAGTTCAAGGTAGGGTCCAGCTCAAGGACGTAGCCATGACGACGGCGGATGCTCCCATGGGAGTTGAGAAGCTCAACGGCATCCTCGACATCAACAATGATCATCTCCAGGTTTCCAAGATGGCGGGACAGGTGGGAGGCGGGCAGGTCACACTGACTGGGTCGATCGCTTACAAGCCCAGTTTGCAATTCAACCTCGCATTGCAGGGAAAATCTGTTCGCTTGCGGTATCCAGAAGGTTTGCGGTCCCTGCTCGATGCAAACCTCGCCTACAGCGGCACTACAGAGGCGTCGACCCTCAACGGACGTGTTTTGATCGATAGCTTATCGTTTACACCCGATTTCGATTTGGCGAAATTTGGTGATCAGTTCGGCACGGGAACGACAATCCCTTCTCAGCCGGGATTCGCCGATACAGTGAAGCTGGCGATTGGCGTGCAATCCCAAGAGAGTTTGAGTGCCACGAGTTCGCAGGTCAGCATCGCCGGGACGGCGGCCGTGCAAGTGAGTGGTACGGCCGCCAACCCTGTAATCACCGGCCGCACAAACCTGACGTCAGGCGAGCTGTTTTATAGAAATCTTCGCTACGAGATACAAAAAGGTGTCATTACGTTCGATGACCCAAACGAGACGCATCCCGTGATGAACGTATCGGTGACGACGACGGTCGAGCAATACAATCTCACCCTCAGTATGCGTGGCCCTCTGGACAAGCTCACGACCTCATACGCTTCCGATCCGCCGCTGGCGACGGCGGACATCATCAATCTCATTGCTCGCGGAAAGACCACGCAGGAATCCGCAGCTAGCAGTCAGAGCACAGATTCCATGATTGCTTCGCAAGCTGTGAGTCAGCTTGGTACTGGTGTGCAAAAACTCGCGGGAATCTCCAGTCTGGAGATTGACCCGACGATTGGCGGAAACAATCAGAACCCATCCGCCCGCGTTGCGATCCAACAACGAGTCACCAAGAATCTGCTCTTTACGTTCTCCACCGATGTCTCTCAACCAGGAAGTGAAATTGTGCAGGGTGAATATCAGCTGAACAAACGCTGGTCTGTCAGCATGGCCCGGGATCAGCTAGGCGGAGTCTCCGTAGATGGCAAGTATCGTAAGAGTTTCTAAAAAGCACGAGCGAGGCTCAATGCCTAACCCGGACGCGGACTTTATGGTGGCGCCGCCTTTACCAACCAAGCGTGCGACAACCATACGGCAAACACATTCGGAGCGTTGCCTTCACTACGTGGATGTTGAATTGGCGAGTTGACCGCAGATTTCGTGAATGATCTCTTGTCTTATTTCGTACTCGAGCAGCTCGGTGTCGCTTGCTCGACCGAGGGTTCGGGACTCCAAAACTTCCGTCTGCTTCTTGAGCAGTTGACCGAGTTCAGACCTCAGTTCTTCGACGTGATTGATTTCCATGGTGCCTCCTTAGGCGAAGCGGCACCTTGGACCATTCCTCAGTCTGGCAAGCTTGGCAGTTCGGTTCCATACCCTCTATACCGTATGTGGTGAATCCGGTTAGCGTGCCGGCTCTCGCGTTGGCCCAAGTCGGCAAATCTTTGGCGGTAACATCTCTCAGCTTTCGGGATAGAAAAATTCATCCAGGCTTCTTGTCGATTTCAACATGGAGTTGAACAGCAAATTGCGGCTAGACCACAGCCTTGAAGACTGCGGCTACCTTCGTGTGTTGCGTGAGAGCTAGTCTCGCGCGGAGGTCACCTGATCCGCGGGTTCCATTGCAGGCGAGCTGTTTCGAACATGATCCGCATCGGAAGAAAGCCGACTGCGAAGATCAGTCGAATCGTTTGCGCACCCGGCTCGGCGGGACCCCAACCTTGGGTTGGTATCTTTTAGCGACAGCGCAGCTTGAATTGACGAAGCATTGTTCTCGGACGTAACTTCAACAGATGCGATTTTCTCCAGGTCCTGCCACCGTTCTGCGGCTACGGAAGAAGGCGCTTGGCGCACAATCCGTTTCCGCATTTTGAGTACCCGCCATTCGAGCCTCACGCTGCGAAGTCGATTCTGGTAGTGGACGATGGTTCATGCTTTTCCTCGATCTTGCCTTGGGCGCTGATTTTGGCGAGTTCACAGTTGAGCTCCGCTCCGACCAACAAAGCGAAACCCATCCAGTACAGCCACGTCATCAGTGCAATCGCGGCGCCCAAGGTTCCGTAAGTCTTGTTGAAGGCAGCGAAATGTCGGAAGTAGAGGCCAAGCAGATAAGAAAGAGCGATCCAGCAGCTAACGGCAAGAATTGCCCCAGGCAATGTGGCCCGGAGGCGTTGCTTAACATTCGGCGCGAGGAAATATAAAGTCTCCACCGCGAGAATACTGAACCCGACGGCAACGCACCAATGGACGGTAGGCCACATTAGAACAAACAAACGAGAAAGATGGATTCGATTGCCAACCCATTCTCCGAATCCGGGCCCGACGATCATCACTGACAACGCCACAAGCATCAATATCCCAATCACGACAGCTAGGCCAACCGCTAAGGGCCTTGTTTTCCAGAAAGGCCGATCGTCTTGTACCCCATACGCTATATTCAACGCTTCAATGGCAGCTGAGAATCCGCCCGAAGACGTCCAAAGTGTTCCTAAGACTCCAAGAGAAAGGAATGTTCCTCTGCTGGGAGTGACGACATCCGACAAAACTCTCCGGACCAGCCCCATGGTGTCCGGCGGCAAAAGTCGCGCCATCACACTCAAAGCACGGTTGAAAAGGTCGGGGACCGGTAGATACGCCACAATCGCCGACGAGAGAATGAGGGCTGGGAAGAATGACGCGACAAAATAGTAGGAGAGTGCCGCTGCCATCTGTAAGGTATGGTTCCGAGCCACGTCTTCGTAGGTTTCGATAAGAGCGTGCTTGATCCCGACCGGCATCAGGATCTTGGATGCAATTTCTGATTGCTTGGGCAACCCCCTCCAATACCAAAATCATCAGTTGATCCATCGTGGGACGCCACTGTTGAAGGAGGTCATTTCGAGGCTCCCGCTGATTGTCACGCCTCTTAAAACGACCGCAATTGACGTCTGCAAGCCGCGGAGTTCAGTGCTCACCAAATTTTGACAGGGGCAACTTTCCGTGGAAAAAAAGCGCCGGAAGATTCCCGGCGCACGAATCGTATGTAAGTGATTTTGGACTAATAGCTCGTTGAATCTCCCTTGGCCACGGGTACATCCTTGGAAGTCATGTCAAATGTGAGCATAAACCCGTTTGTACCCTTGAACTCGTATGCCTTTGGTCCTTCTTTGTACGTTTCGATTTCGTTCGGCATCATGACAAAACCGTCATTGCGCGGCGTGCCCCAATACTTGACGTTCTTGAGCACGGCTGGCTCGTCGGTCATTCCCTGAAATCGCGTCAACTTGATCTCTGCCGTCTTGCCGCCGTTCAGGGTGGCGTGTGCGTGATCTTTGTCGAACGTCCAGGTGTCGATATCGCCTTCGGCGACCTGCAGGGATTTCCACTTCACCGGAAACACCTTCCCGACGATCTCCCCGAGCGCCTGCCGTTGTTCGGCGGTAGTCCCTTTATCGAAGGTCACCAGCGCCCAATCCATCTGACCCATTGAGAAGTCGCCACCCAGATCCCCGTTGATCCAGAACTTGGCTCCAGCAAGATCAACGTTGCCGTAGTGTCCATGGTTCACTTTGTAAGCATTGTTGAACTTGCAGAAGTGTTCCGTCTTGCCGTTTTCGTGATGACCTGCCGGATGCGAGTTGAAATAACAGATGCAAAAGTGAGGACAGCTACACGCCTCGATTGCGGTTGCATTGATCGCCCAATCCGCCGCCGACTCGCCGGAATGACCGGCACTGACGGTGAGTAGGGCAAGGACAAGCGGTAAAGCTATTCTGTGCATAGAGCACCTCCAAAAATGAGTACGAGCAAGACACCATCGAGGTAAACATGAGCATTTGTTGATTCGCCCTCGCCTTCCATCGCGCGGCGAGTCGGCATCGTAGGAGCTGACATTTACTTCTCCTGGGTACTGGGGCCATACCAGGTCAAGCCGTCTCCACTTATCGCTCGGAAAGCGGCGGCGGTCAATTCTTCGGCACCTCCCTTTCGATACCCTGGCAATCCCCTGATAAGTCATTTGCTCTCAACAAAATGTAGACGCCGCACGCCCTGTGAGGTCGTGCTAAACTTTCGAACTTCGAACAATGTGACATACGCTGATGCGGTCCACCCTCCCACCACTGATACGGTTCGCGAATTTCGAGGTTAACCTTCGCGCAGGAGAGCTACGAAGAGAAGGCAGCAAAGTACGGCTGCAGGAACAACCGTTTTCGGTTCTGACTGTGCTATTGGAATCAGCGGGCGAAGTCGTCACTCGCGAAGAACTCCGCAAACGCCTCTGGGCGGAGGATACCTTTGTCGATTTCGACCATCGCCTGGCGGTGGCCGTAAGCAAGCTACGGGATGCGCTGCGAGACTCTGCCGAAAATCCTAAGTTGATTGAGACGGTTGGACGACGCGGTTATCGATTTGTTGGCCAATTGGAACCCACCGATTCATTGTCCAAGGATTCCAACGGGGGGAAATGTGACACTCCATCGGCTTCTTCTCAAGCAGCCGAGCAAGCACACCTCCCAAAGTTGGCACATCCGCATCCGAGGCGATCTCAAATCTTCCTTTTCTCCGTCGGATTTGTCATTCTGCTCGCGGTAATCGCCTTGACGAAGCTTGTTCACATTCGATCCGAGAAAGGGCAGTCGACGGCTCTCCGGAGCTTGGCGATCCTTCCGCTGCAAAATCGTGGCGAAGATTCAAGGAGCGACTTTCTTGGATTATCACTTGCGGATGTACTGATCACGAAATTGGCCTACGTGAGCTCTCTCAGCGTCCGCCCTTCCGCGGCAATTGAGAAATATCGAGGGACGGCCATTGACCTTCAGAAAGTTGCCGCAGATCTCAAAGTCGATACGCTGCTCACGGGAAGTTTCATTCGCGATGGCAACAACTTGCGTATCACCTATCAACTGGTCGACGCCAAAACCGACAAAATTTTAGGCCAAGGAATGATCGACCTTAAGTACGACAATCTTCTTGCTGTTCAGGATAAAGTTACTGGCCAACTGATTTCGGAGCTGCAACTTAAGTTGTCTCCAGTCGAAACTGAGCATCTAAAACCGGAAGCGTCAGTCCGTCCACTTGCTTATGAATATTTTTTGCAGGGTCTTGATCTTTACGGGCAGCACAAGTTTCCCCTGGCGATCCAAATGTTCGAAAAAACCAACGAGATCGACCCCAACTACGCTCCAGCGTGGGCTTACTTGGGAGCTTCATATAATTCGGATGCGGCATTCGAGCTTGGTGGGCGGGAACAATATCGGCGTGCTCAAGCCGCGTATGAAAGGGCCTTGGCGATACGACCGAACCTGCTTGACGCACAAATCTTTCTCGCGAATTTCCTGATTGACACAGGAAAAGTTGAGCAGGCTGTGCCCTTGTTGCGAGATGCCTTAAAGACGAACGGCAACTACGCCGCCGCTCACTGGGAACTGGGATATGCATACCGATTCGGTGGAATGTTGGACGAATCCGTGGCGGAATGCGAGCGGGCGCGTCAGCTCGCTCCCTTCGTGAAGGGGAACGGTTCGGTGTTAAACAGCTATCTCTATCTTGGGGAATACCAGAAGTTTCTGGAGAGCCTGCCGGTCGACGATTCTTCGTTTACCCTCTTTTACCGTGGCTTCGGAGAATTTCACGAAAAACAATTCGACCAAGCCTCTAGAGATTTCGATCGCGCGTACGAACTCGACCCAACTTTGTACACGGGAATTGGAAAGGCTCTGAGTGACTCGATTCATCAGCACCGAGCAGAAGGCTTGCAGCTGTTGAGTGGACTGGAGCGAACAGTGAGAGAGCGAGGAGTCGGAGATCCAGAGGCCACATACAAAATCGCCGAAGCATACGCGATCTTGGGCGACAAAAGCTCCGCTTTACGAGTGCTGAGAGTGAGCGTTGAATCCGGCTTCTTCAGCTATCCCTACATTGACAAAGACCCACTGCTGAATGATTTGCACAGCGAGCCCGAATTCGCTCGGATTTTGGACGTAGCGCGCCAGCGATACGAGGCATTCAAGAATTCCTTCTTCCGCTAATTCCTTTCCTTGCGGCTCTGCAAATTCAGCCCGAGTGACAGGCAAGCCGGGAGTTAACTGTTGTTAACCGGCGATTACGCTTATTGATCTACGGGGTCTGCGCTATAAACGGCACCGTCAATCCGGGATGCCGGAGCGTGAGGGCGGCGTGCGGCTCCCGGTGGGGTGTTCCCGGTTGGCGTTAGGGCCCTTGCGCGCATTCCAGCGCCTTCGCCCGGGTGAGATAGTAATGGCCGGAGGAAATTATGCGGAAGATTGATTCGCGCTGGCCCCGCCTCGATAGCACTCCAGATTCTCGATGTTAGATGCTATCTGGTTTCTTAATCGTCGCACTCGAATCAGCTTCTACGATGACATCTACCTCTGCTCCCTCTTTGAGTGCGGCCTTCTTGCCTTCCTCGTCGGTCACGACATTTTTGATGCGAATCTCTTTATAAAGAGGGTCAGCACCTCTAACGTCGATCTCCGCCTTCTCTGCTTCGCCTGGAACGATAGGCTCTATGATCTTGTGAACGGTGCCTCGTAGCTTTTGACGTTTCTTGGTCATTAGAGTCGTCAAACCTAAGCAACTTGGCTGGCCACTTCCTCGGGTTTGGTGGAATTCGTTTT
>Ga0206871_10138_pt1 | contig 19659 bp, 18 predicted proteins | sample Alteio_BWOrgCont_33_FD_152627 | JGI IMG/M metagenome (GOLD analysis project Ga0206871, IMG submission 152627) | Enriched cells from forest soil in Barre Woods Harvard Forest LTER site, Petersham, Massachusetts, United States -... | ecosystem: Environmental > Terrestrial > Soil > Temperate forest >...
GCTCAGGCGCAAAGCCTCCCTCGTCGCCCACCGCTGTGCTATAAGTCTTCAATTGAAGAACGGACCTCAGAGTATGAAACGTCTCGACTGCAGCCCGCAAACCATCCCTAAAAGAAGGGGTGCCTATTGGCGAAATCATGAATTCCTGGAAATCGACGCTGTTGTCAGCGTGTCGACCGCCATTGAGAACGTTGAGCATAGGTGTCGGCAGCACATAGTCGGAGCCGAGAGCTAAATGAGCGTATAGAGGAATTCCTTTGTCCAAGGCCGCGGCATGCGCAGCCGCTAAAGAAACGCCTAGGATCGCGTTTGCTCTCAGCCGTGATTTGTTGGGAGTTCCATCCAGCGAGCAGAGCCGGTCGTCTAATACCTCTTGCTCATTGGGATCCATTCCTCGAACAGCATCGTGCATCTCACCTTCCACATAAGCGCAGGCCTTCAATACACCTTTACCGCCATAGCGAGTCTTGTCGCCGTCTCGCAGTTCGGCCGCTTCAAGCTTTCCCGTGGATGCTCCAGACGGAATTTTGGCGGTCGTCTTGATGCCGTTGCTCAGCGTAACAGTGACGGCTACTGTTGGGTTTCCACGTGAATCAAGAATTTCGAGGGCTTCGAGTTTCTGAATTTCCGACATGACTTATGCTTTCTCGACCTGGGGTCGCCTGAAGTGATGAGTTCAATCGACTGCTCTTGCGCAGCTAAGGAGATCGGCACTCCGAGAAGCTCTGAAACGGCACCTTGAAATAGATACGAATGGCGTTTTAACGGAAGATGCGCAGTTTCCCCGGGAATGTGGGAGACCTCAGGATTGCTCACTCGGAGGGCTCCGAGGCCGGGGTTTATCGAATATCCGTTGCCGAAGCGTCGCATAAACGAGTCCGCGATCGCGATTTCCATGGTTCGCTCCCTTAGTGGACAATCATCACAGGACAATAACGGAGAACACGCTCCGAGACTGAGCCGAGCAGCCAGCGTTGAAAAGAAGAAATCCCGCGCCTGCCCATAATGATCAATGCTGTGTGCAACTGCTCCGCGCGGTGCACGATATGTTCCGCGGGATGCCCTACCTCAATGTCGGTCTCGATCTCTAAACCTCTCAGCTTTGCTTGTTCCCGCAACTGGGCGAAGTTCTTCTCGTAGTGTTCGCGACCATCATCAAGTACGGCATGCAGCTCTGCGCGGGGTGCCGGTTCAGGTAGTCGAATCACTGCAAGAATCAGCAGCTTGGATTGCAGCACCTCCGCCATCGAGAAGGCGATCTCCGCAGCCCGTTGAGCCTGAGGAGAACCGTCATGGGCAACGAGAATTGTCTGAAATAGCCGTGCCGTTTCGCTTGGCATGACGCCTCCTAAACTGCTCCGGGTCCCGCCGATTGCTGCAAGGGCCTGTCTGGGAACCTCCCCAGATTTCTTGGCAAGCGGACGGGACGCGGGGAGAATATATTCACCGCGAGGGCTGGAAAGACCGCGATTTTGCATGATCCAAACATCTTTGGGTCACTCTGCCGAGAAACAGAATGTACTTGTAACTTGAAGTCTGTTTGGGAATCCGAGCGGGGACATGACTCCGCAACAGGATTCCCTGTTAGGAGTCATCATCTGCCCATCGATATTGCAATTCTTTGGCTGGGCAGCGGTTAAGGGCGAACTCCTTCACCGCAACACAATCTTTTTAAGACGCTGCATATGGACTTGTCAAATGGAGGCGTAGAAAAATCCCATCCTGTCGTTGTTTTAGGCTTCCGCCCGTTGGTCGGTGCCACCATGCTCAGCACGCTGCCGCCTTCCGCTTGACAACCGACGGGCTTCGGCGGCAAGATCTTAGCTTCACACAATTAGCTTAGGTGATGAAGTCCACCTTGAACCGCCCTCTCAGGCTGATGACTCCTACCGACAGGAGGAGTCTTGCGATGAGGAGATGCCCGGGTTCACCTAGCAGACGCCCCTCTACGTGTGCTAGTTCAATCAGATATTTTCGCTATGAGTCTGCTCACGGAAGGAGGCTGCCGTGAGCTGCTTCAATGTTCTTCTCCAGATCTCCTTAGTGAACCGTTGTTCTCTCCCACGCACGGACTCTCGCCCGCGTCTACACCTCTTCGGTCCGGGCAGGTCCTTCAAACAAAATGCCGTTTGTCATCCTGGCATATCTGAGAGCCGGAAGAATCTATCGGTTGGGGTAATCCGATGACGCGCACTGTTGCCTTCAATATGATCCAGCTCTTGTTCGTGATTGGTTTCGCTCCCTTGTACTCCGGTGTGTTGAGTCGATTCAAGGAGCACATCCAAAGCAAGCGTGGTCCAAGCATTTTTCAGCCGTACCGTGACCTTTGGAAGCTTTTCCATAAAGATGAGGTCGTCTCTGAGGAAACAACCTGGATTTTCCGGGTCACGCCGTACCTCGTGTTTGTAATTCCACTGTTCGTCACCACCTTGATTCCGGTGCTCACAGATTATCCGCTGGCTTTTGCCTTCATGGGGGACATGCTAGCTGGAGGTTTTTTCCTTGGTCTCGCCGGCTTCTTCGCTGCACTGGCGGCAGTCGATACCGGAAACCCTTACGGCCCTATGGGGGCAAGTCGAACGCGTATGGTTGGGTTTCTAGCTAGTCATTTGAAAATCGATTCTGTGGCCCTTCAGAAAAGCGGAAATTGCGCCCCAAAATCATTATGCCCTGCGGCGGCTAGAGTATACCTAGTTGTTCAAACAACTTTGCATTCCTTCTTTTTAGAGTCGCCGATTACCTTTATCAAAATTGGATAATCGCAGGTTTGGGGAGGAAGGAGCTCCCTCGCTCCAGCCGCCGCTGGCGTCTTCCGCTTCCCATCTCTGCGGCCTGTTCCTGCCGCAACGCGACCCTGAAAATCATGTGCGCTGAGGCGCACCCAAGCGGAAGACAGACCTACTCAAGGGCTCCGCCCCTCGCGCGCGCAAGGAGTCTCCCTAGTGAGCGTACTGAGTACTTGGTAAACAACGTCCCGGTACCCTCACTAGGCTTCCGCGCTGCGCTTGTGCAGCCCTCCGCTACGCTCCGCCCTTTCCATTCCCGCCGCCCTCCATTCCAAGGGTGAGTGATCCCCCTCTCCTTGCACTTGCTACCCCCCGCGTTCGCCACGTGGCGTCCGGCATGTGAGGTACATGCCGCGCACGGCATGAAAAGCAAAAGCAACTGCAAAGGAGAAACACCATGAGCAGCGCAGCCACCACCAGCAACAGCCAGCCCAAGACGGCGAAAGAAGTCATCGCCGCCAACGTACAAGCCCTCATCGAGCAGCTAGAAGCGAGACACTCCGAAACTCTCACCGCCTACCTCAGCGCGATGAGCCGCTTTCACAATTACAGCTTCGGCAACATCCTTGAGATTGCCCGCCAGCGGCCCGATGCAACCCGCGTGGCCGGATTCTGGAAGTGTAAAGAGCTTGGCCGCTCCGTCAAGAAGGGCGAGAAAGGCATCCGCATCCTGCCCCCATCATCGGCGTTCGCCGCAAAAAGGACGAGGAAGCCGAGAAGGATATTACCAAGCAGAACACGGAGATATTGGTAGGCTTCCGCTCGACTTACGTATTCGATCTTCGCAGAGAGAAGGCGCGGACCCTCCCGAACTGCGCGAGATCAGCGGCGATGTAGGCGAGAATCGCTACCGACTGATTGCCTTCATTGAGCGTCAGGGCATTGAGCTTGTCTTTAGTGAGCGCATCACGCCCGCGCTTGGCATGAGTTATGGCGGGCGCATCGCCATCCTGCCCGGTCAGTCGAAGGCCGAAGAATTCAGCACCTTAGCGCATGAGTTGGCCCACGAGATGTTGCACAAGGCCGAGCGCCGTACGGCCACAACAAAGATTGTGCGGGAGACGGAGGCTGAGGCCATCGCCTTTGTGATCGGCAAAGCCGTAGGTCTGGAGACAGGAACGAAATCCGCTGATTACATCCAGCTATACCACGGCAACGCATCGCTGCTGGCCGAATCCCTCGAAGTCATCCAGCAAACCTCCGTCATCATCCTTGCCGCCTTGCAGCCCACACTTGAGTAAGCCATGACAGCCACCACCGAACTCGCCGGGGTGGCGTTGGACAGTCGACTCAGAGTTAGCCTATTTTTGTCAGATCCTACCTGATGACAACCAGCGCTCAAGTCGATCGGCGTAGGTGCGGCTCGAGCGATGCTCCGAGCCGTCCGAAAGCTTCACCGTGAACTCGCGGTTCTCGATGGATCGCAGCTCCAGTATGCCTTTGGACTGCACAATTCGGGAGCGGTGTATGCGGATAAACTTTGCCGGGTCGAGCCTCTGTTCGAGAGACGCCATCGTCTCGCGCAACAGGTAAGAACGACCGTTGACGTGGAGTTCAACATAGTCACCAGCCGCCCCAATCCACTCAACATCTTCCGCAATGACGATTTGAATGCGGGATCCAGCTTGCACCGTAAACCGGGCCGCGAATCCATCTGAGGTGCGGTCCAGCATTTTCATGACCCGTTGTGCCATGTCGGCCTTTAATGCGGAATCTACCAGATCCCGAGCTCGACTGACCGCCGTCGCGAAGCGTGTGTCGTCCACAGGTTTCAAGAGGTAATGCAGCGCATGAACATCGAATGCCCGCAAAACATGTTGCTCATACGCTGTTAGAAAAATGACTGCGGGCAGGCCTTCAACAGGCAGGGCGCGCAGAACCTCAAAACCGTCCATACCCGGCATCTGAATGTCGAGGAACACAACATCGGGAGATCGTTCCAGGATGCTCTCCACCGCGGATTGCCCATCTCCGCATTCTCCGACAATCTCAACATCTCTAAATCTACGCAGCCTGAGAACGACGCCGCGGCGCGCCAAAGGCTCGTCGTCGACGATCAGAGCACGCACGGTGAAACCTCCAGCAGGTTCCGAGTCCTGCGTAACGGCAATTCCAGCACGACCTCGCAACCGCCGGCTTCAGGCCACCCAAGCGAGAACTCAAAATTCGCCCCGTAAAGTGTTTTCAGGCGCTCCGCCGTGTTTCCGAGACCGATTCCATTTCCATTCTTCTTCTGCTCGCCCTCACGCCGTCCGGAGTTCCCGACGACAATTCGCAACCTGTCGGCATCGAGCGCGCTCTTGATCGTAATCCACCCACCTTCGATCAATGGCGCCACTCCATAGCGCACTGCGTTCTCAACCAGCGGTTGCAGCAACATACTCGGCACTAGGGCATCCCGCGTTTCCGATGGAACAGCGATATCGATTCTTAGCCGCTCCCCCAGCCTTGTTTGCTCGATCGCCAGGTACCCTTCGGTAAAGGCCAGTTCCTGAGAAAGCGTCACCTCCGCTGTGACTTCGGAATCCAGGCTTGTGCGCAGAAGATCTCCGATCTGCGCCAGCATCCGTGTAGCCGCAGGCCCATTTCCATCCAGAACGAGAGTGGAGACGGCATTGAGCGAATTGAATAGAAAGTGTGGATTCAACTGATAACGAAGTGCAAGCAGGCGCGCCTCTCTGATCTCGGACTCGGCGCGAAGCAGCCGCTCCCTCTCCTCGCTCGATTGCTGCCATTGCTTAATGCTGAAATACAAACTGCACCAGATAAAGAGAATGAAACAGGACCACATCGAAACTGCAACCAAAGCGTGCCAGGGTACGTGCTCGAAGGATTCCAAAATGAGGCAGGCTGCGCCGGCTACGGGAATCGATGTGACCATGGCTGCCGCGGCTGATTTCAATTCAAAAGCGATCCATGACTGCGACTGTCGCAGCAGCCGGCGGCAAAAAGGACGCAGCGCGCAACTTCCCAGGAACATGAAGAAAATAGGCACCGTCTGTTCCCAGATCGACACACGCTGAGTCAAGAAGTTATGAATGGACTCCAAAAGGTTGAAGAGATAGAAGCAGCACCACCCAACGATCTGGATCTGCCAAAATGACCGCAAATTCAGGACATTCTCTCGATTCATGCATTGCATTTTAGCCTAGGTGGAGTATCGGCATTCCACGGCCTGGCGCACGAAACCCTCGGCTCATCGCATTTCTCAATCGACCGGCAGATTCGCTCTGGCAGGTCAAGTTCATTGAGCTAGGCTCTGAACACTGCTCGAAGGTCGATGTAAATCGACGCTGCGGAGTTAACCAACGCGACGCCCAAGCTTGAGCGAACGTGATTCAGGCGCGACGACATTACCGGAGGAAAGAAAGGATATGAGGATGATTAAACAGTTACGGAGTTTCTGGATACTGTGTGTTACGACGATTGTTCTGGCTTGCGCCAGCAATGTGTTCGCTCAACAGAGCTACAAGATTACCGATTTGGGCCTTAACAAAAGCACGGACAACTTCAGCATGGTCATGGGACTCAATAATCAAGGCTGGGCAGAGAACATGGATGGGGTTGTAAACCCGCCCATCACTTCAACCTCCACGACCGTTGCAAGTGGCCGCGCGGTAATAAGCATCTACGGACTCAACATCGACCTCGGCACGCTTGGAGGAAAGAACAGTTGGACCAACTATGGCGGGATCAACGATCGCGGGGAAGCTGTCGGTCTGGCCGAAACATCCGTTCCAGATCCAGACGGTGAAGACTTTTGCGCCTTTGGCACAAAACTTACGTGTCGTGGGTTTTATTGGCGACACGGCCACATAGTGGCCCTCCCGACGCTGGGCGGAAATAACGGGCAGGCCAGCGCTATCAATAACCGCGGACAAATAGTAGGCATTTCAGAAACGACGGTCCAGGACTCCGGATGCCCGCCCAGCAAGCCCGGAAAGATCATATCGCCGGTATTGTGGGAAAAAGGCGAAGTCCGACCTCTTCCTACGGTGGATGGCGACCCAGACGGCTTCGTACAAGGCTTGAACGATCAAGGCCAGGCCGTAGGCTCCTCGGGAAACTGCAGCAACATAGCGACCCACGCCGTATTGTGGGAAAACGACACTGCCTTCCAGCTTCCAGACCTCGGATTCGATGGAAATGACTCCTACGCCATTAATGACCACGGCCAAGTTGTGGGGTATGTCTCGACCGGCACAACCATCGTTGCCTCTCTTTGGCAGAACGGCGCACACAGCGCAGTCACAAGCCTCGGCATTCTGCCGGGAGATGGTGCCGCCTTTGCCACAGGCATCAACAACCGGGGCCAGGTGGTGGGAAGCACCTTCAACTCCGTCGGCTGGTCCCGTGGCTTCATCTGGCAGGACAATGTGATGACCGACCTGAACACGCTCATTTCCAGGGATTCCAACCTCTTCATCATCGCGGCCAGCAATATCAACGAGCGCGGACAAATCTCAGGCATGGCAACGGTGCTCACCGGGCCGGATACGGGCAAGATCCACGCCATTCTATTAACCCCTGCAAGCGAGGAGATCGGCGAGTCGGTTGCAGATTTCGCACGTACAAACCCGCATTCCACTGTGCCCGCGAATGCCTGCCACTCTTCGCAGAGATTCGGACTTGGCCAAATCGGCCGATGAAAGGGCTTTTTTGGAGCTTGCGCACCCTCCGGCTAGATATTGCGCTGGCGCAAGGCCCGAGATTGTGCGGGACAACATGGGTCACGTCGAATATCGACGTGACCCAGAATTGCCAGCAACCGAAGGGAGAAACCTTAATATTCCTCGAACCCCGCACTCCAGCTATAGCCAGATAACCTCGTGCATCTTTTTCTTGACGAACTTCATTCGCAGGATATGTCGAACGGTCTCACAATCATGCCCAAGAGCGAGATTTCACGATGACAAGGAATGCGGCGCAAAGCTCCAGAATCGCGGGCTGGAAGAGCGGATTCCCGCGCTCGCGAAGAATTACGGACCGAGGGCCTGGAAATCTTCGGCGGGTTTTGTAGTGGTTGCATGCGTCGCCATTCATTGCCAGTCATCGCCCAAGCAGATGGCAGATCCGGCGGTGGCGGCGCTAAAAAGTGGATTCGTCTCCGATACCGCACAAGTGAACGGAGCAACACTCCACTACGTGCGCGGCGGGGCTGGGCCCGCCGTCATCTTGCTGCACGGTTTTCCGGAAGACTGGTACGCATATCACCGCATCATGCCTCAGTTGGCGAAGCAATTCACAGTCGTGGCAGTTGACCTGCGCGGCATAGGCGGCTCTGCTGCGACGGCCGGTGGTTACGATGCTGCGAATATGGCAGAAGACGTTCACCAGCTAGCGGAACATCTGCATTTGGAGCACGTTTACGTGGTCGGGCACGATATCGGTGGCATGGTTGCGTATGCCTTCGCCCGCCGTCATCCGGAGACGAGCCGCGGGGTGATGATGCTTGACGCACCGCTGCCAGGCCTTGGGCCGTGGGATGCGGTTAAAGCCAATCGCATCACTTGGCATATCAATTTTCAGCAGACGCCGGGCCTGCCGGAGCAACTCCTTGCCGGTCGCGAAGCCATTTATCTGCGCCATTTTCTCGATTCCGAGACTTTCAGCGATGCGGATGTCGCTCGCTACGCCCGGGCATATGCCGCTCCCGAACATCTGCGTGCGGCGTTGGAGATCTATCGGGCCTTTCCCGCGAATGAGGAATTCAATGCGGCGCAACAAAGCGCCATCAGCGTGCCCTTGGTACTAGCTCCGGGCAAAAACTCGCCTTTCGAGAAGCTCATGCCCAGCTTTGCCGATGCGTTGCGAGCGCACGGGTGCGCAAACGTCAAGATCGAAGTCATCGAGAACAGCGTACATTACGTCGCGGATGAGCAGCCCGATGCTGTGGCTCAACTCATCGAACGGTATGCCTCGTGATAACGATGATTACAGATTGTTATGCGGAGGCACAAGAAGAGCTTACGTCGAGTCGCAGGGAGGGAAAGGAAGCGTCAGCCGATCAACGGTGCTCGACGATCGTGGATTTGGAGCTAGATATTAATTCGGCATCACAAAATCTGCATCACAAGGATTCCCGGAGAGAACCGGATGAAACGAGAGACAGTTAAGATGATGGCATCGTGGGCCTTGGCACTGGCTCTTTCCCTGAGTACAGCCCGGAACCCCCAGGCACAGGACGCCAAGAATCCGTATCCGAGCATGGCTCCGATTGAAAAGTATCTGATGGATCGAGACGCCGAGATCGCCTTGGCGCGAAGCGCGGCGCCGTCATCCATTTCCCGCGATGCCACGGTTGTAATCCTAGGGAAAAATGGCTACGAAACGACGGTCGAAGGCAAGAACGGCTTTATCTGCATTGTTGAGCGCGGTTGGATGAATTCATTCAACAGCCCAGAGTTTTGGAGCCCTAAGACTCGCGGCGCGGAGTGCTTCAATCCCCCGGCCGCGCGTACGGTCGTGCCGTACACCTACTTCAGGACAAAATTAGTCTTGGCGGGAAAATCGAAAGCTGAGATCGAGCAAAGTATTAAGACCGCGATCGAAAAAAAAGAATTGCCCGCTCTCGAGGCCGGGGCGATGTGCTACATGATGTCGAAAGATGCATATCTTAATGATGGTGGTGGGCACAACATGGCCCATCTCATGTTTTACACGCCGCTCATGGACGGTGCAGCATGGGGCGCAAATCCGATAGACGACTCAAACCATGTCTCGTTTAAATTCCCGAACTCTCCGATATTTCTAACTCCACAGTTCCTAGGTAACCCGGAACCGATGGATAATTTCGTCGTTCCCACAGGCGTGTGGTCAGATGGAACTCCGGATCAGATGTAAGGAGGGCCATTTGAGTGCAGCCTCGGGAATCATTGAGTGACACAGGAGCAGATGGCAACTGGATTCGAGAAAGCGAAAAGGACAGTCTGGCAGTGCGGGAGGCTTCTGCTGGCCGCGTTGTTTTTACTCTCTGCGATTGCACTGGGACAAACGCAACCGCCGGCGAAGCCGGAACCTGTCCAAATCCGGCCGTTCAAAATGCATGTTCCCGACCGTGTTCTAATTGATCTTCGCCGCCGTTTGGCGGAAGCCAACTGGCCCGATCAACTTCCGGGCACGACCTGGGAGTACGGCGCCGACATCAAGAAGGTTCGGGAACTCGCGGACTATTGGCAGAACGGCTACGACTGGCGTGCGCAAGAAGCGAAGATCAATCAGTTTGACCAGTTCACAACGGAAATTGATGGACAGCAGGTTTATTTTATCCATCAGCGCTCTCCCCGCCCCGACGCCATACCGTTGATGCTGATTCACGGATGGCCCGGCTCGATTTTGGAGTTTGAGGAGCTCATTGGGCCGCTCACCCATCCCAAGGACAAAAATAGCCCGGCATTTGACGTTATCATTCCTTCGCTTCCTGGCTTTGGATATTCCGGACCCACCACAACCCGTGGCTGGGGCCCACAGCGTATGGCGAAGGCTTTAGTTGTTCTGATGGATCGTTTGGGCTATTCCAAGTACGGCATTCAGGGTGGTGACTGGGGTTCGGCAATAGCCCAAGACATGGCTTACCAGGCGCCTACGCACGTGATCGGGTTGCATCTGAACCTGATTTACGTGGCACCGCCGAACCAGGAAGCCGTTGCGAAAATGAGCGATGCTGAGCGGAAACGGTATTCCTACTTTGACCGGGAAGAGAGCAGCTTCTTTTTCCTCCAGGCCAGTGAACCGCAGACCCTTGCCTACGCCCTTACTGACTCCCCAGTGGGGTGGCTGGCCTGGATGATTGGCAAATTTCAACTGCTTACGGACAACAACGGCGATTTTCTCACGGCTGTGGATCGCGACACATTTTTAACCGATGTTACGCTCTATTGGGCGACCGGCACGATCGGCTCCGCCATGCGAATTTATCGTGAGGACCGGCTCACCAGAGAGGAAATGGTGCCGACGCCACACCTGGAGACTCCTGTGGGGTATGCGGATTTTCCGAAGGAAGTGGCTGTCCCGCCGTTTAGCTGGATTACTCAAACACACAACATAGTACAAAAAACTGGCATGCCGAAGGGCGGACACTTCGCGGCTCTGGAGCAGCCCGATCTCTTGGTTGCCGATATACGGAAGTTCTTTGCAAAGCTTGATCAGAAGTACGCCGAACTTGCACCGTGATACGAAATGCATGCGAGATAGATTGGCCCTCTAAATCTCGGTGCCAAGCCATATGTCCGCAAAAAAATCTCAGATTGTTTTTGTAGGTGCGGGTTATCGTGTACTTCTTGCTGCCACTGACTCGAACCAGAGGCCGGTTAACGGGCCGAGTCGCTCGTTGGCTGCCGCAGCCTCCCATACAGGCGGCTCGGATCCGAACGGTGTATCTGCCGCCCTGGCTCGCGTGGCGACGAGGAGCCAGCAGGAAAGACTTGCGGTTTGCCCAGATTCTACATAATGCATCGACCCCACCTGCTATCAGGCGAAGCTACAGGCGCATGTCGCGCAGACTATCGCCGCGAAGCCGGAGCTGACGCAGATCAGCACTGCCTCCGGTGGACAGAAGGAAGGCAGCTCGATACTGCCAGGCAACAGGTACACGGCGATTGGGGACGAGAAACCGAAGTCGCAAGAAGAGGCCAAACGCCCCGAGTACAAGGTGTGAAAGTTCACCACCGAGGCCATCATTATCGAAGATAGCGACGTGGGTACTATTCATAAAGTGTGTGCTAATCCCTCGTGCCCAGTTCATCACCCGAAGCAGACCAGCAGCCGTAACGATGAGAAGTGGAAAGCCGAGCAGGAAAAACAACGCAGGAACAGACCATCGCCAACGCGACTGGCCTCCGCGTCCTCGCTGCCATCGGGTCAGCTGTCCCGGTTCGCCTGATGAAGCGTGACCTGCTCTTCGTCATCGAGAAGCTGGTAAGCACGATGGAAGAGAATCGCATGGAGATGCTGGCGAGGCAGCACGGCATCAGACAGAAGCGAGAGGAAGGAGGCATCGCCAAGACATTTGCGGCCTTCGTTCGCCGCGCCGATGAAGGTACACTCCCTCGGCTGCTCGTGGAATCATCGATCCTGTTGGCAGCTTCGCGCGGAAATCCCACCACCGTTCTTCGCGATGCTGCCAGCGCTTATAAGGTGGATACGGAGGCTATCATCGCCAAGGTGAAACAAGAATTCGCCGCCAAGGAAAAGGCTGCCGTCAAGATCGAAGACCGCGAAAAAAGCAGCGTAGCAAACTAATACAGAGGGGTGGCACATTGCCGCCCTCTTTTATTGCCCGAAACCGCGCAGGGAGAACCGGGTTTTGTTTCTCCCTGCACCCTCATCCCGCCTTGGCCCAGCGCTGCCGGGTCCCTAAAAAGCGCTCCTCTCGGTCTAGCCTCCCTCAATGAGCCGCAAGTTGCTTGCTCTCTACGATTCTGGCAACATTGTTTTCAAGTAATCGGGCCGCTATGCGAATTGCTCTTTCCCCCACCCTTCGCATCGCTACCGGTTTGCTATTGGCTGCCCTGCTGAGCATTGTCGGGTATTAAGTTTTCCGGCGTTTGAGTTCTCGCTCACCTGATGCGCTGCTGAAGCGAGCCGACGGGATGTCGAGGCTGAATGACTGGATCGGGGCCGAACCGCTGTATCGGCAAGCCGAACGTCAGTTCATTGAAAAAGGTCGGCAGCTCCGCTAAAGCTTAGCGCCACAGTGTGTGCCCCGGCATGGAGTCGTCCATACGTCGCAGTTGCAGTGCCATTGTGGTAAGTCGCAGCTGGAACGGCCACAGAATTAGCCGTGTTCTGGTCAATAAGAAAAGAGAAAAGGCTTGAGCTAGCTCCCGCAGGGGCTGGCGAAATGGTCCCTGTAAAGGTGACCGGTGCTCCGTAAATCGGATTTGACGGAGCGGCGCTTAGCGCTAACATGTTTGTCGCCTTGTTTACTACGATTGTTTGAGTAACCTGAGGTGCAGCCGCGTACGTAGAGTTGCCTGCCTGATTGGCGGCCACGATGACTGTACCCACGCCGGTAATGGTCAACGTGTGGCCGCTCACCATGCCCGGGCCAGAGAGAACGCCGAAGGTCACGGCAACGCCGGAAGTCGCAGTTGCAACCAGCGGGATAGGACTTACCCCGTAGGTCACGGGACTCGCTGGCGGAGTAAAGGTAATTGTCTGGTTGGATTGTCCTACGTCGAAGGTAGTGCTGGTTGCACTGATGCTGATTGGCGCAGTCAAGGGCAGGGGCGGCGGTGTCGTCGTCAGTGAAGGAAATGCAGATTCGGCCGAGGTGCCTTTCAGCCTCAGAAATACCGCTGGCGAAAAGCTGGACGGCTCAAAGCCTTATGTGCTCCACTTCGCGGATCCGTTTTAACAGCGCTCGCCCGGCTGAATGAGCACGTTGAGCTGAAATCGTCAACTTGCGGGACGCACCACTAAAGAAGCTACAACTGCTTAGGAGATTTGCTGCGGAGGCATTACCCTGGCCTGCAGAGGGAATTGCGCCTTCTATGCTGGCAAGCCATCGAAGCAACGGATCTGGCTTTAGCTCGCTTCTTGTGCGTCTTGTCGTCGCCCTTTTGGTTTGTTTCTATTGCGACCCTGCACACGCCGCACAGAACCAACCGTCGGCTCAAGCCATTCTCCAGCACTTTTATCAGGTCGCTGGTGGAAACGCCTGGCAGCACTTTGAAATGTGCGACTCGGACGGAACGGCCAAGGTCGCCGGGAAGACCGGAAGCCTGCACTATGTCGAGGATCTGCGCAGCGGCGCCAATGTGTCCCGAGTTGAAATCCCCGCTCTCGAAGTAAAGCAAGCCGATGGCGATGGCCCGATGCAAAGCTGGCATCAGGATGCGGACGGAGACATTCAACTCTCCAATCCAGACAGTCCTGACAACATTGACGACCGATACCTGACCCGCCGTGCTTACTGGCTGCCGGAATTTGGTGGCGCCGCGGTTACCCTGCTTACCCCGGAAGCGGAGGGATCCACAACCTGGGATCGCCTGCGCTTCCAAGTCCGCGGCGCAAGCGGCTTCACTCTCTGGATCAATCGCCAAACCGGCCTGCTTGATCGCGTGGAAGGCAAGACTACCAAGGTGCTGAGCGATTACCGCCCGGTCAATGGCGTCATGTTGCCATTTGAGGAGAAAAAACCAGCTGGAAGCGAGATGCTCACCGTCCTGTATACACACCGCACATTGCGCCAGGACCTCGATACGACCGCGTTCGCAATTCCCTTTCGCAAGGATTATCAGATGCCGCCCTCGGGCTCGGTGTCTGTGCCCGCCGAGGGTGGACTCATCTTTCAAGCCACGATCGACGGCAAAGGGCCGTTCAAGGCAGTCTTTGACACCGGGTCTGTGAACATCCTCTCCGCGAACTTGGCCCGCAAGCTGGGTCTTAAGATCGATGCGCAAGGGTTGGAATTCGGCACATCCAGTCCAGCAGACGTGCAGGCACACAAGACGCATGTCGATACCCTCCAGATTGGAGATCTCCTGGTTCGCGATCAGACCTTTTATGTCATCGACTTTCCGGATGAAGACGACGCTCCCTCATTCGCCGTCGGCTACGAGTTGCTGCGACGCTTGGCCGTCAGGATCGACTTCGAACACCAGCGCCTCACCTTCTACGATGGCCCGCGCTTTCATTACTCCGGCCCTGGCACGGCAGTGCCGCTTCAATTCCAGGGCAACGCATTGCTGGTCCAGGCTTGCATCGGAGATGCCTCCGGACTGTTTGAGCTCGATTCGGGCAACGAGTCGGGAACCATGATGAACACCGGCTTCACGGTGAAGAACGACCTGGTCCACGTATTAGGAGCGCATTTTCTTGCTTACAACGGACGCGGGTTTGCCGGCCCTTCACCGCAAGCCTATCTGGCGCGCGTCAATACCATGCGCATCGGCGATGTTCCAGTTCCAAGCGTCATCGGGCGCTTCAGCACAGACCCTTTGGACACAGGAAATCTCGCCGGTAACATCGGGCAAAACATTCTCCGCCATTTCACTGAGGTCTTCGACTGCATGCAAGGCCAGGTGTATTTTGAAACAACAAAAGATTGGGGTCAGCCCGAAGTCTTCAATCGCGCCGGGCTCATATTCGATTCCTTCGGCCGGGGGTTGCAAGTGATGACCGTCTTGCCCGGCAGCCCCGGCGCGCAGGCCGGTATCGAAGCGGGCGAGCTGATCACCGCCATCGACGGCAAAAAGCTTGACGATGAAGTCAATCAGCCGGCATTCCTGCAGCCGTCTGGCACACAACTTCAGTTAGCTGTTCAGCACGGAAATGAAACCCATGAGGTGACCGTGACACTCAGAGACGTTCTTTGAGGAAGTTGCCTGCACTTAAGTTACAACCTCGCGGACTGAAATCGTTCACAGTGTCGTTGAGTCTATCCGCAGCCCAAACACGGCTGAACAGTCGGTGTCTTCATTAGATCGTGCAAAATCGCCGAGTCAGTGCGCCGGGCTAAACCGGCATGAAGCAGGGAATGCAAGAGTCCTACGAGAAAGGAGCAGCGAACCACTCGGCCCCGAGTTTTGCGTCGGGCATCGCGAGGTGCACGGCGAAGCGTAAACAGGGGTACAGGCGGGCTGGGTATTGAGCTCCGAAAAGATGCAATCAGGGCGCCGACGCTTTTGACTTGGTGGAAGGCAACATGAGCGGGGGCGATATCGCAAGTCTCCGTTCAGCCCTGCGTAGTCGAAGACCCCAGACACGTCTGGAAGCTTCATGCACGAGAATCGGGGGATGTGTTGCAACTTTCAGGGTTGCTGACCGGTGACGTGAAAGAATCGCGAGATGGTAATCCGACCTGCGATTTTCAGATGGCGGCAGACCGAACCCGGCCTCATACTTTGTGCGGTCCGGTGGTATCTTCGCTATTCTCTTTCGCTGCGCGATGTTGAGGAACTGCTAGTGTAGTGCGTCATGCAGATGACCGATTATTCAGGGATGCGCGGGCACGTTTGACCTTCTCGAGGATGTCGGCGGCTTTGGCAGTCCAGATGAAGGGTTTGGGTCTTTCATTGTGCTGGTCGATGTAATCGCCGATGGCCGTGACGAGTTCTTCAACATCGCGGAAGACACCGCGGCGTAAGCGGTTCTGAGTAAGGTCGCGGAAGAAGCGTTCCACCCTGTTGAGCCAGGAACAGCCGGTGGGGGTGAAGTACACGTGGAATCGCGGATGGCGGCTGAGCCACTGTTTTACTTTGGCATGCTTGTGGGTGGAGTAGTTATCCACGATCATGTGGATCTGCTTCTCGGCCGGAATCACGGAGTCGATCCCCCGCAGGAACTTCAGCCATTCCTGATGGCGGTGGCGGTCATCGTACATGGAGATCAACTGGCCATCGAGCGCGTCGAGCGCTGCGAACAGAGTTGCCGTTCCGTTACGTTTGTAATCGTGGGTCATGGTTCCGCAGCGGCCCTTCTTCAGAGGAAGACCCGGCTGTGTCCGGTCGAGGGCCTGAATCTGACTCTTTTCATCGGCACACAGCACGATAGCGTGCTCGGGCGGATTCAGGTAAAGGCCCACGATGGTTTCCAGCTTTTCGGCAAAGCGGATATCCCGGCTGAGCTTGAAGGTCCTCACCAGATGTGGCTTGAGGCCGTGGGCGTGCCAGATGCGGCGCACGCTGGCCTCGCTGATGCTTGCCGCAGCCGCCATGGTGCGTGTGCTCCAGTGCGTGGCGCCGGCCGGGCGCCCATGAATCGTCATTTCCACTACGCCTTTCACCTGGCGGTCAGTAATAACCCGGGTCCTGCCCGGACGCGGGGCATCCTTCTCCAGGGCCGCAATTCCACCAGCCAGGAACCGCTTCCGCCAACGCGCTGCTTTCTCCGCAGTAATGCCCAGTTCCTGTGCGATCTCCTTGTCCCGCAGGTCCTCGGCGGTCAGCAACACAATACGTGCTCGCTCCACCACACGAGCAGGCAGCGAACGCCCACGCGCCTGCTGCTCCAGGCTCTTCCCTTGTTCGGCATTCAGGAAAACCGCTCGTGCAACCCGCATCCTGTCGTCCTCCACAGTATGGACGCACGCTGCATATAAACGTTATTATTTACGACGCACTACACTAGCCTCAGGTAGAACGAGGAGAGTACATCATGGCTACAACCCAGGAAAAAACAACTAGGAAGATCGGCAAGGACACGCAGCCCGAGTCCGATCCAGCCGAGATCGATCGCAACGCACCTGCCGGTAGCGAAAACTCCCTCGGGGCGGAGAGCGTTCGCGACGGCCGGCGTCAACGGACGACGGCACGGTCGAGGCGATCGACGAAATGGGTCCTGGCATCACCGCTCCGCTCTCCACCGACACGGCCGTAGGCGGCCGTTAGATCACCATCTAACGCACCCATGCAGAATCAAGGCGCTCGATCGAGGCCGCTGTTCGCCTGGAGGGGTTATGAGTTCCAGCTGATGAAGAGCTTGCCTCACCACCGCCCTGCTCAACGTAGCCCGAGCCTTTGCTGCAAACCTCTTAGGACTTTCAGAGACAACCCGTCCAGGCTGCCGCTTCTCGGGGGCTAGGCTCTCGATTACCTGCATGGGCTGCAGCCGCGGCCCCAACGCGGCGGCCCATCATTCCCATTACCGATCAGCGGTCGATGAGTGAATTCGCCGTTGGCAACAGTTGACCCAAAGAGTCACTTGTCCGGAGAGGCGACTATACATCCATGTAGGCGTTGTCGTTGCCCTTTGAGTAGCATAGCGATCATCTTCGAGCCTCGGGTGACGGTGACTGCCCCTAGGTCAGTACCACGATCTTTCCACCCGCTTTGTTCTCCTCCATGCAGCGATGCGCTTCGACGATCTCGTCGAGTTGAAAGACATTGCCGATCTGGATGTGCAAAGTGCCGGTCGCGATCTGATCGACCAATTCCTCAAGCGGCGTCCGCATGAAATCTTCCGATTTCCCGTTATAGCTGGTGAGGCAGACTGCAGTCGGGATCGCCTCCATCGGTGCGAAGTCGTCGAACGACCATTGGTTGCCGACGATGCCGGTCATGCAAACGATGCCGCGTTGTTTGGCACAGCGCAGCGAATCCTTCAGAGTCGTCGTGCCCACCAGTTCAAGAACCTTGTCGACACCCCCCGAACAAACCTCCTTGACCTGCTCGGCGATCGAGCCAGTATCGATGAACACCTGATCGGCGCCGCTTTCCAACAGCAGCTGATTGCGCTCGGGATTGCGAGTCGTTGCTGCGACGAAGGCGCCGTGTTTCCTGGCGATCGCCGCGGCCGCCAAGCCGACCGAGGTCGTGCCGCCGCGGATCAGCAGACGCTCGCCATTTTCGAGACGAAGTGACTTGAAGAGCGAGCCCCAGGAAGTCTGCAGCATCTCCGGAATCGCACCGAGTATTTCCCAGGCGAGTCCTGTCTTGATGAACTGCACCTGCTTTGCGGGTGCGCAGGTATATTCGGCGTAGCCGCCGTCGAACTGCCGCCCCATGCCGCCCATGGCGGTCGCGACGATATCGCCCTTGCGGAACTCGCCTCCTGGTGCGTCTTCCACAAGTCCAGCCGCTTCGATGCCCAGCACGCGCGGGAACGTGACGTCTGGAGAATGGCCCTGCCGCGTAAACAACTCTGAGCGGTTGAGACCGAACGCCTTGACCCGTATCAAGACCTCGCCAGCCTTGGGAGTGGGGATGGGTCGGCTCTCGATCTTGAGAACCTCCGGCCCACCTGCGTCGTAAATCACTGCGGCTTTCATCGTCGGCATCTTTCGTTCCATTCTGAGCGCTGCGGCGCCGGGCTGAATTGTGACACATCTAGTCCTTGTCATCCCAGCGAACATAAATCAGAGCCGTGCGTACATGACTCGGCAGCCAGACATCCACGCCGGCCAGACGGTTAATCCAGCGAGGTTGAATCTCCCTCACCGATTCGTCCACGATCTTGTCCAGAAGCACTTTGAACAACAGGAACTCATTGTCGGGTCCAATCTGTTTCGCGGTTTCAGACCAGAAGGCAGCCTGATCCATGCCGTTGTGGATCCGCTTGACCGTGCTGTAGACGTCCATCGTGAACTCCTTGCTCATCAGGACGTCCTGCTTTGTGCCGATGCTTGTAAGATGCCCGCCTACGAAGGTGTCGAAGTCGTAGGCAAGCAGCTGATCGAATACCTTCAGGTACTCATGAAAGTTTGTTGTGATATCGAATCCCGAAAAAGGAGCATAGCCGGGAGTTACGCAGTCAATCGCCATTATGAATTTTGCCTGAGGGACATAGATGAAGAGATCGCCTTCATTCGAGTGATAATCGTGGCGGGTGAGCTCGACAGTCTTGCCGCCAAGCGAGATCGTCTTCTCTGTCTTGAATGTTACGTTTGGCACTAATCGATTCGGATCGTTCATCTCTTTCAGGAAATCGGCGACCGTGTCCAGCGCAATGATCTGCAGACCTTTGATGTCCTTGAACGCCGCCGAACCGCCGATGTGATCCTTGTGCGTGTGGGAGTAGACAAGTATCTTGATTGGCTTGTCAGTCACTTTTGCAATGGCTGACGGAATATTCTTTCCGTAGCTTGCCGGCGCATCGAACACGATGACGCCCTCATCGGTTACAAGAAATGCGGATTGCCACCCGTTATCGGAGATGACGTATACGCCTCCTCCAACGCTTTTGACCGCATATCCCAGCTTCGGATCGATCTTCCAGAACTGCGCCTTCACAGATGGCAAAACAGGAAGATACTGCTGCAGCGCCTCGGGCGAGTCCTCGGGTGGAGGTTGCATCGATGCTTGTTGCGAAGACTGAGCTAATAGGTGAACGCACAGCATGGCAACAAACGCGAGAATGCACGTGTGCCTCTTCATTAAAGGCCTCCTTGTGGTTGACGGTGAGTGATGTGGAGTAATTACGCTTTATGCGC
>Ga0206871_10141_pt1 | contig 19456 bp, 19 predicted proteins | sample Alteio_BWOrgCont_33_FD_152627 | JGI IMG/M metagenome (GOLD analysis project Ga0206871, IMG submission 152627) | Enriched cells from forest soil in Barre Woods Harvard Forest LTER site, Petersham, Massachusetts, United States -... | ecosystem: Environmental > Terrestrial > Soil > Temperate forest >...
TTTAAGAATTTCTGGGCAATTTAAATAACAATTCGGCAGCTTTTGCCAGCGCTTTAACAATGCAGATGACTGAGTATTAACATTGTAGTTAATTCAGAATTAGCATTTTTCAAATATTTTGCGCACTTCATTTCAAGGCATCGCGAGGAATGAAAAGGGTTTCGATGCTTTTTTACATTCAACGGTGATGTAGCGGCAAAACTCGGCGAAGAGGCTTCTGTTGAAGTCGTTTTATACCTGCCATTAGCGTTCAGCGGAAATCACATAGCCATACCAAACCGGGTTGGCATATTGCCGATCGGGACAAGGTCCAGATGAGGCCAATATTGAAATTCCCAAATCTGCGCCTCGCGAGAACGCTTTCTCGCTTTCACGTTGCCGACGACGGCGTAACGGCCATTGAATTCGCCTTCGTCGCTCCGATTTTTATTGCTCTGCTCATTGCCATAATTCAGTCGATGATATTTTTGTTTTCTCAGCAGGTTTTGCAAGAAGCTGCCACGAATGCCGGCCGACTTATCATGACGGGGCAGGTCCAGAACAGTGGTCTGACTCAAAGTCAATTTCAGGCCGACATATGCCCGATGATTTCTGTGCTATTCACGTGCGGTAACTTGATGGTCAACGTGCAGACGTACGATTCATATTCCGACGCTAATACAACAGTACCAACATTGACCTACAACGCCCAAGGACAGGTCACCAATACATGGTCATACAATCCTGGCGCACCAGGCGACATCGTTGTCGTACAGCTCATTTATCCAGAACCCGTTGTAAATGGACTTTTGGGGTTTGCGTTTTCCGATCTTCAAAACGGCACCGCCGAGATGGTGGGGGCTACCGCTATCCGAGTTGAGCCCTATTGAGCCTAATGGCCATGACATGGTTTTCTAACATTTATCGTCGTTTTATTGCTTCAACTCGCGGCGTGGCCGCAATAGAATTTGCATTTATTCTACCGGTTATGTTGGTTTTATTGCTCGCCTCATTTGACGCCTCGAGAGCAATTGCGATCTATATGAAAGTGCGAGCGGCAAACTCAGCCCTCGCCACCATCTCGAATCAATTCACAACGATTCACGATGCCGACAAGACTGAAATATTGGGGGCAACTTCCTCGGTGCTCGCGCCATACTCGAGTTCTCCAATCGTCGCGGCCATGTCGGAATTACAATTGACCGGCTCGGGGCAAGCCAAAGTTATTTGGAGCGACGCGCTCAATGGCACCCCTCTTACCGTCGGATCGACTGTCAGCATTCCAACGGCCTTTACCAACAGTTATCTGGTCCTTTGTTCCGTGAGCTACACGTACACACCGTTTTTCACTTTCTTTATATCTCATCCGATTACCCTTTCAGATAGTCTGTACACGATTCCGCGAACTGGCGCTTCCATTACGCGGACGTCGCCTTAAGAAGATTTCTAGTTGCCGGCGATTTGATTCGGTCTGGTAGCCGAATTACAGTTCTCGATAGCCTTCAATGGCTGAATCTCACTTGAGCGAAAATCTCAACCCAAATAATGCCTGCGGCCGGCGGCAACCTTAGTTCGTCAGATGGGCAGTATTCACAGCCTGTTCGAACATTTCCCGCAGAGCCGACGTAATCGCCTCAGGAGAGCTTGCAGTGAAATAAAAGTTGGGAGACGCACAACTTTGAAGAGTGCTGGGAATATCGGGTATAATTGCGTTAACCGCGTAATCTTCACCGTTGGCAAAATTCGTGGGATTCTGGATAAGCTGATAAGGAACATAGAGCACGGCAAGGGTTATCCCACGGTTCTTAATGGTGGTGCAAAGTGAGGTATCAACAAGCTGCGCTTGGTTGCTGCCTGACCAGGTTCCGTTCCACTGTGTTTGGTAGTCTTGAGCGCCATCAGTAATAAGAAACACGAAAGGAATGGCCTTGCTTGCAGTGCTGCCATTTCCGATCGTCGTAATAAGAGAGTTTATCGAGGGAAGGGCATTTTCGAAATGCGTGCCACCAGAGCCAAGGTTGGAATTGTTACCTGTATCTTGGAGGCTCGCAAGCTGTGCGGCAGCATCGCTGATGCTTGATCCGTTGATGTTGGTTGTCAGCGGAAAATAGGAATATAAGTACTCGATGAATGGATAGAGTCCGATCTGAAATTGATTTGTTACCACTTCGCTGTTGTAGGCAGTAAGCAGCAGTTGGGTCACGGCATAGCCAACGGCATCACCTTGCAGTTGTATGCAGGCGCTGGTTCCGGGAGTTGGGCACGAGGTGACTGGCGCGCCGGAACCTCCAGCCGTCCGCGTTAAGGCGAACCCTTCGCAATAGCCATTCGTATTGTATTTTTGTTCTGAATTGGGGCAAGCGCCCTGAGTGGAGAAATGGCAGGCGAAGGTGCAGCCATTGGGATAAAGCGTATAGTTGTCAGGATTAATTGCTTCCAGTCTGTTTTGCTCACTGCTCGTTGAAGGGAAGCCCTGGGATCCGGAGACATCAAGCACCAAATAGAAATTCATATAGGTGGGCAACGTATAACTAGAAGTGGATGTGCCCGATACGGAAAGATTGTTGATGCCCATGATCTCCAGAAAGGCAGTAGGAACGTTAGCCGTAAATGACACTGTTGCTGTAATCACCTGCCCGGATTTTGTAACTGTGGCCGTCGGATTGAGGTTCGAATACCCCGTCGCTGTCGTCAAATTTGCACTGAAAAAATTTAGAGCATAGGCCGCTCCACCCGAAACGGTGCCACTGCCCGACATACTGGAAGCAGTAGTAATGGGTGTAGCGGTGCTTGAGACTGTTGCAAGACTGGCCGAGTCAGCAGCCGATTGCAGTTTTGTACGAACTGAAGTCGCCATCGTATAATCAATGGCGCCGCCAATCGCACCCATCATAGGAATAGCTGAGAGCGCAAACATTACAGCAACGTTTGCGCGTGAATCGACGCGAAATCTTTGAATTAGCGCCCGCACTCGCGTGAGTTCGATAGCTATTCGAATCAAAAATATCTCGATCTTACGATTCACGGTCACTTTGGGCGACCCAAGAGTTTGTTCGACCAAGTCAATAAGGTGATGCGAATTGCGGTGGGCGGAGTATCCACAACGCTAAATTTGCAGCCGCAGCATCGATGCTGATCAAGATCTTCATCGGTGCTTGGGCTACTCAACTCGCGCACTTGCTTGCGTTGCGTATTAGGAGGACGCCGCACACCAAGGCCATGCCACCGAGCACAGCATCGACAAGACAAATGACCAATGTCGAATGTCCTATACTTGCTAGCATGTACACGGCAGCCGCAAAAAACATAAGCCCCACCACCACGGAGAGTGTGCCGTAAATTTTTTTAAATAGCGCCCACTTGGCCACATCAGCCTCCACCGGCGAATCGGATGATTTTACGCTCAAGACTACAATGTCTCAGTGCTCTGTTTCGTCCCGGTTGATTACTTTTATTAGAGGGAGCAATGCGATGCAAAGAGGCGGGCAAATGCAGGCAGTTCTTGCTCCGCAAGAACTGCCCGTGCCGCGAAAATAGCGCTCTGTTTCTAAGGTTAGGCTGTTTGCTTACAACAAGCTGACGGCGTTTTTGCCTTTAACTTGGACAATCGCGACGAAGCCCTGACCAAACCGATGACGCGACTAATCCACATTTTTGCGGGGAAAATGGGGGAGAAAATGCTTACAGAAGGATGAGTCGGAAGAAGTTGACCGACCTGTATTCGGCGGAATAGCGATAACTAGGTGTTATTGATCTTAGATCCTGTGCGAAGGCAAAAACGCGAAAAGCGCCGTCACAGTTTGAAACTTCCACACCAGCGCCATAGAGCAACAAAACCCCAGATAACCTCCGCAAGTCCAAATGGCCACGCGCCTTGCAGAAAACCATAGGCTGACCCGAGCCAACAGGAGCAAGCAAACGCCAGGATAAACCAGTGGCTCCGGCCTTCCAGCGCGTAGGTCGCCAGCATGGCCGTAACCGCTGCCAAACCAAAAAAAGTTAATCCATCCATGATTTATTATGCGACTTCTCGCCAGAGATTCGCTTTTTCCTCTGACCGTTGGCAATATGATGGGCGAGCGTTAAACGGAAAAAATAGTTGTCGGTATTGGCCGTTCGTAGCGCCCTTGCGGCGTCAGAAAGCGACATCATGACTGCGTTATAAGCCCTGAATCTCGCGAATACGCTGGATAATTGCAGAAGCCTTGACTCGTTCTTCCCCGATGCGGCCGTGTATATTCGAATCGGATGGCAAAGCGGACGGCACTGCAGCTGCACGCGCATAAATCTCTCTGAGCTCCGCGAACAGGCGCCGTACTTCTTCAGCCGCTTGTTCGCGTCGGTCACTTGCGGTCATGGCTAGTTATAGCCCGTGGCTCGACGTATCAGCACTTGCTTGGCCCCACGGTGCCGCCAACGCGCGAACAGCATGTATCCGGCCCGGGCCCGGCCCACGTCCATTTGGGCCAACACATATGTGAGTGGGGATGCCTATAAATTGGGCAGAATGCCAGTGACGTCGGCGGGTGACGCCAGTGAGAAGGACCCGACACATAACCAAATGCTTTCATACAGTTGACGGACTTCCCGTAGATAATGTTCTGATAATACTACGCAATTGCCAAAAAAACGCCCCAGTTAAACCGCAACCAAATCACGGCAAAAAGCACTGAATCACAATGCGAAATAAAAATACCATGTGAGAATTCTCGCATTTATATATCTTGGAAGTGAGTAAATCGCGGGGTGCTATATGGCAACAAGCATACTCAGCCTGCTCACGGCCCTGGTATTTGCCGGATTGGCTGCACATCACCTCATGGTGATGTTTGGTGCCAACGAAGATCCAAGATGGAATGACGGGATGCCAAAATGGAGAATCATTTCGGGAGCGACGCGCACGCGCGAGCCCGACGTTTATTGGGCGCAAGCCGCGATTTGTACGGTGATCTTATTTCTCGGCCTCGTATTTGCTATTTCAGAGAGCGTTTCGATATTTTCCTTTTAAGTCGCTCTGCATGTAAACGAAGACCCAGCTCTCGCAACCGAACCTCTCCTTGGGGTCTGAACACGCCTCAGTTTTTGGCGGAATGAGCACTTCCTCCGGGTCCGAGGGCCACCGTCAGCAAATGCCTCGACCGGCACGACGAGTTTCTTGTTGCATCGTGCTGAAAGGGCTGCGCAACGCCCCGAACACAGTCTGCACCATTGTCACATCGGTTACGGTTCAAGAACGCTTCACGCTACTGGCAATCGCGGGCTCCCTAAGGCCCGCTCAAACCAACAATAACAGGCAGCCGCGCCATTAATAACGCCAAACACTGCCCGTTATTGTATGTCTTCAGGGCTGAGCAGCGACTACGTGTTGCTTCTGCGTTGAGGCCTGATCTGTGGCGACCTGCGAAGCACGCGATTGGGCCGATTGGAACCGCACCGTCTTCCCGTCGTAAACGTTTTTGGGCGCATAGACGGCTCCGACGCACTTCATGCAGCCACCCTTATTACGCCTGCGGCGGTCGTGTCGTCAGCTGCAAGGCTCGTTCCGGCGCCCAAGCAGCTCATCGCCGCCACAGCAAACAAAGCGCCCGCGAAACCATAAACCTTGGATTTTGCTAAACCTTTGCTCGCCTCAGACGATGCAGAACCGTTTTGCAGCGATTTAATGGACATTTTAGGCTCCTTCATGACAACCAAACACTTGCAGCGCTCTCGCGCGAAGAGACACCGACGTGTAATTCTTCCGATCGACACTGTCTGTCTCGAGAGACACCGAAATACTATCGCTGAACTGGATAACGGTGCCATATCGCATACTCAGGTATTGCGTGATTAAGGCATGCCGATAAGGCTCCACACCCATAAGCAAGTTTTGAGAAGTTACTATCCGTTTTTTATACTGGTGTGCGTGTTTTATTATTTTATCTTTATTTCCTTGCGACGTGGATGAGCCCTAAACTGCGCCGCGCTTCTGTCTCTGCGCTGTCGAAATGGACCAGCCTCCTAGCCACTGAGGCTTCGGGGATCGAACGATAACTAGATGAATGATGTGAGTAAGACGTTCACCGGTCAGAAGACCAACATCTGGAAGCGGCTGAGCGCGGCGCCAGACCGCATAAGCATCTCAATCCTACACCCCATCCTCAAGAATTCCCTGAAAAGCCTCGTGCTTGTCGGTGTTGCGACTCTGATTTCCGCACTTGCGTTTGGCTTTGTGCCTGATGCCAGCCTTACCCTTATCTATTTGCTTGCCATAGTCATTAGCGCTCAGCGTTATGGACTGTCGCAGGCTGTATTGGCCTCGCTAGTCGCAATTTTGGCCTGGGATTATTTTTTTACTGAGCCCTATTTCAGCCTAGAGCTTTCGAGCGAACGCGACGTCTTCACCCTGATATTTTTTATGATTGTCGCTTTAATCGTTAGTGGGATGACCGCACATATTCGGCAGCAGAATTTTCATCTTAGCGAATTCGCATCAAAAAATGCGCACCTCTACGCCTTTATTCAGGGGTTAGGAAAAATCGGCACCATGGAAGAAATTGCCTCCTATACGGTGCCATACATTTCTTCCTTTCTCGATCGCGATGTCACTATGATTTTGGACGGTCGCGATACCAGCACGGAGAGAACCGTATTTCCACAAAGCGACTTAGGTCACACTTACGACGTGCCGACGAATCAAGATTTAGCGGCAGAATTCTACCTTTCCGAACTTAAGCAATCTCAAGTTAGGAGAGAAAACATCTATTTCCCTCTGATGGCCCTACGCGGTCGCATCGGCGTCGTCAAAGTTCCTGAATCATTAGGGAGGCCAATATCCTCGGAACAGAATCAGCAAATCCTAGCTATACTGGGGCCCGCGGCAATTGCCATTGAACGTATCTGGCTTGCCCAAGAGCATGAGCAGTCCAGCATCGCCGCTGAGGCGGAACGCGTCAGGAACGCGCTACTTATATCCGTTTCACACGATTTGAAGACACCACTAACAACAATTATTGGTTCTCTTACAACCTTAGAGCTCTTGGTGAAACAAGAGGGCGATAGTGACCAAACCGAATTGGTTTCGCTCGCTCTTACGGAGGGACATCGGCTTGATCGCTTTATAACGAACCTTCTTGATATGACGAGACTTGAATTTGGCGGGTTGAATGTAAAACTGTCAGCGGTCAGTATCGGAGATGTGGTGGTCTCCACACTTCAGCGGGCACAGGTTTTACTTCAGGAACACCGCATTGTCGTCCACATTCAAGATGCACTTCCGCCAGCAACAGCGAATTTTGATCTTCTGCAGCAAGCCCTGTTCAACGTCATCGACAATGCAGGAAAATATTCTCCTCTGCATTCGGAGATCGAGATACGTGCGCAGTTGGAAGGTGGGGAAATCGTTTTGGAAGTTATGGATCAGGGATGCGGTATTGGCGATCAGCCCTCAACCATATTGTTTGATAAATTTTTCCGGCTATCACTTGGCGATACGAAGCCCCCGGGAACAGGGCTCGGTTTAGCCATTGCAAAGGGGTTCGCAGAGGTCATGGGCGGCACGATTTCGGCCGCGAACCGGAAAGATCGGCAAGGCGCGATATTCACCATTAGGCTCCAGACTATTAACTCCTCGTCATGATTTCTACAGGCTCGGTGAATGCCTAATGAATGTACATAACATTTCCTTCTCGTAATCATCTCGGCTAGAGACCTTTCGAACCTAAATCAAAGCACATTGATTCAAGCCAATTAAGCGCTGCAATGCTGCACTGCATTACCACAGGAGCGGATCAGTGATATGATTATGACGTGGTTCGGTAGGCGCATGCTTTGCCGGCGTAACTTGCAATTAGTGCCTCGATGTCACCGATGTGCGATTAAGTCATGTCTATCAGTCAAGCCATTCTTTTAGTTGATGACGATATCCAAATACGTCGCTTCCTTAAGGTTGGTCTTGGAACAGGAAACTTCAAAGTTTCAGAAGCGCGAACAGCTGCAGCCGCGCTGGCCCTATTGGCCGAGCAAGAGTTTGCATTGGTGATTTTGGACATTGGCCTGCCGGATCGAGGCGGACTCGAAGTACTCAGTGAGATTCGTAAGACGTCCAAAGTTCCTGTGATTATACTATCCGTACGCAATGACGAGGCCGGCAAAGTCCAGGCCCTTGATCTCGGTGCCGACGACTATGTCACCAAGCCTTTTGGAATGCCGGAGTTTCTTGCAAGAATTCGAACGGCGATTAGACACCGCCTTCAGTCTACCGGAACACAATCACTCATTCGCGTCGGCGACCTCGAGATTGATCTGGTCAACTACCACATAAGGCGAAACGGTACAGAGATACAGCTGACAAGAACAGAATTAACGCTCTTGCGCCTATTTATAGAACATCAGGACAAGGTTCTAACGCACGAATTTATTCTTCGTAGCCTTCGGGGACGATACCATACCAACGATGCGCAGTATCTACGCGTATATGTTCGCGCTCTGAGAAATAAGATTGAAGGCGACCATGTCGGCCGCAAGATTATCCATACGATCACCGGAATCGGCTATCGATTTTCCATGACGCCGCAACCAGGACTTCTTTCGGTCGAATAACACCGAAGGGCGCCCCTGAGATTTTACACTATCTCGATCTAACGAAGCGCAGCATCAATTGATAGGCCTTGTATCCAAGAAAATGTAGAACAACCGCAAGTCCGGCGGCGATGACGAAGTGAAATAGCGAAATGGCCAGCCCGAATCGGTCCGCTATAAGGAGCAACGCCAGCGCTATAATCATCGTCCTGACGAGCGCGGCACCAGTAATTTCTGAACGTGTCCCCAACGGGATTACTTTGGCGGGCCTCATCTCCGCAGTCATAATGGTCTCGACTCTAGCCTCATCGGTATCAACGCCGTGTTCCCCAAGCTGACCTGGAATTGGGACAAGGCCGAGACGATAATTTCAATCGTTCTCTTGGTGGCGTTTCTACCAGCCTCTTATTCCCGCGCAATGCACGGGAGCCATTTTATAGGCTCGGGGCCATAGGTGTGCTTGATGCATAATGGAGCGAATTTTCTTCGTTTGATCCTCGTTTTGATGAATCTGATCGCAAATGATCTTGTAGATTCAAGCGTTTCTGGGATAATTCCCTGCAAAATTTAACAGGGAATTATTTTGCTCGAACAGGGAATTTGCAGGCGATAACAGGGAAGTAATTCAGGGAGAAGAGCGGGGCGGTATGGCGCTTCCAAGCAGTTCTCGATGAGCTTATACTATGTCACAGGTGGCCGGATTTATAAGCCATCGAGGAAACGCCAAATGTCTCTCGGGTGGATCGCCTTTGGGAGTATCCTGTGTCTATTTGCATTGATCGCTCTGATGCCGCCATTTGACGGTAAGTGGCAGTAGATTGGCGCTTGATGGAAGGCGCGGAATCGCCCTCCGGCAGCTCTTATGGGCGCGGGGGAGTCGATTGGTTTAAGCTATGCAGATGCGGTCGTGGTGGTCTCGGACCATCGACGCGGATTTGCGTCAGGCGGACTGCAGGTCATCTAGAAAGCACCCCGTGAGCTTCGATGTCGGCTCCGTGCGCGGCGCGGAACGGTTGAAAACGTGATGCGGACTAAGGGCGTATGCGTTTGGCGATTGCCTATGCGTTGCCGCCCCGCTGCAGAGCGGAATATTGGCGCCGCCGGACGAAGGCCGCCTCCTGGGTCGGAGTTCTCGGGCGCCATCAGGGCGCTCTATGTTCCTTCTCGTCCTGAATCGCCCCATTGCTTCTATTGCGGCAGGCCCGCAGCGACGGACGTGATGCCAATCGTGACCTCTGCGAGAAACATTTTGGGGTCAAGAATTTAGGGCATGGCCGCAGCGGATAATCCTGCGCCGCATAAATTGAACGCCATTCTACCGCGCGAACAGTTCAGCCACCGGTCCCAGAGCTAGCGCGGGAAAAAAGGTCAAGCCACCGACGATCACCGTAGTGCCAACCAGCAAGCCTATAAATTGAAGACCATGGGTCGGCAGGGTTCCGCTCGACGCCGGCACGATGTGTTTGGCCGCCAGGGTGCCGGCGATACACAGCACCGGCACGAACACGGCGAAACGGCCGGCGAACATCGCCGCCGCGAGGGTGAGATTGAAGAAGGGCGTATTGGCATTCAATCCGGCGAAGGCGCTGCCGTTGGTCGCCGCGCCCGAACTGTAGGCGTAGAGTAATTCGCTAAAGCCGTGCGGTCCGGTGTTGGTCAATCCGCCCAGTGCGTTGGGCAGAACCGCAGCGACGGACGTGATGCCCAAAATGCAGGCCGGAACGCAGAGCAGTGCCAGCATGGTCATCTTGACCTCGTTGCTTTCGATCTTCTTGCCGAGATATTCCGGCGTCCGTCCGATCATCAGGCCGGCGACAAAGACGGCGACGATGGCGAACAGCAACATGCCGAACAGGCCGGACCCCGGACCGCCGACAATGACTTCGTCCAGCATCATATTCGAAAGCAGCACCAGGCCGGAGAGCGGCGCGAAACTGTCATGCATCGCATCGACCGCTCCATCCGATGAGGCGGTGGTGACGGTAGCGAATAAGGCCGACTGGGCCGGTCCGAAGCGGACCTCCTTGCCCTCCATGTTGCCGCCACTCTGCAGCGGTCCCGCCGATTGATCGAGACCGTAAGCGGCGAGCGCGGCGTTCGGTGCAGTTTCGCTGGCATACACCGCCGACACGCCGACGGCGAACATGATCATCATCGCGGCATAAAGTGCCCAGCCTTGCCGCCGGTCGCCAACCATGCGACCGAACGTACTTGTCAGCGATGCGCCGATCAGGAAGATCAGCAGCATCTCGATCATGCCGGTTAACGCGGTGGGATTTTCGAATGGATGCGCCGAGTTGGCGTTGAAGAAGCCGCCGCCGTCGCCGCTGAGCAGCTTGATCGTCTCTTGGGACCCGACCGGGCCACGCGCCAGCATTTGCGTCGCGCCTTCCAGCGTCGTGGCGCCGACATATGGGCCCAGCGTTTGCGGCACGCCCTGCCAGATCAGGAAGAGCGTCACCAGGATACAGATCGGCAGCAGCAGATACAGGGTGACACGGGTCAGATCGACCCAGAAATTGCCGATGGTAAGGACGGAACGCCGCGCGAAGCCGCGCACCAGCGCTATGGCCACGGCGATCCCGCTGGCGCCGGAAAGAAAGGACTGCACGGTGATGCCGGCCATCTGGGCAAAATAGCCGAGCGTGGTTTCGCCGCCATAGGACTGCCAGCTGGTATTGGCAGCAAAGCTGACGGCGGTGTTGAGGGCAAGGTCGGGAGAAACCGCGCCCATTCCCTGGGGATTGAGCGGCAGCAGGTACTGAAGCCGCAGCAGGGCATAAAGAACGGCAATTCCGGCGACATTAAAAAGGAGCAGGGCGAGGGCATAGGTCACCCAGCTCTGCTCTTCGGCCGGATCGACGCCGGCAAGGCGATAGAGAGAGTTTTCGATCGGTTCGAAAAGACGCTGAATTCGGCTCTTGCCCTGGATCAGCTGGGCGATATAGCCACCAAGCGGGCCGACCGAGGCCGTGATCAATACTGCAAATGCAAAAATCTGCAGCCAGCCTTGCGACATCATTGCCCTCGATCCGTCGATCGTTCGGCTGGGCTTGTCAGAAGAACGCAGACATGGATGTAGCCGACAACCAACGCGGCGGCACCACCCAGCAGAAAGAGCATCAGAAAATCCAAGAAGGTTTCCTTTGCGATAGGAATACCCGGGCGCTATGGCAGGCGCAGAAATTCAGAAGATTGTCGAAGCCGCTATTCGGGCGTTTCAAGTTACACCATGCAAGCTTAATTTCCTCTGCCCTTGCCAAAGAAAATACGTCGCGCAAGCAGATAGATCACCGATGCCCACAACAGGACAACGAGAGTATCAATAATCCACCACGTGGCGATTCTTTACAACGGTCTCGCATAAAGATTCTATACCGAATTGCCGATCCATGGAGTCCTAATTTGAGATCTTGAGCCATCGGCGCAAAGCGATGATGGCCCAAACGCCCTCGACCAAGCCGAACGGCCACGCCCCCTGCAGAAATCCGTAAATTGACCCCATGACACAAGCAGCAGCGAAGACCAGCACAAACCAGTGGCTGCGGGCTTCCAGTGAATAAGTGACAAGCATGAGGGTTATGGCAAACAGCCCAAATAGAGTCAGACGGTCCATTGCCTTGCCTCCCTCCGCTCCGCTATGACACGCTCATCCGTGTTGCCGCCGCGCCCGTGGAAATGTCGTTTTGTGCTCACGCGCTGCCGGACTCACTTCGGATAGAAGCTTGATTGCTACCCAGCAGAACGAACATCGGAAAATCCAACAATGCTTTCCTTGCGTTATAAATGTTCCAGCCCGACCGCGAGCGTCGACTTCAGAAGATAGCACGAAGCCGCCATCCCGGCGTCCAAAATCATGCCAAGCAAGCTCAATTTTATCGACCCTTGCGAGAGAGAATACGCCGCGCGAGCAGCCAAATCACCGCGGCCCACAATATGACATTAACAGGATCGATGATCCACCACATGGCACATGTTTACGACCGGAGCGCATAAGAATTCCATATCGAATAGTCCGGCGCATATAGATCTGCGGGGCTGCAAAGCCACGCGCCCGAACAATGGAATAGACTCTGACCAAAATCGCTTTGTACTTAACATCTCAATTTGATGGCGCAATTTCATCGAGCGTTTCCGAGCATTTGTCTCTTGACGCTCGCAACTCGAGAGCCGCGATGTTGTTTTTTGCCGCGGTTCGAATCGCTAACAGCGTATCAGTAAGTAGTCCTTTGCTTGTCCCCACCTGGAGTATTGTCTGTTGCCTGGCTATTTCCGATCTAAGGAAACTGCACTCCTGTGCACGTCCAGCATCAGTCTTGGGCATTGGATGATCTAAAATTGATTGCGCGTAGCTCCGCTGATTGCTCTCTCCCACGCATCCGTTCAGGGCAATTGGAATCGCAATCAGAACTCCTCCCAATATCGCGTTTTGATGGCCAATAAGAAGATTCGGCATTTCTATCTTCTCTAAATACCCACGGCCCGTGATTCCGTACTAGCTGTTTAGTCCCGGCATTTGATGGACTGGATTGAGTTTGAATCGTTTGGGCTCTTTTGTCCAGATTTTGCAGATGTATTCGTAAGGCGTGAGACCTTTGAGAGTTTTGAGACGTCTGCCGTAGTTGTAGGCGTTGATGAAGTCTGCGAGGTGGCTCTGGAGCTGACGGTGGCTGTCATAATGATAGCGCTTGACGCCTGTTCAATCTGCCAGTCGCACAATGACTCGAAAGCATCCACGTCTACACATTCATCATTGAACGGCGTGGGAAGTGCGCTCGCGTAACCACAAAGCGTTGCGAGATCGGCAGTTTTCACAACGCTGATCATCATGCGGCTCGCGCAATAGATGCGGCTTCCTTGCGAGCACACAATATGGTTCCGACATCCGGGGTGCAGTTGATCTGCTTCACTGCCGTGAATCCGCCTTCCTTGAGAAGACGTCGCAGAGACAGCTCGGTGATGGATGAGTCTGTCGGGGTGCAAGATATGACAAGGATGCCATGCGGACGAAGATCACGCGTCAGCAGCGTTAAAACATCGCGAATTTCAGCTTCGCTTTTCAAATTTGGTGCAATCAGAATGTCGGCTGGTTGCGTGGTTATGTGTGGGGCGTGACTTGACTGGCAAACGACGTGAGAGAAGCCACGTTGGATAAACTCGATCAATATTTCGAGATTCCCGGCGCCGGAGACTATCACATTGTCTGGGGGCTTGGCGCCCGAAACGGCAATAACCTCTTGCACGAGATCCCGCTTGGGACTTCGTGGCTCTTCGATTGTCGTGCTCATGTCTCTGATCCTGGGCCGATGCTGGCCATGTATTTGGCTTGGACCGGGAAAACATGCGCCTGAATCGCATATAAATTCCATTCGGAATTGAGGCGCCATAAATAAAGGTTCTATAGAACTTCATTGGGAAAGGACCGAGATACCGACCTGCCAGAATTGCGCGCCACCATGGCAGGCGCCGCCCGGAGGGCGTCCCCGCTGTCCGCCTCCCGGCCCAGATTCCTAGCAGTCGTAACGTGGTCGGCGAAGTCCGCACTTGGCCAGACTGGCGTGCGCTATCTCGCGGCAACATTCATTAATCCAAATGCGCCGACCACCAGCGTCGGGCGGCAATTACCGCCCAGATTGCCTCGACCAGGCCGAACGGCCAAGCGCCTTGCAGAAAGCCGTAGCTGGCTCCCAAGAGACAGGAAAAGGCGAAAGCCAAAATGAACCAATGACTGCGTTGTTCGAAAGCGTAAGTCACCAGCATGGCGCTGACGGCAACCAGCCCGTAAACCGTCATCCCAGTCATGGTGCATTAAGCCGGTTCTGCAAGACCGTACACAGACCAGCACAGCGTACAGCAACTGCAGCTAGAAATGGATGATGACGTCCGATGCGAACTCCGTCATGTCGGATTTATTGCCCGAAATCCCAGCATAGACATCCCCGTTAAAGGCAGCAACGCGGTAGGAGTGCCACCAGGAAATTTCGGGACGGAACTCGATCTGTGGCGACAACCAGTGCTGCCAACTGAGCGTGAGGTCCGCGTATTTTGTCGGCTTGCCCGTGCCAGTTCGCCATCCATTGGGATCGTCATAAAATTCGGGACGCAATGAGATATTGTCCAACCGGTCCGGTGAGTAGTTAATGTAGGATACGATACCGAACGCATTGACGGTGCAATCGAGCACCGCAAGTTTGCCGCAATATGCAAGGTTCGGCGAATTAAAGTTCAGATTCTGCGGCGAGAAGGGCGTGCCGCCGTTGTTGAATAGCGCCACCGCTTGAGGATTGTTGAGATTCGGAACGTCGTTTTCCGACATCCAATAGGTCTCGAAATCGACGTGCCACTGTGCGTCAAATCTGTGATAAAATGTGAACCCGTGCCACTGCAAATTGTTGTAGCCCCAATTGCCCTTGTTGATGCCGTTGAGGCAGGGATAGAACACGGTATTGCCGTCGTCGCTCTCGTACCGCAGGCAGAGAGTGAGAGAAGGCTGATTCCCCGGATCCTTCAACATCGTCGCATTCGGAAATAACGGATCAATCCCAGGGCCGAATCCTGCGGCATTGGACCCGCTTTGGACATATGAATTAGGAATTTTCAAGCCGTTGTGCCATATGGGCGTTTCCGTGCCATCGACGACACCCGTCTGGAGCAACAAATTCTTGCTAAGCTGCCACGATAAAACGACGCCAGTATTGGTATAATTGTCCACGGCATACGTCAGAGAATGTGTGTACATGATGTTGTTCGGGGCGAGCTGCGCTTCGATGTCTGGAATTGATATAAAGCGGCCAACACGCACCTCCAGGCCCTCAAAGACCTGCGGAATCCATACATCCACATAAGCCATCGGGAAGTCATAACCTTCCCAACCATTCTGGCCATTGAATTGCCAGCTCGCGAGGCCATAGGAATTGGTGTAGCGGTAATTCTGGCCGTAGATGGCCGAAAGGCGGAATCCCCAATCCACGTGATCCGTCTGGACCGTGTCGGGCACACGCTCGACGTAGAGTACCGCCTGGTCCAATTCAGCTGTGTCGGGGTTCACAGTGTAAGCAACGGGAGCATTACCGAATTTATTGTTATTGGTGCTGAAGTTGAAGCCCGGGTTTATCCAGCCATAGATTTGGGTGTTGTTATCCGTCAGCCATTTTCCAAACTCCGTATTTGCGATTGCCACCATAAGGGGGCTGTCCGCTCCATTGGGCCGCGATACGCCGATGCTGGTCAAAGCACCCGTGGGGAATTCGCTATAGGCCATCGGCGGGGTCGATTCGGGCGTGGCCGGCCAACCGTCGCGTTCGGCTGAGGGAGCATTCGGATCGGCGGGAGGCGCAGATTCACCCCATTCCAGTTTGTAGTAATTGGCAAAGCGGTCGAAGATGCCGCTTCCAAGATAATTATCGAGGCACGAATAGTTCTTATAAGGATCACACTGAGACGATTGCGAAGCATCCTGTGCATTCGCGGTATTGCTGAAGCAAAGACTGATTGTTATTCCCGCGGCTGCGCTCAACAGCGATTTCGTCACAATTCCATGGGCCCTTTTTGTCGTCAATGGCGCGCTTGCCAATACAACACCATCAATCACATTCGAAATTATCATCAGACAAGTTCCCTTCCTTATCGCCTGCTTATTGCGGACTCGTTGCATCACGTGGGCGGGCGAGGCGGTTCTAGGGCGAGAGGGCAAAAGCTTCCATATGAGAAACGGCCATCGCGTATAAAATCGATGCTCACGCGGGCGAATTCATCTCGACAGGCCGAATGCCCCATGACGGAAGCATGTGCAACAGCTCAGGGACGACCATCGAGCCTGGTGAACGTACAATCAGCCAGTTACCTTTTTCCGCCGAGGGCCGCTCAGGGTTTGGCCGAAGTTGATTGGTCCTCAGCAGGCTGGGTCGGTTGCGACTGCGTTGCGGCAGGTTTTGCTGCTTCGAACCTTGTAGTCTTACCGTCGTAAACATTTTGCGTATTTCCAAAACCTACACACTTAATGCAGCTGCCCCTATTGAAGAACGGGTCATCCGCGTGTGTTGGATCGTCAACAGCGCAGCCTGCCAGCGACGAACAGACCATCGCCAAGGCCGAGACGGCTAAAATGCGCGCTAAGCTCTTTTGCGCTCCAGACAGGGACAAACTAGTAAACTGCGATTTCATCGCCATTTCAGAGATTCCTTGATGCCTATCGACCACCGTTTACGCGAGGGGATCACTGCCGTTGATATTCAATCCCCTTAACGTTTGGTCCCGTGGAACATCCAGAGTCTATCGCCGAGCTACATAATAAATCGATGCGTGGTTATCGGTTATGGTATAGTCAATTTGTGTTGATTATGATCTTGTTTCATGAGGATCTCTTGAAAAATACTAATGCCTTTATTTATGGCTTCTGGCTCACTTTTTTATTCTGTTTTTATTTCTTGTCGCTGCAAAGAAGCGTTGAGCTTGGATCTGATAAGGCACTTTTTTGAACAGCCAGGAGCTCGCTATTTTCTTGTAGTTTATCATGGTCGAAGCGACGACACATGAAAGTGGAAGATAGAAATTGATTGTAGCGAGCAGGTGCAGAACTTTGTCGGCAAGGGAATGCGGCTAAAACAGTGTTTCAGTGGATCAAAAGTTCTCTTCGGCGGTTTAATCTTGGCGATTACCTAAAGAGTATCGCTTTTGTCGGAATTGCAACACTCGTTTCCGGTATTGCGTTTGGATTCGTTCCTCAAGCCAGCTTGACCCTTATATATTTGATCGCCATCGTGCTGGGTGCCCAACGTTACGGCTTGCGGCAGGCCATCGTGGCGTCAGTGCTTGCCATCTTTGCTTGGGATTATTTCTTCACTCAACCATATCACAGCTTAGAAATCTCCAGCTGCCGAGACATTTTTACGCTGATGTTTTTTATGATTGTTGCGCTGCTCGTGAGCGGCATGACTGCTCATATTCGGCAACAGAATATTCGTCTCGGCCAGTTAGCAGAAAAAATGGACGCCTCTATGCTTTTATTGAAGGGTTGGGAACGATCCACACGGTAGGGGGGATTGCATCCTACACTGTTCGTTTCATCTCAGCTCTGTTGGGGCGCGATATCGTTATGATATTGGATGGCCGCGTCGCCGGCGGATAAAAAGCCGTTTTTCCGCCTGACGCACCTACCGAACACGCTTTCGAATTGGCTAGCTCAGATTTGGCAGCTGAATTACACATCTCTAGTTCCACTCAATCAGCCGTCAGGAGAGATGTGTTATTTTTTCCGCTCATTGCGCTTCGTGGGCGCATTGGCTTTATCAGCATTCCGGGAGCGTTGGAAAAGCCGATTTCCCCAGCTGAACGGCAACAGGCCGAAGCTATGTTGGGTCCGGCAGCAGTTGCCATTGAGCGCATTTGGCTCTCACAAGAGCATGAATTGTCCAGCCTTGCTGCCGAAACCGAGCGCATGATAAACGCTCTTCTCATATCCGTCTCTCATGATTTGAAGACACCCCTTGACCACGATAATTGGTTCGCTTTCGACCATAGAATTTCTGGGAACCTCAAGCAGCGACAACAGCCAAATGGAAATGGCTTCCCTTGCACTTACGGAGGCACGGCGACTAGACCGTTTCACAACAAACCTGCTCGATATGACAAAGTCGAATTGGGCGGACTCAGCGTTACATTATGCCCCACTAACGTCCAGGACGTCGTGACCTCGGTTCTTCAGCGCGCACAGCCGTTGCTTCAGGATCACCGCACGCCGTCCAAATTCAAGACCCTCTTCCGCCGGCAATCGCTAATTTCGACCTGCTTGAACAGGCGTTATTTAACGTCATCGATAATGCTGCGAAATATTCTCCGCTCGATTCTGTGATCGAGATTCTGGCATCCTTGGAATGCGGGAAGATCGTGATAGAAGTTAAAAATCACGGGAGCGGCATTAGTGACCAACTGTCCAAAGTAATATTTCAAAAATTCTCGCGTGTTTCGCTGGGCGATGCGAAGACACCCGGTACAGGGCTGGGATTAGCCATAGCCAAGGGGTTTTTGGAAGTTATGAATGGTACGATTACGGCAGCAAACAGATCGGACGAGCAGGGCGCGGTTTTCACGATATGGTTGCCGGCTATCCTGCTCGGCGAATCTCAGATGCCATGACTGTTTTTTTGGCATGTTGGCCGTTCCGTCACCTCTGCTTGGTCCCTTCTGCGTCTACAATACCAGGTCTAAGGCGTTTTCATAAACACGCGCACATCTGGTTATTTGAGTGGATAAAAGCCCGCTATTAAATGGTGTTGCGCTCGACAGAATTGTATTTGTGGCGCTTGTACTTCTGCTAATAGCAAACAGATTTTGGATCGCAATTTCACTTCTTCACTTTCTTTATCGCCGCTGGCCTAGCTACAATCCTTTATTTTCCTGGACAAAAAGCTCACCAAGTCGTTTCGAGGAGTATATGACGCGTGAACCAATAGCGATTCTCTGTCCCATCCTATTCAAGCGACCGTCGCTTCACGCGGTGGCGCCATTGCAAACCGATAACCAATTCCTGTGACTGTATGGATAATCTTGTGGTCGGTGTTGGCGCTTTCACTCTTGCTTCTAAGAGCTCGTACATACACGCGCAAATATTGTGCGTCGCTTGACTGATACCGTCCGCGCAGGCTGCGCAAAATAAATTCGTGCGTGAGTATCTTGCCTTGATGTTCAACAAACAAACGCAATAGCGTCAGCTCCGTTCGCGTCAACTGCATTTCCGCACCATTTCGTCTGACAAGATAATTTACCAAATCGATCTCCAGATCGCCAACGCGGATGATCGGCTGTGTTCCGGTCGATTGAAGCCGATGCCTGATTGCAGTCCGAATCCTTGCTAGAAGCTCTGCCATCCCAAAAGGCTTTGTGATGTAATCGTCGGCGCCAAGTTCGAAGGCTTGCACCT
>Ga0206871_10142_pt1 | contig 19431 bp, 14 predicted proteins | sample Alteio_BWOrgCont_33_FD_152627 | JGI IMG/M metagenome (GOLD analysis project Ga0206871, IMG submission 152627) | Enriched cells from forest soil in Barre Woods Harvard Forest LTER site, Petersham, Massachusetts, United States -... | ecosystem: Environmental > Terrestrial > Soil > Temperate forest >...
CTGGATTTCGGGATGGTGGTTGATGGAGCGGTCGTGATGGTGGAGAACATCGTGCGCCACGTAACGCATCCCGGCACCGCGTACAAGACGCCTCTGGAGCGGATTCGAGAAGCAGCGCACGAAGTACAACGGCCGGTGTTTTACGCGATCGCCATCATCATCACCGCATATCTTCCGATCTTTACATTACAACGTGTCGAAGGCCGGCTTTTTCATCCGCTGGCCTGGACTGTGGCGCTTGCGCTGCTCGGTGCACTTTTGTTTTCGATGATGCTCGCGCCTGCGTTGGCGAGCGTCTTGCTGACTCACGACATCAAGGAATGGCGAAATCCGGTGATGGAGTGGCTGAAAGCGCATTACCGGCGAAGCTTGCAGTGGGCGATCGAGCATCGATTGGTCACGTGCGGCGTTGCGTTTCTCGGATTGTGTTTGACGGCGTTCCTTGCTTTCAGCGGCGTGATCGGTTCCGAGTTTCTGCCACATCTGGACGAAGGCGCCCTGTGGGTGCGCGGAAGTCTCGCGCCAAGCACCGGGCCGACCGAAGGAATCCGGCTGATGAATCAGGCACGCCTTGTTTTGTGTTCCTTCCCGGAAGTTCCGCAGTGCTCAAGCCAGGTGGGTCGTCCTGATGACGGGACCGATACGGCGGGATTTTTCAATACGGAATATTTCGTCGATCTGAGGCCGAAAGAACAGTGGCGCCCGGTATTTCACGAAAGCAAAGAGGAGTTGCTTGCGGCGATGAATCGAGAGTTGGAGAAAATTCCGGGCGTGATCTGGAATTTTTCGCAACCGATATCGGACAACATGGAAGAAGCCGTCAGCGGAGTCAAAGGTGAGCTGGCGACGAAAATCTATGGCGACGATTTGAAGACGCTGGAAGACAAATCCGATCAGATCGTTGCAGTGATGCGACAGATCAAGGGAATCGAGGATCTGGGAGTGCTTCGCGTGCTCGGTCAGCCGAGCATCAACATCAAGATCGACCGCGTGCAAGCGGCGCGACACCAAATCAATGTGTCGGATGTGCAAGATGCGGTGCAGACGGCGATTGGCGGCAATGCTCTGACGCAAGTTTTGCAGGGCGAAGCGCGATACGACCTTGTCATGCGCTATTTGCCGCAATATCGAGATTCGGTCGAGGCGATCAAGAATATTCGACTGCTGTCGCCGAGCGGCGAGCGCGTTTCGCTCGAGCAACTCTGCAAGATCGAAGAGCGCGATGGCGCATCGGAAATATATCGCGAAGGAAATCAGCGGTACGTCGCGATCAAATACAGCGTTCGCGGGCGCGATCTCGGCAGCACCGTCGAAGAGGCGATCGATAAGGTGAAAAGGAATGTCCAACTCCCGCGCGGCTATCACATCGACTGGGCGGGCGAGTATGAAAGCGAAAAGCGAGCCGAAGCGCGACTGCTGGTGATCGTGCCGCTCACGCTCGTGGTGATCGCGGGAATTTTGTACACGATGTTTCGGTCGTTCAAGTGGGCGGCGCTGCTGCTGGCGAACGTGGCGATGGCGCCAATCGGCGGATTGCTGGCGTTGCTCGTCACGGGGACACATTTCAGCGTGTCGTCGGGGGTTGGATTTCTGGCGCTGTTCGGAGTTTCGGTTCAGACCGGCGTCATCATGCTGGAATACATCAATCAACTGCGCGCGCGAGGTCACATGATCGAACAGGCGGCGATCGAAGGCGCCGTGCTGCGACTCCGCCCGATCATGATGACGATGCTGGTGGCGACGCTCGGACTGTTGCCCGCTGCGCTTTCGCATGGGATCGGTTCCGACTCGCAGCGGCCATTCGCAATCGTGATTGTCGGCGGACTTGTCGGAGCGATGCTCTTGAGCATCTTTTTGCTTCCGACGTTGTATGTATGGGTTGCGAGAGATACAGATCGGTTGCCGACGCCAGAAGCGGAATTTGTCGAGGATAATTAGCTGAGTCGACATTCCGCCTGGGCGCCCGCCCTGCTCGGCCTGATTTCCGCTATTCGTCTCGGCCCGGGAGCACGATCACCGCGTGCGGTCGAGCCGGTCCAGTGGCAACGTCGTGGCTGAGATCGAGATTGAAATTCTTGTCGAGATCGAGGTGATCCTTATATATGTCGATGACGTGGACCTTCATGTCGCCTTCGGCGTTGATCACGCCGCCCGGCACGAGGTCTTCGACGAGGAAATAATCTGAGACGACGAGGCGCCGTTCATCATCTGTAAGGCGCAAGTAGTGCGGACCGGAGTTGAGGCCGAGATCGACAACACCTAGGGCCTGCGGGTATTCCGGATCGGAGATGTCGAGCATCACCACCTTGCCCGCCTGACCTGCAAAATTCAGCGTCACGAAAAGGCGATTGCCGGTTTTGCTGACCACCAGAAGCTGCGGCCAGATCGGAGGATTTGGAACAGCTTGCACCGCGTAAGAGCTGAAATCGAAAACGGCTTTCGATGTGCCGCCCTGGGTGTCGACGAGATAAAGCTGATTGTCGTTCATACCCGCAGTGAACGCGCGTCGCTTCGCGTCTCCCGGAATCAAGCGGACATCCATCGTGCCAACCATGTCACCGACGGGGATGGTGCGCACGACCGAACGCTTGGCGAGATTCCAGACGCGGACGCTGCCGTCGAGATGCGGGACGCCGCCGCCGACGTGGAGCGTCGAAACCGGACAAACGTAGTCGCTCGTGACCATGAGGTTGTGCGCTTCATCGATCGAAATACCGTGGGGATTGAATGGATACTGCGCGTCATCGTCCGGAGTCGGCAGCGACTTGACGATATTGTGATGCGCGTCAAATTCGACGACTCGGCCGGGGTGAGCGCCGGCGGGACCGCCCATAAATGTTCCGAGAAAGCCGCCGTTGTTGAGCGGCGCGAACTCATCGGTGATCGAGGCGTCGGACGGATTGCTGGAGCCGACAAATTTCGGCCGGCGCGGCTGAGACACGTCGAAGAAAAAGACTTGAGGCTGGCCGCGGAGGAAACTCAGCAGACCGCCGAGCGCGAGAGTGTGTCCGTCGCTGGATAGACCGGCGTGGTGCGGCTCGTTGCCGACCGCGCCGGAGCCGAGCGCGCCTGCCGGAAGTGGCACGATGCGAAGAATGTTGCCGTAATGCTGCGAGTCGCGATCAAAATCGACGACGGCGAGAAAATCGGGAGCTTCATGTGCTTTGTCTCCCGCCCAGACGATCAGAGTTTCGCCTTCGCTGTTGTTATGGGCAAACGTCAATGCTGCTCCGGAGAGCAGAACAACCACCACCACACCTAGGACGACCTGTGTTGCGCGGGCAAAGCTGCGCCTCAATCTTATTCCCGTCATGTGACCTGGGGCCTCTTTTCGCCAAGTTAGGGGACATTGTCGTTTCATCAGCCTGATACCGCTTGCGCCGCCAAGCGCGCACACCAGCGGACACTGCGGACCCCATTCGGGCACGCAAACAAAAAAGCTGACGTTCTCCGACCAGAAGATGTGCGCAGGAGTCTACCACGGAGGCTGCACGAAGATTTTCAGAAGTCGGCGAGAATCGAGGGGCACGACGAAAATTTAACAGGCCCCCCAGAAGGCGGCCTGAGAGACGTGTAAGCCGCTTATTTAATTGCACTTATGAGTTGCCCACCCTATTTTCACGTGCCCTCGGCCGCGGGGTGTATTTCCCCGGGGCTTACGCACTCTTACGTAAGTACAAGTACGTAAAGGAGCCCGACTTGATCGACAGATCGCCCGTCTGTCCAACGCACCGAAAAGCAATGATTCCCATCGATACGACAGCTGACACTCACTACCGATGCGGCCGACAAGAGTGTCCGATTCACTGGAATCCAACGGACATCCTCTTTTACCTGAAGACGAGAGGCGACTGGCCCGTTCGGGAAAACAACGAGAATTGATCGGCTGCCGTCTCGGGCTACGAGCGGACGATGGACTCGAGGCGATCAATCGCGGGACCTAGATCGGAGTAGATGAGTTCGTGTACTCCGCCGGACAGCAAGGCCTCGATCGATTCTCTCTGTTCTTCTCGCGCCATGGTACTGGCGAGGAACATTTCGGTTCGGTTTCCGTTCGGGTTGGGAGTCGAGGTGAACGTGAGATCCAGGACTTCGTTCATCCATTTGCGCGCGTAGTCCTTTGGAAACGAATTGATTCTTGCAGATTCGCCCAGAGCGCGATTCAAAAGGACTACGTGATCGATTTCGCAGGTAAACGCGGTTGTGATGTCCGGCAATTCGGCGGTTGGAATCTCAAAACCGAATTCTCCGTTTTGCCGGAGAATAACCGCGCGATTTTCGAGTCGCGGGAAAATCGTGGGGGCGTCCGGCCGAAGCCGCAGCAGGAGAGGATTGCCGATGACCCTGCGTCCCGCGTCCCCGCGAACCGTATAAACCGCGTCGTCCGCAATGAACGTCCAACCTCGCTGCGCACAGGCAAACGACAGAGTGGACTTCCCCGCCCTGGAGTGGCCACACAGCAGCACACCGCGTCCGTTCATCGATACGCAAGCGGAATGGACGACGCCAAAGTACGCCGGCGAAAACAAAAGGCCGGCCATCAACTCCAGGAAGTGGTAGCGGAAAAAACTCTGGTCAGCCACGGTGGCGGGTGTCATCCAGCCAAAACTGAATCCCGCAGTCACGTCGCACGTGGCAAAATTTTCGGAATCGCCGACGATCGAAATCAGACCGCGCTGGCCAAGAATGGACGGGGCCGGGGGCAGATTCGTTCGTTTGCTCTCCGAGACACCGACGCGCACGTGAATGGGATCGACGTCCAAAATTTTGGGGAAGGGTCCCCAACTCTGGCGAGCGGCGTCGAGGACCGCCGGGGAATTCGTTGAGATTTCCAGGGGAACGCCGACGGGAAAGTGATTGGCGCGCAGCGGAAATTCATCGAAGTAGCGAAGCGGGTCTCGGGGCCAGTCTGGCCTTGCCTCCATCGCGGTGCGAACTGCGGCTCCTGCTGTTGTCACAATGATCCCCTTTTATGAAATGGTTCGCGAACTGAGACTCGCGTCTGGAATGCGCCCGTGTTCGCGGTCGCCGACCATCAGCCGGAAGAAAAATGCCGCTCCCAGACCGACGATGCTTGCGACCGTCAAGACGAGTGGATAGCCAAATTTTGTAAACGAAGCGCCCGCAATGGCAGCCGCCAGAGCGGAGGCAATGTTGATCACGAAGAAGTTCAGCGCAGAAGCGCCGGTTCTTTCCTCGGGAGCGACACGATTCATGAGGAGGAGCAGGATGCCGGGCTCGGTCATCCAGTGAAGAGCCATGTAGGCGACGTAGACGACGGAAGCTGTGGGGATGCGCGAGCAAAACGCGAGGGCTCCGAGCGTGATCGCCGCTGCGATTTGCAGATATACAATTCCGTCGACCATTCCCAGTTTGCGAAATATAAAAGGCGTGGCCATGATGGCCAATACTTGCGAAAACTGAGCGTAAGAATAAATCGAACCGATCTGTTGCACCGACATGTGGAGATATTGGGAAAAGTAGACGTTGTAGAAAGGATCGAAGGTCGCTCCGGCCAATGTCCAAATCGCAATTGCGGCGAGGAACCGTTTGATAAAGCGTCCGGTGGGATAGACTTTCCGTTCCTTTGCCGGCACCGACGAAAATTTAATTCGCGAGACGAATATCGCTCCGACTGCTACAAACGCGCAGGCGACCAGCAATGCCAGTTGCTTAGTGCGCTCCGGCGACGTGATTGACGCAATCGTGCCGAGCCAACCAGGAAGTCGGCCCGCGGCCTGTCCACCGAGAATTCCGAGTGCGATTCCGGAAGAAAACATCGTGCTGAATCCGACTGGCCTGTTTCGTTCGGTCGTGAGCTGTGTGAGCGCGGGAGAAATACAGACAGCCCAGATCGTGATGAAAACTCCCCCGAGAAAAGCGAGCAGGATGAGCAGGGTTTCGTTGGCGACGATCGAACGCAGCGCAAAAATGAGCGGCACCATCGTCAGACATGTCAGCAATGCCTTCCGCATTCCAAAACGATGCGCAAGTATTCCGGCGGGGATCGCCCCCGCGATGCCTCCAACAGCGGAGGCACTGGCGATCAAGCCCACGACATTTTCTTTGACGCCTCGATCCAGCAAATACAGGTTGTAGAGAACAAAGAAGACGTACATGCCGACATCGAAAAAGAAATCGCTCGCAAAGAACGACCAAAAGCCGCTGCCCAAGTCGAATTTCGAAGCCCAGATTTTGAAGCCCAGGCCAAAAAATGACGGGAACGTACTCAGTCGAACGGCGGAGCGCGATACGATCCAAGCGGGATAAGCGAACAGCCGGCGACCGGAGTCGGCCAGGCTGCGCTTTGGCTTGATGATTGAAGGATCTGCAATTGAGGCGGCGGGGGCTGCGATTTGCGGCGGAGCGCCAACGCGAAAGATCGTCTCTCGCAGCACGTCGACCTTGTCTCCGAGTGAGTCAAGAAGCAGAACGTGGAGCCACGCGCCATCTTTCGCCTGACTGGTTCGCGGGTAAAATCCGGATCGCGAGGTTTCACGAAACCACACCTGAATCGCCGGTGGGAGTCGATCCATCTCTTCCTGGACTTCCGGGGATACCTTGCAGCCAAACCAATCCGTGGCGAGCTGGAAGCAAATCGCTTCGAGGCGGCGCAGCGAGGGTTCGTGAAGGTCTTGCCATGAATCCCAGAATTGCTCCTCGTTGGATTGTGTGTGCAGAAAACGCGCCAAGCCATGAACCTGCTCGAGGGAAGGCATCCCCTGGAGAAGATCGCGGAGAACGTTCAGCGCGGTGTAACCGAGATTGTCAGCGGGATGCAGACCGGGAAATGTGAATCCGTCAACTTGCCGAATAATTCGGCGATTCCAAAACTCATCGAGGCCCGGAGCGCGAAACCGCATGAAGTCTTCATCCCAGAAGCGGAAATGAAGTTCGAAACCGATCGGCATTTCGGGATCGAAGATGTTGAGACCAGGCGCCCATCCGGTGTTCGGCATCATCGTTGGCAACTGGTCTTTCAATCGCGCCACTTGCTGCCCCTCGGGCGAATAGCCTAGGTCCGAAAGAATTTGTTGGGCTTGTGGAGCTGACTCTGGCGGACAGTAGAGGTCGATATCTCCTTGAGGGCGTAGGGCTGGGTGCTCTGTGTACCCAGGAGAAAGGGAAAACCCTTTGATGACTACATGCTCTGTGCCGAGCCGCTGGAGTTCGCTCGCGACCGTTGTATAGGAGCGCTTGATTTCCTGAAACCTGAGCGCTGTATCCGCGCGATATTGGTCGATTTTTTGGGCGACCCAAAGGGGCAGATCGTTGCGGTGGTCAAAGCGGTGAGACGTTACGATTCTTGCGGTAGACCAGTTGGCAAGAATCCGGTTCCACTGGGCGTCCGAAATGTTTCGGAGCGCTTCTCTATCTTGGTCGTGGAACCGGAGAGCGCGTAAAAAGAGAGTCGGTATTCCGCTGGAGGTCATCCGGTTCCTTAGAATCTGTACTTCAGCGCGAACTGGATGATGCGGGGATTTCCGACCGTCGAAGTAATTACGCCGAATGCCGGGCCTGCGGCGAAATCATTGATGGGATTTCCGAATTTCGGCGTGTTCGTGAAATTGAAGAACTCGGCGCGAAAATCGAGAACGTGCCGTTCGGTGAATGCAAAGGACCGCTGAACGCCGAGATCCAGATTGAGTTCGCTCGGCCCGCGCAAAATGCCGACGCCGCAGTTGCCGAAGCCGGTGCCGTCTCCGATGACTGGCGCCGGCGCGAATGCGGCCGTGTTGAAATAGCCGTTGAGGCGCGAAGTCACCGATCCGGAAGACGCGGGATTCGCACCTGTGCACTCGGCGCGAGTGTCTCCTACCAGATTTCCGTAAACCGATCCCGCCGTACTGTCGATCGCCGTAACCGGCAAGCCCGACTGAAGCACCGACACACCGGAAACCTGCCAACGCGATAAAAGTTTCTGCGCAACCGCGGGACCCACCCTGAGATTCGGGGTTTGATACACCGCGCTGAGAACAACTCGATGCGTGCGATCGAAATCCGACGGTCCCTTGGACTGGTTGCGATCGTTCTGGTCGCCGCTCATGAAGTCGAGCTCCAGCGAGTCGATGCCGCCTGTTCCGCTGGTGTAGTCGAGAGTTTTTGAGAACGTGTAGCTGGCGAGTAAGGTCAGGCCGAAGCTGGTGCGCTTCGTAACGCTCGTCTGCAATGCGTTGTAGCCGGCATTGAACGACGTCTCGCAAATGTAAGATCCTCCGGCTATTCCTTCAAAAGGAACGCGCTGGGCGAGATTCTCGTTCGTCGTCGTTGTCTGACCGTTGATGGGATTCGCGGGCGTCGCGATTCCGGCTTGATTGAATTGACGGCAACCATCCAAATGTCTCGTTCCCGAGCCGACATACCCGACCTGCCAGAGAAAATTCGGCGCGAATTCGTATTGCAGATTGAGGTTGTATTGCTGCGAATAAGGACTGCGGTTCGAGTCAGAGATTGCGCCCACGGAGAGCGAACTTGTTGGTGTTCGCGGAAAGAAGATGGGGAAGGCCGAGTTCGGCGGCAGCGGCGGAACGAATGGGTCCTGCAGAGTGGCCGCTGCGTTGGGAGAGCCGATACGCGACTGCGTCAGGGAAAAAGGTATCTGCCCGACGTCGAGCAGAATCATTTCGCCGGAGAGTCTCTCGTAATAAATTCCGTAGCCGCCCCGCAGAACGAGCGCCTTTTTGCCTGGCAACTGAAGCGCGAATCCCACGCGCGGAGCGAAGTCCTTGTAATCGGGATTCCAGAAGCTCGAGCCCGGCGTCTGTGTTACGCCGTCTGGCACGGCTCCTTTGTAATTTCCGGGAACCGTAAATCCGGAAAAGGTGCCGGTTGCCGGAACCTGACCAACCGCCGTCGCAGGATTAAAGCTCGACAGAAATCCGTGAACTTCGCTCGGTGGTCCAAAAAATTCGTAGCGCAGGCCCGCGTTGATCGTTAAACGTCTCGTCGCACGAAAGTCATCTTGAACGAAGCCGGCTGCGTCGAAATACCGCTCATCCTTTCGAAATAGGCCTGCCGACCCCGAACTCTGAAAGATGTTGCTCTGGCTGCTTCCATTTTGCGCCGCGCTTTGGCCGAGCAGAAAATCGGGAAAACTCTGAATCAGTAGAAAACCCGCAGTGGTGAACGGCACATTCAGAACAAGCTGGTGCCGCTTGATCTCGCCGCCCATTCGGAGGCTGTGGCGTCCACGGGTGAGCGAGACCGTGTCCTGCCACACGAATGTGTTCGTGTTTTGAAAATAGAACGGTTCTCCGAACGAACCGATTGTGAAAAGTCCCGTCAACTGAATTCCGGGGAGCGTGGGTAGCCCATCGGGCGTCGCCATTCCCACGTCGCTGGCGTTCACCGGGTTCGCCTGAGTCTGCAACCCTGTGAATCTCATGTAGCCGAACCGGGCAAGATTCGTCAGGTTCGAAGAGAACGTGTGGACGTCCGACAACGTGAACATGTAGTTCGACGAGGTGAACGTGGTGCCCCAGCCAGGAACGGTCGCGCTGAAAGGTGTGAACGGCTGATTCGTCTTGTCGTTCGAATGAAAGAACCGTCCGGACAATTGATTCCGATCAGAGAGTTTCTGATCAATATTTACGCTGTACTGGTCTTCCTGGTAGTGGCCCGGGAAAGAGTACGTGGACTCGCCGACACCGCTCGGCAAAATCGTCTGCGGCGTGGGGATCGCGAAGCTTCCATCCGCCAACTTCGCATTCAAAAGAGCAAGTGCCACCGGATTGATGTTCGATCCGTTCGGCGCTACCGCCACTCCACCGAACGCTCCCGACTGTCCTCCGAAAATCGCGCCTAACGCGGCAGCCGACCGGTCATTCGTCAATGGTGGAAGAATCGTCGTTTGCAGCGCGCCTTGCGCTTCGCCATTGATCTGGCGGCTTCCTTGATAGGACCCAAAGAAGAACGTCTTGTCTTTGCGAACGGGTCCGCCGATCGTGCCGCCAAACTGATTCTGTTTGAGCACGGGGCGAGGTTGGCCATTTGCGTTCAGAAAGAAATTGTTCGCGTTGAGCGCGTCGTTGCGAAAGAACTCCCACAAGCTGCCGTGGAATTCATTTGTGCCCTGCTTGCTTACAATGTCGATGTTCGCGCCCGTGCTGCGGCCGTAGCCTGCGTCATACATTCCGGTCTGCACTTTGAACTCCGCGATCGTGTCGGGCGCTGGAATCGCGATGCCCGGTTCGGGAGCAAATCCTGACGCTGAATTTTCCGAAAGATTGTTCGCATCGATCCCGTTAAACTGAAAATTGTTCGCGGTCGTCTTGGCGCCGTTCACCATCACGTTCTGCGTGTTCTTTCCAAAAGCGCCGGCGTCCGGAACGCCGACAGTCACTCCGGGTGAAAGAGCGAGTATTTGCGTGAAATTTCGATTGGCCAACGGAAGCGCCTGAATTGTGTCGCCGTTCGTGGTGTGGCCAAGCGCCGAGCTTTGCGTATCCGCCAGCTCAACGATTGCCGCAACCTCAACTGTCGTCGTGCTCGTGCCCAGCAGTAGTTTGAAATCAATGCTTGTCGTGTTGCTGACCAACACGTGGATGTCGGGAGTAGACTGCGTCTCGAAGCCCGACGCTTCTATCGTCAGCGTGTAATCTCCGGGTGGTAGCAGCGTGCAGCGAAAGATGCCATCGGTTGTCGTCAAAACCTCTCTGCTGAAATCGGTCCCATTGTTAACAACCTTCACGTGCGCGTCGGCCACCCTCGCACCCGAAGGGTCCGTCACTGTCCCTACGATCGCGCCCGTCCCCGGCGTCTGGGCGGGAAGTTCAGGTGTCGCCAGGAGTATCAGCAATGTGGCTAGAGACAGTAGAAGAGCCTTAGCCACCCAAACGGCACCGCGCGCACGCGCGCCGGGATATCTGCCAAAAAGATCTTTATAGGTGGACGCGTTTTTATAGGTGGATGCGTTTTTCGATGCCGGGAGAATCCCGTGTGTATCAAATATGTTCATTTCCCTACCTATTCGATTTCCGAAGTTGAGAAACCGACGGTAGAAGAGGGCTCCCTTCCGTTTGTCAAAGAAACATCTCGCTCTTGCAAACCTTGTGTCCGCGCCATTTCTTCGGCTCGTTTTAGGCGCGAATTCAAGTCCTCAAAAAAATCGTGACACGCCCGCGACTTCTCAATGACAACTGCGCACAGGCCGACGCACTAGCGTGAAATTGTCAGTCAGTTCTACGGCACGACCAGCAGCCGTGATTCTGTTGGCGAGTCGGAAATTTCAGAGAGGTCCAGGGTAGCGAATTCATGGCAGGCAGGATCTTGGCTTTTTGGTTTCTGTGTTTGCTCGGTTGTTCTTTTGCAGGGGCGCAAGAAGATGTCCCCATCATTTCCGGTGGCGCAGGCTTTCTTTCCTCGACGCAAGGTGGAACGAACGTATTGCAGCCAGTATTGGCACCGGTACTCTCAGTCCCGCTCGGTGACCGTTGGCTGATCGAATCGCGCGCGGATCTGCGCGAAGTTTATTTTCAGAACGGCCCCGGCGGATCTTACTCCAACGAAGGTTTCGCCACGCTCGAATATCTTCAGCTCGACTACAACGCGAATTCGCATCTCACGATCACGGCCGGGCGCTTCTTAACTCCATTCAACATATACAACGAACGAATCACTCCGATCTGGATAAGCAAGCTTCAGGATGCGCCATACGTTGCGTCCATCGGCACCGGCCAAGGCTACAGCGACGGGCTCATGCTGCGAGGAAACGTGGTATCGACCAACGACTTCGCAATCAACTATGAGGGTTACTTCTCCGTCGCAAGCACGATCAACAAGCTCACGTCGCAACGAGGAACGGGAGGCAGGGTCAGCGTTTTTATTCCTCACACCCGACTCGAGCTTGGCACCTCCTATCGCAGAACGTTGGAAGGTACGCGCTTCAATTCGGAAGGCGCAGACCTCACCTGGGAACCGTATCAAGCGCCGATCCAGATTCGTGGCGAATGGGCCCGTTCACAGAGCGGATTCGGCTACTGGATTCAAGCCTCGTATCGCTTGTCGCAAATAAAAGGAGACAGTTCGCTGATCGGTCGGCTGGAACCTGTGTTTCGCATTCAACAGTTTTTCAGATCCGAAGCGGTTCCAAATGACGGACTCCCCACCACAAACGCTCAACAGCCCACTTTTGGTCTGAACTATTACCTTCCGCACGAAGTTCGCCTGAACGCGAGCTACGGCCGTCAGCTCATGGCAAACGCGACGAATACAAACGTTTGGGATTTCGGAATCACGTACCGGTTTCTGTTTCCGGCGTGGCCAGGAGCGTCGCGATGAAAACGCGTTGGTTCACGATTGCTGCTGGTGGCTGCACGTTGCTCTTCTGCACGCTCGCGCTGGCACAGGATAAACAAAACAAACCGCAAACCGCGCAGTCGGCGAGCCTACACGAAACCGCGCCGAGCGAGAGCGCGCGTGGCGAGAAGCTATTTCGCACAAACTGTGGCCGCTGTCACAACCCGCCAGAGAGCATTTCTCCACGCGAAGCTCGCGCCGTCGTTCGGCACATGCGAGTTCGAGCCACGCTGACCGATGAAGACGAGAGATTGATCCTGAAGTTTCTGGCTCCATAAATTCCTGAATCGAACTGAAACCAATGAGGAGTGCTTTGGATGTTCGCTAACAAAATCGTCCCTACAATTTTCGCCGCGTTGTTGCTTTGCTGCTCTTTGTTCGCAGGACCGGAAACGCCGCGTCGAATCGAGATCTCGGCAAGTAAATTTGCGTATAGCCCGAATCAAATCACTCTGAAAAAGGGTGAGCCCGTGGTGCTCGTTCTGCGCAGCACGGATGTGACCCACGGCTTGACCATTCCCGACCTGGGCGTCGACACGACAGAAATCAAAAAAGGGAAAGACAGCGAAGTGCCTCTAACGCCCGACAAAGCGGGACATTTCGCAGGTCAATGCGCGCACTTCTGCGGCGCGGGACATGGATCGATGATCTTCCAGGTCGAAGTGACCGAATAACCTTCGCGAGGTATCCACGTGTACAAGACGATTCTTGCGATGTGTGCTGGTGGTGTGTTGCTGGCGCTGGCAGCGGGGCTATTTCTGCTTGTGCGCGGCGCCGCGGCAAAACCCGCTGGCAAGTTCGAGACACTGATGATAAACGCCGCGAAACACCATCTTCTTGTCGAGAACAAAAGTGCGCGAAATCCTCTGCCCACAACCTCGCAAAACATTCTCGGCGGAAAACAAACTTTTTCGCACTACTGCTACGTCTGCCACGGACTCGACGGCCAAGGCACAGGAGTGCCTTTTGCGGATGCCATGTCGCCCCCTCTTCCCTCGTTGGCCTCCGAGTCCGTGCAGACCTACAGCGACGGCCAGCTTTTCTGGGTGATCAAAAACGGACTGTGGCCCAGCGGAATGCCGCGAGCAAACGGAATTCTGAGCGACAACGAAATCTGGTCCATCGTCGTATATATCCGCCACCTGCCCGCAGCCGGCAGCCTGCCCGATCCCCCAGCCTACAACGACAAACCTTGCGAAAGCCCCTCCAGCAAGTAGCGTGGTATGCAGACTCTTTCCCGCAGCCTTATTCGCAGGTACAATGGCCTCAGAGCGGGCGTCGTACAATGGCAGTATAGAAGCTTCCCAAGCTTCGGACGTGGGTTCGATTCCCATCGCCCGCTCCAATCAAATCAACATCTTACAAACGCATCACGCTGCTTTGGCTGCTCCATTTGAATCCAATTGAAGGAAATTCTTTACCACTTCAATCGGAATTTCGCCTGTGTAGTGCGCAGTCATGCTCGCTGATGCGTGTCCCATTTGTTGGCGAATCACCGCTGGCGATATTCGCGATAGCTCCCAACGACGGTTGCAACCGCGACGAAACGCATGCATGCCAGCCTTCGAGAAACCGAGATTCTTGAGTGCAGGATGCAGCCCCTGAACCAGAATCGTGTTCTCTACGAGTGGCCCACCACGTTTCGAACGAAAGATTAGTCCGTCTTGCTTGATGAACTGTTTCAGCGTCTGCATCGCGTGTTGGCCTTGTGCGTCGGCCAATACGACCGTGCGATACGCCGCCACGTTCTTGCATGGACCAATCTGCCCGAGCCTGTCCACGGATTCGTCAACTCGGATGGTAACCTGCGTCGAAGTCGATGTCGTCGCTCCTCAACGCGAGCAATTCACCAATTCGAAGACCGGACGCAGCAGCAAGGAGAAACATCGTTGAATACATGTCCTTCCGCGCTTGGCCGACGGTCTCCAACTTTTGAACCTGCTCTTCAATCCGCAAAGCCTGCTCCCATGAATACGAAACATGCTTGCGCGAATTGATTTTCATTTGCAGTTTGTCGCGTTCGGGAATCGCCAACCCATCTTGAGAGAAGAGAACCGTTCTGGACTTCGAGGACGCCGATAGAACACGCTGCATCGTGCGCAGCACATTTTTAATCGTCACCCACGACAGGCCTTCCCGTTTCTTCTTCCACGCCCAATCGTTGACCGTTTCGATGGTGATTGAATCCACCGGAACGTCTTTCCAATCGGGTTCGAGATGGTTTTTCAAGTGACCATCCGCAGTTGAGAACGTCGAATCGCGAAGCATGCGAGGCGCAAACACATCTCGGTAATGCTTCACGGCATCGGAGAACATCTTCGACGTGGGCAGCACGAGGAAGCGGTTATTCAAGTCCGCTAGAAACTTCATCTTTCTCGCCTCTGCCTCTGTCCTCGTCAATCCACCCAGCTTCGTTTTAACCGGACCGACGATTTCTCTCCGACGTTTTCGTTCATCCTCACCGGCAACATCCAACCAGTACTGAAAATAGAAATATTCAGAACCGTCGCTGCGCGTACCAATGAGCAGCTTCGGATTCTGGCCTTTTCGACGACTCATACTCTTTCCTCGCTTTCGTTGAGTCGTTCGAATTGGCGGCACAGAAAGTCTAGCACCGTGTGCGCGAGGTACCTTCGGTACGGATGGACGAGTACCGGGCGAACTGCCGGAAGACACGTATTCGCTTGAATGGTCAGTGGTCATTTTGCCCTCCTCGGGCCGCATCCGCCGTTTAGGCGTTACCACCGTGACTAAACAGGACGTTCAGTTCGGTTGGTGAAAGGTGGTGGAAACCACCCCTACTCGTGATGCAGGGTAAATTATCGGATGAATTGCCGGGAAAAGATACTGGTCGGAAGGACAGGGTCAAGAATCGCCCTATATGTATCGTTGCGTCACTTCTGACCTTTAGTACCAGATGTAAGCACTTTGATCCCACTTCACAATTGCAAAGCCCAATCAATTGGCAAGGTGAAGCAATGCGATTTTCAAAACGTCTAAAGTTCGGTCCCGTCAACATCAATCTCAGCGGTAGCGGAGTCGGCGCGAGTTTCGGAGTTCGTGGGGCACGAGTCGGCGTTGATGCAAAAGGTAAAGCGTATTCGTCGCTTGGTATACCCGGAACAGGTCTCTCCCAACGCACTTACCATGGCACCGTCTCTCGCGCACCAGTCTCCGTGACCTCGAAATCAGTCGCCAAGACATGCGCCTGCGGTCAAATCCTGCCGAGCGGTACTGCATACTGCACGGCTTGCGGTCAAAGGATACCCAGCACCATCGGTAGTTTTGTTCGATTCTGCGTCATCGCGTTCGCAATCTTGTTCGCGCTTTTTGTTCTATTTTTGAAAAGCTAGGCCGAGGGTTTTATCAAGTCAAACAGTTCTCGCAGAATTTCATCCGGCTGCTCGTATCGAAGCGCCCGAAATCCACACACAAAAGTCGTTGCAGTCTGGGCCGCGACGCAATTTAGGGCGAGATTCGCGTGGCTGTCCGTATCACAGTTAATTCGAACTCGAAAGGTGTCAAATCGGGGCGCAACGTGGCTTTCTATCCCGCACACGGTCGCGTGAACGAAGTGAGATGCCATTTTATAGAATATTTCGTAGTCGGCCAGTGCGGTGATTCCATTACCCCGGGAATCGAACTCGTAGGTATCGGGTTCCTCAGCGAGCGATTTTGTCTTGTGCGGCTCCCCGCTCCAGTCGTGGGGACTTTTGTAATTCTTGGCTATCTCTATGACTTGCTGATGTTCTTCTGAGTTTGACACCAGCATATTTGGAAAATATTTCGGGATGATTGTTCTCCAGCCTTGACTATCCTTCGCGAAGAACTCCACATACCTCTGCGCTCGTGCCTCAGTATCTCGATTCGAGATATATCGAACGTTAAAGCGGATATCCATAAGAGTTCTCGTCAAGCCAAAGGCTTCCTCTCCGAACCCGGATTGCACGAGACAACACACGGCGCGGCCTACCGTAAGGCTTTTCGAGAGCAACGCGAGAACGACTTGGCCGCGATGCTGGTTCGTAGCCGGAACGAACTCAGATTCATCAATATGACGTTCCAATTTCTCGATAATTTGCAGCAATGACTTCGTTTTGCATTCGATATCGAGGTCAGTCGGAACGTTATGAGGCTCAGGGTTCATCTACCTACCGCTTAGACGTTTGTCGAGGTAGTGAAGCATGGTTCGAATCGCGTTTACTGCAAGCATCGCTTCCGCGTCATCCAGAAGCGGGTTCGGGTGCGCCAGCGTCTTGTCATTTCTGATTGGATTCAGTGCGTCGATTACTTGAGCGAATCCACGTAAGACTTGCAACGTCATTTGGCTTGCTTGAGGATCCGAGAGTTTCAACTTCGGGTGCTTTTCTCGAATCTGCGAAAAGAGCGACGTGATGGGCGCATCCTCTTTTATCGGAATGGATGCTTCCTCGCAAATCCGCTCCAAGTAACCCTGAAAGGCTGTGTGTACCCGGTCGAGCGCGTTCGCAGGGCCACTGGAATGCATCAGAGTCTCGGCATCTTGAAGTGCGGCCTCCACCGTCACAGAAGTAATCACTGGATTAGGAGCACTGATACTATCCGCCCGCTCCCGACCGACTTTAGCCAGTCCCAATCTACTGCGCCAAACGTTAAAATCTGCCAAGACTGAGTCGTGTCCGTGGGCTGCAAACTCTTCCACGCCTAGGGGAGAAGTCGGAGGCAGCCCAATCTGATCGGCCTGAAGCCGCAAGTACTGATTTGCATTGTTGACTGCTTGTTTGTAGACACCTTCGCAATCCGTCCACACTGCGCTGAGGTCCTCCGGGAACGGCTCAGTTTTCGATTCTGAGAACGCCTCTTGAAAAGAGTAGAGACGAGCACGCATCTTGCGAGTGAGCGCGTCGGCAGAGGCTTTCAACAATTTACCCATCGTGATGCCGCTAGTGGGAAGCCCCTTCGCGGCGGCCTCAACGTGAATGGCTCGCCGCTCTTCGGCATCGGTCCTCATTAATTCGGTGTTCTTGCGATTGAAAAGCGCGTCTGCATGCGCAAGGATTCGTTTGTCCACTGCTGGGCCTTCCTGATACGGCACTTAACTCAATTATAGCCGACCAAGCAGATGAGGCGAAGGCGGGTGGACCGCTGTGGATCACGACTGAGAGGGAACCATGCTTGAAACCGATCTACAGTGGTTGAATGAATGTTCGGTGGACAGGGGAAATGTGAGTCTTACTACTAATGTTGTAATTTTTGACGCCGGCCTGAGAAACCTCTTGACAAGTGATATCTTTTATGATATCATTTTTACATGGTCAAAGAAGTCACAAAGGACTTCCTCCTACGTCTGCCCTTGGAACTATTTAAGCAGCTGGAGCGGGAGGTTAAGGTCCAGAAATCCAGTCGCACGAACCTTGTTCGGAAGGCTTTGACCGAGTATCTGAACGGGAAACGCATTGACCGCGATTTTGAACGAGACTTCAGAAGCGAACGCTTAAAGGAAGTGGCACCGAAGGCGAAAGCCGCAACCCAGAAGTAACCGAACGTAGTCTTAAGCATCCAGAGTGTCAGCTAGGTCTGCTGACAGCCAGACGAGGACCGAACGGTTCCACGTTGGTTCCTGAGCCTGATTTCGTCAGGCGGAGGCGGCTCAATCCCGAGCCAGATGCGGCCACCGGGGCAAAAATCACCGGAGCTTAATCCAGAAAAAATTCCACCGTCTGACTGACGCATTGGTGTGCGCGTTGGCGGACTTGCGGCCAACCCGCATACAGAAGGAAGCTCCAAAATGGCGTCAACTAAAAATATCGTTGCATCATCTTGGCTGGAGGTCGACATCCTCGGCCTTCGCCGCACCTTGGAACGCAAGGGTAAGTCGTGGGCCATCTTCGAGTTGGTACAAAACTCGTGGGATGCCGATGGCACTACCGAAGTCAACGTAACGCTGACGAAGCCGAAGAATGGCATGTCAACGCTACGTTGCGAAGACAACTCGCCGGACGGCTATCGCAATTTGGACGACGCACACACGTTGTTCGCATCATCCACCAAAAAAGCAGACCCGACCAAGCGCGGGCGTTTCAACGCGGGCGAGAAATTCGTGCTCGTGATGTGTGAATCCGCCAAGGTCACTTCAACGACTGGGCAAGTCCAGTTCTTGCAGAATGGGAAGCGAAAAGAGACCGACGAAGTGAAGACAGAAGTCGGGACCATCTTCGAAGGTAAGCTCGAATTGACCGACAAAGAATGGGAAGAGGTTAGCTGTCAGGTCAAGCTGCTCTTCCCACCAATCCTGACCACCTACAACGGTGAAGCCCTACCGGAGCGCGTACCGACGAAGGTCTTCGAGGCCACGTTGCCAACCGAAGTGGCGAACGAACGCGGTGTGTTATCACCGCGTAAGCGCAACACACAGGTTCGCGTGTACCAACCATTGGAAGAGGAGACCCCCACCATCTACGAACGTGGAATCCCTGTCGTCGAAATGGATGGCAAGTACCACGTCAGCGTTGAGCAAAAGATTCCGCTCAACACCGAACGAGACAGCGTCACCCCGGGCTACTTGCGCAACCTGCATGCAATTGTGCTGGAAGCGATGGTCGACCACCTTACGTCAGATGATGCCGTCAGGCCGTGGGCACGCGTTGCTGTCGAGACCGGGAAGCTATCAGCGGAAACTACGCAGAAAGTTGCCGTGAAACGCTTTGGTGAGAAAGCGGTTCTCTTCGACCACGGTGACCTTGGTTCGAACAAGGAGGCTGTCTCGAAGGGCGCAAACGTCATTGTTCGCGGCGCGGTTTCTCCGGAAGAGCGCAAAGTTTTTTACAGCACGGGTGCGCTCAAGAAGGCGGGTGAGGTTGCCGAGTTCAAGACAGATTACTCGTCTGCGCCAGCCAAGAACATCAAGGCCCCGAACGAATACAACGACGACGAAGCGAAGTTCGCCTCGTTCGTGGGAAGCGTCAGCCCACTGCTCATCGACCATCCAGTCACCGTGAAGATTGTGAACGACAGTTCATTCGAGGCGGAAGCCTGTATCCGTTTCCGCAAAGACTCTTACGAGTTGGAATTGAATCTTGCCTACCACGATGTTCATGACTGGGAATCGAACTACGAGGTAATCATCCACGAACTTGCGCACCACAAGGTGCAGTC
>Ga0206871_10129_pt1 | contig 19383 bp, 21 predicted proteins | sample Alteio_BWOrgCont_33_FD_152627 | JGI IMG/M metagenome (GOLD analysis project Ga0206871, IMG submission 152627) | Enriched cells from forest soil in Barre Woods Harvard Forest LTER site, Petersham, Massachusetts, United States -... | ecosystem: Environmental > Terrestrial > Soil > Temperate forest >...
TTGGGCGATGGCGAGTTCGGTGGCGAGTTTTGCCCGGTCGGAGCGTTCGGCTCGCCAGGCGAGGAAGAGAGATGTGGCGAGGATGGCGGAGATGGTTAGTTCGGCGAGGCGGAGGATGAGTTTCCAGGACATAGGGTGGCGGCTGTTCTATCCACAATCCGCTTTTGAGCGAGATTGGACGGCGATAACGGATCGATCTTGCGGACTTGGGGTGCAGCAGTGCTGCGCCCCTACATGACCTTGCGTGGACATCGATATCAGCATCAGCCCGCGGCTGCGGTGTCGGTGCGTGTTGCGGGGGCGCACAGGCGGGAGTGCCTGTGCCACTTAGTAGCGCGATTTGCGGGCGAGTACTTGTGCGGCGTAAGTCGGATTTGAGCCGCCGTTCCAGGCGAGCAGAGCTTGTGTTGTATCGCCGCGGGCGGCGTCGAGTTTTTTGCGCAGGACTTTGCAGCCGATGGTTAGGCCGGTTTCGGGGTCGCAGAGAGAACTTAGGAACGTTGACTCGAAGCCGGATTCGCGGGCGACTTGTCCCATGACTTGCATGAGGCCCCAGCTGAAGCCGCGGGCCCAGGCTTCGGTGGCGCTGATTTTGTTGTTGGTGTAGAGCGGCGCTACGTATTTCGTGAAGAACGCGGGTTCGTAGCGCATGGCCCATGGATTCCAGCCGGATTCCTGTTCGACGACGGCGCAGACGAGCGCGGGGTCGAGGGATTGGGCCGCGGCGGCTTTGTGGGCGAGGGCTAAGAGGTTTGGCGGAATGCCCATTCGAGGTTGGGTTTGCGATATCGCGATCGAAGAAGAAAAGCAGATCCCTCGCTTCGCTCGGGATGACAGTTTTTTGCGCGGAGATGGGTTTTGCTAACGATCCGCTTGCGCGGGGCGCGGTTTTTCGCGCAACGTTATGTCGAGCGGCTGTGGTTGCGGCCGAGGTCGACGAAGTGGATGACAGGGAATTCGTGGAGCGTGATTCCCTGCTTGGCGCCGATGGCTTGTAGTGAGTTGTAGATGTGCGGCAAGTGGTTGAGAGCGATGTCGCGGACGCAGGCGTGGACGATTTCGTCTTCGCGCATGCGGCGATGAAGCCAGCGGAGGAAGAGAGCGAATTGGACGGCGACCGGCAGAAGCGTGGTGAGGAGGCCGATGACGGTTGGTTGGGCGAATGTGAAATTGTGGAGTGGCATGGGTTGGCTTCGTTGGCGATTGCCAGAATGAAGAAAAACAGCTGAGACGGATCGATCGTGCGGACATGGGGCGCAGCATGCTGCGCCCCTACACAAGCAAAAAATGCCGGCTGGGTGCTGGCCCTACCGGTCACTACGGACTCGTCATGCACCGGCTAGAGCAGGGCGCCGGCGAGGCCGCCTACCGTGGAGCCGAGGCCGGCGCCGGCGGAGTTGCTGAGAGAGCTGAAGAAGCCGGATGGGCGCGAGGCGGTGGCTCGGACGCTAAGAAGCTGCGCGGGGATGCCGAGCGTGCGGCCGAGGAGATTGGAGTCGACCCCGTAGAGGCCGCTGAGTCCTTGCAGGGCAGCCATCTGTCGCTGGAAGGCGGTGCTGTCGAAGCTGAGCTGATTCTGCGCGGCTTGATTCCCTTCTGCGATTCCCTTTTGGCGCGCGAGATCGTCGGAGAGCGAGGCGAAGCCGGCGGAGTTGTTGGTGTGCGCGACGCGGTTGGCGGCGGATTGCTGGAGCGAGTCGAAAGCGCTGGCGATCGAGCCTTGCGATTGCGAGGTGACGGCGGCTTTGTCGGCCGGGCTGAGGCCGGGATTGTTGAGGATGCTTTGGAATTGCGGCGAGAGGATGCCGCCGAGTTGTTGCTGCTGTCGATGAACGCGCCGGTGCGCGGCGAGTCGTCCCACACCTGGAACGCGGTGTCGAAATAAAAGATGTAGCTGGCTGCAAGGCCGCCGCTGGCGCCGTAAATCGGGAACACCGTGTTGCCGTTGACTTCGTAGAAGTCGATGTCTTTCAACACGGCGCGGCCCCAGTGCGACAGATCGAGGAAATCGACGCGCGTTTGATCGGCGTTGACGCTCGACTTGATCGGCACGCCGCTCATCGTCTTGCGGCCGGTGAAGAGCAAGTCGAGATCGTTGCCGCTGCTCGTGCCGCCTTCCTTGATGATCTGGCTGACGGTAATGCCGAGATTTTCCCACGCGTGCTCTTGCTCGACGGCCATGTAGGCGATGAGTTTCGAGATGTGGTTGATGCCCAACGATTTGCGAACCTTGTTGATGGCGAGGCGCACGTTCGATGGCGTGAGCGCGGCGTTGCCGGCGTTGACGCGCGGCGTCGCGAGCTGCACGGGATACGTGGCGCGGTTGAGGTTGAGCCAGGTGCCGGTGGTCGCGTTGTTCTGGTGATACTTGATGCCGAAGAGCGAAACTGGTTGCGCACCCGAGAGGCCGTCGTGGACGATCACGTCGGTGGCGACGGTGCCCGTCGGAACGTTATCGACGGTGATTGTTTGCGTGGTCACCGGATCGGCGGTGAGTACGGTTGTTGTGACGCCGGCGGCGATGTTGCGGTTGGTGGTGAGCGTCGTGTCGTAAATCTGGATTGTCTGGCCGGGATAGACGAGCGCGGCGCCGTTGGGCACGGTCATCGTGAACGTGGTGCTCGCGATCGAGCTGATCGTGCCGAGCACGCCGTTGCCGGCGGTCTGCATCAGCTTGTCGAGAAACGAGCGGAATTGCTTCATGCCCTGGGCGACTTCGCGCTTGGCGGCATTTTCGATGGCGCGTTCGCGCCCTGTCGTCGCGTACTCGACGAGCTTCGTGATTTCGATCGCGAAGCGGAAGAAAATCGGCGAAACCTGTGCGACATCGTACTGCGTGCCGGAGCCGCGGCCGAGATCTCCGCCGTCGGCGTTGTACGAGCCGGCTTTACCTCCGGGATTGACTTGCAACGGAAGGCGCATGTTGCGGCTCGAAACTTTTTCGACGTCGCCGCGCTGCTGGATCATGGTGAGCAGAATGTCGTCACGTTCATAGAGCAGGGGCACTTTATCGCGCACCTTCTCGAGCTGGAGCGCGATGACATTCGCGTTTGCTTGGGCTGCCATTAGTCGTTTCTCCTTTGAAAATGCGCGACCGTGGGGCGGTCGTGAGGTTTTTGAATTGCGTGGTTCGGTTGGGGCTTAGAAATTTGTGCGCGTGATGGATGAGTTTTATTTCGTTACACGGTCGCGACGATTTCGACGCAAAGTTTGTGTAGACTCTGGCGCATGCTTTTCATGATCATCGAGCGGTTTCGAGACGGTAATACCAAGGCGGTCGGCGAACGGTTTGCGCGCAACGGGCGCATGATGCCGGACGACATCGAATATCACGCGAGCTGGCTCGACGAAGCGGGTACGCGCTGCTTTCAGATTGTCGAAGCTCCGCATCAGGAATTGCTGCGGACGTGGATCAATCGCTGGAACGACCTCGTGGAGTTCGAGGTTGTGCCGGTGGTGACGTCGAGCGAGTTTTGGTCGAAGCCGCGATAATCATCGCCTACTGGTAACCGTTTTCATGTCTCGGCTGCGTGATAGCGCCGGTTTACCCCTGAAACAAGAAGGGCATTTTGACGGCGTATTTTCGCTACCCGGGCTCGATCTCCGCGATCCTCACCTTCACAAGTCGAAACTGCGGCACGGTCATCTTGGAGCGAGGCGCTTCAGCGCCGCTTTTGAGGTGTCTCGTCAGCCGGCGATCCTCCCGACGCAACGACGGTGCTTGCGCTAAGCGCTTGTTCTCCCCGCGAGCGACTACCAGTCCAAGATCTGTTCGTCGCTGACACGGCGGTAATCGACTTTTTGTGATCGCGACGAAGCAGGCTGAGCGGAACGTCCGGAGGACGTGCCGCGGTGCGATGCTGCGGACGAGCGCGAGGCGCTCGCCGCATGCGACGAGGTCGCTGGGGCGTGGGTCGATGGTGGCGCTGACCTCGCAGGCTCGACTTCGTGTCGCGAGATCGCAGCGTCAGTGCGTCCGCCACGCTCGCGGTGAGCCGCGAGCGTGGTCTGCGTCCATTCACCGAGAACGCGTCGCGCCGTGCCGGGAACGAGCTGCTGTGCTCGTTCACCGATCAAGCGAACGACTTGGGAGCGCGTCGACTCATCGAGTCGGCGCGCGGCCAGCACTTGCGCGACCTGTTCGCCGAGGTGGCGGTCGCCTTGAAGCGAGCGCTCGATGTCCTGGCGGATGGTCGCGGCCAGGCGCGTGCGCATGGCCGCGTTCTCTCCGCGATTGCCATGAGGCAAAGCGCGATCGAGGGTGCGGTCGATGGCGCCGCCGACGATGCGCTCGAGGTCGTCGTTGGTGGAGCGCTCGAAGGCGCCGTAGTTGGCGGCGATGTGATCGGCGCTCGCCGAGGCCGTTGTGCGTGAGTCATCCCGGGAGGGGTTGCTTGCTATGTGTCGAGCATCGCGAGCGGGATCGCTCGCGATTCGGTGTGTGGCCGAATCCGAAGTGGCGGATGCATCCGCCGCTTCGGATGTTTGCGATGAAGCGACAGCACGGCGCGCCGTGCTGTCGCTGGCTGGCTCCGTTCGAGCAAGAGCAGCACGGCTCGCGAGCGAGCCGTGCTGCGGATCCGCCAGCGGGTCATCGGCTCGGGAATTCGGGCTCGGAAACGAGCCCGAATTCCCTGCTGTGGCGTTGGGTGCGCTTTGCTGAGCGCGTGGCGACGCGTCGCCACGCGTTGAAGAGGCTTGCGCGCCCTCTTCGAGGGCGCGCAAGCCGGCGAACACCATCTCGCGAAACGCTGCTGGGTCCTCGCGCATCATCGACGCAGCGAGCGAAGCTCGCTGTGTCACGTCGCCGCCGAAGTAGGCACGGTCGATGTCGTCGAGCAGCCGCGCACGCTGCGCGGCTGCTCGAGCCTCTTCGGGTTTCGCGAAAATTTCGCGAAACCCGGCTGCTTCCGCTTGCGATTGCCTCACCGAATCCCAAAGCGCGCGCGCCTCGGCTCCGGCTTGCGGATCGCTCATGCGATCCGCAAGCCACTGTGGCGGTGCTGTCGGATCGTGACTTGTGCTTTGTGACTGGTGACTGGCCGCGATGTTCGATTCGGCCGGGTTGCGCTCACCGTCGCGGCTCGCGGTTGACGCCTCGCCAAGTAGGGGCGCAGCATGCTGCGCCCCTACATCAGCTCGATCGGCGCGGCCGGTAGCGCCTTCCAGCCGCCGATTTTCCGAACCGCCGCCGCGATTCAACCCCGCCGACAAGGATGCGGGCGCTACCAGGACAGCTCGGTCCTCGTCGTCGAGATAAACATCAGAGATCTCGATATCCTGCGGCACCGCATCGATCTCAAGGATCTGCTCGTCGCTCAGCGCGAATAGATCGTGGACGGTGCTCGCACCGTTGGTTGGAACTGCCGTATCCGGCATTGTCACTCCCAATTCAAGGAAACTTGAACAACGAATTCGTTATTAAAGAAAAGAGCCGAAAACTTTAATAAGGAGAACTGAGTCGAAGACAGTCATCAGTTCATCCAACGTGCATGAGTTACGAGACATCGCGGTCAGACGCCTTTGAGCTGATCAAACGAGCGATTACCGAGAAGAAGCTAATCTCAGCTGTGTACCACGACCGGCGGCGCGAATTGTGCCCGCATTCGCTTGGCTGGAAGGCCGATCGCGAGCACGCTCTGTTCTTCCAAGTCGGCGGCGACAGCGCGAAAGGTCTCGCCGTTGCCGGGTCGTGGCGCTGTTTGAATCTTGATGAACTCAGCGAAGTCGAGATCCAAGACGGCGAATTTCTCACAGGTCCCGGCTACTACGACAATCCCCAGACGTGTGTCGACAAGATCGAAGCGCAAATCCCGCGGCTAAGAGTGATCGCCAAGCGAAACTTGGTTTGATTGTCAGGAAGCTAGTTCGATAGAGGAAAAACCTGGCGAAACAGTGCCTTGTCTAGGAAAAAACCGTATTATACTTTTTGTGAATAAAGTATAATCAGTGCGGTCGCAGATATACCCTGGTACAAGGCAGCGATGCAAGCTACTGATTTCAAAACAGATGCACCCGGGCGGCTGGTTCGCTCTTTGGACGGAATTCAATGTTTCCGGCCGAGCCCTCTCCCTCCAGAGCTCCACCTCGACATGGAGACAGGGCTACTGCTGTCCCGAGCCGACCATAGCCTGGGCAAGCTTTCCGGCGCCGGATCGATGCTGCCAAGTCCGCAACTATTGATCGCTCCCTTTCTGAGACGCGAAGCGATCTTGTCGAGCCGTATCGAAGGAACAATCGCGAGCGCTCGCGAAGTCGCGGTTTATGAACTCGAACCAACGCGCGAGCCAACGAAACCCGACGTGCGAGAGGTCAGCAACTATATTGCGGCTCTCGAATCGGGCTTACAGCGACTGAATGAGCTGCCAATTTCATTGAGGCTCATCCGCGAACTTCACGCTCGTTTGATGCTGAATGTTCGTGGCAGCGATCAGCATCCTGGCGAATTTAGGACGACACAAAACTGGATCGCGTCGGCGGGATCACCTGTCGAGCAGGCGCGATACGTTCCACCGCCTGTCCCGGAAATGCGTTCCGCGTTGGACGAGCTCGAAAAATTCATTCATGCGCCAGCAGCAAGACCACCACTCATCGACATTGCGCTGGTGCACTACCAGTTTGAGGCAATCCACCCTTTTGAGGACGGAAATGGTCGTATCGGACGGCTTCTCATATCTCTACTCTTGAGCGAGCGAAACTTACTCTCCGAACCGCTGCTCTACCTCAGCGCTTACTTTGACCGGCACCGAAAGGAGTATGCGAATCATCTTCTTGCCGTCAGTCAGACAAACGCTTGGCTTGAGTGGATTCGTTTTTTTCTCCGTGGCGTCATCGAGCAATCGCAGGACGCGGAAGATCGGTGCACTAAAATACTGAAACTGCTGAAAAGCTATCGCGCCAAAGTGCAAAAAGCGAACGCCCCTGCATTAGGTTTGAAACTTGTCGATCACTTGTTCAGCCAACCTCTCATCACGGTCCCACGAGCACAAAAGTTGCTTGGCGTGACGTATCGCGCCGCGAAAAACAACCTGGATAAATTGGTCGCTGAAAAAATCCTTCGCGAGGGCCGAACACCGCAAGGGGTGCGCGTGTATGCGGCCGACAAAATCCTGGAACTTACCGAAAGTTCTTTGAACGACTAGTTTCCTACTTTGCTGGTGGAGTGGCCGTATTTGCAGCAGCGTTGTCGAATTGTTGCGCTAGCGCCAGCTGCTGCATGGCGCGGAGGTGGGCTTCGGCGTGGGCGCGGACGTTGGCGAAGCCGGCTGGATTTGTCATGCGGGCGGCTTGGCCGGCGTCAGAGTTGGCCCAGCGTTTGCATTCCTCGAATTCGGTGGCGTGGTCGTCGAGGAGTTGGTCGATCGGGACTGACGGCAGCACGAGTTCGCGGGGCTGATGACTGGCGAGCGGTGGCTGGCCGGATCCGGAGCTTGCGGCGGACATCTCGCCAAGTTGGGGCGCCGCGTGCTGCGCCCCGACACTTGCGCCTTCAGCGTTCTGCGGACCGTCGCTAGCGTTGCCGTTTGCGCCGGACGGTTGATGGCCGTGGATCATGTGCGTTGGGACTTGCACAGGCACGACGATCGGCGGGCTGGTCAGCAACTGTTGAATTTCGCGAAGCTGCTTGTTGCGCGAATCTTCGCCCGGGATGACCAATTCTGTGATGCCGAGAACATTTTTGATGTAGCCGAGGTTTGCCGGTTCGACGAGCGCGCGCTGGATTGCGGGATCGTTGATGCCGAAGAGTTGCTGAATCACCGCGCGTTGCTGCGATTTCAGCCGCGGGAAAGTTTCGTCGGCTTCGGGATGAACCGAGATATTCCCTCTCAGATCGATCAGACGAATTGCACGCGAATCGAAGAGTCCGTCTGGACCGAGCAGCGGAATCTCGGCGTCTCCGGGGCGGTTCTTGCGGAAACAATCGACCGCGAGCAGCATCACGTCGGCGTAAAACTGCTTCGTCCGGCGCCACACGAGGCCAAGGCGACCCATCGCCTGGTCGCGCGCAAGCGCGTAGCCCGACGCGGTCTTCACGTCTTCCATATTGCCGCCAAAAATCGCGGGAAACAGGCCGGTGAGAAATTGCGCGACCGGGCCGATCAGATCCTGCTGATGGCGCAGCATGTCGGGCGGCACGGTCGCGGGAGCGGGCTGGAAAAATCCTGCGGCGAGCGGCTGGCCGGGACGCGCGCGGGCGGGAAAATGCGCGGCGGGTTCGGCGACTTGATTCGCGAGCGCGTCGAAGTCCAGAACTTGCGGATCGGCGTAGATCGGCGGAATGCCGTATTCGTACGTTTCCGCCTGCATGTTGGAGAGAACGTTGTAGCGCTCCTGCACTTGCACGAGCGAATCGCCGACGCTGGGGCGATTTTGCCCGTCACCGGGCAACGCATGCAAAACGCGCCAGTGATCGTCCATCGATTCGCTGCGCGATTCGCAGTAGGCTTCGCCGGCGAACGCGATGTAGCAGCCGTCGGGAAAAAGCGCGAGCAACTGATTGCGCGTGTCGACGTCTTCGACGGAGTAAAACGCCCACGGGCGTAGCCACGTGCGATCGAACGTAATGAGATTCATCAGCGCGTCGCCGGGATGAATGGATGGCAATCCTTGCTCGACGCTGAGTCGTGAAACGCGCGCGTAGACATCTTCGGAGCCTTGCGACGGCGACGTTTCGATTTTGTCGGCAGCGTGCGGATACGCGGCTTTCAGTTTTGCGCGATGCACTTCCGCCTGCCATTGCAGGTACGGATATTCGTGCATCTCGTTGGCCCAGACGGGAGTGTTGAGCTCGAGGCCGCCGGCGATGGAGATGACTTCCTGGCCGTTGGGTACGCGGCGCGTGCCGATGATGCGCGGGACGGTGACGCGCTCGGCGCGGCGGATGTGTTTCGTGTCGAGTCGGGCGCCGCAACTTGAGCATTGCTGCGGATCGATTGTGCTTCCTGGCTCGTCAGGATTCGGGGCTCGAAATTCGTCGTTTGACGAAGCCTGAGTCTCGTCGTAGGTGTTGCTGTCCGAGTTTCGATTGTCGAGTTTCGATTTTCCGACTGGCGTTTCCTTACTGCATTGCGGGCAGACGTAGACGTCGTCGCCGAGCGGGATCTCGAGCGCTTCCAGCATGTTTTCTTCGTGGAAGCCGAAGCGTTGGCCGTCGGCGACGTAACGGACGTAGGCGCCGAGTTTGCCGTCGGTCCAGAGGAAGTAACCGACGTGGCTGAGAAGCTCTTCGACTTTGTTGTTCTGCTCGATGAGCGTGGCGACGTCGCTCGCTGCACGTGCGGCAGAAATATCCTGCAGCGACTGCGCGGACTGGGGATAGAAACGTACCGACGGGACGTCCTGACTGAGCACCGCAACGAACGACAAACCGAATCCCTGGTAAAAATTTGTGACGAACTGATACCGCGGCATGTCTTCAAGCTGGCGATCGTCGCTGGACCGATTCTCGTACGGCAGATGCCAGTTCATGTCGTTCGGGTTCCACCAGGCGTACTGCAAGCCTTGCCAGAAGAGGCGCGCCTGGCGGATGCGGCGAATTTCGTTGCGGCGCGCGACGACGCCTTCTTCGCGATATTGGCGGACGAGTTCCCGCAGCGCATGAACGACTTTGGGGTTTATGTCCTCGAGTCGCTCGTTGTTCGGGCCGAGGTCGAGCGGTGCGGCGATGTTAGCATCGGCGTTGCGATCGAGCATCTCGTCGAAATCGTAGCGATCGGTAGCGCCGGCATCTTGCCGGCGATTTTGCGCTGCGTCAGCGCCAGCGTAACCCGCCTGCGGGGTTGCCCTTCCTGCGTCAGGGTAAACCAGCGCTACGGGAGAAGGCGCATAATTCCCATCCGCCGGCACAATCTCGCCCGGCATCCCAGTCCAGCTCTCAGCTGTGGAGTACGGTTCCATTCGCCCTCTCATCCACGGAAACACTTGTGTTGCGCGCAGCTTCGGATTCACGCCAAGCTTGAATCTGGTGCCATGAGCGCTTGCGAGCGCGCGTGATTTCGCGCGACTGCTGCGTCGCGGGATAGTCGACTGGCGGAAAGCCCGCCGTGCCGAGCAGCGAATTCGTCAGCGCGCGATTCTCCGCGCGAAGCCGCTCCACTTCCCCTTCAAGCAAGCCGACGTACCGGCTCTCGAAGAGACGTCTTAGCCAGTCCTTCATTCTTGATCTCCGCTGAGTGCCTAGAAGATGGGACAATGTGTATGACGAAATGTGCGACACAACGTAGGACACTCTGTTAAAATCGAACTGTTAAGACGAGGAGTAAGACCATGCCCGCGCGAGTTCGCCGACCGAAGCTATCCACTACGATCGCTCCAGAAAACAGAGCATTTCTTCAATCGCTGGTTAAACGTGGCAAGGCGGCGAATCTTTCCGAAGCTGTCGATCGCGCAGTGTCGATCGCACGACGCGCTGACGCTCGCCGGCGTCTCGAAGATGCGACTACGGCGTACTACGCGTCTCTCTCCGGAGCAGCGCTGAAAGAAGAGCAGGATCTCGAGCGAGCAGTCGCGCACGCTGCTTCGCAGGTCGATTTCGATGGCGAATGATCGCCCGCGATTCCCTTCGCCACGCCGGGGCGAGATATGGACTGCGAACCTTGGCGACACAGGCAAGCGTCACTGGGTCGTGATCGTCTCCATTGATCCGCGGAACCTCTCCCAGAATGCGGAAACGGTCCTCATCGTTCCCTTCGCGTCACGTATTGCCGAAACACCCACTACGATTGTTCTGCAGCCCGGCGAAACGGGACTGCCCGGACCATCCTGCCTGCGCGGTCACTTCATCACAACTCTTCCAAAGGCAATGCTTGTGCAACGCACTCCACGTTCGCTCTCTGGTCTTCGGATGAAACAAGTCTCGACACTGATCCGTCGCGCATTCGATCCGGACTCAATCTAAAAACACCCCTCACCAGTGGCGGCGGCCGGGGAATTTTTGCGGGCGGAACTGGCGGCGCGCTTCGGCTTCCAATCGCTGATAGTGGATCGCTTGCGACGTCGGGTCGGTGGCGCTGACCTGGCGCGCGATTTGCTCGGCGAGCGGCATGCCTGTGACGAAACGCGGTCCGCTTTGTTGGGGCGGGGCTTGCCCCGCCCTGGGCGCTCCGCTGCTGAAGCCGCTGGAGTCGCCGCTGCGATCGAAATCGCTGCGTGAGCCGTAGCTGCCTGAGCGTGCGAGTTGCGCCGTGATGCCGGCGAATCTTCCGCCGGAAACCAAACCATAGCGAGCGGCGTCCGCGGAGTCGTCGCCGTCAACCTTGCGGATGTCTTCGACTCGGTCGTCGTCGCGGATGAGGAGCGGCAAGCCGTCGATCAGCTTCGCGCAATTGTCCGTAATCACCCACGCGTCGGACTCGAGCAGTTGATACATCAACTGCCAGCCGCCGATGCGATAGCAACGCGCGCGGATGCGCTCGGGCGGACCGCTAGCGGCATCGTCGCTGTCGTCTCCGGAATCGTAGCCGCTCTCGGCGTCGGTATAGGCCTGCTCGAGAACCGCGCGCCAGAGTCTGTTCTCGGGCGTGAGTAGCGGATCGTGGAGTATCGAGTGCATTCGCGGCTCCTCGCTTAGACCAGGAATTTCACCGTGAGACCGGAGCCGCCGGTCGAAGAAACTACTTTCGCGCGTATGAATCTTGCCTGCACCGTGCCAGTCGCTGGGCTTGTCGTTCCCGATGCGTTGTTCGGAATGCTGCGGCCTTCGCCGGCGACAGCGGTTGTTGTGTCGATCGTCTGGTATTCCGCATCGACGTCGTTCATCGCGCCTTGCAGGACGATGTTCACCGCGCTCGGTGCCGTGCCAAAGATCGTCTGCCAGCGCACGGCGGTGCCGCCATCGGAGATGCCCGTGTAGCTCGGCAGCGCGAATTGCGAGCCTGCGGTATTGGCGGCGGGAAATGCTTCGTTGTTGAAGCTGAAGCCAACGTCGCCGGACGACAAGGCGTACGGAGGAGTGGAATTCTGATAGATCGGCATGTCGGCTCCTTTGGGTTGCGGAAGACAGCAGAGCTAGCTGCTGAGCGAGTTCTAATCGCGAAGTTCGCGCGGCAAGACACACGGGCGCGACTAAACGGCGGTGCCGTTTTGGATTTCGGTACAAGTTGCTGTCGTTGAGTGGCCGGCGAACTCACGGCAAAGACGAGGCTAAAAGTGAAAACGCCCCGACAGATTGTCGAGGCGTACTTTTCTACATGGGAGAGTGTATCACATTATAAAGTTTTGTCAAGAGCAATCTTCAATTTTTCTCCAGATTTCTTGACAAGCCTTTATTTTCAAGAGCATAGTCTGGGGCATCCCCCCGGCATACCTGCCCCGCAAGGAGATCCTTATGCCCTACTATTGCCATCAAGTCAGTTATACGAAGGAAGCCTGGGCCCGATTGATGGAGAACCCGCAGGATCGGCTCGATGCCGTGCGCGCGCCGATCGAAAAGCTCGGCGGCAGCCTGCAGACGTCGTTCTTCGCGTTTGGTGAGTTCGATGTCCTGGCGATCACCGAGATGCCCGACAACATCAACGCCGCGGCGATTGCGATCGCCTTCGCGGCGGGCGGCGCGGTATCGAACATCCGGACGACGCCTCTACTGACCGCCTCGCAAGCCGTCGAAGCCCTGCGCCGAGCTGGCTTGTGTGGCTACAAATCGATCACCGAGACCTCGAAAGCAGCGACGGCGCCTTAAAGCTCATTCGGGCCGCTATGAGGGTCCTACTGTTTACGCGGGATGGGTTACTTGTCCGTCTCCGCCCTTTGGTCCGTAGTTGAGCAAGTGAAACCGACGTTTTATCGATTGGCGGTATCTGCTCCACAGTACCCCGAAGCCGAAGATAAGCATGGCGAATCCGCCATAAGCCAGTACGACCTGGTATTCGCTCATTCCATTTACCTCCTACCTCATCTTCTCGCAAACGATTCCAAGTGTCAGGAGCATGAACGACAGGCAGAAAACGAGCAAGACAGAGTTAATCGTTACCTTGCCGTTGTATTTGATCTGCGCGTTAAGAATGTCTTAGAGAGCTTTGTGCCTTCAGTTTCCGTTGAGGTAGGTTTCGAGCCAGGTGTAGCCGCTGGGCGCGAGCGCCTTGTACACGGTTGCGTCTGTGGTGCTTAGGCCTTTGGCGGACTTCCACTGATCGGGGATGCCGTCGTGCAGCGATTCGGTGCAGGCGGTGAAGTTTGTGACGGGGTTGTCCTGCCAGCCGGCGGTTGGCGTTGGGAAGGTCGACAACCCGGTGAACGTGACGCCGTTTGGCCAGAACCCGCCGCTGCTGCCCGACTGATACTGCGCGATGATGCGCTTGTCGGCGGCGTCCTGGTGATTCACCCAATTGCCGTTGCAGTCGAGGTGCGCGGAGTTTCCGACGGGAGTCGCGCCGCTCAAGAGAATCGCATCGAGGTTCGCCGTCGGATCGACGACGATCGGAATCGCCGTGCCCGCCATCGGTGCGCTGCGCTCCCAACTCGCGGGAATCGCGCCCGACTCGTTCCCGTTTTCGCCGGTAACCTGGGTCACCAGGGTGCCGTACTGATCCCCCGCGATCGTCGTCGCGCCCGGTCCGCCGAAGATGTTCCCCGCCACATACACGCTCGGCGCGCCGCTCATCTCCGGACTGTTCGTCGTGAAGTGAATCGGATGCGCCTGCGCGTTGACGTTGAGATTGCCGGTGATGAATTTGTTGTTGATGTCGTCGATGATCTCCGCGCCTAGCCATTCGTTGGCGTAAAAACCCCAGTTGTAGACGATGTTGTTGATCCATCGCGACGAGCTGTTGGAATTTTCCGGAATGCGGTGATTCACGTTCACAAACATGCTGTGATGAAAGTCGATGTCGGTCTCGTAGACCGATAGACAGTTCGCGCTCGCGCGAGTGCCGGTGCAGCTCTCGTCGGTCGCGGTGCCGTAGCCGACCGGGTGCCCTTCGTGCGGCTCGTAGTCGAGATGCCACTGCACGGTGATGTTGTGATTGGGCCCGTCGCCATTGCCGTTCCCGTTGACCTTCGGCGTGAAGTTCGATGTGGTGATCCAGCTCTTGTTGCCGCTCCAGCGCGTGGTCACGTGGTCGGTGATGATGTTGTAGCAGCCGTTGTTGGTTTGCGTCAGCGAGCCGTTGCCCGGACAGTTGACGATCGTGATGCCCACTGTGCCGGTGTCTGGACCGGATGGAGTGCTCGCGTTGTCCGGGCTAAACGTGCAGTAGCGCACGATCACGTCGTGCGTCGAGATGCGCAGCGCTGCTCCATTTGCTTTCGGGCCGCCGATGATGACTTCGCCCGGCGCCGTCTGGCACGCGATCGTCAGATAAGGACTCGTCGCGATGTCGTCGCCGCCGGTGATGTTGAAGACGCCGGCGACGCGGAAGACGCAAGTGCGCGGGCCGCTCGCCTGAACGCACGCGCGCAGCGAGCCACTGCCGGAATCGTTGGTGTTGGTGACTTCCATCACCACGCCGCCGCGTCCGCCGGTTGACGCAGCGCCGCCGCCCTGCGCGCTCGGAAACGCGGGGAGGGTGCCGGGTGCCGGCGGAGCTGGTGGATTTGGCGGAGGTGGAGGAGGCGGATTCGTTGTGGTGGTGGTCGTGGATGCCGTGCAACCGGTCACAGTAACTACCGGCACGCTGCCTGACGACGAAAACGCTACCGAGCATCCAGTTGGCGCGACGACTTGAAACGGAACCGTCACGCTCGTCGAACCGCTGGTCGTAGTCGTCGTTGTTGTTGTCGATGACGACGGACTTTGCGCCGCGACGTGCGCGCCTCGCAGAATCAGAAGAACTGCAAATAGAAACACCGGCAGCAAATGGCGTTTATGCGGACTCATTGTTGACCCTCTCTTGTATTGCGTGTTTTGTTTTCAGCTTCGCGTGCGAAGCGCTGTGTCAAAAAAATGCCGGATGAATTGCTGTCCAGAACGATCCAGCGAGGTTCATGGATGCCGCGCGCGGTGCTACACTCGAAAAAGGCTCGGCATAAAGCCGAAGCGGGAGACCTTTCTCATGCGTTGGAGCGCAAACCGCGGTGGCGGCGCCACATTTCTGAACGCGCTATTCGTCGTTGCGGCCTTGCTGGCGTTCGCTGCGACTTCCCTGCCCGCACAGTCAACGCAAGCTGCTCCGTCTCCATCGACGACGCAGCAGCAGGCTCCCGCTGCGACGCAGCAGGAACACGAGCCCACCGCCGCCGAACTGAGCAAAAACGAAACCGTCGGTGGCGCGTTGATGCGCACATTCGGCAGCCAGGAGTACGAATTTCGCGCCGCCGCCGAGGCTATGCCCGAAGACAAATACAATTTCCGGCCAGTCGTACCCGTTGCAGCGGGCAACGCGCCCGCGGCGGTCGGTCCGACGCAATTGCGATCATTCGCCGATCAGGTTAAACACGTGGCCTGCGCGAATTTCGCTTTTTCGGCTGAGCTCAATGGCAAGACGCCGCCCGCAAACTGCGAAAACGGCGGCCCCGATCCGGCAAAGACTCGCGCGGAGCTGCTAACCTATCTGCGCAATTCTTTCGCGGCGATGAACGCGTCGCTCAACGCGATCACCAGCAAGAACATGTACGACCCGATCGAGGGCCGCTACGCCGGACCGAACACGCGCCTCGGCCTCGCCGGCACGGCGATCTGGCACGTCGCCGATCACTACGGCCAGATCGTGCTTTATTTGCGATTGAATGGCATCGTGCCGCCGGCCAGCCGCCCGAATCCTCCAGAGCTCAAGGATTACCCGGCACACTGACGTTTACGCGCGAGTCGATCACGGCGGGGATTCACCCTGCTAAAATCACAGTAATGACGTCCGCTACCGCTCAAGGCCATCCGCGCCTGGCCAACATTCAACTGCATCCGATCAAATCGCTCGATCCGGTTTACGTTACGGAAGCGCGCGTTGGGCCGGCCGGCGGGCTTGAACTCGATCGCGCCTGGGCGCTCTACACGCTCGATAATCGCTGGGTCAATGGCAAGCGCACGGCGGCGATTTTTCCAATCCGCGCCAACTTCGCCGGCGATCTGAAATCCGTCACGCTATCCGTGCCGGGCGACAGCCGCCAGGTCCCTGCGCGCGAATTCGCGTTTCCCGGCGACCACGAAGGAGCCGCCGAATGGTTCAGCGTCTATTTTGAGCAGCGCATCATCGTGCGCCATTCCGCGAACGGATTTCCTGATGACCCCGACGCGAACGGACCGACAATCATTTCCACCGCATCGTTGAAGCAGGTGTGCGATTGGTTCGCTGGCGCCGGCATCGATCTCGATGAAGCTCGCCGCCGTTTTCGCACCACGCTTGAGATCGACAACGCGCCCGCATTTTGGGAGGACCGCCTGTTCGGTCCGCCAAAAACATACGCGCCGCGATTCCGCATCGGCGAAGTCGAGTTTGAAGGCAGCAACCCGTGCGCCCGCTGCAACGTGCCGCCACGCGATTCATACACCGCGGCGAACGACGCCGGATTCCAGAAACGCTTCACAGAACTACGGCGCGAGTCGCTTCCCTCTTGGGCGACGCTCGAGCGTTTCGATCATTTTTACCGGCTCGCGACGAACACACGTGTTGCGTTGTCGCAAGCAGGCAAAACACTGCGAGTCGGTGACCCGCTCGTGCTCACCTAGCTGTTCGTAAAGTATTTTCGCGGCGGAAACATTTCGCGGCGGATCAGTTCCGCGCCGCAGCGGCGACGGATCTCATCGGTCCAGTTCACCCAGGTGTTCTCGCTGATGCCCAGGAATTGCCGTGCTTTGTCGTACGGCGCAAGCCCCAGGTAATACACGCGCCAGAGCGCGATGCGCGACGCATTCCGCGGCCCGTCGAGCGCGGCCTTCCCGGCTAGCGCGAAATCGGTGACCCACTCCGTCAGCCTCGGCCGAAAATCCGGCCGCCACAAAAATTTCGTCACGTCTTCGGGCTTGAGCGCAGAGATTCCGCGCTTGGCCTCCATCACTTCTTTCGCGCCCCGGTACACTTCCCAGCACACATCGAACGCCATCTCTTCTTTTGTGCTCATTTCGGCCCTCCGCCGTGTTGCCGCCCGGTGATCCGCACACACGACGCCGCAGCGTCCGAGGCGGCATCCTCAGCCGGGCAGACACGCGTCGATGCGCGAACGAGTTGTGTTTTGGAGGAAAGTCGCGCGCCAACGCAGGAAGTGGACCTGCTTTCGCGCGGTGAGACCTAGATGTGAATCAACAAAGTCGTTACCATCTCGGCGCTGTCATTGCCGCCGGCGCGTTACACGGAAGCGCCTTGCTTGTCCATTTGCGTTGCGCTCCGACGCGCACGCGCGGCATTAGCCGATACTCCCAAATCGTCCGGTGCTCGACGTCACTCACCACGACCCCGCGCCGCACGCGCTTCTCCACAACGTAGCTGCCATACTTCGGCTTGCGCAGATGCCGCAATTGCGCCGAGATGCTGGCCTCGCCGAACTGCGTGATCTGCGACAATTCACGCAGCGTCAGCCACGCAGCGCACTGCGTCGCGCTGAACAAGACATCACGCACCACTTCGCGCTGGCTTGGCAATACCGAACGCACCCTCTTTGTTTTCCGCAATCCGATTCTCCGCATCGACCTATCCTCCTCGTTTCGCCCTTGCGGGCCCCCTCTCCCGTCGCGCGAGCCTTACCGTCGCTCGCGTCGCAGGAAGCTTTTCGTCCGACCCGTTGCTGTTTTCTTCGTCGTCCTCCGACGTCGAAGAGTCGTCGCGCGCCACCGAAACATCTGGATCCTCATAGTCGCCGCGGCACGCGCTGCAAAGCCGGAAGCCGTTGCGATCGGAGTTACTCATCGTGTATTTCGTGCCCCTTGGTCGAAAATCACTGTGCTCCATAACTCTCATGTCTCTCAGTACCACCGGTCTTTTCCACACATTTCCACAGCGTCTTCAACATTCGTTTCTCTTGACGCGTGTTAATAAAAGGGTAACGTACTGCATCCATTAGGAGGGTCCCCGTGAGCCAGCGTTCCAAGCAGGAAGTGAATTGGGAGTTTCTTTTGGGTTCGTCGAAGTCGACTCTGCAGGCGTTTGAACAATCGCGACTGAATTTTGCCGCCAACGTGCGAAAGGAGATCGGCCAGTTGCTCGATACATGGGTGGACGAGAGCAGCAGTGCCCTGTTGGCGCGCTGGTTGATCGAGCGGAACCTGGCCGCCGAAGCCAATGCGATTCGCGCGGACGTCGCAACCGTCGTGAACGAACTCAAGGATCCGCGAACTCAAACGCAATGCACACCGAGTGGCGCGCCAAAACCTCCCTGCCGCATGGCTCCACGGACGGGCGCTGAGGCTCGCGATGCGTCCGATAAAATCGCGGGCCAGAATTCGCTCACGGCAGAGCGCATTCGCGCTGCATTGTAGTTTTCGAGCCGCACCAGACGGCGCAGCAGCCGCATAGACTTTCGTTTTTGTTTCAGAAAGGCAGTCGAGAGTTTCGCGTCGACGTGTGCCCCGACGATGCCCGCAAACCACGCGCAGCCCCGTCCAAACACCACAGCGCCAGGACGCCTCGCCGAACCACGCCCCGCCGCAACCGCTCTCGTTCCGATCGTCCTGAACCAAGCCGCATCTCCCGACGCATTACGTCTTGGCCCCTTTATATTTTTTAGAAGACACAGAATTGGAGCGGGACTAACGGAACAGAGCGAGGGAAAAAACAAAGGGCGCGACTGAGTCGCGCCCTTTGTTGAGAAAATTACGAACTCTTAACGTTCGAATCAGCCGGCGGCAGGAGCCGAAGAGGGAGTCTTCTCCAGAAGCTGCTCTTTGCGATAGACCAGCGCGTTGATGTCGTACGTGGCCAGTTCGAATCCGTGACCGTGTGTGATCGCATCCGTCGGGCACGCCTCGACGCAGTAGCCGCAGAAAATGCAGCGCGAATAATCGATGTTGTAAACTTCTGCGTAGCGCTCACCCGCTGAGATTCGGTTCGCGTCGGTGTTCTCTGCTGCCTCGATATAAATGCAATTCGCCGGGCAGGCCGCCGCGCACAAGAAACAGCCGACGCACTTCTCTAACCCGTTCTCATCGCGATGCAAAACGTGAATGCCGCGATAGCGTGGCTGAAAGTGGACGGGCTCGTGCGGATAGTTCTCGGTGACCGTCTTCCGAAACATGTTCTTGAAAGTCACGCTGAAGCCTTGCGCCAGCGTCGTGAATGTCTCGGCAACTTCGCGGATGATCGAGGGCATAGAGCTAGAGTCTAACAAACCGAGGCAAACCCGGCAATTCGCTCATGTCGAGTTCGTTCCGTCGCCTGTTTCTTCAGTTCGGGTAGATACCCCGAAAGTTAGAAAGTGTTCATAGTCATTGCCGCCGTCGACGTTATGTATCGAAGATTGCGGCGGCGGCAATGACTATGAACACTTTCTAACTTTCGGGGTATCTACCCGAACTGAAGAAAC
>Ga0206871_10144_pt1 | contig 19357 bp, 16 predicted proteins | sample Alteio_BWOrgCont_33_FD_152627 | JGI IMG/M metagenome (GOLD analysis project Ga0206871, IMG submission 152627) | Enriched cells from forest soil in Barre Woods Harvard Forest LTER site, Petersham, Massachusetts, United States -... | ecosystem: Environmental > Terrestrial > Soil > Temperate forest >...
TCTCGCGCACAGCGAGATACATCGCCTCAATATTTCCTTCCTCGTTATAGGCATGGGTAACGATGGAAATGCGCTTGGGTTTCACGATGGAATCCTCAGGAGCACCCATCATAACTGACCGCCATCTGCGGGAAACCCATGCCACGCAGCCGTTCGCCGCACTGCCTCTGCCAGCGGGATTCTTACCTTCAACCCCAGCTCCTGATATGCACGCTCAATCGACGGAACATAACTATTCACCGGAGCCGCCGGATTCGCAACTCCATGAATGTGTACCGGCAGCGTCGATCCACCTTTGCCATCTGGCCGTAGTGTCTGCGCCACCAGCTTCGCACCCGACGCAATCGAGTGGTCCTCATCAGAGCCGACGTTATAAGCGCGACCACTCTTTCCCTGCGCCAGCAGCGTCCACAACCACGCGGCGAGATCAGCCATATACAACCATGATCGCCGCGGCGTGCCGTCGCCTTGAATCTCGATAGAACTTCCATCGATCGCCGCGCGAATGAAATTTCCAATCGCGAAATGCTGATCCAACGGAAGATGCGGTCCAACAAAAGCGAAGCAGCGCGCAATAGCAACCTCAAATATTGCGCCTTCGGCGTAGGCCACACAGAGATGCTCTGCCATGCGCTTGCCCTCGTCATACGAACTCTGCAGCAGCAGTTGATCGGGGCCGCCGGTATAAGTCTCCGGCGTAAAAGCCACCGTGGAAGTCCGGCCATACACTGCGCCCGACGAAACATACAGCAGGCGTTTTGCACCGCTCACCTGCGCAAGCTGCAACACACGGCGCGTTCCATCGACGATAGATTCAGCAAGATCATACGTAGGCCGGCCATCGCCGGGCGTAATCACGTCAGTGGCCGCGTGAATGATATGCGTAAATTTTTCCGCTGGAAATTCAAAGCTGCGTATATCGCCCGCATGCAGATGAATCGCAGGATCGCCGGCAAGATGCGGCGCCTTCTTCTGAAAGCTTTCCGGCGAACGCGTAAGAACAGTAGCCTGAACATTCAGGCCGAATTCACGGTTCGCATGAAGAAGAGATTCGAGTAGCCAATGGCCGAAGAAGCCTGTGCCACCGGTCAAAAAGAGTCGGCCATTCCTGAGCGCCAGAAGAGCTTCCTTGGCGTAGCTTGCGGTGTGGGCCAGATCTTCTGCGGATAAACGCTTCGCCATCTCGGCTTGATTGTATCAACCGGGTTTCAGCGCATCTCGCCCAAGCTAAAATGGATTCACTTTGCAGATCATCGATACAAAGCTCAACGACGTAAAGCTCATCCGCCCCAAAACCCATGGTGACGACCGCGGCTGGTTCGCCGAAGTTTTCAATGCCAATGCCTTTGCTGCTGCGGGGCTACCCTCACGCTTCGTGCAGGACAATCAATCCTTCTCACAGCGCGGCGTGCTGCGCGGCCTGCACTATCAACTCGGCCAGCCGCAGGGCAAGCTGGTTCGCGCACTCTCGGGCCACATCTGGGATGTCGCCGTCGACCTTCGTCCCGGCTCACCGCAGTTTGGCGAGTGGGCAGGTTTTGACCTGCGCGGTGAAGAACTGGAGTTCCTCTGGATCCCCGAAGGCTTCGGACACGGCTTCATCGTCCTCTCGGAGACAGCCAGCGTCCTCTACAAAACCACCGACTTCTACTTCCCCAAGGGTGAGCGTTGCGTGCGCTGGAACGACCCCAAGCTGGCCATCGCGTGGCCGCTCGACGGCATCGGCGAACCAACGGTGTCCGCCAAAGACGGTATCGCTCCAACGCTTGATGAAGCAGAACTGCCCGGAGCCTTCACGCCGCAATCCAAATAGCTGCGGGTTTACCCCACCACAGTCAAACCACTCTTCACGTTGGCCACAAACTCCATCGCAGTCTTCGCGATGAAGTCCAGCATTGGCTCGGTCAATCCCGGGAAGACGCCAATCCAGAAGACGTTGTTCATCACATAGTCTGTGTTGGCCAGATCGCCGGAAACGCGATATTCCCATCCCTCATACGCGGGCTGCCGAATCAAATTGCCGGCAAACAGCAGGCGCGTTCCAATCTTCTGCGCTTCGAGTGCCTTCGTCAGCTGGTCACGCTTGAATGGCGCATCCGTCTTCTCGGATCGCTGTTCGGCGTCGCTTCAGGCAGAACAAGAAATTCTTCCAGCGGCTTCAGCGCATTTTTCAGATACGCGAAATTCGCCTTGCGCTTGGCGATGAACTCCGGCAGCTTGTCCATCTGCGAAACACCCAGCGCCGCCTGCATGTCTGTGGCCTTCAAGTTATAGCCCACATGAGAGTACGTGTACTTATGGTCATAGCCGCACGGCAGCGTTCCCAGTTGCCAGTCAAATCGCTTGCCGCAAGTGTTATCCACGCCAGGCTCGCACCAGCAATCGCGACCCCAATCGCGGAAGCTGTCAATCAGCACCTGCAACTGCGGTTTGTCGGTCATCACCGCTCCGCCTTCGCCCATGGTGATGTGGTGCGCGGGATAAAAACTCACCGTCGAAATATCGCCGAACGTGCCAACCTTTTGACCCTTCCACGTTGAGCCCAACGCATCGCAGCAATCTTCCACCAGCCATAGGTTGTACTTCTTGCAGAATGCCGTCACTGCGTCGAGATCGAACACGTTGCCCAGCGTGTGCGCCACCATCACGGCACGCGTCTTCTCACTGCGCGCAGCTTCCAGGCGTGTCACATCAATCTCGTATGTCGGCAGCGAGACATCGATAAACACCGGCACAAGCCGATTCTGGAAGATAGGATTCACCGTCGTTGGGAAACCCGCAGCCACGGTGATGACTTCATCACCGGGCTTCAACGCGCGATCTCCAAGCTTGGGAGATGTGAGTGCACTCAGCGCGACCAGGTTCGCGGACGAACCCGAGTTCACCAGCGACGCCGAGCGCACGCCGATAAACCGCGCAAGCTTGCGCTCGAAATCCTTGGCCCAACGGCCGGTCGTAAACCAGCCATCGAGCGCTGCGTCCACACAGGCACTCATGTCCGCCGCATCAATCACCTTGCCGGAAACCGGCACAACGGAAGTCCCGGGAACAAAGTCCTTTTTAGCAAAAGCCTCGCGCTGGAACTCAGCCGTCAGCTTCAAAATCTCTTGACGCAACTGCTCTGATTTTTCACTCATAAGTTGTTTAAGAATATCAGTTCGCCCAGCGCCTTCGTTTAGCCGCGATCTGTTGTTTCCGTGAGCTTGCGAATGATATTGCTCGTCGAAAATCCTTCCACCGTGGGCACAATCTCCACGCGTCCACCGGCTGCAATCACATCCTCATGCCCAACCACCGTTGCCACGGAATAATCGCCGCCCTTTACCAGCACATTCGGTTTCAGCGCCCGAATCAGCTCCAGCGGGGTGTCTTCGTCAAACAGCACCACGGCATCTACCGCAGCGAGCGCAGCCATCACGCGCGCCCGCTCGCGTTCACCCACCACCGGCCGCGAAGTACCCTTCAGCCGCTGTACACTTGCATCCGTATTCAAGCCCAGCACCAGCTTCGATCCAAACTTCCGGCAGTCTTCCAGCAGCGTCACATGCCCCACGTGCAGCAGGTCGAAGCAGCCATTCGTAAACACAATTGTCTCGCCGGACGCGCGCCATTCCGCCACGCGCTTCGCAAGCGCTTCGCGGTCAAGAATCTTCTCTGCCATCGCCACGCCGCTCGAAGGCGTAAGCGCCGCGATCAATTCGTGCTGCGCAATCGGCACCGTACCCACCTTGCCCACCACAATTCCTGCAGCTAAATTCGCAAGCTCGATCGCGCTCTCAACCTTCAGGCCGCCCGCCAGCCCCGCTGCCAGCGTTGCAATCACTGTGTCGCCTGCGCCTGAAACATCAAAAACCTCGCGCGCTCGCGCTGCCGAGTGATACACACCTGCCTCGCTCAGCACGCGAATTCCCTTTTCGCTCATCGTCACGCAGAGATATGTCAGTTCGTGCTCGCGCCTTTGCTGCTCGCCGCCGGTCAGCAACGCGTCCAGCTCATGTGGTGCAAATCCTGTCGCCGCAGCCAGCTCATTCAAATTCGGACACACCATCGTCGCACCGGAATACTTGCTCAGGTCCGGCGTCTTGGGATCGGCCAGCACCGGCACGCCCTTCGCCCGTGCAGTGCGAATCACCGCTGAGCACAGCTCCGTTGAAAGTACTCCCTTCGCATAATCCGAGAGCACTACCGCATGAACCTTATCCACCAGCTCCACCACTGCAGCCAGCAGGCGCTGCTGGTCCACTGCATTCGGCTTTTGCAAGCTCTCAATATCCAGCCGCAATAGCTGCTGCTGCCGTCCCACAATTCTTGTCTTCGAAATCGTCGGCTGCGCCGTTGTCACTACTCCGGTCGTATCGACCTTTGCTTTCACCAGGAATTTTTCCAGCTCACGACGTTCAGTATCGTCACCCCAGAAACCGGCAAGCAGTGTCTGGCATCCCAGCCCAGCCAGGTTCATCGCCACGTTCGCTGCTCCACCCGGGCGGTCATAGCGATGCGCGTGCCGCAGCACCGGCACAGGCGCCTCAGGAGAGATGCGGTCCACCTCGCCGAGAATGTAGCGGTCGAGCATGAGATCGCCCACCACCAGCACCTTCAACTCGCCGAAGCCACCTTCCAGCAACGCCAGAATTTCATGTACGTCATGCATTATGACTGCTCTCCACGCGGCAAATAGTACGTCTGAATGTACTCCCGCACGCCATCTTCAAGCGACGTAAACGGCTTCGTATATCCCGCCGCTCGCAGCTTTTCTACTGTCGCTCGCGTGTAGTACTGGTACTTTCCGCGCAAAATATCCGGCATCTCGATGAACTCGATCTTGGGTGTCTTTCCCATCGCGCTGAACACCGCATTCACCAGCGCGACCCATGTGCGCGGCTCACCCGTGCCGCAGTTGAACAAACCACCCGGCGCTCCCGCCGGCTGCATCGCAAAATGCAGTGTCACATCCACGGCATCCTTCACATAAATGAAATCGCGCATCTGCTCGCCGTCTTTGTATTCCGGTTTGTAGCTCTTGAACAGCCGCACAAAACCCTCGCTGCGAATCTGTTCATAACTCTTCGCCACAACGCTGCGCATGTCGCCCTTGTGGTCTTCATAAGGCCCATAAACATTGAAGTACTTCAAGCCGACAATGTTGGTTTCGTTGTCCCCGTACAGCCCATGCTTCAGCGCCCACAGGTCGAACATATGCTTCGAATAGCCATACATATTCAACGGCTTCAGCGTCGGAGTCAGAGAATCGGCATCGTCATAGCCCTCCGCGCCATCGCCGTAGGTAGCCGCGCTTGAGGCATACACGAACCGAATCTCATTCGTCAGCGCCCAATTGCAAAGCACGCGCGTGTATTGGTAGTTGTTCCGCAGCAAAAAGTCGGCATCGGTTTCGGTCGTCGCACTGCATGCGCCCAAGTGGATACACGTCCGCGCATCCGCGAACGCTCCATCCTCAATCAGCCCCAGGAACTCTTCCGGAGAAACCAGGTCCTCGTACCGCAACCCAATTAGGTTCTTCCACTTCTCGGCTTTGCCCAGCTCGTCGACAAGAATCAGCTCGTTCTCGCCGCGCGCGTTCAACTCAGCGACCACATTGCGGCCAATAAACCCCGCCGCCCCGGTCACAATGATCGGTTTTGACATTCCATCATCGTACCGGATTAAATATCCTGAAATCGCCACTGAGATTCTTCTCAAGTCACCAAAGAATCGATCTGGCAATCCAAAGCAAGACGCCCTATTCAAGTTCCCAGAGCCGGATTTCTAGATTCGCGTCAGCCCGCATTTTAACATTGACATAGGGAAAACTCTCATTGCTTTCTCGACCCTCTTAAATCGGTGGCCAGCCTCAGTCGGGCAACCTATAGTAATGTAATATCTTATATAGCGCCTGCGAGTGGGCTTGCAACTGTAGTCGCATGTGAAGGTCGAGTGATGTGCACCCCGAAATTGTCGTTCGCTGTGGTAATTCCTACGCTCAACGCAGCGCAGCAATGGGAAACTCTCAGTTCGGCACTGTCACAGCAGTCTCTGCAACCCAGCCAGACCCTGATTCTAGATTCCACCTCCGATGACAACACAAGTGAGCTGGCTAGTGCGGTCGGTTATGAGGTTCTCTCAATTCCCCGCAAAGAGTTCAACCACGGCCTTACTCGTCAGATTGCGATTGACCGATTGACAAACGTCGATGTTGTCGTATTTCTGACCCAGGATGCAGAATTAAATGGCGTTGATAGCCTCAAAAATATAGTGAAAATCTTCGCTGACCCGACAGTAGGCGCGGCTTATGGTCGTCAGATCGTCCGCCGAGGTGCCAACGCCGTAGAGGCTCATGCGCGGCTCTTCAACTACCCGCCAGTCAGTCAAGTAAATACTTGGGAAGACCGGCACCGGCTTGGCATCAAAGCGGCATTCCTCTCCGACAGCTTCTCCGCCTATCGCCGCACCGCGCAATTAAATGTCGGCGGCTTTCCCCACACCATCATTGCTGAAGATGCGCTGGTTGCTGCAAAGATGCTGATGGCTGGCTGGAAGACCGTCTATGTTGCGGATGCGGTCGTTGTCCACTCACACCATTACACCATTCGGGAGGAGTTTGGTCGCTACTTCGATACTGGCGTTTATCACGCTCGCGAATCCTGGTTGCTAGAAAACTTTGGCAGTGTATCCGAGAAGGGCTTGAGTTATGTCTTATCTGAACTAAAGTACGTCCTCAAGCATGATCCGTTACAACTTCCCTCGACTATCGTACGCAACGCGGCAAAGTTCGTTGCTTACAATCTCGGACGAAACGAAGCGAAGCTTTCCTTCAGGATGCGGCGCAGGCTGTCCATGCAGAAAAGCTTCTGGGATGCTGATTTATCTACGCGTGACTCTAGCTGCATCAGAGGTCAGGCCACAGCTTCATCTCCTCACGATTAGCGTCTACGGCTCGGCACCGTCAATCTTGACAGATTACGATAGCAGGCAACGAGGGGCCGTAGGCAACTCTCATAATCCTTTCAGTTTTGGATGCATTGAATGAAAGTTCTTATCGACTGTACCCAGATTACCAAACAAAAAGCGGGCGTCGGCATCTATGCGCGCAATATGATTGCGGAGATGGTGAAGGCTGAGCCCGGTGCGGAGCTTATTCTTCTGGCACAGGATGACGACCCTGAAATGTATTTTCGGGGTCTTTCCAAAGTGACGATGATTCTCGTCAACGCTAGATGGTTTCGTAAGTTGCCTCTAAGGTTTCTGCTGGAGCAATTTTATATTCCATTTCTGGCTATCAAACACAGTGTAGATGTTGTCCATTCCCTGCACTATTCGTTCCCATTGCTGCCATTGACCTGCAAGAAAGTAGTGACCGTTCACGACATGACCAGCTATAAGATGCCGGAAGTACATCTGCGCACCAAGGTCCTCTATTTTCGGTTTTTTCTTCGGGCTGCCTCCTATTTGGCAGATGAACTAATTTTCATCTCGCACTCCACGCAGACAGACTATCTGAGTTACTTTCACAAAAAGGCCTCATGCTGCCATGTAATTCCGCTGGGAAAAAGCGCGGAGTTCAAAGAAGATCTTGATCCACAACATGTTGCTGAGGCGATAGAGAAATATGGCATAGGTCTGCCCTACATTTTGTATGTCGGTACGATTGAGCCAAGAAAAAACCTCAATCGACTGGTTAAGGCGTTCGCGGCGACGGCGGATAAAGATAGTTCATACAGTTTGGTGATCGCAGGGAAAAAGGGCTGGATGTACAACACTTTATTTGAACTGATTCTCGAGCTAAAACTGGAAAATAGAGTTCTCTTTACCGGCTTTGTGGCGGAGAGCGATAAGCCTTATCTCATCCGTGGAGCTGAAATTTTTGCATATGTCTCGCTCTATGAGGGATTCGGAATTCCTGTGCTCGAATCCCTTGCGTGCGGAGTACCGACGTTGACCAGCAACATTTCTTCAATTCCTGAGGTCGTCGGCAAAGCCGCACTGCTTGTCGACCCATACAATGAAGCGGAGATCGCTGCCGGTCTGGAACGACTCATGCTGGACGAAGTACTCCGGGACGATCTGACAACTGCTTCTCTAGCCCGGGCAGCTCATTTTACGTGGGAGAGCACGGCGGCAAATACATTGCAAGTCTATCGCAAGGCATCAAAACGCTAGCCATCTTCAGTTTGCCTGAGCAAATTCTTTGAAACGCCGGTGGCTCAACAACGAAGGCGTTGAGCTTCTCGCGCAGTAGAAGTGAGCGGCATTCAGTTTCGGTGACGACGTATCCCCGATCTGCGCGACACATAGGGATGGTTAGTTGACCGAAGATGCAATGTGATAGGACGGGTGCCGGTAGCGGCGTAAGGTACAGGGCCGACGCCGTCGAGATTGTCGATGGTGATCTTCAACTGTCCCTCCCCAAAAAGCCGCAGAAGACGACCTGGTTCATTGATCTTCCTTGCGCGCTCAGTACTATCTTGTATATGTTGGACTGCCCTATCAGCGCTTACGCAAAAGGCCTCCGTGTCGCTATCTCAGCGCCTTTAATTACGGCCCGTTCTTCTCTTTGTTGTTTCACTCATTCTCGCGGGGGTTCTTACCGGCTGCACGCTCGCCACCACAGCGCCGACGCTCTCATTCCCGGTTTGCCCTCGCAGGGCAAAGTCTACGGAGGCAACCAGCCTGTGGTCGGGCACAGTATAATGGAGCAGTAGAGTTTGGACTTTTAAGCAAAATTCGACGAATGTCAATGACAAGTGAAGAAGTCGATAGTCAACCTACTGTGCCCAACCGCGAGAAGCAAATGCGAAAGAGGTGTATAAAATATCATGGCAAAATAGCATCTTTAAACTAATGCAAGTAGGTATCGATTCAATGCGTGATGGTGTCAGTGGTACGCCTAGACATTTTTAACGAAAAGTTTTGCTCGCGATCATTATGCAATGCGGGCATTAGTTTCGCCCTAAATTTGCGTTGCAATTCTGAGTTGCTGACCGCCGCGACAATAAAGAGCGCCAGCTGACAGCTAAAATATCCTGGGCCGCGTTCAAAGCTAACCATCACGAAATAGAACATCAGTGCCGACTGTATAGCAGCGACTCGACGTTCCGGATTATTTCCCAGTTTCAAAACAAACTTTTCGGACTTAATCCAAAACCAGATGATTGCGATGTAAAAAATCACCCCGACTATGCCGGTCTCCGAGACGATCTTTGCGAATAGAAACGAGCCATCTTGTGCGTTTTCGTCTCCCAAATTGTATCCGGTCAGGATGGTGCGGACTGGCACGTCGGGAAGAGGATCGCATCCCATCATATTGACGCCAAGCCCCAACCAATGAGTGCGGGCTAAATTTGCTCCCGCGTCTTGCCAACCTTGAAGATATACATAACTGGACAAATTGCTGTTTGTATCCGTCGGCGACAAGCCTGTAATTCGCTCCATTGTAGGTCCCAGTAGTTTTTCATAGTTGACCACCGAGGCTATTCCGATGAGCACGCCTAAAATAAGGCCATATAACAACAATTTACCGGTTTTTCTCTGAATAACCACCCAATACAACGTTGAGATAGCGCCCAGTACGATCATACTTGAAGATCTTGAGATCAGAACCAAGCTTACCAATGCGAGTATACCAAGCCGCCGCATCTTCGCCTTTTCATTCATTAGTAATACAAGAACACAGGGGATAAGACTAAACGCAACAAAACTAGGTTCGCGGAAGATCCCAGAAAGCCTTCCCGCAGCTTGGTATTCCGCTTTGTAGGAGAACAGGGAGGGCAGCAACGCTTCCAGCAAGATACTTGAAAACCCCACGGCAAGAACCCATAATGCCCATTTGTGCAAATTCAGCCAATCAGCAGTACTTGCCCTCACCCCCGTTTCGAATCCCACAAATAGCAAGAAAGCCAAAAGCGGCAGAGTCAATATTGACTTCAGCAATCCATTGGTACAAGGACCAGCTAATGAAACGATCAAAGAGAAGACAGAAAAAAGAAAAAAGGCGGCCACAGTTCTGATTGACCGGAATGTAAATTTTGGCTCATTGAACAGCATGACAATGCCTGCCAATGTGAGAATCACAACATTAAGGTTGAGGTGAAAACCGCCAACTGTAAAACTGTTTGTCCCCAGCGCCGTGTTAACAAAAAACCATAATCCCAACATGATTGAGTTGCTTTCTTTTGATTACAGCCATCTCAGCTATTGGCCTGTTTCAGGCTCGGCAGGCTTTTCGCAGCGATCAACTAGCCAAAATTGAATTACAGCATGCGGATGATTATTAGTGTAACGGATTCTTTGCTTACTGCAGAGAGGTCATCTAATGCACAGCAGCCTCGAAAGTTACCCCAGACAATTTGTCTGGGAAATGCTGCGCCAGAAAGCTGGCTGTAGCGCACAGAAATCGACCAAACTGCTGATGTAATCTACAGCTTGAAGTAGTCTTAGCGAGACCGCTTTCTTTCATAACAATTAAGAGAATCGAATGCCGGAAATGCGCGAAGAAAGTGGACAAATGTCACGGTTCAAACGTCAGTTTGCATTTGCTCGAGTTTTGATACGGGATCGTTTCGGAATCGACAAGGCAATCGCATTCACAATCATGGGCAGAGGCTGGGCGGGCGTAGCCGGTCTAGTTACGGTTGCCTTGATTGCACGGTTTCTCTCACCAGCGCAGCAAGGTTACTACTACACCTTCGGGAGCCTCATCGCTTTACAGATCGTCTTTGAGCTCGGCTTTTCGGTGGTGATTCTGCAAATGGCTAGCCACGAAGTGGCGCACTTGGCGATTTCGCCTGACGGCCAAGTTTCGGGCGACTCGATTGCGCATGACCGCCTGGCCTCCGTGCTGCAAAAAACGGTCCGCTGGTATACCAGCCTGGGAGCTATGCTATTTTGCGCCTTGCTGATTGCAGGACTTCATTTCTTTTCGACCGGTCACGCCAACGGCGACGGTGTGAGCTGGCGTGGCCCTTGGATTGCCGATGTGATTGCCGCTACGTGCACTTTCTTGGTGGACCCGCTCCTCTCCTTCATGGAAGGTTGCGGCTACGTTGCCAACGTAGCCCGTGTGAGAGTGATTTACGTGGTGGTCGGCAGTGCGATGGCGTGGGCGACCCTAGCGACCCGCCATGGGCTTTACGCCCCGGCCGCAACAATCGGCGGATATGCACTTGTCGGAACCTTCTGGCTATTTTTCAGCAAACGGCATTTGCTCTTACCGCTGCTCAGACGCGACTCACATCAGAACCGCATCAATTGGATGAACGAGGTTTGGCCTTTTCAATGGCGCATAGCGGTGAGCTGGCTTAGCGGCTATTTTATTTTTCAACTTTATAATCCAATCCTTTTCAAGTATCGGGGACCGGTCGAGGCCGGGCAGATGGGAATGTCGCTCAATCTAGCGAACGCTCTTACATCAGTTGCAATCTCGTGGATCAACACCAAAGCCGCGCCTTTCGGGGCCATGATTGCTCGCAAAGAATACGGCCGTCTCGATCAATTATTTTTTCGCTCTGCAAAGCAAGCGTTTGGGATCAGCATTCTGCTAGCTGCTGGGATTTGGGTCTTCGATGTATTGCTAATGTGGCGTCATGCCCCTCTAGCGCACCGCGTCATACAGCCACTCCCACTTGCCATCTTGTTGACGTTTACATGCCTGAACGTTCCGATCTTCGCCGAGGCGACGTACCTGAGAGCGCACAAACAGGAAAAATTCCTTTTGACATCCGTGGTTAGCGCAACCTTGATAGGGTTGTCCACATATTTTCTCGGGCGCAGTTATGGAGCTTTGGGTATTGTCATCGGAACACTGCTGATATGCGTCTTCGCTTCCCTTCCCCTCGGCACATACACCTTCTTCAAATACCGTAGGCTGTGGCACAAACAGTGATTCTAATCGGCCTGCATGGATCGCCAGCTCATATGCATCCGGCGCGTGCGTGCCATGATAAAATTGCATTAGTTCGAATGAAAATGAAGGGGTGCGCAGCAGCATTTCCTGAGGTCGTTTACGGACTTGGGCTCACGGATCGAGCTGCGCCAATCGTGAAAACGATACGCGCCCCGGTCACGAGATTCGACAAATTATCATGAGCCAGCCTGTCCTCTCCATCTGTATTCCAACCTACAACCGGTCTGGCCCTTTGGACGAGTGTCTTGGCTCGCTGAGCTCCATAGCGAGTTGCTATTTGCAACAGTTGGAAATTGTCATCTCCGACAATGCCAGCACGGACACGACAAGAGAGATTGTTGAAAAATATCAGGAGTCACTTGGTCTCCGGTACTTCCGCAACTCTGAAAACATCGGTCCCGACCGAAATATTGAGACGGTAACCCGACTTGGAACTGCGGACTATCTCTGGATCTTCGGAGATGACGATGTCTTAGAAGAGGCGGCTGTCGCAAATGCTTTGCAACATATCCAGATGGGCTACGACCTGATTTTTCTCAATTGCTCCATATGGTCGAGTGACATGAGAACGATGCGACGACCAAGGGCTATCTCGAGAAAACACGTCCGAGTGTATGAAACGCCGGACCAGGTCATGGACTCTCTAGGTCCTCATCTTGGATACATCTCTAGCGTGATCGCCCGGAAAACGATCCTGACCGCCGCTCCACTCGCAGAGTCGGAACCATTCCTTCAGTATGGTTTTGCCCATCTCTATTCAACGTACTTTGGGCTTTTGCCTATTTGCAAAGCAATCTATCTCCCCGATCCTGTTTTTAAAAATCGAGGAGATAATAGCCCGTCTTTCTGGGGAGAAGATGGATTTACAAAGTGGCTCAATTTTTTTATCTATGGGACTGCTTATGTATTCGACACTTTGGAAAGTAAAGGCTACTCACGCTGGGCGGTGGTAAGCGCGAAGAACCTGGTGCTGCGGGATTTCGCAGTGAATGCTATCTTGGCTCGAATGCCGAAAATACATCGGCGAGTCGTTCTGCGCAAGATGATTTCACTGTATCGCTGGAATTGGCGTTTTTGGGCCATCTGCCTTCCCGGGCTACTGATACCTTTTTTTCTACTTGACTCCGCACGAAGAACGTACCGGAATGCTCACCGTGTCATTCAACGGATGGTGCCGCATGAGTGACCCCGTTCCGATTTACAAACCCCTGATTACAGCATCAAAGTACTTTATGCGACGCGCCCTCACCTCGCTGATCCGTATCTATGCACTTCTCTCAGGCAAACCATCTCAAGGGACGATGACGGCTACTCCACGACGCATCCTTGTAATGATGGGTGCACATATTGGGGACGCAGTGATTGCAACATCGTTGATTCCAGTGCTCCGCAGTGCTTATCCTGATGTTCAAATCGGATTTGCCGTAGGAAGTTGGTCACAAATGGTGGTCCAGGGTCATCCCGAGGTTATGTTCATACATACGCTCGATTATTGGCGTCTCAACCGTAGCAAGACTGGATTTCTAAAAAAATGGTGGCGCTATCGCTGCACGCGGCGAAAAGCTTTGCGTGAGATCCGAGAGGTAGGTTACGACGTCGCAATTTGCGCGTTTCCATGGATTCCGGATTTTCTGGATGTCGCTTGGGCAGCGCGGATTCCGGTGCGATCCGGATTCAGTAAGAGCGTGTTTGTTTCGTTGGCGACGCACGCAGTTGACTATCCAAGCAGTCCATTCGTTACGCAGGGAGCGTGTCTGGCAGAGCTTCTGCGGGCAATCGGTATCGGAGAAACTCACCTGAGCAGGAGACGCTCATTACTAGCCCCGGACGTGCCGGAGGCAGTCGTCGAGGTTTGCAAGCTGCTTTCTGTAAAAAGCCTGAACGGAGTGCGGTATCAGGTGGTTCACGTTGGCAGCGGGGCACCGAAGCGCGAGCTGCCGACTGCAACTTGGCGTGAACTGGCAATGCTGAACAAAGACCATACTCTAGTCTTCACAGGGCGCGGACAGCGCGAACACCAAGCGATCCTCGAGATCACACGGGGACTTTCGAACTGCATTGACGCATGTGACAAGCTGAGTTGGAGAGGTTACGTAGCAGCAGTGCGCAATGCGGAGAAGGTCTACGGAGTGGAATCCATGGCCGGGCACGTGTCCGCCGCGGTCGGAACCGAGTGTGTGGTGGTTTACAGCGGGACCGCAGGAGTAGCTCGATGGAGGCCTGACGGTAAACTGGTGACCGTCATCACCAATCATGTGCCTTGCGCACCATGCTTTCTTGCTGAGGGCTGCGCTGCGATGACCTGCATGAAGGACATCAACGCTCGGCAAATTACAGCGCCGGCAAGACACGACGAGGCAAATCGCGAGCTTTAGTTGTTCTTCCTTAGTCAGCCACAACGGCATACTGCCTCGATCTCTTAACAGAATACGACTCCGTGTATCCCTCCCGAAGGGATAGTCCTAGGACTTGTAGCTGGCTTGTAGCGCTACAAAAAGATCTTTCGCAGAGCGACAACATGGCAGGATGACCTCCTATAACGCAGGTATTCGCGATTGAGAATTCTTCCAATCCTGCCAGCTCGTCACTTGTAAAAGAATCCAGTCATAAAGATGCACTCGTTTGTGAGGTTCTCATAGGCTGAGTAGCAACCTGTCACAGATTCGGAAGATGGAATGCAAAACTCGAGGACTTTCATCCGGTGCCATCTCTGATCGCATCAGCGAAAGAACGTTACAATGTGCCTGCTTCGGTATAGGCTACGGCGCGGGCTCATAACTGCAAATACTGGCGTTGGCGTACGCTATCTGTTCACCTCACGAAATGGCCTTCAGCCAACCTGCGATACTCTGCAGCTACTTGATTTCTTCTCCAAGAACACAGCGACGACAGCGGCTGAGCCCCGGTCGCACCACTTGCCAGCGCGCCTCAATATCCTACCCAAATGCGCCCCTTCTAATTCCACAAACTGGCGGTAATGCCAAATGCTTCATCCAAACCGCAACCACGAATGAGCTACGCAAACCCAGACCAACGGAAATAGCAAGTCGCCCTTCGATACACCAGTACAATGGCATCAGCCTCATGCTAAGCTCAAGCAAGCGCCCCCATCCGACGATCAAATACTTGATGTCAATAACCTGGTGAGACATCACATTAGACCTCGTATAAAATAGTGGCCGTGAGGATAGAGGAAGAAAAATGAAGGCGGTGATACTTGCCGGTGGTATGGGAACGCGCCTCTCCGAGGAGACTTCGTTGCGGCCGAAACCAATGGTTGAAATTGGTGGTCGTCCGATTTTGTGGCACATCATGAAGACCTATTCTGCATATGGAATTAATGACTTTGTGATTTGTCTGGGCTACAAGGGCTATGTGATCAAGGAATATTTCGCAAATTACTTTTTGCATTCCACAGATGTGAGCTTCGACCTCATCAATAACAAAGTTGAGTTTTTGCGCAACGATTGCGAGCCCTGGAAGGTTACGCTCGTAGATACAGGTGAGCAAACTATGACTGGTGGACGGCTTCGCAGGATTCTCCCCTACGTGGAGAGCGAGGAGTCGTTTTGCTTTACGTATGGCGATGGCGTATCGAACGTGAACATGAAGGAACTCATTGAGTACCATCAAGAACATGGAAAACCGGTTACGCTGACCGCAATTCGACCGCACGGGAAATATGGCGCAGTCAATATCGAAAGCAACGGGAGTGTGTCTTCATTCGCTGAAAAGCCCAGCGGTGACGGACGGTGGATTAATGGAGGTTTCTTTGTCTTGTCACCAAAGGTCGGAGATTTCATAAAAGACGACTCAACTATGTGGGAGCGTGATCCAATGGAGTCGCTTTGTGAGCGTGGAGACGTAAATGCCTACCGCCATTCGGGCTTCTGGCAATCCATGGACACCATACATGACAAAAAGGTCTTGGAAGATCTGTGGGCTACAGGTTCAGCCCCATGGAAGGTCTGGTAGATGTATCCGAGAATATCCAGACGATCCCTTCCCTACCGACAACTAATGAGCTTTCTATATGCATAGAGCGCTCCATTCACCGAGAGACAATTGACGCTCGCTTTCGTACTATGAATTAAGCTCCTATGAAAGTTTCGGATTACATCGCACAGACGCTCGCCACCAAACGCGTGCCGGCCGTCTTTGAACTCGTCGGTGGCATGATCACCCATATGTTGGATTCCATTCATACGTATGGCATCACGCCCATCATCAGCATGCGTCACGAGCAAGCCGCGGCGTTCGCCGCTGAGGGCTGCAGTCGCATGTGCTCCGTTCCAGCTGTCGCCATGGCCACCAGCGGTCCCGGCGCTACTAACCTGCTCACAGGTATAGCAAGTTGCTACTTCGACTCCACACCAGCCGTGTTCATCACCGGTCAGGTCAATCGGGCGGAGCAAAAAGGCGCACGCGCCATCCGCCAGCTCGGCTTTCAAGAGACGGACATCGTCTCAATGGCCGCCGCCATTACCAAGCGCGCCATTCGCGTAGATGATGAGCATAAGCTCCCTGCACTGCTCGAAGAAGTTTTCCAGCTTGCCATCTCCGGGCGGCCGGGTCCCGTCCTCATCGATATCCCCATGGATATCCAGCGTGCTGACATTAGCCCGACAACGCTATCATCCAGGAGCCAGCTTCAGCCTTTAGCGATCGACAGCGCCGTTATCTCGAAACTGGTCGAAGCTCTTTTGAACTCCAAGCGGCCAATGATTCTCGCCGGCGGTGGTCTGCGCATCTCGCGCAGCGTGGAGGCCTTCCGCAGTTTCGTCGACGTGGCACAAATCCCTGTTGTCCACTCACTCATGGGTGTCGACTGCCTCCCCTCCGCGCACCCGCTTAACACGGGCATGATCGGCAGCTATGGCAACCGCTGGTCCAACCTCTCTCTATCGCAGGCCGACTGCCTGATTGTCTTGGGAAGCCGTCTCGATGTACGCCAGACCGGAACCAATACTAAGAATTTCAAGGGCAGCCGCCCCATCTTTCACATCGACGTAGAACCTGGCGAAGTGAATAACCGCATCATAAACTGCACTCCCATCTTCTCTGAACTCGGCTCAGCCCTAGAAGTCCTGACCGCCGCGCTCGCACCGCATACACAAACCATCGCGCAAAACATGCAGCTGTGGCTTGCCACAATCGCCGCTCTGCGCAATCAATGGCCCGACATCGCCGAGCTAAAAGGTCAGCCTGGCATCAACCCCAACTTCCTCATGCACCAAATCTCGGCTGCCACACCCTCAGCGGCAGCGTATGTCGTCGACGTGGGTCAGCACCAGATGTGGGCTGCGCAATCACTCGATCTCTCCCCCACCCAGCGCTTTCTCACCTCTGGCGGTCTCGGATCTATGGGCTTCGCTTTGCCCGCCGCCATTGGAGCATCTATTGCCTCGCCCGGCCAGAATATTGTCGTTATTGCGGGCGACGGGGGCTTCCAGTGCAACATACAGGAGCTCCAAACTCTTGCGCACCTCCGCCTGCCCATCCACATCATAATCGTTAACAACGAGTGCCACGGCATGGTGCGCCAATTTCAGGAAAGCTATTTCAACAGCCGCTACCAATCCACTCTGTGGGGTTATTCCGCGCCTAACTTTGAGCATATTGCTCGCGCCTTCAATATCCCCGCCTTCACGGTCTCTGACCCCACGCAGGTAGCCGGTGTGCTCGCCGACTTTGCCTCCATATCCGGCCCGTCCCTGCTACAAGTAATGATCCCGTCCAAAACGAACGCTTTTCCAAAGCTTGCGTTCGGTCATACCATGGAATCGATGGAGCCCTTTGTCAAGCCGCTCGACATGGAAGGCACCTAGATATCGGTATGAGAAACAGAAGACCTCGCATTGCCAGATCAACAGACCTAGATCGGAGATCCATCTGCGTGCAGCATTGTGCGGAGGTTGAGTTGCGACGTGAACTCCCGGACATCATTCTCAAATTTCGCGCGCTGGATTGCAGCCTCCGAAGGGTCGCTATCCGGCAATTGCCTGCGCAACAAAATTCCGAGGCGAGTGCTGTTGGACGAATGGAAAACGTCAGCCAACGTTGGTTTGCTGAAAAAGAGCATCTTAGGGCTTGATTGGATGCTTGCTGAGCAACCCGTCTCATAGCACGCAGATTCAGCATCAAACTCCCGTTTGCCGTCTACATCGAACGAGGTTATGACATAGTGGATTTTTAGCGGCCCCTGTGCGCTGGAATCCGAAGTGTCAAATGATTCGGTAGTCTCTGGACGAATACCTTGAACAAACCGGCTATAGGCGACCAAGTGCATGCCAGAGCCAACATAGAGTCCGAAGGTCAGTGTTTTGGTTGGGTCGGCGGCGTTCGACTCCAAGGCGTAATCAGCTAAGGCATATCGCATCAAGTTGTAGTTGTCATATTCGCCATAGGTTCGAATGATTCGATAGCGTCCAACTTGTAGTGGAAAGCTGGCAAACACTGCCTGCTCGTTAGGCAGCGCCACCTTCAACGAGCTGGCTTGGCCAATCGTTGGCACGATGAATACAAGCATCAGAATGACAAAACAAATGGCACGCGCTCCAACCAGCAAATTAAGCCGCGGGGTCAAAGACGCAGGCTTCGCAGCCGCTGCAGTCATCTCCGATGCCGGTTGTCTTGGCTCAATCCAGCGGATGAAAATCCCTACGCCCAACGTGGCGAAGAGGAAGAGGGTAGAGCCTATGCCGTAGTCAACGGCGGCACCATACGGTTGGATGGACGGATGGCTGATACCAATCCGGTAGTAGATCACCAGGGTGCAGAGGCGCAGCAGGTTGAGCACATAGCCCATCAAAAATGCAACAAAAGTGGTGATAGCCAGAATGCGTACGCGCAGATGCCGCATAAAACCGAAGATCAAGGCGAGATATCCTAGCGTAACTGAACCGCGAACGCCATTGCACCCAGGAACAATCATCATGCCGAAGTTCGGTGTAAACATCATTCGCAGTTGCTCGCCGCTAGGGTGCAGCCCGATCAGATAAGCGAAGTGACGAGCTGTGTTTGCTGATAGAAACTGCAATGGCAGGTCGACGAGTGTATTAAAAGCATAAGGAACTGGGTTAATGACCAAGATAAGCAACAATGGAGCTATCGATGCACGCAACAGACGCGTCCCACCAAAGAGTAGTACTGCTCCCACTGCATAAAGGAACATAGCCGTTCCGGGGTGCAGCGGCGTCTGGTTCTGCGCGTGGCCTTGAAAAACTAAGATGAGCGATGTGGTAGATCGCGCCATCACGATGCTGAGGGCGATGACGGGCAATCCCCAGAATGTGCCATTCATGGTCCAACCAGTGCCACGCCATGCTGCCAACGTGCCTGCAAATGCGAGCAGCGGAAAGATAGCCCCGATCGCGCGTAACGGGTCGTTAAGCCAAAGGCGGAACATTAATAGCCAGATGGGAAGAATGGAATAGCTGCCAGCAAGGACCAGAAGTG
>Ga0206871_10145_pt1 | contig 19123 bp, 21 predicted proteins | sample Alteio_BWOrgCont_33_FD_152627 | JGI IMG/M metagenome (GOLD analysis project Ga0206871, IMG submission 152627) | Enriched cells from forest soil in Barre Woods Harvard Forest LTER site, Petersham, Massachusetts, United States -... | ecosystem: Environmental > Terrestrial > Soil > Temperate forest >...
AAGTCTTTCCTGCGCGCGTAGCCAGCGTTCCGGTATATCATTGTTGCTGGCGTGCATGTAATCATTGTAGCTGCAGGCGATGAATTTTTTATTAGGCAACTGCATCCACCAACGATTGCTTTTTTTGCTTTGCAGAAATATAGTTTCTACTTCAGCAAATACGGTATGGAACTCATTAAAATTATTTCTGTCTTCAATAGATGATTCTTGCTTACTGCGACTTTTACCATCAATAAAATACCAAAGCATTTGTGCAATTTGTTTGGCGGTTAGTTCGTGTGTATCCAAATGCGGTTTGTAGCCGTAAATACCAAAACTCGTTAAATTGTTACTCATGCCGGCGAAACGTGTTAGTACACAAGCTTCTTCACCACTAAAACCATTCGGACTGCATTCATTAGCCGGCGCGTCGCTGTATTTAATGGCGCTGATATCAAAACTTAATAAATTAGTATTGCGTATCACAGGTTCCATTTCTTCAATATTATCTTTGGCAACGCCCAATCTGAAACAATCAAAGCGAAGCTTATCCAATGTTTCTAATATACCGGGATGCACAAAATAACTTTGAAAACCGATGTGATTATAATGTCTTACCAGGTTAGGTTCGCTGGTTAGCATTTCTAATAAAAAATTTTCGCTTCGGGCTTCACTGTCTCCGCTAAGATTTATGTTGGCATCAATACAGGTAGCTTCTGTAGCTAACTTCAATTCTTTATAGGCATAATATTGTGCCAATGTAATGTCATGAGAACCACCCATCATCACAACGGTTTTTTTCTGACGAATTAATTCTGCTACTACCGTTTTAATAGCTGAGTAACTATCGTTTAAGGTGGCCCCTGTTTTAATATTACCTATATCAGCAATCTTTACATTCGGGTGCCAGTAATTTAACTGGTATAAATTTTTGCGAATAATATCTGCCGCGGTAATATCTTTTTTATCAGGTAAGCCGCTGCCGCGTACTTCACAAATGCCTACCAATACAATATCTGCATCTGTAATATTGGGTAGTTCTGTATTAAAACTGTTTATGTGGTTGACCAGTTGCCCATGATGATAACCATTGTCATCATTTAATTGAGATACATCGATAGGAGATAAGAAATCAATCAGACTGTGCATCCGCGTTAGAATTTGAAGCAAACTTATGAATTAGTTCTAAGTTTTCGGCTCGTTTAATTAACTGAACACTAATTATTATCTTCGCAGTATGGAACAGTTGTTACAAAAAATAGAGGATTACAAAAAGGAGATAAGCGGCTTTATTGCTCAAAAAAGCGAAGAAGCAGAAACTTTTCGTATCAAATACCTTGGAAGTAAAGGGTTAGTGAAAGATGTGATGGGCGAAATGAAAAATGTGGCCAACGATAAAAAAAGAGAATTCGGACAAATACTGAATGAGTTTAAATTATTTGCAGAAGCGAAATACGAAGAGTTGAAGGCAACGACCGACAACGGACAACCGACCACTGGAGAAAGTTCGATTGATTTATCCTTACCAGCAGATCCTTTGCCATTGGGCTCTCGTCATCCTATTAGTTTGGTACGCAATAGAATGGTTTCTATATTTCAACGTCTTGGATTTGCTGTGGCAGAAGGTCCGGAAATTGAAGATGACTGGCACAATTTTACTGCGTTGAATCTTCCGGAAAATCATCCGGCACGCGATATGCAGGATACATTTTATATTTCTCAAAATCCGGATTGGTTATTGCGTACGCATACATCCAGTGTTCAGGTAAGAGAAATGGAAAAAGGGAAATTACCCATCAGAATTATTTGTCCGGGTAGAGTATATAGAAATGAGACCATTAGCGCAAGAGCACACTGTTTTTTTCATCAGGTAGAAGGTTTATACATAGCTGAAAATGTTTCATTTGCCGATCTTAAACAAACACTGTACTTTTTTGTAAAAGAGATGTTTGGTGATGATGTACAAGTGCGATTTCGTCCAAGTTATTTTCCTTTTACAGAACCAAGTGCAGAAATGGATATCAGCTGTCTGATCTGTGGTGGTAAAGGATGTAACGTTTGTAAACACACAGGTTGGGTAGAAATTTTAGGCTGCGGCATGGTTCACCCTAACTTATTAGAGAATTGCGGTATAGGTAGTACAAAATATACAGGCTTTGCATTTGGTATGGGTGTTGAGCGTATTACGATGTTGAAATATCAAATTAAAGATCTAAGATTGTTTAGTGAAAATGACGTGCGCTTTTTAAAACAGTTTACAAGTGCTGTGTAATATCTGAACCATTGATTGAAGCTGATTCTTTTGATTTAATTGATTCGTATAAAAATATTCAGACGCATACATGTTACAACTAAAAGTACAACGAGATGCAGTTTAATTCTGAATCCCCCTTCAGGGGGGCAGGGGGTATCCTCGTAACAGGAGGTTCCGGTTTGGTTGGTAATGAATTGATCACGCAGCTGCTTGCCCAAGGTAAAGCAGTGCGGGCCATCTATAATAAAACACCCTTAGCCAGTTTTAATTCTTCTTTATTACAACAAATTCAATGCGATATTTTAGATGTGGTTGGTTTAGAAGAAGCTATGCAGGGGATTACACAAGTATATCACTGTGCAGCAATCGTTTCTTTTAATCCTAAACGTGCCGCCGAACTTTTTAAAATAAATGTTGAAGGAACTGCGAATGTTGTAAACGCTGCGCTTGATGCCGGCGTAAAGAAATTTGTACATATCAGTTCTGTAGCTGCGTTGGGGAAAATTGAAGGTCAGATCATTACCGAAACAACAACTTGGACGGAAGAAAACAATAAAAGTGTTTACGGCAAAAGCAAATATTTTGGTGAACTGGAAGTATGGAGAGGTGTTAGTGAAGGATTGAACGCGGTAATAGTGAACCCATCGCTTATTTTAGGTGCAGGAGATTGGAACGCAGGCTCATCAAAAATTTTCAAATCCGTTTATAATGAATTTCCCTGGTACACGGATGGTGTTGCTGGTTTCGTAGATGTAAGAGATGTTGCCCGCGCTATGATCAATTTAATGGATAGTGATGTGATCAACCAGCGCTTTATTTTAAGTGCAGAAAATAAGAGTTTTGAGGAAGCATTCACATTAATAGCTAAAGCATTTGGTAAAAAGTCGCCTCATAAAAAAGTAACCCCATTTTTAGCATCAGTAGTTTGGAGATTGGAGGCTGTAAAATCATTTTTTTCCCAACAAGCCCCTTTGATAACAAAAGAAACCACAGCTTCTGCGTTAGCAAAAATCAATTTTGATAACACTAAGCTCGGTAAATTTTTGCCTGATTTTAGATATACTGCTATTGAGGAAACAATAACTCATACAACTGCGGCATTACAACAAAAGCTTAACAGTAAGTAAAGTAAATTCGTTTATTAGCCATTGCAAAATAAATCATATGAAAAAGATCCTGTCTTCTTTGCTGTTGATCAGTTTATCGTTCGCAGCATTTTCTCAAGCTGATTTTTATTATATCACGGGTAAAGTAATCGATAAAAATACTACAGCTCCATTGGCGGCGGCATCTGTATTTGCACAGAATACCACTTTTGGTACAGTTACAGATTCTGCAGGAAATTTCAGACTTAAATTACCGAATGGAGGATACGATCTTGCTGTAACGTACACAGGCTTTGAAACTGATAGCAGAAGAATTACTACGGCAGATGCAAGTAATAAAAATATCATAGTAGAGTTAAAAGAAAAGCAAAAAGAAATGGAAGAAGTTGCCGTAATATCTGGTCCGCCTACGGTTAAAGATGGCTGGATAAAATACGGGCAATTTTTTCTGGATAATTTTATCGGCACAACAAAATTCGGTCACGATTGTGTGTTGGAAAATCACGAAGTATTAAAATTCTATTTCAGCAAAAAAAGAAATCGCTTAAAAGTAGTAGCGACAGAACCATTGGTGATAGATAACAATGCGCTGGGCTACAAAATCAAATATGTGTTAGACTCTTTTGTGAATGAATACGACACGCAGGTTAGTCTTTATTCCGGATCTCCATTATATACAGAAATGCAGCCGGTAAATGATGCGCAAGAAATAAGATGGCATAATAACCGTCTGCATGCTTACAATGGCTCAATGCTGCATTTTATGAAAAGCTTTTACAATAAAACGTTAAAAGAAAATGGTTTTGATGTACAATACCTGCTCAAGAATAATGGTGTTGATTCTGCCATTCGCGTAAATGATTATTATACAGGTCTGAATTATGATAAAGACGACAGTTCACAAACAGTAGAAATTACACCTAACCAGCCGGATATAATTGTATTGTATACTAAAGATAAGCCTAGCGATGATTATTTGAAGCAGTCAGGAGATACACATACTCAGGATCAACTATCCATCATTACGATCGCACCACAAAAATCTATCGATATAGAACAGAACGGATATTACTATGATCAAAATGATATAACGATCAGCGGTTACTGGACCTGGAAAAAAGCCGGTGATGCATTGCCGTATGATTTTAATCCGGCGCAGCCGCTTTAATAAGGAAAGGAATAAAAAATAAGGAACATAAAATAAGGAAGTTGAGCCATTTGCCAACTTCCTTATTTATTATAGTAAACTATAGAATAATTTGAATTCCCCTACTTTCTTATTTCTTATTTCACGTTCCTTATTCCTTATTTACTATTCATCACCTTATCCCACAGCACAGGTATTCTTTTTATCCAAACTAATTCTCTTCTGGCAACGCTTGCATCCTGTGCAGGAGCACCCCAATAAGTTTTGTTGCCTTCAAGATCTCCGCTTACTCCTGTTCTTGCCAATAGAACAGCATTTTCGCCAATGGTTAAGGTTTTATTTACTACGGCTTGTCCCCATATTGTTACGCCGTCTTTAATAATTACACATCCCGCTACTAATACATGTGCTGCAAACAAACAATTTTTACCGATCACTGTATCATGACCGATATGTATGCCATTATCAAATTTAGTTCCTTCGCCAATTATTGTGTCACTGCTTACGCCGCGGTCGATAGTGCAATTAGCTCCTATCTCTGCATTATTTTCAATAATCACTCTTCCGCAGCTAGGCATTTTTTTATACCATAAGGGTCTGTTCTTTTTTGTATTGTAATAGAAGGCATCGCTGCCAATTACGCTGCCGGATTGTATCACTACGTTATCACCAATAATACAATGATCGCCGATTGATACGTTAGGATGAATAACCGTATTCTTACCAATGCTTACATGATTACCAATAAAGCTGGTTGGAAAAATAAAAGAGCCTTCGCCGATAATTGCGCTATCACTGATTGCTTTTGAAGAGGTTTCAAACGGACGAAAATGATTGGCGATTTTGCAATACGCCTCAAATGGTTCGTCAACAATTAATAATGCTTTTCCTTCAGGCACCGTTGCTTGTTTATTGATGATGATAAAGCTAGCGGCGCTGTTAATACACTTGTCGTAATACTTTGGATGATCAACAAAAACAAGATCACCTTCTTCTACATTATGTATCTCATTAATGCCGGTTGCATTTGCGTTTACGTTACCAACTAATTCAGCTTTGATAAATTCAGCTATCCATTTAACTGAAACCGGCGAAGGGAATTTCATATAATATAAGTTTCTGCAAATGTATGATGCTTTGCTTTTACTCTTAATAGAAAGAAATTATGGCCAATTTTGCCTTTTTTGATCCGCAAAATGAAAATATTTTTAAAATATTTTCCGGCTCCATACGAGTGATAAAAAATAGAAAAAGGAATAGTAAAAAGTAAATCAACAATTTGTAATTTATAAATACATTACTTCTATCGAAAAAATAATACTCTTGAAATGCTTGTGATATCAATACTTTCAAGCGAATGAATTTTTTTGTAAACAAAACATTCATGTTGTGTAATTAATGAATGCTTATTTTCAACGCGCATTTACATCATCACAAACACCTAGCCTTATCCACAGCTAAAAAAAATATGTTAATAAAAATTAGAAAATATTTTTTCTGTTAGCAAAATTTCTTTTTAATATTGTGTACGGAAATTTATTTCCGAGTACTTACTAACCCATCCATATAATAAAGCTCGGCTCCAAAATGTCGGGCTTTCTTATTTTTATGATGTGATGAAAATCATTTTGTAACAGATAGCTTTGCATCATTCATCCTTCAAAAAATATTTCTTTGCTACACTACTATTTAATTTATAAGCCATTTAATGTTTTATCTCAATTTACTTCTGAAGATGGTAAACAAACATTGAAAGATTTCTTTGACGTGCCGAATGATGTTTATCCTGTCGGCAGACTGGATTATGACAGCGAAGGATTATTGCTTCTTACCAACGATAAAAAATTAAACCACGCTTTATTGAATCCCGAATTTGAACATGAAAGAGAATACTGGGCACAGGTAGATGGCGCCATAACAATGGAAGCGATCAACGATCTTAGAAACGGCGTTGATATAACCATCGATGGAAAAATATACCGTACCAAAAAATGTGGTGCTATGTTGATGAGAGAAGAACCTGTTGTACCTGAAAGAAATCCGCCCATCCGCGTAAGAAAAAGCATACCGACTAGCTGGATAAAACTTATATTGACTGAAGGTAAAAACAGACAAGTGCGAAAAATGACAGCTGCCGTAGGTTATCCAATCTTAAGATTGATCCGAAACCGTATAGAAAAATTAACTATCGAAGGATTAGAGCCCGGAGAAATGCGCATGTTTGGCGAGAAGGAATTATATCACATATTGTTCAAACAAAAGCCGTGATAGGCAAAGAGCAAAAGAGGAAAATATAACAAGATTGGTATTTTTCAATAACTTGTAGCATTCAAAGTGTAACTTGCGACTGCTTAAAATCATCTAAATAAAATAGACAAATGCTTAAATCAATGACCGGCTTTGGAAGAGCAGAACGTACTGTAAATGATAAAACATTTATAGTTGAAGTACGGGCGCTTAACGGCAAACAATTTGAAATGCAATTAAGGCTGCCGCCATTGTTACGTCCGTATGAATTTGATATAAGAAATATTTTACAGGAAAAATTAATAAGAGGAACGATCGATTGCACCATCAACATTAAACAAAACGGCACTTTAAAACCGGTTAATATTAATACCGATCTGATAAAAGCCTATTACAAACAAATAGAAGAGCTTGCCGGCGAATTAAAGATCGATACCAACTCTGTATTAAGTGCATTGCTTCGTTTACCGGAAATTGTAACACCAACGAATGACGTATTGAATGATAAAGATTTTGAAGAATTTAAAGGAGTATTAGAAGCTGCTTTATTGGAACTGAATAAGCATCGCGAAGAAGAAGGTGCCAGCCTTGCAAAGGACCTTAAAACAAGAATAACAAATATTAACGCACAGGAAGAAGCCATCATAAAATTAGAACCTAACCGCAAAAAAAGGGTTCGCGAAGGAATTGTTCAATTACTGGAACAACATGTAGGAAAAGAGAATTATGATGGTAATAGGTTAGAGCAAGAATTGATCTATTATATCGAGAAGATAGATATTCACGAAGAACAGGTAAGATTAAAACAGCATTGCGAGTACTTTAATACACTATTGGCCGATAAAGAAGAATCAAAAGGCAAAAAATTATCTTTCATAATTCAGGAAATAGGAAGAGAAATAAATACAACAGGAAGCAAGGCTTACGATTCTGAAATACAGAAATGCGTGGTAGCGATGAAAGATGAATTAGAAAAAGCAAAAGAACAGGTATTAAACGTTTTATAAAAAGTAAATAATAGGCAAGCAATAATTATTTTTGTATCATGGTAAAGGTTAGATTTTTATTAGTATCTATTTCTTGTTGCTTATTGCTTTGCTCATGCGCAAAACTGAATGTGTATGAAAAAGATGCTACCATTCCTCAATATCAATGGGCAAATACTTTTAAGCCCTCTTTTGATTTTGATATTACCGATACTACTGTTCAATATAAATTATCCATCGTATTACGACATACGGATGCATATCGGTACAATAACATCTGGCTAAACATAGCGTCTAAATTTCCGGGAGATACAGTAACCTACCAAAAGTTAGAATTGCAATTGGGCGATGATGCCAACGGTTGGAGTGGCAATGGATTGGATGATATTTGGGAAGTTCGTAAACCTATTGCCAGGGGTTCATTTAAAGCCGGCAAGTACACATTTTCTATTGCGCAGATAATGAGAGAAGATCCTTTACCGAACATTATGAGCGTTGGTGTAAGGATAGAAAAAATTGAGAATTAGTTTCGCTTCCCAAAAGTTTACTGCTCTATTCATATTATGTCCTTTTCTTACTATAAAACAAGGCGGGTTCGTTTTCTATTCGTCATATACTGGATATTATTGGCGTATATCATATCAGCGTTAGTATGGTGGTATATTGCGCTCAATAGGCAAAACCATCAAATGGCGGAATACGAAACCATCCAATTAAAAAAAGATTATCCCGGATATCTTAATGAGATAGAAAAAATAAAAAGCGTTGAAAAGGCGAAAACGGCTCAATATACAGGCGAAGGAAGTGTTTTCTTTTTACTGATCATTGCGGGTGCAGCTTTTATTTATAGTGCGGTGCGCCGGCAATTTAAAGCGAGCGAACAGCAGAATAATTTTATGATGGGCATAACGCATGAGCTGAAAACACCCATTGCAGTTACTAAACTAAACTTGGAAACGCTGCAAAAAAGAAAGTTAGAAGATAGCCAGCAGCAGCGCCTTATTCAGAACACAATTCAGGAAGCCAACCGCCTTAACTCTCTTTGTAATAATATGCTATTGGCTTCGCAGATAGAAGCTGGTGGATATCGTATTACAAAAGAAGAAGTTAATTTTTCTGACGTAGTTAGGAATTGTGTGCATGATTTCACTATTCGTTTTCCGCAAAGACAGCTGCAGGATAATATTGCGAATGAAATATACATTGAAGGAGATTTTTTACTGTTGCAAATGGCGATCAATAATTTAATTGATAATGCTATAAAGTATTCACTAAAAGAAACTGCAATAATAATATCCTTGTATCTGGAAGGTAAACAGATAAAGCTTTCCGTAGAAGATGAGGGTAAAGGAATTGAGGATAGTGAAAAGAAAAAAGTGTTCGATAAATTTTACAGAGTGGGTAATACAGCTACAAAGGGAGCTAAAGGAACAGGATTAGGATTATATCTTACTAAAAAAATTGCGCAACAACACAAAGCAAACATTTCTGTGACAGATAATAACCCAACAGGAAGTAATTTCACTATCTCATTTAAAAACGAAGGTTCACGGTCCGAATAAACAATGGCAGCAAAAATTTCTATACTACTGGTTGAGGATGAAGAAAACCTACAGGAAGCCTTAAAACTTAACCTTGAACTGGAAGGCTACGAAATAACGAGCGCCTACGATGGAAAAGAAGCATTGGAAGCAGTAAAGAACGAACATTTTGATTTAATGATATTGGATGTGATGTTACCTGAGCTGGATGGTATCAGTGTTATAGAACGCATCCGTTTACAAAACAATGATATCCCTATTTTAATATTGAGTGCAAAGAATAGTAGTGCGGATAGAGTATTGGGTTTAAAGAAAGGCGCAGATGATTATCTTACCAAACCATTTAACCTGGAAGAATTATTATTAAGGGTTAATAAACTGGTAGAAAAAAGCAAACGTTTAACTGCAAGAACGCCGTTAGCACAGGTTTACACGTTTGGAAAAAACCAGGTTGAATTTAATGCACTGGAGTGTATTACCAAAGACGGACAGAAAATAACACTCACTAAAAAAGAGATCATGTTATTAAAACTACTGATTGAAAATAAAAATGAAGTAGTAACAAGAGAAAAAATATTACAGGCTGTATGGGGCTACAATGTTTACCCGACAACAAGAACCATCGATAACTTTATCCTCAACTTTCGTAAATATTTTGAAGAGGATAGCCGTAATCCTAGATACTTTCACTCTGTAAGAGGCGTTGGTTATAAGTTTACCGAAAATTAATTTTACAGATCTCCCAATTGCGGACGAAGAATAATATCCTCCACAACGGCTTGCGGAGAAAGCTTACTTGCAGCAAGGATCATCTTTGCAATATCATCAGCTTCCATAATACGTCCGGCTGAGTTATCAAAGCCTGCCCATGAATCTGTCATAACAGCTCCGGGATATACGGCAGTTACTTTAATATTGTGTGGTTTTAATTCTTCTCGCAAATTTTTACTGAAACCCATTAATGCAAACTTACTGACACTGTAGCTTCCTCCATTTTTGTAAGCTTGTAAAGAAGCGATGGAGCAGATATTAAAAACATGTCCTTTTTTTGCTTCGATCATTTTTCCAATTACTGCGCGGGTAAGATGATAGGCGCTATATAAATTAGCTGCAATCGTATGCTCTAGAATTCCCTCTTCTTCGGTAGAAATATTTCCAGGTAAAAATTGTCCCGCATTATTCACAACAATATCAGGACAACCAAAACTCAAAACCCATTGTCCGAATTTTTGCGCTTCTTCTTTAATAGAAAGATCGAAAGCTTTTGCTTTGATAGTGCTGTTGGGATACTTTGTTTGTAATTCAGCAACAGTATTGTATAAGGCTACTTCGTTTCTGGCACATAAAAAAAGTGTAGCACCTTCTGCTGCGTAAGCTGTTGCTGTTGCTTTTCCAATTCCTCTGCTGGCTCCCGTTATTAATACGTTCATGTTATCTTTATTTAGTATAGGAGTTTAAAAGTGTCACCTTCATTAAATTTTCCTGCTGACAATTTAATTTCTATTTTTTCATCTTCAGAAAATCCGCAGGTCTGCCCATCTTTAAATGTCACATTTTCTTGAAGTAAATAATGTGAAATATTTAAAAGAAAAAGACTAATAGCATTAATATCTTTTGTAGAATTAAGGATTTCCAATTCATTTTTATTAAATTCTTTAAGTCCGTATGTATATCCTGATTCGCCCTTATCTGTTATCCGCAATCCAAAATAGATCCATAAACGTAGGGGAAGATGGTGATCGTTCATTAAGGATGCTTCGTAGATATAATCTTTTTTTGGTATTAATAACGATTGGTTTCCCATATAAACACCAATAGAATCTGTGGTACGCAATATCGAACAAATTATTTGTGTGAAAATTTTAAACCGTTTTACTTGGTTTTCGGTACCATTTAAAATTGAAATTATAATATGGCTTCTATGATGCTGCAAATCATTTACAGCAGACATCCAATTGTAAGCATAAACAGCGGTTTGCTCAATGTCCTTATTAGGAATAGGAGCAGATATATATCCCATTCCGACTAACTCATCATTAAGGGTAAAAGCTAAACTAGAAGTGTCTCCGATGGCATCGTTGATTTCATAACCATAATTTTTTTTTAAGTCTAAGAAAAAATCATTAAGGTTAAAAGAATTCTCATCATGGAGCATAATCATTCCCAAAATTGTCTTAGCCATATTTTCGCCTTCTTTTTTCTTTTTCCAAAACATAGCCTCTAGGGTTGGTTTTCTTACCTTTGTAAATTAACAACATTTCAGATTAACAATGTCCGGATACAAACATCTTTTTTTTGATCTTGACCATACGTTATGGGATTTTGACAGTAATGCAAAAGATGCACTAACTGAAATATACACTTTATTCAATCTGGAAGAAAAGAAGATAGTTCCGTTTGAGGATTTTTATACGCAATACCTTTATCATAATAATCTTTTGTGGGATCGTTACCACAAGGGTTTCATTACCAGCGAAGAGCTGAAATGGAAACGTATGTGGCGCACATTACTTGATTTTAAGCTGGGAGACGAAAAATTGGCGAGAGATATCAGCAGTACTTTTTTAACAATACTACCCGTAAAGAAAAAATTATTTCCTTACACAACTGAAATACTGGATTATTTAATTGCAAAAGATTACACGTTGCATCTTATCACTAATGGTTTTGAAAAAGTGCAATGGAGTAAAATAAACAATAGCGGCATTGACAAATATTTTACGCACGTAATAACGTCAGAATCGAGCAATAGCTTAAAGCCTAAAAAACAGATATTTGATTATGCACTTCAAACAGCCGGTGCAACAATTAAAGAAAGTATTATGTTAGGCGATAATTTAGAAGCTGATATACAAGGTGCTATAAATGCTGGTATGGATTGTGTTTTTGTGAACCATATCAATGCAACAACAATATTAAGGCCTACATACACTATTAAGCATTTGAAAGAATTGGAATCTATTTTTTAAGGTTATTTAGCCTTTTCAATAATACGTTTTCTATGCTTCAATCCCCAGTTCTGCAATTCATCAATTAGCTTTTCCAATGTCCTGCCGTAAGGTGTCATTGAATATTCTACTACAACAGGAACACTATCATAAACGGTTCGTTTGATCAATTGATTTATTTCAAGATCCCGCAATTCTTTTGATAACATTTTATCGGTAATGCCGGGTATTTGTTTAGACATTTGGCCAAAACGTTTATTTCCAAATGATAACGAAATGATAATAGGCAGCTTCCACTTGCCACTTAATATATCCAGGGCGTCTCTTACCGGAATAATAGCTTTGGTGCATTCTTCATGACTTCTTTCTTTCATCGTTAGAGAGTTTTATTTATAAAAGGGACTATCTAAAAGGATAGTACTATATTTTGTATAGCAAATTTACCTACTTTTGAGTTGTTAAACAAAAAATATAAAAATATGGCAACAACAAATTGGTCTATTGACCCTATGCACTCAGATGTGCAGTTTAAGATAAAACACTTAGTAATTTCAACAGTTACAGGATCTTTTAAAAAATTCAGTGGCGAAGCTACAACTGAAGGAGAAAATTTTGATAATGCAGTTATCAATTTTTCAATCGATGCGGCAAGCGTTGATACAAATCAGGAAATGCGTGACGGACACCTAAAGAATGCGGATTTTTTCGATGTTGAAAAATATCCTGCTATTACTTTTAAATCAACTTCATTTAAAAAAACGAGTGGCGAAGATTATAAATTAATTGGTAACCTAACCATAAAAGATGTTACTAAACCGGTAGAATTGGATGTGGAATACGGCGGTACTGAAAAGGATGGTTACGGCAACCAAAAATTCGGATTCGAAGTAACAGGAAAAATTAATCGTAAAGATTTCGGTTTAACGTATAATGCAGTAACCGAAGCAGGAGGATTAACCATTGGTGAGGATGTTAAATTAGTGGCAAATATTCAAGTAGCTAAAAAGGCATAATTATTGAGGCCTTATATTTATAAACACAATTACCCAACCATTTAAAACAAAAAAATGAAAAAAGTTTTCTTATCTTTCCTAGCTGTAGCTATTGCAGCTAGCAGTTTCGCACAAGCCATCACATGGAAATCAGATCCAAGACATTCTCAATTAAAATTTGATATCACGCATTTGATGGTATCTACAGTCTCTGGTTCATTTACTGATTTTACCGCAACAGTTGTTAGTTCTAAACCAGATTTCAGCGATGGGGTTTTTACATTAACAGCTAAAACTGCATCTATCAGTACAGGCGATGACCAAAGAAATGCACATCTTAAAACTGCGGATTTCTTTGCTGCAGACAGCTTACCAACTCTAAGTTTCGTTAGTACAAAATTGGTAAAGGTATCAGATGGTAAATATAAAGTAACAGGTAACCTTACAATACATGGGGTTACTAAAGTTGAAACATTAGATCTTACTTACCGTGGTACGACAACAAGTCCGATGACAAAAAAACCACTTGCCGGTTTTAAAGTAACAGGAACTATTGAACGAAGTGATTTTGGTGTTGGAACTAAATTTCCTTCAGCAATGTTGAGTGATGATGTTGATATCACAGTAGAAGTTGAAGTAAGTCCTATATAATTAAAAAGACGAATAAAAAATCCCTCCCGATAATTTCAGGAGGGATTTTTATTAATTGAATTGATATTTTATAAAGTGCCAATGATCGTTACGCCACCCTGCACTGTTTGATTTAAGTCTACGTTTAATTTAGTACCGATCGGCAATAAAAGATCTACACGGCTGCCGAATTTAATAAAGCCCATTTCCTGCGTTTGCTTCACTTCTTGACCAACCTTTAAATAATTTACAATACGTTTTGCCAATGCACCGGCAATTTGTTTTACCAGGATCTCTTTACCATCTTTTTTTATTACAACAGAATGTCGTTCATTATCCGTTGATGATTTTGGGTGCCATGCTACCAAATATTTTCCTTTGTGGTATTGATTATAAACCACAGTGCCGCTAATAGGATTTCTATTAACATGCACATTAGCAGGACTCATAAAAATAGACACTTGTAATCTTTTATCTTTAAAATATTCAGGATCAATGGTTTCTTCAATTACAACCACTTTTCCATCTGCCGGAGCTACAATAACTCTATCGTTAATAGTTAAAGAACGACTTGGTATCCTGAAAAAAGAAATAATAAATAAGAATAGCACCAGTGTAGTAAAGAGAAATGTCCATCCTAAGAAATAAGGTAGGTAAGCGCTTAAAAAATAAAAATAAACGAGGTTAACTGCGCCAAAAACTAAGCCGCAAATAGCAAGCGTTTTATATCCTTCCCTGTGAATTGTCATATTAAAAAAAATTGAACGGCAAATATAAGCCAAAGACGCAAGCTAAAAAACTAAGCAAGTAGTTTTAAATAAAGCCATACAAAAGGCACTGCAATCAAAAGAGAATCAAACCGATCTAAAAAACCACCATGACCCGGCATTATGCTGCCGCTATCTTTTACATTGGCCATTCGTTTTAACTTGCTTTCTAAAAGATCTCCACCAGTTCCTGCGATAGCACAAATGCCTGCGATGATTATCCAATGTTTGGTAGAGATAATTTTTGCTGCGTTTATATCTCTGCTAAAATATCCAATGGCAATCACGCAAAGTATAGCACCGCCGGCAGTACCCTCCCACGTTTTTTTAGGCGATATTTTTGAAAAGGGTGTTTTACCTATTGCGGAGCCTACTAAATACGCCATCGTATCATTGATCCATATAGAAAAAATCATGCCACAAGGTATTACCGATGAGTATTGAAGTGTATGCAAATTTTCAATTCCCTGATCTTTTGCAAATATGCTGGCATCGAAACCAAGATCGATCATCATAATTATTGGCAATGTGATGTATGCTAATCCTAAAAAGCTATTACTGATATAATTATTGGGATGTATCTTTTTTATCAGCTTGATATATTCATACCAACATCCAAAATGGATAATGGTAAAAAGAATAATAAAACTCCATCCGTTCCAAAACAAACCTCCTAACATTACTACTACGAAAGCCAATGCAGTTAAGGTACGTGTTTGTAAAGCCTGAAAATTAATTGCCATTTGTTATTGTGTATAAGTAGGATTATCATTGCCGATATTTTCTACATTAATTAAAACGTGGTTGTAGGTATCGGTATCATCGGACAATAAAACTTCTTCACCCGGTTTATATATATCTTTTTTACTGGCTTTTTCAAATGCCATAAATAATGCGCATACTGCAGCCAGACTTATCAGCCCCACCCATAAAGGGAAATTCTGATCAGTTAATTTTGATGGATCTGCCTTTGTTCCCGACAGCGATGTAATGTATAAACTGGTTACGCCTAAAAAATTATTAGTAAAATGTCCGACGACGTTGAGCCAAATATTTCCGGTGCGGTAATACATCCACCCTAAAATAAAACTCAAAGCAAAGCGACTTAAAAACCCAAGGTAAGAACCATGTACCGCACTAAAAATAACCGAAGTGATAATAATAGCAACAATAGGTGTCTTTAACCATCGAGATAGCAAATTTTGTACGCCCCCTCTAAAAAATGTTTCTTCGAAAACTGCCGGTAAAAATGCGATCATAATAACAGAAACAAGATAGTCGGTAAAATTATTCATCCGGGCAATTACGGCTACCTGTTTGTTGTACTCATCTTCCGCAGCTTTAAATTGTGCAAATGTAGCTTTAGAAAATGGCATCATTTCAGTTAGCTGTTGCAATACGGCAACAAGAGGAGTACAAGCCAGCATTATCAGTATTACTAATGCTATTTGTTTGCTGTCAACGGTGTGTATAAACCCTAAATTGGTAAGTGTTTTTTTGTGGCATATCCACGCATAAAAAAAAGGGGGAAAAAAAAACATAAATAAGGTAGAGATGAACTGCATCCATCTTAGTGCATTAGCATTTTCAGGTTTCAGAATATTATCCATTACATCTGTAGAACCCGCGGTGCCATGCAAAATATGGGCAATATCTACTTTGCCGATCAACGGAATTAAGCTGGCAAAGCCGCCTACAATTAATCCTGCTAAACATAAAGCAAGCAAAATGCCCGTTTGACCCCAATAATTAAAACGTTTGCTAGCATAATGCGCCATAATGTATGATATAAGTGGTAAATTTACATCCTCTTAATGATTTAATATCTAAGATTGAATATTTAATATTGATAAACAGCCAGCGTATTAAAACAGAGTATTCAAAGTTTAAAAATATTAAATATTAAATACAAAATAGTACATATAGTACATAAAAAATGCCCAATATAGGTCCAATAGCATTACCGGAATTCCCATTATTACTTGCACCGATGGAAGATGTGAGTGATCCACCTTTTCGTGCGGTTTGTAAAGACAAAGGCGCTGATCTGATGTATACCGAATTTATTTCTTCAGAAGGATTGATTCGCGATGCGATAAAGAGCCGTCAAAAACTGGATATTTTCGATTACGAAAAACCAGTAGGCATACAAATTTTTGGTGGCGATGAAGAAAGTTTATCGCTGGCAGCAAAGATCGTTGATGTAACAAATCCCGATCTGTTGGATATTAATTTCGGATGTCCCGTAAAAAAAGTGGCAATGCGTGGTGCCGGTGCCGGTGTTTTAAAAGATATTGATCTGATGGTGCGTTTAACCGCAGCCGTTGTAAAATCAACATCGCTACCTGTAACAGTTAAGACAAGATTAGGTTGGGATGATAACACCAGAAATATTGAAGAAGTTGCAGAACGCCTGCAGGATGTAGGGATTAAAGCATTAGCAATCCATGGCCGTACGCGTACACAAATGTATAAAGGCCATGCGGATTGGGAATTGATCGGTAAAGTGAAAAATAACCCAAGGATCACCATGCCGATTTTTGGCAATGGAGATATTGATAGTCCTGAAAAAGCGGTGGAATATAAAAACAAATATGGTGTTGATGGAATAATGATCGGCAGGGCCGCGATTGGTTATCCGTGGATATTTGAGGAGATAAAGCATTTCATGAAAACCGGCGAGCATTTACCTTCTCCAACTATCGAAGATCGTGTAGCCGTTTGTAAAAAACACCTGCATAAATCTTTTGAATGGAAAGGTCCGGTTGTGGGCATTTTTGAAATGCGTCGCCATTATGCTAATTATTTAAAAGGGTTACCGAATATTAAAGAATATCGCTACAAGTTGGTTACACTTAATACAGTAGAGGAGATAGATGCAGTGTTGGATGAAATAGTGATAAAATACGCAGGTTTCGGATTTGAAAAAACACCGATCGAATTGGTTAATTATCACGAAAAATGCCCGGTATAAAATATGACTGATGAACATTATATGCGGGAAGCCATCAAGCAGGCACAGAAAGCTTTTGAGGAAGATGAAGTTCCAATAGGTGCCGTTGTGGTAATGAACGACAAGATCATTGCAAAAGGCTATAATCAGGTAGAAAAATTAACCGATAGTACGGCACATGCCGAAATAATAGCATTGACAACAGCCTATAATTTTTTAGGAAGCAAATATTTACCCGAAGCAACATTGTACGTAACCATACAACCTTGTATTATGTGCAGTGGTGCATTATACTGGAGTAAAATTGGCCGAGTAGTATATGGTGCCGAAGATGAAAAAAATGGCTATAAAAAAGTTGCCGGAAACAATTCTCCTTTTCATCCAAAAACGGAAGTAGTTGGAGGAATTTTACAAGAAGAATGTGTTCAATTAATGAAGGATTTTTTTAAAGCAAAAAGATAAAATTTACAATATCCAAAATACAATAATGCAAATCTCAAAAAACAAAGCCATTTACTTTTTGGTTTTTACTTTTTACTTTTTACTTAATGCTTGTAATTCACCCTATGTTTCAAAAAGAAAAGGCTATTACAAAATTGATCTTCCTAAAAGAAGTTATGTGAAATTCGACAGGCCGGGCTTTCCGTATAGTTTCGAATATCCTGCTTATGCAAATATTATTCAGGATACTACTTACTTTGATGCCTCGCCGGAAAATCCTTACTGGATCAATATTGATTTTCCAACCTTGAATGGCAGAGTATTCTTAAGCTATAAAATAATTGGAGGCAAAGCCGATTATAAAGTAAAACAAGCCAATGGAATGTATAAAGATTCAGTGGGTATTAATACATTCGACAATATGGTGAATGATGCTTTTAATCTGACTAATAAAAATAACGTGATATCGAACTCTATAAAAGATAGTTTGATCTATACACCAAATGGTATTAGCGGAATATTTTTTAAAGTAGGTGGTAATGCTGCTACAGCTAAGCAATTCTTTTTAAGCGATACGACAAAGAATTTCATACGTGGCGCATTGTATTTTGATACAACACCTAATGCTGATTCATTAAAGCCTGTACAAGATTTTCTACAAGTTGATCTGGATCATCTGATCAACACTTTTCAATGGAAAAAAGCAGGCGAAAAATAGATACTTTTGTATAACAATGATAGTAATAGATAATAAATTAATTAGCAATGAGATCGTAGATGAGCAATTTGTCTGCGACCTGAATAAATGCAAAGGCGGTTGCTGTGTTGATGGTGATGCAGGTGCTCCGCTTAATAAAGATGAGCTGCAGGAAATAAACAACGTATATGATGCCGTACTTCCTTATCTAGATGAAGAAAATAAAATGGAACTAGAAGGTCAGGGGAAATATGTGTACGACAAAGAGTTTGGCTGGGTTACACCAACTATTTCAAGTAAAATCTGTGTGTACGGTATCACAGATAATAAAGGCATTGTAAAATGTGGCATTGAGCAAGCATACAACGATGGAAAAGTAAAATGGAAAAAACCTATCAGTTGTCATCTATATCCGATTCGCATTAAACAAAGCAG
>Ga0206871_10146_pt1 | contig 19110 bp, 11 predicted proteins | sample Alteio_BWOrgCont_33_FD_152627 | JGI IMG/M metagenome (GOLD analysis project Ga0206871, IMG submission 152627) | Enriched cells from forest soil in Barre Woods Harvard Forest LTER site, Petersham, Massachusetts, United States -... | ecosystem: Environmental > Terrestrial > Soil > Temperate forest >...
AGGGCGAAGTTGCGGTCGAACTCCTCACTGATTTTCCCCAACGATTAAAGGATTTGCGCGAAGTGTTTTTGGGCGACGGCGCGAGCGATGGTGAACGCGGCGGGGCGCCTCGGCGCGTTGGTGTGAAGGAATTTTGGGTCGATCGGAATCATGCGGGGCAGGCGGTGTATTGGTTCGAGGGAGTTACATCGATTAATGAGGCGGAAAGGCTGCGCGGGATCGATGTGTTGATTCCGTTTGAGCAGCGGGTGGTGCTGCCGGCGGGGCAATATTTTGTTGAGGATTTAGTGGGGTGTTTGGTGTTTGAGGTGGCTGGTGTGCGCAGCGATGCTGGCGCATCGAAGGTTGCGTCTTCGCCTTGTTTGATGAGTGAGGCGCCGTCGTTGATTGGCAGCGTGATCGATGTGCAAGCGACGGGCGAGGAGCAGGCTGGGACGCCGATTCTTGTGGTGGATGTGCGGGGGGAAGAGTTGTTGATTCCGCTGGCGGAGGATATTTGCAGGGGGATTGATGTTGCGGGGCGAAGGATTGAAGTGGTGTTGCCAGAGGGGTTGCGGGATTTGAATTCAGATTCCTAGTTGCGCGAGACGGATTGGCCGCGCGAATTTCAAAAAATCAAAGATAGGTAGAGACGATATTTGACTCCCGGGCAAGCTGGGGCGCACCCTTCGAGGCTCAGGGTAAAGCAGTGCTGCGCCCGTACATGAGCTTGCGCGACTTAAATTTTGGCGGACGTTCCGCGAGTTAGATTCCCGAACAAAATCTAGTGGATGTCGATGGTGGTGACGCTAAGGGCTGGCAGAGTTACGGTCAGCGATGAGCCGGATGCAGGCATGGTGCCGGCGGCTACGGGCGCGACGGGGTTGCCGCCGGTGGTTTGTGTGGCTGCCGTTGACGCGGTCATTTGATAGAGGTGAGCGGTGCCGGTGAGAGTTGCGCCGTTGATGGCGACGACCTGAGACGATGTCGAGCGGTTGATGGCGACGAAGACGACGCGGCCGGCCGTGGTGCTGTCGGTGCTGGCGTAGACGACGACATTCGCAACGTTGCTCGAAGTGGATTGCAGCGACGTGTCGCCGAAGACGGAATTGGCGCCGTCGAAATCGCGGAAGGCGCGGAAGCCGCCGAGCGCGTAGGAGTAAGTGCCGTTCGGAGGCCAGAAGCAGGCGGCGAAAACTCCTTGCGCGCCGAAGATACCGAGGTTGTCGGTCTGCGCGATCGTTCCAGCGATGTGGTTCCAGCCGCCGCTTTCGTATTCGCTGACGCTGAGCTTCATTCCAGGATTTTCGGCGTTAATTTTGGCCTGCAAGCGGCCGAGGATGTTGATCGGAGTGTTGCCGAGCGTTTGATAGATCCAGGAATTGCTGTTGCCCGCGGCCTGGTCGTTGAACGTCGGATCCCAAAGATTGCGCGGGCTCTGCACGATGAGCTGGACTTGTGCGGCGGTGAGCGTCGTGCCGGTGAGATCGAGAATGCGCGTACCGTTGACGTCGTAATCTTCGGCGTACCAGTGGAAGTCGTAAACGTCGACGAGCGGCTTGCCGTAGGTGGTCGATGCGGTTTTTAGCGCGGTCAGATATTTGTCCGGGAACCAGTTCGTGCCGTTCGGCGTCGGGCTGAGTTCGCCTTGCCAGCTGTAAATTCCTTCAAAGCCGTAATGAACGGGGCCGAAGATAATCGTGTTCGGGAATTGATCTTTGATCGCTTCGGTGAGCGTGATCGTCTTGGTGATGTAGTTGTCGGACGTGACCGGATTCGGGCCCTGCACTTCGAGGTGCGTGGAGTTCCAAAGCTCGGGTTCGTTGTCCAGATTGATGAATGTCGGATGCGCGGAGTTGGCGCCGAAGATTCCGGGCAGCTTTTGATTGAGCGCCCAGACGAATTCGTCCATGTAGACATTGGCGTCGGTGGTCGGCGGCGTGATCGTGAAGGGCGTCGCGGAGACCGTGCTCTTTTTGTCGACGACGGTTTTGAAACGCGACAGGTCTGGAGGATTCGCGACGCTGACGGGGCCGGCTTCGTCGCCGGCGACGAGCCCTTGCATCTGGACGGTGACGAGGCTGGCCAAGCCGTTGTTTTGATCCTGCGCGATGAAGCCGCGAACGGCTTCGGCGGGCACGGTGCTGGCGCTCAGGTAGTCGTCGTTTTCGTAGAGATAGTCGCTGCCGGCGTTGCTGGCGTTGGTTTCCCAGTTGTAGGCGGTCCAACGATTGCCGCCGTCGCGATCGAGCGTGGCCATCGGCGGAGGATCGGTTTCGCCGAAGTAGAAATTCAGCCCGTAGATGTAGGGCGAAATCGGTTTCGTTTGCGCGGGATTGATGGTGATGGTGACGTCGGGCGTTTGATTTGCGGGTGGCGCTGCCGGCGTGGCGTTGGCTTCGGCGGAGTTCGCGCTTTCGCCCGTGGTGTTCAGAGCGGAGACGACGTAGAAATATTTTGTGCCGTTGGTGAGGCTCGTGTCGGTGAATGAATTGATCGTCGGCGCGGAGACTTGCGTGTACGGTCCGCCGGTCGCGGTGCTGCGTTTCAGGTGGTAGGTCGTCGCGCCGGAGCTGATCGCCCAGGTGAGAGAAATTTGCGCGTTGCCTGCGGTGGCGATGAGGCTCGTGGGCACCGGCGGGATTTGCGACTGCGGCTGTGTTGGTGCGGTGGGCTTCGCGCTGGCCGCGGTTGAGTTTGCGCTCTCGCCTGCCGAGTTCAGTGCGGAGACGACGTAGAAATAAGTCGTGCCGTTGGTTAGGCCAGTGTCGGTGAAAGTCGTAGAAGTCGGCGCGGAGATTTGCGTGAAAGGACCGGTGCTCGCGCTCGAGCGTTTGAGGTGGTAGCTGGATGCGCCAGAGCTTGCCGTCCAACTGACCGCTACTTGCGCGTTGCCGGCGGTTGCCACGACGCCGTTCGGCGCGACGGGAATTGTTGTCGTGCCGCCGGTGTTGCCGCTTCCTGATCCGCCGCCATTGCCGCTCGAGGTCGATCCCGAGCCTGTACCCGTCGTTGTCGATCCGCCCTTGATTCCGCCTGCGCAACCGACGATTTCAAACACGAACAAACACACGAGCAAAATCAGGACGAGCTGATGAAAGAGCTCGTGATTTTCACCCCAGCCGCCGCTCTTGAGGTAAGGGTGCGACTTGACGCCGTTTCGGCGCCGATTCTCTGCAAGAAGTTGACTCCCGCGGAGATAGGCGCGGGGATGGAGAGGGCGTGGCGCGTTGTGATTTGGCGTCATTGGTCGAACTTCAGCGGCAAAAAGGCCGCTGGTATGGGGCTTGGGAAAATTGGTACATGACTAGCGTAGAAGGCGGCACGCGGAAGCCGAAACTGTCCGTAGGGACAGAAATGGTGTTGTGCCCATTGTCGAAGCGTGCTCCGTGATCCGTGTCTCGTAATCCGTGAAAGGCCACGCGCTTCGCTGAAGCGCGCGAAAGTGCAGTCGTATCCGAAATCGCGAGTTGTCTCTTGGTTGGGGTGCGAACCTCGTACAGCCCGAGATCGGGCTTTCTCCGGGTGAGTCCGTACGAAAAAATCACGATGGATCGGGAAATCACGAGAATGCGGAGAGGATTGTAAATTTGTAAGTCGTGGAATAAAGAGGAGTTAGGTTTGGTCTCCACATTGCATTACTTCATTTCAGAAGCCAGCGGGCTTCGAGAAATTTGGGCAGTGCAGAGGAGATGGACATGAAGAATCGAATCGTGATGATCGCGGCGGTTGCGGGATGTTACCTGATGACGAGCGCGGCAGGTTTCGCGCAAAACGCGACGCAGAATCACGGCAATGACAGCGAGGCGTCGAACGCGGCGACGGTTGAGGCGCGCAACGTTTCTCCGGCTCCCGCTCCAGCGGCGACGACGCGAAAGTCTGCCGACAAGACGTTACCCCTCGCGCCTGTCGCGAAGAGTGACGCGACCACCACGCAGAGTCTGCGGGAGGCGCAGGAGAATCCCTATTTGTTGCTGACGTACAAAGACAAGGATGAGAGCAAGATGCTCGCGAATCCTTACGAAGAGCCGCCGACGAAAGTTTTCGGCCCCGGCTGGAACACGAACATCGAAGCGCTGCGCAACAATCCGAACGCACCGACGCCCAGCCCGGCGTATATCGATCTGAAAACACTCAGCCACGCGGTGGCGAAGCTGTTGTAACGCTGAGAAGCGCGGCTGAAATTTTCCGCAATGCGCCCGACCGGGATTGGTGCCGGCCGGGCGGTTTTTGTGTATGGGCTCGTAGCGTGATTTGGTTGGACCGGGCGGCGAGGAGAAAACCGCCGGAAAGGGTGCCGTCGCCATCAGTCACCTGCGGAGTTAAGGCAAAGTTCGATAAGATTGACGGCACATGCGATTTGACCTGGTGACCATATTCCCTGAGTTTTTTGCGGGGCCGCTGCAGCATGGGATTGTGCGGCGGGCGCAGGAAACCGGGCTGATTTCGGTGAATGTGCAGGATTTGCGGGAGTTTACGAAGGATCGGCATCGCACAGTGGACGACCGTCCGTTTGGCGGCGGCGAAGGGATGGTGCTCAAGCCGGAGCCTCTGTTTCAGGCGGTGGAAAAGCTATTGGGACACTCGGTGGGTGATGCCGGGTCGAGCGGAGGCTCGGGCGATCCCGAGACGGCGATTGTCCTGATGTCTGCTGCAGGTAAATTGTTTCGGCAAGAGACGGCGCGGCGTTACGCGAAGCTGTCGCGGGTCATCTTTATATGCGGGCGTTATGAGGGTGTGGACGAGCGGGTGGCGGAACACCTGGCGACCGAGGAAGTGTCGGTGGGGGATTTTGTTTTGAGCGGCGGGGAGTTGCCGGCGGTGATGATTCTGGATGCGGTGACGCGGTTGTTGCCGGGGGCGTTGGGGAATGAAGATTCGAGCGTGAATGAGTCGTTTTCAGAGATGAGTGTTGCGGAGGCGGGACCGGCCGCGGATGGCGTGAAGGCGTTGCTGGATTTTCCGCACTACACTCGGCCGGCGGAGTTTCGTGGGTGGAGCGTGCCGGAGGTTTTGATCGGCGGGAACCACGCGGAAGTGGCGAAATGGCGGCGCGCGGCGGCGGTGGAGAAGACGCGGAAGAATCGGCCGGAATTAATTGGTCAAGCGAAGTAAAAAGCAACGAAGTAATGAAGTAACGACGCGGAGAAATGGAGTCGTTGGGATGAGCGGCGATAACGGGAACGGGCAGAAGACGATTGGGATTTATTACGAGCAGCCGAATTGGTTTGTGCCGTTGTTTGCGGCGATGGATGCGAAGGGCGCGAACTGGAAGAAGATTGACGCGCGATTTCACTCGTACGATCCGACGGCGGCGGAGTCGGAATTTTCGCTGATTTTCAATCGGATGAGTCCGTCGGCGTGGCAGCGCGGCATGGGTCACGGGATTTTCTATACGTTGAATTATTTGAAGCACCTGGAAGATAAGGGCGTGCGCGTGGTGAATGGGTATCGCGCGTTTGTCAGCGAGACGTCGAAGGCGCTGCAACTTAATATGCTGGAGCGGCTGGGGCTGCCGTATCCGAAAGCGATTGTGATCAGTCATCCTTCGCAGGCGGTTGAGGCGGCAGAAAAAATTGGGTTTCCGGTGATTTTGAAGCCGAACATCGGCGGCAGCGGCGCGGGGATCAAGAAATTTTCATCACGTGACGAATTGAAAGCGGCGGTCGATGCGAATGAATTGTATTTTGGCGTCGATAACGTTGCGCTGGTGCAGGAGGCGTTCACGGCGCGGGATGGCGTGATTACGCGCGTTGAAGTTTTGGGTGGCAAATATTTGTATGCGATTCAGATTCACATCACGGGCGAGACGTTCGATCTTTGCCCTGCCGACATTTGCAAAAACACGCGCGGGGAGGAATTGACGCGGATTGCTTGCCCGGTGGATGCGCCGAAGACGGGGATGACGGTCGAGGCGTATGAGGCGCCGCCGCGCGTCATCGAGCAGGTTGAGCGGATGATGCGCGAGGCGGGGATTGAAGTCGGCGGCGTGGAGTATGTGATCGACGAACCAACGGGGAGATTGCTCTACTACGACTTGAATGCGCTTTCGAATTTCGTGGCGGACCCGGTGCGCATGATCGGTTTCAATCCGTATGAGAGGCTGGCGGACTATTTGATTGCGGAAGCGGGGCAGCGAGTCGAAGTCGGCGCGAGGACTTGATGCGATTTGGATACTGGATGCCGGTGTTTGGCGGGTGGCTGCGGAATGTGCCGGACGAGAAGATGGAAGCCTCGTGGCCCTATGCGAAGCGGCTGGCGCAGCGGAGCGAGGAGATCGGTTTCGATTGCTCGTTGATCGCGGAATTGAATTTGAACGATATCAAGGGAGTAGAAGCGAATTCGCTGGATGCGTGGTCGACGGCGGCGGCGCTGGCGGCGGTCACTGAAAAAATCGAATTGATGGTGGCGGTGCGGCCGACGTTTCATTTGCCGGCGCTGCTGGCGAAGCAGGCGGCGAACATCGATCACATCAGCGGCGGGCGACTGACGCTGAATGTTGTGTCGTCGTGGTGGGCCGATGAGGCGCGCAAGTATGGCGTGGCGTTTGAGCAGCACGACGATCGCTATGCGCGGACGAGTGAGTGGCTCGATGTCATCGACGGTGTATGGTCGCGCGACCACTTTTCGTATTCGGGGAAATATTATCGCGTCGAAGACAACGTGCTCGAGCCGAAGCCGCTGTCGAAGCCGCGGCCCTGTATTTATGCGGGAGGCGAGTCGCCGGCGGCGAAGGATTTGATCGCGGAGAAGTGCGACGCGTACTTGATGCATGGCGATCCGCCGGAACGCGTCGGCGAGAAAATCTCGGATTTGCGAGTGCGACGCGCGAAGCATTCGCAGCTTGCGCCGATGAAGTTTGGCGTGGCGGGCTACGCGATCGTGCGCGAAACCGAGCGCGAGGCGAAGGATGAAGTGAAGCGGATCACCGACGTGCAACAGTCGGCGGCGGGCTATGCGAACTATCAACAATGGCTAGCGGGGACGCAGCTCGAGCAGCGCGTTTCGCTCGAAGATTACTCGGTGTCGAATCGGGGGTTGCGGTCGGGATTGGTCGGGACGGCGGAGCAGGTTGCCGAGCGTGTGGCGGCGTTTGAGAAGACCGGCGTAGAGCTCCTGTTACTGCAATTCAGCCCGCAACTCGAAGAGATGGAACGATTTGCGAGCGCGGTAATTGCGAAAGAAAAGTCTGCCCTTAAGCATTAAAACGCGCCTCGAAGTGGTCCTTATATAGCGACACCCAAGCCACTCCGTGGAGCCGGGCCTTCAAATTTGTGGGCAGATTCGCTGATTTTGGGTATACTTGTTGTTTGTGTTTGCAGTGCTGGCCCCGCCTGAGTGGGTCTGCAGGGAATAGAAGAAAATGAATCCGGTAATAGCGAAACTACATGAAGCGCAGCTGCGCAAAGATTTGCCTGAGTTCCGGCCTGGCGACACGGTCAAGGTGAATGTCCGCCTGAAGGAAGGCGAAGGCGAAAAGGAGAAAGAGCGCATTCAGGTGTTCGAGGGTGTGGTGATCTCCAAGAAGGGCCGTGCATCGGGAGCGACGTTCACGGTGCGCCGTGTGAGCTTTGGCGTTGGCATCGAGAGAATTTTCCCGCTGCATTCGCCGACGATCAGTTCGATCCAGGTGGTCGGCAAGGGTAAAGTGCGCCGCGCGCGGTTGTACTATCTGCGCGATTTGCGCGGCAAGGCGGCGCGAATTCGCCGCGCGGATCGCGAAGAAGAGACGCCGGTTGCGGTGGCGGCTTCGGCTGGAGCGGCGGAGTCGAAGGCGTAGAAGTTTTTCGGCAGTTCAGAATTGTTTACAGAGGCCTCGCGAATTGCGAGGCCTTTTTGTTTTTGTGGCGATGACGGATGGTTTTTGCTGAGTGGATCGGTTGAGATCCTTCGGCGCCCTTCGGGCGCCTCAGGATGACAGCGCTTTCGTCAAGATGGCTTGGGTGGTTGAGTTCCCGTCGAGTGCTACTTCAGATGTTGGTCGAGCCAGTCGGTCCAGCGGCGGTAGACGTCCATTTGGCGGACGGGGTCGCCGGGGAAATGTCCGCCGACGGGGTAGGCGAAAAATTTCACTTCGACGCCGTTGTCCTTGAGCGCGTGGAAAAGCGAATAAGACTGCGTGATGGTGACACGCGCGTCGCCGGTGTCGTGAAGGATCAGCGTCGGCGTCTTGATGTTCGCCCAATAGGTGATCGGCGATTGCGCTCGATAGTCCTTGAGATTGTCGCCGACGTACGGTGAGCCCTTGAAGTTGTAGCGGCCGGTCACGTTGCCGTCGGAGAGATTATATTCGTCGTAGAGATCGGTGACGGGCGCGCCGGCGACCGCAGCCTTCCAGAAATTGTAATGGCCGATGAGCCAGCTCGTCATGTAGCCGCCATAGCTCCAGCCCGTGACGGCGATTTTATTTTCGTCGATGATGTTGAGCTTCTTGATGGCGTCGATGCCGGCAATCGTGTCGCGGCCGGGGCCATCGCCTGCGTCGTTGAAAATCGCGCGCTGATAGGCGTTGCCGAGATTGTCGCTGCCGCGATAGTTCGGTGAAAAGACGATGTAGCCGCGCGACGCGAGATACTGCGCGAAAAAGCTGAACGCTGTGATGGAAGACGCCGTCGGTCCGCCGTGAACGTAAAGCACGAGCGGATATTTTTGATCTTTGCTGTAATCGGGCGGATAAATCAGCACGCCGTCTTCAGCGAAATTGTCGGGGCCCTGCCACTCGATTTTTTCGGCTTTGCCGAGCTTGAGCGCGGCGATGCTGGCGTTGAAGTTCGTGAGGCGGCGCGGGGTGTCATTGGCCGACGCCATGTAGTAGAGCTCGGACGGCTGCGTCGGAGTCGAGCCGGTGAATGCGATCTCTCCCTTGCGGCCGACGAATGCGTCGACCCAGAACGCCCACGCGGGGCTGATGTCGCCGAGGTTGAGTTTTTTCGGCGCGGCTGCGTTTGTGCCGAGCGGTTGCAGCCACATCGAAACCTGCGTCGCGTCGTGACCGCCGACGATGATCGAGTTGCTGTCGGGCATCCAGATGACGCGCGCGATGTTGTGATCGATCGCGCTGGTGGCGATGGCGCCGTCGGCGGGCGATCCGCCTGACGCCGGAGTTGGCGTGACGACGATTTCGACTTGGTTGTTGGGATCGGAATCGTGCGGATACCAGTAGGCGATCTTCGTGCCGTCGGGCGAAAAAAGTCCGAAGCTCTCGAATTTCTCGTGCGTGGTGACGCGTCGCGTCGCGCCGGATTCGATGTCGATGATTTGCAGCGTGGTGAGATCGGCGTCGCCGAATTGCGGATGCTCCTGGCGCGTGAAGAGGATCGATTTTCCGTCGGGTGACCAGTTGATCGGAGAAGCGGGCGAGCTTGGCGGAGCGCTTTTCGCCAGGCTCCACGCGCCTTGCGTCAGACGGCGCGGCTTGCCGCCTTCGGCGGCGACGAGCCAGAGATGCGACGGCGTCGTCGGGCCGGTGGTCAGATAGTCGTTGTCGCCGACCTCGAAGGCGTCGTTGTGCTTCTCGATTTCCTTTTTATTTTCGGGCTCGTCGGAGGTGACGAATGCGATCTGCTGGCCATTGGGGCTCCAGGCGAATTGCTCGATGCCGTTGGGCACGTCGGTGAGGCGATGCGCTTCGCCGCCGGTCATCGGGAGGACAAATAGCTGGAGCTTCGGATCTTTCGCGGCGGTATCGATGGCTTCGAAGGCGAGGCGATCGCCTTCAGGCGACCAGCGCGGAGAGCCTACGCCTTTACGGTCGTGTGTCAGGGCGCGTGGCGCGCCGCTTGCGATGTCGATGATGAGCAGATCGCGGTCGGCGCGATCCTGCTCGAGATTGATGCGAGAGAGGACGAAGGCAATCGATTTTCCGTCGGGCGAGATTTGCGGATCGGAGACGGATGAAATTTTGGTGAAGTCGTCGAGTTGGATCGTGCGTGCGGGAGGCACAGATTGCTGCTGCGGCTGCGCCGGCGGCTCGCCTGGTGTTTGGGCGGCGAACCGCGGAGAGGTGATGAACAGTGTGGCTGTGGCGAGGAGCGTGAGAACGACGCCGCGCGCCGTGCGGGGCTTTGTGTCGTGACGGCGATGCTGCGAGCAAATTTTGGCGGCTGAGAGCGACGACTGATCGTCGTTGGAGTTCATCGATGGGGACTCCTGCGCCGCATAGCGATTGCGCGTCACACGCGCCTGGAGCGGCGACAAATTTGGCGAGGCTATGCTGACACGCCGTTGAAAGGCACGTCAACCAAACGTGTGGAAATGCAGCGTGCTAATTGCGCACGCCGGCCGCGTTCAGCTTGATGCGGTAGAGGCCTGTACTTGCGGTGATGTAGAGCGTTTTTCCGTCGGCGTCGCCCCAGGCTACGTTGCTCACGACTTCGGGAATTTTGACGGTGCCAAGGTGTTTGCCTTCGGGCGAAAGAATCCAGACGCCGCCGGGGCCTGAGCCGTAGAGATTGCCGTTTTTGTCCACACGGATGCCGTCGGGGCTGCCGGGAGTTTTGTCGACGTTGGCGTCGGCGAAGAGTGTGCCTTCACCGACGGTCCCGTCCGCGTTCACCGGATATTTCAGCCAAACGTGCTTGCCGGAATCGGCGATGTAGAGAATTTTTTCGTCGGGCGAAAATGCGATGCCATTGGGTCGCGGCAAATCCTTGATGATGAGTTGAATCTTCGTGTGGTCGGGCGGCGCGCCGGGCTTTTGTTTAGTCGCGTCGACGATACGAAACACGCCGTTAAGCTTCTGCTCCTTCGCAGGATCGTCGTCGCCTTGAGTTCTTAGTCCGTACGGCGGATCGGTGAAGTAGAGCGAGCCGTCGGATTTGTAAACGACATCGTTGGGACTGTTGAGCTTCTTGCCTTCGTACGAATCGGCGAGAACAGTGATTTGTCCTTTCGGATCGAGCGTCTCGAGCCGCCATACGTTCCGTCGTGCGTGACCCGCGATCGTGACGCGACCCTTTGGATCGATCGTCATTCCATTTGAGCCAGGCTCGGGGCCGCCGTAAACATCGGAACCTTCGTAGCCGCTCGGATGAATGAAAACCTGCGAGCCTTTGCCCGGAATCCAGAGATCGATATTGTTTGCGGGGATTTCGGCGAAGATCAGGCTGCCTTGGCGCGTCCACGCGGGGCCTTCGGTCCATTTATTGAAGCCGCCGACAACTTTTTCGGCCTTTGTGCCGGGTGCGACGATCTGATCGAGCGCTGGGTCGAGTTTCTGCACTTCCTGTGAGTAGGCCGGGCCTGAGGATGCGATCATCGCGGCCGCGAGCAAAACGAAAGCGCTGCAACGTGGAAGAGTTTTCATTCGCTCTGTTTACCCAACAACTTGGGTGGCGTCAAGCGACAAACTCGCCGATATCGGTACGCCTAGGCCAGATCCGGGCCGCGAGAGGCGCTTTCGCACACCGTTGTTTGCTGTGATTTAAATTCCTGTTGACAATCAACAGGACGAAACGTATTTTCCTGTTGACCGTCTAAAGGAGTGCCAGGCTCACTACGACTTTCAGCCTGACCGTCGAATTCGCCGAGCCAGGAGCGCCCGTGACACCTCCATCGGGAGAAGTTCTGCAAGGCACGCTGGATCTGATCGTGCTCAAAACGCTCGACGCGATGGGCCCGCAGCACGGCTACGGAATCGCCGTGCGCATCCAGCAGGTGTCGGAAGATTTGCTCAAGCTCAATCAGGGCACGCTCTACCCCGCATTGCTGCGCCTAGAACAACGCGGCTGGATTTCATCGAAGTGGGGCGTCTCGGAAAATAATCGCAAGGCGAAGTTTTACACGCTCACGCGCTTGGGCCGCCGACAGCTCGCGACGGAAACCGAAAGCTGGGAGCGCATGGCCGCCGTCATTCAGCGCCTGATTCGGACGCAGGGAGCATGATATGCAACGCCTGCGCGTTTTCGTTTCGCGAACGCTCGAAAGTTTTGGCTTCGTCCGCGCTTCGCGTCGCGAGCTCGACACCGAGCTGAGCGAACACCTCCAACTCCTCGCCGAAGAAAACATCCGCCGCGGAATGAACGCAGACGAGGCGCGGGCAGCCGCGCATCGCGAATTCGGCGGCCTCGAGCAAACGAAAGAAAAGTATCGCGACCAGCGCGGCTGGCCTGGGATTTCCGCTTTGTGGCGCGATGTGCGTTACGGTTCGCGCCTGCTCACAAAAACGCCGGCGCTCTCCATCGTCATCATTCTGATTCTCGCAGTCGGCATCGGCTCGGGCACCGCGATTTACAGCCTGATCGACGCATGCCTGCTCCGTAGCAACACGTATCCCGTTGTCGATCGCTGGGATGTCGTGCGCGCCTACCTGCCGACTCAGAAAATTTATGCCAACTACCTCTCGACGCCGGAAATCCTGGAAGTAAAGCAGCTCACCGACATTTTCGAGGACGTCGGCGCGGTTCATGGCGACGGATTCGCATTGTCGGCCGGCGAATTCCCGGAGCGCGTTGGCGGCACCCATGTCAGCGCGAACGCAATCACGATGACGCAGGTCGCGCCGATCCTTGGCCGAACATTTCTCCCGGAAGAAGATCGCCCGGGCGGACCGCTCGTTGCCATGCTGAGTTACGAACTGTGGCATCGCAAATTTTCCGGAGATCGCAACATCCTCGGCAAGCCGATTCGCCTCAACGATGTGACCTACACCGTTGTCGGCGTGATGCCGCCGCACTTCGATTTTTGGGGAGGGCAAGTCTGGATTCCCCTGCAACTCAATCTCGCCGATCAGAATCGGTCCGATCGCCGCAACTGGATCGTCGCCGTCGTGCGCAAGGGTGTGACCGAGAAGCAAGCTAACGCTCGACTGCAAGCACTCTCGATGCAACTGGCCGAGCGCTACGGTACTTCAATGCCTGAGTATCGCGACTGGACGCTCGCCGTTTGGAACATCAACGAAGCGGTGATTGGCGGCATACGGCCGGCGCTGCTCACGCTCGCGGCCGCGGTGGCATTTCTCGTTCTGATTTCCAGCGCAAACGTCGCTATTTTGCTGATGGCGCGTTCGACGGCGCGCATGCGAGAAATTGCTGTTCGCATGGCGCTCGGCGCGGGACCGCGGCAAATTATCCGCCAGCTGCTGACAGAAAGCCTGCTCATCGCATTGATCGCCGCCATTGCCGGAGTTTGCGTCGCGATCGCTACGCTTCCACTGCTCGTCCATATGATTCCGTCAGAGTGGCTGACGACCTTCCCCGAGCTCGTGCGCGTCAACATTCGCGCGCTCGCGGTAGCTTGCGGCATCGCAGGAACCGTCGGCGTGCTTTTTGGCCTTGCGCCTGCGCTGCAACTCGCGCGTCAGGACTTCGTCGAGTCGCTGAAAGAGGGCGGATCGAAAATCGGCGGGGATCGCCGCGGCCGGTCCGCACGCAGCGGTCTCGTCGTGGCGGAAATCGCGATGTCGCTCATCGTGCTCGCGGCGTGCGCGCTGATGCTGCAAAGCTATCGGCGCTTGCAAGGAATCGATCTCGGCTTTCGACCCGATCACATGCTGAGCTTCGAGATATCGTTGCCCGAGGCGCGCTATGCGAGCCGTGAACAGATCGCCGGGTATTTTGAGCGCGCCGTCGCGAGCATCCAGGCTCTGCCGAATGTCGATGCCTCGGGCGTCGTCTCTGGGCAGCCGATGGTCGATCGCACCGTTGATCTCGCGTCGCGCGATTTTTCCATCGAAGGCCGCCCCACCGAAGATGCGCACGCCAACGAAAACGCAAACTTCCGAATCGTCAGCCCCGGCTACTTCCGCACGATGGGAATGCGGCTGCTGCAAGGCCGCGAACTCTCCGTGCAAGACGGCCCAAAAGCACCGCTCACTGTCGTAATCAATGAATCGATGGTGCGCGTGTATTGGCCAGACGGCGACGCGCTCGGCAAACGCGTCCGCCTCGGCCGCGTCTATGGACGCCGTGAAATGTACGCGAGCGCCGATGCTCCCGAAGTCGTACTCACCATTGTTGGAATCGTCGCCGACGTCAAACAAACGCGAGTGATCGAGCAGCCGGCGCGCCCCGAAATGTACCTGGCGCTGGCGCAGCAGACCGATCCGCCGCGAGACATGGCGTTCGTGGTGCGCAGCTCGATCGATCCGACGCAGCTTCTGACGTCGATTCGCGGCGCGCTCGCGATAATCGATCCGCAGCAACCCGTCGACGACGTCAACACGATGGATCAGATTGTCGTCGATGCGTTCGGGCCAAAGCGCTTGACGCTCTTTCTGCTCTCGTTTCTCGCTGGGATCGTGCTGGTTCTTTCTTCCGTCGGTTTGTACGCAGCGCTCGCCTATTCCGTGGGCCAGCGTCGCCACGAAATCGGCATTCGCGTCGCCCTCGGCGCCGACGGCCGCGACATCAGCCGCATGGTGATGTCACACGGAGCGCGGCTGGCGCTGCTCGGCGTAGCGATCGGCATCGCGGCGTCGCTGGTACTCACGCGGCTGATGCAGGATTTGTTGTACGGCGTGAGCGCCGGCGATCCGCTCACGCTTGCGGGCACCGCGCTGTTGCTCACTACCGTCGCGCTCGCTGCCTGTTTTATTCCAGCGCGCCGCGCCACGCAAATCGATCCGCTCGCCGCGCTGAGGCACGAATGACCTCGCTCAAAATTCTCTTCAGCCGCATCGCTGGACTCTTCGCAAAACGCCGCCGCGAAGCCGAATTCGACGCCGAACTCCGCGCGCACATCGAAGCGCTCGTCGAAGCCAAGATCAAGCAGGGCATGAATCTGGAAGGCGCTCGCGCCGCCGCACATCGCGAATTCGGCGGCATCGAGCAAACAAAAGAGGCCTATCGCGACCAGCGCGGCGTCCCGTTCTTCGATTCGCTCGTTCTCGATTTTCGTTTCGCCTTGCGCATGCTCGCGAAAAATCCGGGGTTCACCGTCGTCGCGATCCTCACACTAGCGCTGGGCATCGGCGCCACGACCGCTGTGTTTAGCGTCGTCGATCGCCTTTTGTTTCGCAGCCTCCCCTACGCGCAGGACGATCGCCTCGTCTCATTCGGCCTCACAGCACCCATCGAGAAAAACGAATTCCTGCTTGGCGCCGGCTACGTCGATTTCCGCCGCGATCCCGCGCCTTTCGTGCAAGTCGCCGCAATGCAGCCTGGCGTCGCGAGATGCGACATCACCGAGCAAAATCCCACGCGTATCAATTGTGCGCATGTCGAACAGTCCTTTCTTGCGACGCTCGGCGTCGAAACAATTCTCGGGCGAAACTTCACGTCTGAAGAGGATCGGCCGGCAGCCGACGGTGCAGCGATCCTGACGTACGCGCTCTGGAAAAATCGCTACGGCGGCGATCCCGGCGTCATCGGCAAGACAATCGCGCTCAACGGAAAGCAAACGCGCATCGTCGGCATTCTTCCTGCAAATTTTGAAATGCCGTTGCTTAATCCGGTCGATGCCCTCCTTCCGCTCGCGCTCGACGAAGACCAACAGCGGCAATCGGGCTCCGGAGTTCCGTTGCGTACGTTCGGCCGCATGAAGCCGGGCGCGACCATTGCGGAAGCGATCGTTGGTTTGCAGCCGATGTTTGATGCCGCGTTGCAGGCCGCTCCGGCGCCGTTCCGCAAAGAGGTACACCTCTCCGTCGTTTCGATCCGCGATCGCCAGTCTCGCGACGCGTGCCTTGCATCCTGGGTGCTGCTCGGATCCGTGTTTGCCGTTCTTCTCGTCGCGTGCACCAACGTTGCGAGTCTGCTTCTCGCGCGCGCGACGGGCCGCCAACGCGAAATCGCGGTTCGCGCGGCGCTTGGAGCCAGCCGCGGAAGACTCTTTCGTCAAGGCCTGGTCGAAAGCCTGACGATCGGCGTCCTCGGCGGCGCCGCCGGATGCTGGATCGCTCATCTTCTGCTGAAGCTCTTCGTCTCGATTGCGCCCGAGGGCATTCCCCGGTTACAGCAAGCCGCGCTCGATCTCCGTGTCGTCGCATTCACGTTCACGATCACTCTCATCTCCGTCGCTTTTTTCGGTGTCGCGCCGGCGCTGACAAATCCGAGTCCAGAGCAACTCAGTGGCAAAGAATTGCGCGCCACTCCCCGAAGCGTTTTACGGCAAGCACTCGTCGCGGGTCAGGTCACGGTCTCGCTGATCCTTCTTACATGCGCGGGATTGCTGCTACGCAGCTTGTGGAATCTCGAGCGTGCGCCTACTGGAATGTCGACCGAAAACGTGCTGACTGAAACCGTTGCGCTCGCCGAGTACCGCTATCCGCAGCCAGCGCAGCAGCTGGCGTTTCTCACAGAGCTGAAAGTGAGACTTCGCAGCATTCCTGGCGTCACGAATATCGCTATCAGTGACTCTGTGCCGCCCGCCGGCCAAATGCGCTCCACGATTCTCACCGCGGTTGAACCGGAGGGCCGCCCGCCGCTGCCCGAAGGAACCGGCGGACCCGTCTCGTGGCGCGCCGTCTCTCCGGAATTTTTCTCCGTGCTCAATATTCCGATCGTGCGCGGTCGAGCATTTCTCGCCCAGGACGACCAACCTTCGGAACATCCGATGATTCTCGACGAAACGCTCGCGCGCAGGCTTTTCCCCGACGAAGATCCCATCGGCCAGCGGATTCGATTGTTCAGGGCGGAAAAGCCATGGTACACGGTCGTCGGTGTCGCGGCAGACGTTCGCAACAACGGGCTCGTCGAAAATTCCGACCCACAGTTTTATCTGCCCTGGAAAAGCGATCCCGTTATATTTCTCTCCAACGCGCAAATTCTGGTTCGTACACCGCTCAATCCCAACGCCGTTGCGACCTGGATGCGCGAAACTACACGGGCACAAGATGCGACTTTGCCCGTCTCGATCGAGCGCTTGAGCACTCGCGTCGAAAAGCTGGCCGCGCGGCCGCGCTTCAACGCTGTGCTGCTCACGCTCTTCGCCGCGATGGGTGTCGCGCTGTCCGCGATCGGTATCTACGGCGTCGTGGGGTTTCTCGTCGCGCGGCAGACGCAGGAGATCGGCATCCGCATGGCGCTCGGCGCCACTCCGCAAAATATTCTCGGCATGGTGCTGTGGAACATCGGACGCTTTACGATTGTGGGCGCCGCCGCCGGCGTGCTCGGCGCCTGGTTCTGCGCGCGGCTCATGAGCTCGTTGCTTTTCGAGGTTCCAGCGCACGATCCGCTGCCTCTTGCCGCAGCGGCTCTGTTGCTGTTCGTCGTCGCGTTTCTCGCCGCGTACCTCCCTGCACGCCGCGCGACGCGAATCGATCCGCTGATGGCGCTGCGCTATGAATAAGGAGCAGTCGTGAGCTACATGCGTACCTTTGCCTCTCGCGTCCGCGGTCTTTTTCGCCGCTCGCACGCCGAACGCGAACTGAACGACGAGCTTCGTGCGCATCTCGACGCGCTCACGGAAGCAAACATCCGCCGCGGGATGTCCAGCGAAGACGCACGAGCTGCCGCACACCGCGAATTTGGCGGCGTCGAGCAAACCAAGGAGTCGTATCGCGAACAACGCAGCCTGCCGCTTCTCGAAACTCTCGGACGAGACATCCGTTTCGCGCTTCGCGGCCTCCGTAGAGACAAGGGATTCGCCTTTCTTGCGATCATGACGCTTGCTCTCGGCATCGGCGTCAACACGTCGCTCTTTGCCGTCGTTCACAGCCTTCTGCTGAATCCGCTGCCGTATCCCGAGCCAGGCCGGCTAGTGAGTCTCTACGAGCGCTCCGTCGGTACCGATTCCGACGAAGACAATCCTGTCGCGAGCGGGCAATTTCACGATTGGCAACAACAAGCGACCAGCTTTCAACAAATGTCGCTTGTCGGCGACGACTCCGCAAATCTTTCCGATAGCGGCGCCGATGGCGGGGGCAAATTGCCCGAAGCCATCGAAACTCGCTGGTGCTCTTACACTTTGTTTCCCATGCTCGGCGTGCAACCGGTGTACGGGCGTTTTTTCACGCAAGAGGACGATCGCACCGGAGCCAGCGGCACAGTCGTTTTGAGTTACGGCCTCTGGAAGCGCCGCTACGCCTCCGATCCGGCCGCAGTCGGCCGAACAATTCTGCTCGACATGAAGCCCTACACCGTGATCGGCGTGCTTCCATCGTGGTTCGACTATCCCGACACGCGCGTTCAACTTTGGCTGCCGGTTGCTCAGGTGACATCCGAACGCGATCAGAGCAGCCGCGGCAGTCACCGTTTCTACGTCACCGCGCGACTCAAGCCCGGCGTGACCGTCGCCCAAGCGAGTGCCGAAGTCGACGCCATCGAGCAGGGGATCCACAAGCAATATCCCGATGAACTTGTCGGCAAGCATGCGCGCGCCTATCCGCTCCGCGAAACTCTGGTGCACGATGTGCGGACAACGCTCTACGTGATGATGGGTGCGGTCAGCTGTGTGTTGCTGATCGCATGCTTGAACGTCGCGAATCTCTTTGTTGCGCGTGCCGCCACTCGCCGTCGCGAAACTGCCGTGCGCGCGGCGCTGGGCGGAAGCCGTCGACGGCTTATCCAGGAGCAACTCACCGAAAGCCTGTTGATGACATTGCTCGGCGGCGCGCTCGGTATTTTGCTCGCGTATGCCGGCGTGCGCTGGCTCGTCGCTCTTCGCGCCGATCTGCCGCGCGTCAACTCGATTCACCTTGATCGCGAAGCGTTACTCTTCACTGCCGCCATTACTCTCCTTAGCGGCATTTTCGCCGGGCTTCTCCCGGCTTTGTTTGGTACACGCATGGAAACATTCTCGCCGCTGAAAGAAACGACTCGTTCGCTTGGCGGCGGCCGCACCCGCACGCGACTACGCACGGTGTTGCTCACTGCCGAAGTCTCTTTGACGGTTGTGCTTTTGATCGGCGCGGGTCTGCTGCTCAAAAGCTTCGCGGAATTGCGCTCGGTAAACATGGGTTGCGCAACCGCTAATGTGCTGACCATGGGCGTATCGCTGCCGGACGCCAAATACGACTACGGCCCGCCGAAGACGGAGTTCTTCGACAACCTCCTGTCGCGCGTGCGTTCCACTCCGGGCGTTACCGCTGCGGGATTTGTGACGGTTGTTCCCGGCAACGGCCATTTCTCCGACAACACTTTCAACATCGAGGGCCGCGCTACGCAGCCCGGACAATTTCTCGATGCAGCCGTGCGTTCCGCCGATCCCGATTATTTCCGCGCGATGGACATTCCTCTTCTCCGCGGCCGATAC
>Ga0206871_10148_pt1 | contig 18979 bp, 14 predicted proteins | sample Alteio_BWOrgCont_33_FD_152627 | JGI IMG/M metagenome (GOLD analysis project Ga0206871, IMG submission 152627) | Enriched cells from forest soil in Barre Woods Harvard Forest LTER site, Petersham, Massachusetts, United States -... | ecosystem: Environmental > Terrestrial > Soil > Temperate forest >...
CCTTTGTTCACGACCAGCAAAAGATTTTCTTCGGGATCGAAGCGGATTGCATCCGGCGTTTGTCCGGCGGAGATCAGCAGCTCGCGGCCGTTGATGGTGCGGATGATGCGGCGGCTGTTGATGTCTAAGGCGGTGACGCGATTGGCGGTGGCGTCGGTGACGTAGAGCAGGCCGGCGTCGACGGAGAGGACGCCGCGCGTTGGCGTATCGCCGAGGACGACGAAGTCGCCTACCTCGTGCGTTTCGGTGTTGATCACCTGCAAGCCGTGGGATTCGGGCGAGATGACGTAGAGTTCGCCGCCGTCGGGCTTGAGGATCATGTCGCTGGGCTTGCCTACCAACTGAAGATTTGACAATAAAACATTGCGGCGGAGATCGACGACGGAGAGACGCGGCTCGGTTCGGCTCAAGACGAATGCCAGCTGGCTGTTCGGCAGAATGGTGACATCGTCGGGATTGTGAACGACGGGAATGGTCGCGGTGTGTGCGAGCGTCGAGGCGTCGTACACGCCGAGTGTGGCGTCGTCGTGATTGAGGACGACGAGAGTCTTCTTGTCGGGGGCGAGGCGGGCGAGGACGGGATGTCGGCCGGTCTGCGCTGAGCCGACGACTGCGTGCGTTTCTGCGTTGATGGCGACAATGCGATCGCTGCCGCTCGAGGTGGTGTAGACGATGCTGCCGTCGGGGGAGAACTCGAGAGCGTAGGGCGCTGGGCCGACGGGAATGCGCGCGATGACTTGGTTGGGGTATGCGCCGAGGACGAAGACGTAGCCGTCCTGGGTGCTGACGCCCCAGATTTCGGGGCGCGTTGGATGTTCACGAAGGCCGGAAAGAGCGGGGCCGACTTGGACGCGTGCGATGGAGCGCAGGTTTACGAGGTCGATGACGTTGACGTTTCCGTCCTGCGTCGTGACGTAGGCGTTGAGGCGCAGTCCGGGTCGCAGAAACGAAGGGCGATGTTCGCGAGCGACGATGATCGCGGCGCCGATCAGGAGAGCGGCGACGAGGATGATGGCGCGAACGTTTTTGCGGCGGCTGGGCATCGTCAATTGATTTTTCGGTGCAGCACGGTGGCGATTTGGCTGGTTTCGTTTACGAGTTCGGCGAATTCGCTGGGGATGATGGATTGGACGCCGTCGGAGAGGGCTTTTTCGGGCTCGTGATGAACTTCGACGAGGAGGCCATCGGCGCCGACGGCGACCGCGGCGAGCGACAAGGGAAGTACCTTGTGGCGCTTGCCGGTGCCGTGCGATGGATCGACCATGATGGGCAAATGGCTGCGGCGTTTTACGGCGGGAACGACAGCGAGATCCAAAGTGTTGCGCGAGAAGTCGGAGAAGGTGCGGACGCCACGTTCGCAAAGGGCGACCTGATAGTTTCCTTCGGACAAAATGTATTCGGCGGCCATGAGGAACTCGTCGAGCGTGGCGGACATGCCGCGCTTGAGGAGGACGGGCTTTTTGGCGCGGCCGGCGCGCTTGAGCAGGGAGAAGTTCTGCATGTTACGTGCGCCGATCTGGATGACGTCGGCGTATTGCTCGACGAGATCGAGGGATTCGTTGTCGATGGCTTCGGTGATGATGCCGAAGCCGTGGGCTTCGCGGACCCTGGCGAGAATTTTCAGGCCGGGTTCGCCGAGTCCCTGGAAGGAATACGGGGAAGTGCGCGGCTTGTAGGCGCCGCCGCGGAAGAGTTTGCAGCCGGTTTTGGCGACTTGCTCGGCGATGGCCATGCATTGCGCTTCGGTTTCGACGGCGCAGGGGCCGGCGACGAGCGCGATGTTGGGTCCGCCGATGAGGACGTCGCCGCGGGGCGTGGGGATGCGGAGTATGGTGTCTTCGGCCTTGGCGTCGCGGCTGACGAGCTTGTAGGGCTTGCTGACGGGGATGCACTCGATGACGCCGGGGAGCGATTCGAGGACGCCGAGATCGATGGCGCCGTCATTGCCGGTGATGCCGATGGCGGTGCGGGCGGCTCCGGGGATGGGATGAGCTTTGAGGCCGAGGCTTTCGATGCGCTGGCAGACGGCGCGGACCTGCTCCTCGGTGGCATGGGACTGCATGACGACTAACATGTGTGAAACCTCGGATGGAGTGAGAGGGAATGAGTGTAGCTTGGCGGGGCGAAGTAGAGAAGTAATGAGGTAACGATGTAACGATAGAGGCTGGAGAAGCGTGGTTCCCGTTTCGGGACGATGGTTGACGGAGTAGCGACCCTCCCCCTGTTTTTGCGTAAGAATGTGATTCTGCTCGACTTTAAGTTCTTTGGATTCCGCAGATCCATAAGTGCGGAAGCTAAAGAGGTTGCAGGCGCGTTTTTGTGGCGGCGGATTGGTTGGAAATGGTGTAAGCGGTCGGTGACTTCGGCAGGACGGGCGTCCATCGGGGACCTGAGGGCGGATTCGGGCTGGCACCCGAATCGTTCAACACACTATAGCATGAAAGTTATCGAATGTCAACTGGTGACTGAGTAGGACTATTCGAATGAGATGCTAGAATTAGTGCGCTCTTATAGGTCTCGAGAACCTGCCGTCCATTTCCTAACAGTTCCCAGGTCCCTCTCTTGGCATTTAGGCGAGGGTGGCTAGTAAAGCAGCTACGGACCATCATGGCAAAGCCAAGAGGGTACAAATTGGCGTAATCTCGTCCGGGGGTGCCGGAGTTCAAACGAAAATTTATGCCTAAGATTCGCTTCGAAGACGACACATTGGGCCTCATTATTCGCAACCGCAAAGGACTGCGGGTACCGATTAATCAACGCTCGTACGCATGGAAGAAGTCCCACGCTGAGGACTTGTTCACTGATCTCAACGGAGCGATAACAAAGAAGGCCGAGGAGTACTTCCTTGGAAGTGTCGTGGTCGTTGTCCCTGACAAAGCAGATTATATCGAGGTATATGATGGTCAACAAAGAATCGCCACCACTATGATCTTGATCGCGGCGATTCGCGACTTTTTCTATTCAACCTTGAAAGACAAGAAAGAGGCTCAGGTAATCACGGACGACTTCCTGATCTCCTTGCAGCGAAAGGGAAAGGAAACTCCCCACTTTGTCTTGAGTGCCGCTGATCGCGATTTTTTTGCGGCGAAAATTCTTCGAGAGCCTGACCACCCGGAGAGACAAAAGGTTGTCGCCGACCCCAAGAAGGAATCACATGAGTTGCTTGAGAAGGCTGCGGAAGCCGCGGCCGAGCTCGTCAAGACAATCACTAAGAGCCTGCCGTCCGACGTTCAGGTCGCTAATCTTCACACCTGGCTCGATTACTTAGAAAAGAGTGCGAGAGTAATTTGGGTCGAAGTTCAAGACCAACCGACAGCCTTTCGGATTTTCGAAACGATGAATGATCGCGGCCTGAAGTTGTCTGCAGCAGATCTAGTCAAAAACTATCTCTATTCTCTAGTTCTGGATTCGAAACAAACCGACTTGATAACCCACAGATGGCAATCTATGACGGCTGTTCTTGAATCACTCGGAAGAGAGGACGGCGATATAGTTGACTACATACGGTATTACTGGATAACGGAGCACGGCCATACCCGTAGCACGGCTCTATTTGACGCGATTAAAGGAGAGGTTAATTCCGAAGCTACTGCTCTGAGCTGGTCTGCGGCACTTGAAAATCGCGCCAATGACTACGCGGCTATTCTGACGCCTTCACATGAAGCCTGGAGCACATTTCATCTGGAAGTACGCACTGACTTAGACACGCTGCGATATCTTGGGATTAGTCAAGTCAGGCCGCTACTTCTGTCCGCGTTTGGAAGATTTGAGCCCAAAGAACTAGCTCGTCTGATCAAAAACGCTGTGAATTGGTCGGTGCGATGCCTCGTTACGGGAGTTCCGAGTGGTAACCTCGAAGGTGTCTACAGTAAGAATGCGAAAGCAATCTCCGAAGGCAAGATTAAATCAGTCGAACAACTTGCAAAAGAGCCGTCAATGTCCGGGCTCATTCCTGCTGACGACCGGTTTGTTGCTGCGGTCCGCACGGCTACAGTGCCCACCGCATCCTTGGCACGATATTATTTGCGAAAGCTTCAAATCGTAGCGGATGGAGCGAAGGAGCCGCAATACACACCAAGCCAGGACAAGGATGTGACGTTAGAACATGTTCTTCCTCAAAAGCCCGGGGTTGATTGGAACCTTACGCCGGAGGTGGTACAAGCCCTTTATAATCGTCTCGGCAATCAGGCTCTTCTAGCCGGTTCGGTGAACTCAAAACTCGGCAACATCAAATTCGAGGAGAAAAAAGAAGCGCTCGAGGAGTCTCCATTTAGTTTAACAAGCAGTATTGCAAAAGAGTCCGCTTGGGGCGAAAAGGAAATCTCGGAGCGCCAGATGGTTCTTTCCAAATTCGCCAAAGACGCATGGCCGTTCTTCACCTAATTCGGACCTAATCATGACTTGGCGGCGATCGTTGCAGCTTTCAATTTTTGTCTTTCGTGTCTCATTTTTTTGAGGCCTTCGCTCATTTGCTTCGACATCCGTGCCACTTTCTCGGCGGTTATGCAGTCTTCCCAGATGCGGCCGGTCCCTAAAAGTGCTTGGTACCAATCTTCGGAACTTGTACGAGAATGCGCGAGAAAATCCGCAGGATACAATTCGGCAAAATCGTTTTTGCTTGCCACACTGACGGAAGATATTCCGTATCTATCTTTGCTTCCCATATATTCAAGGGTCTCACGGACGAAGTCTAGATTCGGCTGCCCATTCTCGATGGTGAAAGCGACCTTGCCAAGATTATTAGCTCGACAGTATTGGCAGACTCCGACGGCGCACGCGAACGTACACAGCGCGTAAGGATTTCCCAGTCCAGTTTTAAAGTGAGGGGTCGCGTGGCGCGCATAAACCAAGGGGTCAATCCACGCGGCGAAGCATTCTATCTCTGAAAACTGAATGGCTTCGAACAATCCGTGTTTCAAGGGAATACACCGCGGTTCTTTGGCATGGAATTTCTTATTTCCCCAATGAGATAGAAATTTCTTCCATTGCCAGTTGGCTCCCAGCACGGCTGCAACGCTTACACGAGCGGCGCCTCTGTGAGTTCCACTTTCGTCTATGAAAGCCTGCATCACGACGGCTGCCCTTCTTAACCGTAAGACGGCGTTTCTGAGTCCTAGGAAGAACATCTTCGCATATTCGGGCGTTCTTGCCCGTGGAGTCGTACCCACGGCGAGATTGCCGTGCAGTGGTTCCATGTGGAGAGCGAAGTCTCGTGAACATTTCACGCATTAAATGACCGGCGTAGCCTGATTGCGCAGATTCGGGTCAGACCAGCTTCAATTGTAATTTTGCATGGGTGTTCCCATGGCAACGCTGGAGCCTACGCCCTCGCGGTTCGGCTGAAGCTGAGCCCCAGGAGTAAGAAGCAGAGTGTTCCCCATGACTCTTATGGCGTAGCCGCCGACGGGGACGGTGTGGCTTGGTCTGCTGTTTCGATGTCGCGAACGAAGAGTTGGCTGGGGCGATGGGCTTCGATGCCTTGGCGGATCATGGGGAGACCGAAACTCGAAAATCGAAATTGGAAAATCGAAAAGCATCGGATGGGAGAAGTCAAAGACCCACCCTCTGGGGACCGGGGGCTGGGCACTCGGCCGCAGTTCGATTTGATGTAATTAACGATCCATATACTGTACGAACGGTCAGACAGAAGTCGCATACTATTACTGGCCTTTTTTCTCGTTGACGCACAAGCCCTCTTGGGCGCAAGAATGCGACAGTAACGGGGAAAATTGTCTCTTCTGGAATACCCAGCCTCGTTCCTAAGGAGCTTTGAAAATGGCTACAAAAGATTTCGACGCGCATGTAACGAAGAAAGTGCCGACCAGAGTTGCTTTCACGACAAAGGACGGCGATAGGGTTCGCTTCACTGCCAATGTACCGAAGCGGGTCCTTACCCACGTGCATTTCAAAACGAACGACCGAAAGGGCGGTTAGCCCACATGACTTCTGGCGTCGTTCAGGGGTCTTACGTATTAGTGACGATTTCGTGCACTTTCTGCGAGCAGAAACAAGTTGTGCAGATGCGTGCGCGCACTGGGTTCGCCCAGATGTTGGGACAGTTCGTCCAGTGTGTCGGCTGCAAGACGCAATTCGAGGTGATGTTGCCCGACGCGATTATCGGCGGTCCATTCATTCCGTAGGAGCTGCGCAGAATCACGGAATAATTCGCTCGAAGGGGCTGAGCCAGTGTGCTCAGCCCCTCTTTTTTTTGTGTTCGGAGCGACAGGAGCGCTCCACTGCTTCGGCCCGACGCGCGCGGGGACGAGCGCGTCGGGCCGCTTCGGTCGGGATGACAGGGTGTGCTGGGGAAGAAAAACGCCGTCAAGGTGCCGGCGCTACCAAAGGCAACAGAAGGAAAAAGCAAAAGCAGATCCCTCGCTTCGCTCGGGATGACAGGGTGGTGGAGCGGGGTGGCGTTGCGGCACGGCTGAAACCGTGCCCTCCCCGACGAACGTACGGATGAAGCAACCTCAACGCAGCATCAATGCTTCTTTCTTGGCGAATGCGCATTTCTTCGCGGTCAAAAAAAACGATGATTAAGAGAAATTATCCCGTCCCGTGCGGGTTGGTGTTGCTCGCTGTGCCGGTGTTGGTGATGGGGCAGAGTGGGGTTCATCGCGCGAAAGCCAGCGATGGCGCAGAGTTCGATGGGACGTGGATTGTGGATTTTCAGGCGGCGATGCCGACGAAGGTGGATGTGTGGGTGTTGAAGGATGGGAGGTATGTTTGCTCGTCGTGCACGCCGAGGATTGAGGTGAAGGCGGATGGGAAAGATCAGAGGGTTGCGGGGCAGCCGTTTGATTCGATCAGCGTGGAAATTGTGGACGCGAAGACGGTGAGGGAAGTCGAGAAGAAAGATGGGCAGGTGGTCAGCGACGAGAAGTTTTCCATGTCGGACGATGGAGAGACGGCGACGGATGAGTTTGGGAATTGGAAGTTGAGGCTGGTGCGTGTGGAGAAGGGGCCGGCCGGGGCGCATGGGCTGTCGGGGTCGTGGAAGCCGGTGAAGATGGAGGCGGTGTCGGATCGGGAGTTGCTGGTGACGTACAACTTGGAGGCAGGGATTTTTCGGATGATCCGGCCAACGGGGCAGTCGTTTGCGGCGAAGGTAGATGGGTCGGACGGGATTTATCGGGGCGATCCGGATATCAATGGGGTTATGGTGAAGCGGATCGGGCCGGACACGATTGAGGAGACAGATAAGTTGAACGGGAAGGTTGTGAGTGTCACTACGCTGACGTTGGGCGCGGATGGGAAGTCGATGAAGGTGGTGGTGAAGGATGCAGGCGATGGAAGCAGGAATGAGTTCACCCTGTTGAAGCAGTGAGGGCCCTTCGGCTGCGCTCAGGGTAAAGCTGCGCTTTAGATTGGCGCGGCGGCGGGTGACGCTTGTTTGGGCGGGAGGAGTGCGAGGAGCGCGAAGCCGATCGCGGCGAAGAGGACGATGTCCAAGGGGCTGTCTTGGCGGTGCATGCCGTGGGCGGCGGCTTGGGCGGATTGGATTGTCATGGTGAAGGCGTGGGCGAGGGCTTGCCACGCTGCGTAGGCGATCAGCAAGCGATGCTGAGCCGGGTGCTTGACGGCAAGCAACAGAAAGGGGCCGAGGGCCGCGTTCAGGCTCAGGAACATGGGTAAGACATCGTTATGGCCGTTGAGCCAACCGGAGTGGCGCAAAACACCGAACAGGAAATAGCCCCAGGAGCAGTAGAACAAGCCCAACAATACCAATAGGACTTGTAAGGCGCGCTGACGATTCATGTCGTCCTCCGTTTTGTCTTATGCCGCTGTGATTAAACAGGAGATTGTCGCTCGCACGTATACGAGGAGCGGGGCCGGAAAGTCTCACGGGACCGCGTTTCCTCTTATCGGCTCATCGATTTCAATTTCTTCTCAGCGAGGCTCCGCGTCCTTAGCGCCTCTGCGTTAGATTTTCTTCGGGCCCTCGCAAGCAATGGCACATTCGTATAACCCCGCAACCAACTGCCCCTCAATCCCTTACCTCCTCGTTCGAATGCCAACTTAATTAGTATTTGACATTTGGTAATCTTTATGCTATACTGTCTCGTGAAAATCGCCTCAAGTCCGTCCGAATCCCCGCAACTCCCGCAGAATCACATCCTTGCACGACGCGCACGTACAACTCGCTTAGAATCACATCCTTGCGCAAAAACCCCGGGGGGAGGGGGTCTTACCTCAACCGCATTCCCAAAACGGGAATTGCGCTTCTGCCTACAGGAGCAGGGTGCCTTCCATGACTTTTATGGAGTAGCCGCCGACGCGGACGGTGTGGATGTGGTCGGCGGTTTTGCTGGCGCGGACGAAGATTTCGCTGGGGCGGTGGGCTTCGATGCCTTGGCGGATGAGGACCTGCTCGTCGGGCTTGGTTACGCCGTACTTGAGCATCCAGGCGGCGGTGCAGCCGGAAGCGGAGCCGGTGGCGGGGTCTTCGCCGATGCGGTCGATGTTGCGGGCGCGGAGGCGGACCTTGGGGTCGGCGGTGTCGCGCGTGATGTAGTGGAAATCGACGGCGTTCTCGCCGGCGGCTTTAAGGAATGCGTCGTTCTTGTCGAAGTCGAGGCGTAGGCTTTGGAGAGCTTTCAGGGTGCGGATGGGGACGATGACGAACGGCAGGCCGGTGGAGACGGTTTCAATGGGGAGGTCGGGGTCGAGGTCGTCGGGGTGGAGGCCGAGGAGCGGGGTGACTTGGGTGCGGTCGTGGGTCTTGCCGAAGATGGGGTCGAGCTGGGTCATTTCGCCGAAGGCGCCGGTGGCGTCGTCGCGAAAGGCGACTGGGATTTTGCCGGCTTTTAAATCGATGATGAGAGTGGAAGACCCATCGTGAGAAACCGAGGGTGGGGCACCCGCCATGCGCAAGACGGCGGCGGTGCCCAAGGTCGGATGGCCTGCGAAGGGCAGCTCGCCTTCGGGACTGAAGATGCGGACTTTGATGCCGTCGCGGCGCTCGGTTGCGGGTTCGCGCGGGAAGACGAAAGTGGTTTCCTGGAGGGTGGTTTCGCGGGCGAGAGCGAGCATGTCGGAGTCGGTGAGGCCGCGGGCGTCGGTGAAGACGACGAGTTGGTTGCCGGCCAGGCGCTGGGAGGTGAAGACGTCGATTTGTACGTAAGGGAAGCGGCGAGCGGCGGCGGTTGGGTTTAGCGATGCGGCGGCGTGGTTGGGCAGCGCTGCGGCTGCTGTGGAAGCGGCGATGGTGCGAAGGAGTGTGCGACGAGTGAATTTCATTGGCGGCGGATTGTAGCATCAAGAGTTGGTGGGGGCGGAGCGGGGGTGAAGTCAAAGTCCCCACCCTTGGGAAGGCGAGGGTGGGGCACCCGGACGGCTAGCGGGCCTGCGCCCGCGATTGCGCCGTGATGGCTCGCGGCTGCGGGACGATCGCAAGAGCTCGACTGCTAGTTCGACTTGGCCAGGCTGGCAGCCACTGCGGCAACTTTGTCGAAGGTCTCGTTCCAGCCCTCGAGTTGGCCGCTGTTTTTTGCGTCTTCCATGGGCTCGTTGCCAATCAGGGTGAGTTTCGTCTGGCGGTTGCCGAAATCCTCAAAAATAACCACGTCGCGCGCGTCGGCGATGGCCTCATGCTCGCTTTCGTACTGGGCAGGGTCGACCTTGTTTCCCTGGGAGTCGGCAAAATACATGGAGTAAACGATCTTCTCGAGCGGAACGATTTCGTAGTATTCGCCGCCGTTCCAGCCCTCCTGCCCATCCGGCGTTTTCATGCAGAAGAGAAATTTTCCTCCCACGCGAAAATCGATCTTGCAAACAGGCGAAGTGAAGCCCTTGGGCCCCCACCACTGCATCACGTATTGCGGGTCGGTCCACGCCTTCCAAACCAAGGCGCGTGGCGCGTCAAAGATTCTGGTGATGACCATCCGCTCTTTCTCGTTAACCGTGCTTTTTGTCATTTCTGCCCTCCGCTTTTTTCATTTGATTCAAAACCACATCCAACTTGTCGAAACCCTCTTCCCAGAATCGGCGATAGTTGCTTGCCCAGTCGCTGACGGTCTTGATCGCCTGCGGCCTGAGCGTGCAGACGCTCTCTCTTCCGCGTTTGGTCTTGATCACAATGCGCGCTCGCACCAGGTAAGCAATATGTTTTGAAATCATCTGCTGGGAGAGGGCAAAGGGCTCGGTCAGTCCATGGACAGAGGCAGGGCCGTGGGAGAGGCGCTCGATCATTGCGCGGCGGGTAGGATCGGAGAGAGCGGCGAACGTTGTGTCTAATTTATCCACAACCGTATGGTAGTGGATTGTTTGCGGATGTCAAGTGGGGAATTGGAGTTTCTGGATTTGGCTCGGATCGCGGCGCGGACGCGTTGACGCTGGCCGGGACGAGGCCGGCAAGAGAGCGGCATGGGTGTGGTGCGGAGGAAGGGCGCGGCGGTGCCGTGTTCCTACGGGAAATGGATTTGGCGATGGCGATGATCGGGCGAAAACCCGCACCCTCTAGAACCTGAGGGTGCGGCACCCAGAGCCGTTATTCGTAGCGGAGGGCTTCCATGGGGTCAACGCGCATGGCGCGGTGGGCGGGGATGTAGCAGGCCAGGAAGGCGGCGGCCAGGAGCAGGGCGGCGACGGTGAGGAAGGTGATGGGGTCGGAGGAGCTGACGTTGACGAGGAAGCTGGCGAGGACGCGGGAGACGCCGAGGGCGGCGAGGATGCCGATGGCGATGCCGGCGCCGACGAGGATGGCGGCGTGGCGGAGGACGAGGGCGAAGACGCTGCCTGGGTGCGCGCCTAACGCCATGCGGATGCCGATTTCGTGAGTGCGGCTGGCGGCGTTGTGGGAGACGACACCATAGACGCCGACGACGGCGAGGACGAGGCCGAGAATGCCGAGCGTGCCAGCGAAGGCGGCGCCCATTTTGTAGAGAAAGAAGCCGTTGGCGCCCATCAGGGATTTTTCCATAGTCATGACGTCGTAGACGGGGAGATTGGGATCGAGGTCGTGAATCTGGGCTTCGATCACGGGGATGAGCGTGTCAGCTGGGACAGTGGTGCGGAGCTGGAGGACGTGGGTGGCCTGGTATGCCTGGGTGATGGGCACGTAGAAGTGGAGACGGCTTGGATCGTTCATGTCGGCAACGCGCGCGTTGTGGGCAACGCCGACGACGGTGACGGGAGCGTCTTTCTTTGTTTCGCCCTCGTAGGTGAACCTGCGGCCGATAGGATCCTGGCCGGGCCAGAGGCGCTTGGCAAGGGCTTCGCTGACGATGGCGACGAGTTGAGAATCGCTGGTGTCGGCGTCGGTGAAGGCGCGTCCGGAGAGGATTGCGATGCGCATGTTGGTGAAGTACTCGGGGCTGACCAAATTGCGGGTGGAACCGGGGGCGCGCTCGTCTTTGTTGAGGATTTGGCCTTCGGCGCGGACGCCGCCGCCCATGTTGTAGTAGCTGAGGGGGACGGAGTAGGCGAGCGAAGCGGACTCGACGCCAGGGAGCAATTTGGCGCGGCGGAGGATCTCGCGATAGAAGGCTTCGGTGCGGGGGCGGTCGTAGCCCTGGAGCTCGGGATTGAGGCCGACGTTGAGCAGGTTGCGGGGGTTGTACCCGAGGTCGATGGACTCGGCGTTTTGCAGGCTGCGGGTGAAGAGTCCGGCGGCGACGAGAACGATAATGGAGCCGGCAACCTGAGCGACGACGAGCGAGTTGCGGAGGATGTGGCGGCGGCCGCCTTCGCCGATGAGACCGCGGCCGGTTTCGCGCAGAGTTTGGTTGATGTTGGTGCGTGAGGTGCGCAGAGCAGGAGCGAGTCCGGCGAGGATGCCGGAGGCGCAGGCAACGCCAGCGACGTAGCCGAAGACGCGCCAGTCGAAGGTGAAGCCGAAGCGGATGGGGAAGTCGCCGATGGGACGGAGCTGTTCGAGAGCGCGGCAGACCCACATGCCGAGGATGGCTCCCGCGGCGCCGCCGGCAACGGCGAGGATGACGCTTTCGGTGAGCATCTGACGAATCAAGCGAAAACGCGTGGCGCCCATAGAGGCGCGAACGGCAATTTCTTTTTGGCGCGCGGCGGAACGCGCGAGGAGGAGATTCGCGACGTTGATGCACGCGACCATGAGGACGAGGCCGACGAGCGCGAGGAAGATCGTGGCGACGGTCGGCAGGGAATCGGCGGAGCCGGGGTCGGGGCGCGCGACTTTTTCGGGGAAGACGCGGACGGTCTGGCCGTGATTGGTTTCGGGGAATTGTTCGGAGAGGCGCGAGGCGATGACTTGCAGGCCGGTCTGAGCGTGCCGGATGGTGACGCCGGGTTTGAGGGTGGCGAGGACGTGGAGTTCGCGTGCGGCGCGTGATGTGAAGAATGTGTTGTTGTTGGAGGAGTAGTCCTTCATGCCGATGGGAGCGTAGGCGTCCATTTCGACGATGGAGTAGGGGCCGTGAAACTGCTTTTCGGCGATGCCGATGATGGTGACGTCGCGACCGTCGAAGCTGACGGTGCGGCCGATGACGTTGGGATCGCCAGCGAAGCGCTTTTGCCAATAGCTATAGCCGAGGACGATGACGTTGCCGGTGCGTGGCTGATCGCCTTCGCCGGGGAGGATTGTACGGCCGAGGAAGGGCTTGACGCCGAGCATTGTGAAGAAGTTGCTGGGGACTTCGGCGACGATGGTGCGGTCGGCGCGACCGTTCGAACCGATGCCGACGAGATCGAGGACGAAGGCGGTCATGTCGGTGAAGACAGGAGCTTGCTTGTAATCGAGGAAGTCGAGATAGGAGGCCTGGTCGGGCTCGGAGGTGGGGGAGCTTTGAACACCGATGGCCACGAGGCGGTCGGCGTCTTTGACGGGGAGCGGACGGAAGAGGAAGACGTTGGCGAGGGAGAAGATGGCGGTGTTGGCGCCGATGCCGAGAGCGAGGGTGAGGATGGCGATGAGGGTGAAGCCGGGGGACTTGCGCAGCATGCGCAAGGAGTAGCGGATGTCTTGGAGGAAGGTTTGCATTTTGTGGCCTCGGGTGACGCTTGAGATTGGGGGCCCGTGTTTGGCGACTTGACTGTTGGTGAATGAGGATACGGAAGAGGGGAGAGATTTGTTCCCGATGGAGGAGGAAGCAGTACGCTTGACAGAGGAGATTGCTGCTCCTAGGCTGGACGACATGGACGTTCGGTTGAGCCCCGATCAGGAAGCGTTTGTCCGGCAGGCGATCGAATCCGGGCGGTTTCGCGAGCCGGAGGATGCGGTACGCGAGGCGCTATCTCTCTGGGAAGAGCGCGAACGAAAACGAATCGAGATATTGGCTGCGCTCGGCGAAGCGGAAGAGTCAGTCGCGCGGGGAGAAGTGATCGAAATTACGACAGAGTCTATGCGATCTCTTGCCGGTCGGGTGAAAAAAACCGGCCGCGAACGGCTTGAGTCCGAGCGAAATCTGAAGCGCTAAATGGCGCATCGACTTGTCGCGAAAGCCGAAGACGACCTCTCGGATATTTGGTACTACGTTGCGAAAGAGAGCGGCAACGTCGATGTCGCAGATCGCCTGATCGATTCCATCGCGCAACGATTTCACTTCCTTTCAAACCAACCATACAGCGGCCGCACACGAGATGAGCTCAAACCTGGACTGAGAAGTTTTCCGGTGGGCCAATACGTAATTTTTTATCGCCTTGTGTTACCTGACGTGTTGATCCTCCGTGTGATGCATGGACGGCGGGACATCTACTCCGCGCTTGAGCAGTAACGGTCAAAATCTAAAGGTGAGACTTTCTGAGAGACCTCGCAGGCATGGGGCGCAGCAGTGCTGTGAGCGTACAACGTTGGTGATGGATTTTGAAGGAAGGCCGAGTGGAGTCTAAACCCGCGGGCTCCTAAGGTCAGGAGGGCCGGCATCCAAACGCAGCTTCGAGAGTGGATTTGAGGCGTGTGGTATGATGGTTGGTTTAGTGGAAGGGTGGGAAAAGGCTGTGGGAGTGACTGACAAAGTAGGACTCGTGGATGGGGCGGAGATTATTGGGAAGGTTGCCGGCATAGGCAAGGTGGCCGGCAGCGCGCGCGTGTTGGGCGGGGATCTGGTGGCTTCGACCACGTTTGATCCTGACGATGAGTATCGGCCGGAGCCGGTGCCTGATCCGTTGCCGCCGGCGTGGCTTGAGGGCGGGCTGCGGATCGGCATTCACGCGTCGATCGCGGGGAGCCATGTAAATGCGCTGGAGTCGGCGGCGAAGCTGGGCTGCACGGCGCTGCAGATATTCTCGGTGAATCCGCGGATGTGGGCGGGCGGAGCGATTGCGGCGCGGATTACAGAGGCAGAGGCAAAGGCGTTTCGGGATCGGCGGGCAGTGCTGGGGCTTGGGCCGCTTGTGATCCACGCGAATTATTTGATTAATCTGGCGGCGCCGGCGCCGATGTTGCGGACGCGGTCGATCCAGTCGTTTCATGAGGAGTTGGTGCGGGGGATTGCGCTCGGAGCGGACTTTATTGTGGTGCATCCGGGGAGCTGCACGGATGGGAAACCGGAGCAGGCGATTCGCGCGGTGATCGATTCGGTGAAGCAGGCGGTGAAGCGGTTGCAGCCGACTTCGATGCGGATCTTGATTGAGAACACGGCTGGGATGGGGAATGCGGTCGGGTCGCGACTCGAAGAAGTGGGCGAAATTGTTGCGGGGCTGAATGCTGTTGGGGTTGGGGCTTGTCTGGATACGGCGCATTTGTTTGCGGCGGGGTATGACATTCGAACGCCTGGCGGGCTTGAGTCGACGGTCGAGATGATCGATCAGACGATCGGACTGCACAATGTGCCGGTGATTCACGCGAATGATTCGAAGATTGCGCTGGGCGGGCGCGTGGATCGGCATGAGCATATTGGCAAAGGGAAGATTGGGGCGGAGGCGTTTCGTAGGATTTTGACGCATCCGCGGTTTGGGGCGAGCTATCCGGACGGAGTGCCGGGGCGCGCATTTATTGCGGAGACGCCGATTGACGATCCGGGAGACGATCGGAAGAATGTGGCGGCGTTGTGGGAGTTGGCAGGGTTGAGTGACCGTGCGCCGGCGGGAGAGAAGGGGTATTCGATGCTGACGGCGGCGGCGAAGAAGAAGGCGGCGGAGTTGGCGAAGGCGGCGGGGAAGAAGGCGAAGAAGAAAAGTTGAGAGTCGAGAGTTGAAAGTCGAAAGAGAAGAGGATTCACCACAGAGTTCGCAGAGGGCGCAGAGAAAGAGAAAGAAGAGAAGACAGATTCTGCGGGACGATTTACGGGGGACTGGGTTGGCGGCGGAGAATATACGGGGCGGGGAGCAGGGGCGGCAGGATCAAGCGCGAATTGACGCTGCGCGACAGGACGCCGAACGGGCGGGAAGGGCGTTTCAGGAAGGGTCGAAGTACGATCCTTGGGCGATTGAGGCGAAGTGGCAGAAGCGTTGGGAAGAGGCGAAGGTCTTTGAGACGGAAGCCGATCCGTCGAAACCTAAATATTATGTGCTGGAGATGCTGCCGTACCCGTCGGGGACGCTGCATATGGGGCACATGCGCAACTACACGATCGGAGATGTGGTCGCGCGCGTAAAGAGGATGCGTGGATTCAATGTGCTGCATCCGATGGGATGGGACGCGTTCGGGCTGCCAGCCGAGAACGCGGCGATCAAAAATAATACTCACCCGCGAACCTGGACTAACAACAACATTGCGGAATTTCAGCGAGTGCTGCGGCGCTTTGGGTTCAGCTACGACTGGCGCCGCGAGATTTCGACGTGCGAGCCGGAATATTACCGGTGGAATCAGTGGTTTTTTCTGCGGATGCTGGAGCGCGGGCTGGCGTACCGGAAAAAGAGCCGCGTGAACTGGTGCCCGAAGTGTTGCACCGTGCTGGCAAACGAGCAGGTGGTGAATGGGAATTGCTGGCGTCATGAAGACACGCTGGTGGAAGTGCGGGAGATCGAGCAGTGGTTCCTGAAGACGACGGCGTATGCGGAGCAACTGATTGATGACCTGAAGACGCTCGAGGGCGGGTGGCCGGAGCGAGTCATCACGATGCAGCGGAATTGGATCGGGAAGTCGGTTGGCGCGCGCGTGAAGTTTGGCGTGGCGGATGTGGCGGGCGCGCAGCCGATTGAAATTTTTACGACGCGCATCGATACGATTTATGGGGCGTCGGCGATTATTCTGGCGGCGGGGCATCCGCTGGTGGCGAAGCTGATTGCGGGCGTTACAGATAAAAAACTGCGGGCGGACATCGACCAGACTCTCGCGAAGATGCGAGCGAGTTCAGTGAAGGCGGAGGATCTCGAGACGGCGGAAAAGGTCGGATTCTTCACCGGAGCGCACGCGACGAATCCGTTTAACGGGGAGAAGCTGCCGATCTGGGTCGGCAATTTTGTGCTGATGGAATACGGCACGGGCGCGATTATGGCGGTGCCAGCCCACGACGAGCGTGATTTTGAATTTTGCAAAAAGTACGATCTTCCGATTCGCCCGGTGGTGCAGCCGGATGGAGTTGCGCCGCTGGATGGGGCGACGATGAAGGCGCCGTTCGTGGATCATGGCGGCGCGAAACTGGCGAACTCGGGGCCGTATAACGGACTTGGCGTGGATGATGCGATCGTAGCGATGGCGGCGCATGCGACCGAGAAGGGATTTGGTCAGCGCGAGACGACCTATCGGCTGAAGGATTGGGGCGTTTCGCGGCAGCGGTATTGGGGCACGCCGATTCCGGTGGTGTATTGCGAGAAGGATGGGATTGTTGCGGTGCCGGATGATCAACTGCCGGTGGTGCTGCCGAAGGATGTGGCGCTGACGGGAGAGGGTGGATCGCCGCTGGCGGCGACGCCATCGTTTGTGAATACGACTTGCCCGAAGTGCGGCGGGCCAGCGCGACGGGAGACGGACACGATGGATACCTTCGTGGATTCGTCGTGGTATTTCTACCGGTACTGCGATCCGCACAATGATAAGGCGCCGTTTGATTCAAAGAAGGTCGCTTACTGGTTTCAGATCGATCAGTACATTGGCGGAATTACGCACGCGATTTTGCACCTGCTGTATTCGCGGTTCTGGTGCAAGGTGATGCGGGATCTTGGACTGATCACGCATAGTGAGCCGGCGGCGCGGCTTTTTACGCAGGGCATGGTGCTCAAGGGCGGGACGGCGATGTCGAAGTCGAAGGGGAACATCGTCGGCGCGATTGATATGGCGCAGAAGTACGGCGCGGATACCGGGCGGCTATATATGCTGTTCGCGAACCAGCCGGAGCGAGACCTCGAGTGGAGTGAGGACAGCATCGAGGGTTCATGGAGATTTTTGAACAAGGTGTATCGGATGGTGGAGCGGCATGTCGCGGATGTGCGCGGCGTGAAGGCGGGTGTGGCTGCGGCTGCGGGGCTTTCGACGAAAGAGCGGAAGCTGCTGCAGGTGACGCATGATACGCTGCGGCGCGTCACGCAAGATTTCGATGCACGGTGGCACTTTAATTCAGCGATCGCGTTAATCATGACGCTGTATAACGAGGTTGACGGAGCTGAGCCACTGACGGATGGCGTGCGGCCGGAGGTGCGGAAGGAAGTGCTGGAGCTGCTGACGCTGATGCTGGCGCCGATGACGCCGCATTTGGCAGAAGAGTTGTGGGAGATGCTGGGGCATAGCGGTGGGCTGTGGACTGTTGGCTGGCCATCGTTTAATGAGGCGCTCGCGAAGGAAGATGAGGTTGAGATTGTGGTGCAGGTGAATGGGCGCGTGCGCGGGAAGCTTGTGGTTCAGGCGGGGATGAGCGAGGCCGGAGTGATTGCGAAGGCGCTGGCTGATCCGGCGGTGGCCGGGCACGTGGCGAATAAGCATGTGGTGAAGCAGATTGTGGTGCCGAATAAACTTGTGAATCTTGTGGTGAAGTGAAGAGAGTTAACAGTCGACAGTTGAAAGTCGAAAGAGAAGAGTTTCACTGCAGAGTTCACAGAGGGCGCAGAGCGGATTAAAGATGCAATGAAGTAATGACGTAACGATGAAGAGAAAAACGAAGAGTGGGATAGAGTTGACGGGTTGCCTAGATGGGGCGCAGCGTGCTGCGCCCCTACGTGTTTCTGGCGCGCGTGTTCACGGTCAGCGTACATTGTGCGCAGGTAGGATTTCGGTGAGGATTGGACTAGAACGGGATTCATTTTCAGAGCGAGGGTGAACGATGGCGAGCGGGGCGCAGATGACAGAAGAGACGAAGAGGCCGAAGTCGGAGTTGGGTGGGGTGGTGGTGATCGACTTTGGAGGGCAGTACACGCAGCTGATTGCGCGGCGGGTGCGCGAGCAGCAGGTGTTTTCGTCGGTGCTGCCGTTTACTTCAAAGATGAGCGATATACAGAAGTTCGAGCCGGCGGGGATTATTTTGTCGGGGGGGCCGAGCTCGGCGTATGCGGAGGGGGCGCCGAATTGCGATCCTGCGGTGCTGTCGATGGGGATTCCCGTTTTGGGAATTTGCTACGGGATGCATTGGATTACCAAGACGATGGGCGGGAAGGTCGTGCCGGCGGAGCGGCGGGAATATGGGAGCGCGGTCTTGAACGTGGCGGAGGACCGGGAGTCGCCGCTGTTTCATGGGTTGCCGAGGGCGGTGAGGATCTGGAATAGCCACGGGGACCATGTGGTGGGTTTACCTGACGGTTTTTACGCGACGGCGCATACGGAGAATGCGGTTGCGGCTACGGAAGATCCTGTCCGGAAGATTTATACCGTGGAGTTTCATCCTGAAGTCCGGCACACGGATCAGGGAACGGAGCTGCTGAGGAACTTCCTATTCAAGGTGTGCCTGGCGGAGCCGAAATGGAACGGGGCGGCGTTTATTGAGGAGACGGTCGAGGCGATTCGCAAGAAGGCGGGAATTGGGCGGGTGATCTGTGCGCTGAGCGGGGGAGTCGACTCCACCGTCGCGGCGGTGCTGGTGAACCGGGCGATTGGCGATCGGCTGACGAATATTTTCGTGAATACCGGGCTGCTGCGTAAGAACGAATTCGAAGAGACGCTGGCCATGTATCGGGAACGATTGGGGTTAAGCGTGAT
>Ga0206871_10150_pt1 | contig 18884 bp, 15 predicted proteins | sample Alteio_BWOrgCont_33_FD_152627 | JGI IMG/M metagenome (GOLD analysis project Ga0206871, IMG submission 152627) | Enriched cells from forest soil in Barre Woods Harvard Forest LTER site, Petersham, Massachusetts, United States -... | ecosystem: Environmental > Terrestrial > Soil > Temperate forest >...
TCATTCGCACTTGCCGGCGCCGTCTGCTGCTGCGTCGTCGTTGTGCCGCTTCCATTCAGAAACGCACCAAGATAATTCCGGCCCGTGATGAGGCTGATGACCAGCAACACCAGTACGATCACAATACCCATGCAGCCGCCACCAAAGCCAAACCCACCGCCGCCTGGTTCGTCCCTGCGGTCCTCAATATCGCTGCTCATTTGTCCCGGTTCCCACTCCATCACTGCCTCCTCCCCCGCGCCAGATTATTTCTATCCAAACTCGCACAAAATCCGGAACTCTGCATCATCGCCTCGCGTACTCTAGCTGCAACCGTATGACTTCCTCGCGAACGCCATCAACCATCGTCCGCCCTGCCGATCCCACCCTCCGCTCCGCGCTGCAGCTTGCGGCTGGATTTGCTGTGGTACGGCTCCTCTTCCAATTCGCCCTGACACTCTGGTCCAGCCACCTCGGCTACGGCTATTTCCGCGACGAGTTCTACTACATCGCCTGCGGCCGGCATCTCGCCTGGGGATACGTCGACCACGGCCCCATCGTCGCCGTGCAGGCTCGCGTGGGCGAGCTGCTCTTCGGCGACTCGGTCTTCGCCATTCGCATTCTCTCCGCCTTTGCCGGCGCGCTGACCATCTTTCTCACCGGCATCATCGCATGGGCACTCGGAGGCCGCCGTCCCGCACAGGCTCTCGCCATGTTCGGCATCTTCATCTCGCCGCAATTCATCGGTACAGATGGCTACCTCTCGATGAATTCTTGGGAGGCCGTTTTCTGGATGTCCTGCGCACTCGCAGTCATCCTGATACTGACTGGCCGTTGGAGTGAGCGCTGGTGGATTTTCTTCGGCATCGGCGCCGGAATTGGCCTACTCAACAAGCCTTCGATGACATTCTTCCTGGTCGCGCTCGGTCTTGGCCTGTTGTCTACTTCATCGCGACGCATCCTCTTCACGCGTTGGGCTGCATTGGGCATCGCGCTGATGGTGCTGATTGCCTTGCCTAACGTGCTTTGGCAGATGCACAATCACTGGCCCACGCTGGAGTTTCTGCACAACGGTCAGGTGCGCCACAAAAACATCATCCTCAACCCACTCCAGTTCTTTCTTGCCCAGTTCAGCACTATGGGCCCACTCAACGCGCTGCTCTGGATTACAGGAGTCATCGCTCTTCTGCGAGCTAAATCCATTCGCGACGGTCGCTGGCTCGGCCTTACATTCCTTTTCTTCTACGTAATCATGGATGCGCTGCACGCCAAGGACTACTACCTGCAGGGCATCTACCCAGCGCTCTTTGCAGCCGGTGGCATCGCATGGGAGCACCGCTTCGCCAACTCGCGCAGCGTCATGCGCGGACACACCTTCGCCTTCCCTGTCTTTGAAAGCATCCTGCTTCTCACCGGTCTTCTGATTCTTCCCATGAGTTCGCCAGTCCTTGCGCCGGAAACATGGCTCCGCTACACCAAAGCCCTCCATTTGCGCGGCGACAAAATGGAGACCGCTGCCTCTGGCCCGCTCCCGCAGTTCTATGCCGACCGTTTTGGCTGGAATCAAGAGGTCAACATCGTCCTCAAAACTTTCCAGTCACTTTCACCAGAAGACCAGCGTCGCGTCTGCATCTTCACTGGGAATTACGGCGAAGCGGGGGCCATCGACCTTCTCAGCCATCGCGAAGTCCCCAATCTTCCGCCCGCTCTCAGCGGTCAAAATAGCTACTGGACGTGGGGCACTCACGGCTGCGACCCCAACCTGGTCATCGCTGTTATTGATGACACCCCCGATGAGGTCGCCCAGAAGTATGCTTCGGTCACCATCGTCGGTCGCATGGACAACCCGTACGCCGTAGGCTTCGAGCACCACAACATCTATTTGCTGCGTGACCGTAAACCCGGCACTCACTTCGATTGGGATGATGAACGCTTTTACATCTAGCCCCGCAAATCGTTCTACCCAGACAATCACATACCTCTGATACTCTCCCAGCAATGCCGTCCACGAGCGCAACCAGCGATTCCCGTGAGCTTCCCCGCGTTCTGACCGCAACGCACGCCACGGCAATCGTCGTCGGCATCATCATCGGCTCCGGCATTTTTCTCGTCCCACGCGAGATGATGGCCGCAGTCGGCAGCGCGCGCACTGTCTATGCCGTCTGGATCGTTGGCGGCCTGCTCTCGCTCTTCGGCGCCATGAGCTACGCAGAGCTCGCCGCCATGAAGCCGCGCGTTGGCGGCGAGTATGCTTTCCTCCACGACGCCTACGGCCCGTTGCCCGCCTTCCTCTACACGTGGACGTGGACGCTCATCGCCAAGCCCGCATCCATCGCCACCATCGCTACCGGGTTGATGCGTGTGCTGGGTACATTCTCTGCGTTCGCGTTTCTTACGCATCCGGTCTTTGCGCACTTGCTCTGGTCGCAGGTTCTCGCCATCGCAGCAACCTGGCTCATCACCGGTCTGAACATCGTCAGCACACGTGAGTCGGCGAATGTTCAAACGGCACTTACCTGGCTTAAGGTGCTGATGATTATTGCCATCGCCGGCCTCTGCTTCACCGCACTGCATTACGGAGCGTGGCATAACTTCGCCGGCACCTTCAGCGGAGCACGCGGCGGATTCTCCGGATTCATGATCGCTCTGGTTGCGGCACTGTGGGCCTATGACGGCTGGTCCGATGTTTCGCAGATGGCCGGCGAAGTGAAAAACCCGCAGCGGTCCATGCCGCTCGCACTCGTAGGCGGCGTGGCGATCGTCGCAGCACTCTACATGCTCACCAACGCGGCGATTCAATACATACTGCCCGCCGCTTCAATCGCAGCCGCTGACCGCCCTGCTGCCGACGCATTGCGCATCGTCGCCGGAAACTTCGGCGCCGGCCTGGTTTCCATCGGCATGGCAGTGAGCATCTGCGCCACATTCGTTGGCAGCTCTCTCTCCGGAGCACGCGTCTCCTTCGCCGCCGCGCAGGACCGTCTCTTTCCCTCCGTGCTAGCGGCGATTCATCCACGCTTCCGCACGCCGTGGGCCAGCCTGGTGTTACAGGCAGTCCTCAGCTCGCTGTTGTTGCTGGCGATTGGAAAATTTCAGGCGCTCTTCTCGCTGGCAATTTTCTCTGAATGGCTCTTCTACGCGCTGACCACGGCTACGGTCTTCGTCTTTCGCATCCGCGAACCGCAAACGCCGCGTCCTTACCGCGTCACCGGATACCCAGTCGTCCCCGCGCTGTTCGTGCTGGCCGCTCTTGTGCTGTTGGTCTTCAGTTTCGCGGACCAGCCACTGAATTCGACAATCGGAGCTGTAATTATCCTGTGCGGCATCCCCGTGCACTATCTATATCAATGCAGCCAATCGCAGCGATAAATCGGGTGCCCCATGTCCGGATTTTCGGACATGGGTTTGCAGGATGATTGCGGCAACCAGCTACCATCAAGTCGTGCCCAAGAAACCCAAGCTCGGCCAGAACTTCCTCGTAGACGAAAACGCATGCCTGCGCATCGCAGATTCTCTCGGCGACGTATCGCAGCGCACTGTAGTTGAAATCGGCCCCGGCCACGGGGCCATCACTGGGCTGCTCGCTCCGCGCTGCGCGCGGTTGCATTGCATTGAGTTCGATCCCGCGCTTGCCCGCGAACTTACCTTTCGCTTTCGCAACGATGCCCACGTCACAATTCACAACGCTGACATCCTCGAAACTGACCTTTCCCGCCTAACACCTAACACCCAACACCTAACACCTTCTATCGACGTTGTCGGCAATCTGCCCTACTACATCACCTCGGACATTCTTCTGCACCTGTTTCGCTTTGCGCGCGAAGGCATCCTCGGACGCGCCGTGCTGATGATGCAACGTGAAGTCGCTCAGCGCATCGCCGCGCAACCAGGCGTCAGCGACTACGGCCCACTCAGCGCCTTCACACAATTGCACGCACAGGTCACGGAACTCTTCACGCTGCCGCCCTCTGCGTTCAACCCGCCGCCGGATGTTTACTCCACCGTTCTGCGATTGGATTTCGCGCCGCGTTTTGTTGAACTGGGTGTCGATGCCGAGGACTTCAATAAATTTCTGCGTGGAAGCTTCATGCAAAAGCGCAAAACGTTGGCTAATAATTTGCGCGCCGCTGGATACAACGCAGCGCGACTTCAAGCTGCATGGCCTGCGAGCATCCCTCCACAAGCGAGGTCTGAGGCAGTTTCTCTGGAGGCGATGGCGGAACTTTATCGCGCGTTAGGCGTGGCAGGAGCGGGAGTTGACGCATCCTGAATTAGCCGTGCCGCCTTGCGCTTGACACGCTCCATCACGCGGTCGTCATCGGCCAGCGATTGCAGCACCGGCGCAATATTCTGCACTTCAATCGCCCGGCCATCCTTTACTTCTTCCACCAGGGCATCCATCTCTGCATCCAGGCTCAAACGGTCGAAGCGTTGATCATGCTTGAGCTTGTCGCCAAACTGAATGGTTTGCGCCATGGCCATGAACGTCGCGACAATCTCTTTCAACCGCACATTATCGGAATAATTGAATGTGCATCCCGCGTATTGGTCACCGTCATACCATCGCACTGTCTTTTCTCCGGTTTGTGCAATGTTGCGCGCCTTCGATTCGCAATCTTGAAATATTCCGGGTTCACTCGCTGCAAAAATTCTCTTGAACGTCGAATCGTTCACCGTCAGCGAAGGCTTCGCCCTTTGCGTCTCATCGTAGGAACCGTCGCCTTCCCAGTAATGAACAGTGCGGTCTTCCTGCACCACGATGGTGTACTTCGGCACGGCTGCCTTGTCCCAGACAAAGCTAAAAATCACGCAATCCCCAACTTTGCCGGCCACTGGGCAAACCGCGGGAGGAGCCGCTGCCGCAACGCCTGCTTGCAGCAGAAAACCAAACAGCAGGAGCGCCGTCTTCATCAACGCAGGTTCTCCGCTGTCTGCGCGTGGTGAATATGGCAGATTGCCACTGCCAGTGCATCCGCCGCATCTGCAGGCTCAGGCGCACGCTCCAGCTCCAGCAGCCGGGCCACCATGAACTGCACCTGTTCCTTGGCCGCTAGTCCATAACCCACCACCGAGCTCTTAATCTTCAGCGGAGCGTACTCAGCTATCTCCACGCCACAGTTGGCTGCAGCCAGCAGCGCCACACCGCGAACCTGCCCCAATTTGAGCGCACTCTTGGCGTTGGCCGAGAAGAACACCTCCTCAATAGCCACCGTCTCCGGCTTCCATAATTCGATAAGCCCGGTCAGCTCTGCATAGATTTGCGCCAGCCGCGCAGCCGTGTGGTCTTTTTTTGACAGCTTCACCGCACCCGCACACAGGTAGCGCAGACGGGGCGTACGCGCGGCTTCGTCCACTTCCACCACGCCATAGCCCGTGAATTCGGTTCCGCAATCCACGCCAAACACTCGCATGGCACGAGTCTAAACCCACACGCGCTGCGGCGCAGACTCATAGAGCGCTTCCGCGTCCTCAGGCATCAAACCCGTTACAATCTGTTGCAGTCCGCTCGCGAAAGCCTTCGTCTTCCCTTGATTTCTCCCATGCAGACCCGATTCGCTGTCACGCTGCTCGCACTCCCGGCCCTGGCGGGGATGACGGCACTGGCGCAAACGAGTTCGCAGCAGCCAGCGCCCGCCGCGCGCACCGCTCCCAAGCCCATCCACCTCGGCACGCCCGGCGCACCCGCAACTGTCACGCAAACTCCGCAGGTCAGCATCGGCACGGCGGCACACAAAACCGCCCCGGGTTTGCAGACGCCAGAGGGTCAGCACGTCCTCACTCAATCGTTTCCTGTAACACCCAAGCCGGCAGCCCCGAAACCAGCCGCACCAAGGTCGGCCGCGACAACTTCAACCGCGCCCTCTGCCAATACAGTGCCTGCTGCCGTTACTCATCCCCGTCCGGCGTCCAAACCCGCGACGGCCTCCACACTTCCCGGCGCGATTAACCGCAACGTCATCGTTCTGGATCCCGCGCATGGCGGCGTGGACAGTGGCTCGCGCATCGGCGACAACATCCTGGAGAAAGACGTCTCGCTCGCGCTTGCATTCAAACTGCGCTCGCTACTAACGGCGCGCGGTTTCAACGTCATCATGACGCGTGATTCCGACTCGCCTACCGGCGACACACCTCCCTCAGCTGGAGCCCCTGCCGCGCTCGCGCTGGACGATCGTGCAGGCATCGCCAACCATGCGCGCGCCTCCGCATGTCTTTTGCTGCATGCCACGGGCAGCGGCATCGGCGTGCATTTGTACAGCTCTGAACTCCCACCTGCGCCTGAGGAGACCGAGCTTCTGCCCTGGCTGACCGCGCAAGCCGCGTGGGTGCCGCAGAGTGAGCGGCTGGAAAAAGCTCTTGCCACCGCGCTCACTCGCGCCCGCATCCCGCTGGTCGTCAGCTCGGCATCAGTGCGTCCGGTGGATTCCCTCACCTGCCCGGCGCTGGTCGTCGAACTCGCGCCGCGCGCCGCAAACGATTCCTCCACCATCAACGACGCCAGCTACCAGCAGCGCATTGCGGAAGCCATCGCCACTTCGCTCATCTTCTGGCAGAACCAGGTCCAACCACCAACTCGCACAACCGCGAGCGAAGCATCCGCGAAGGACAGCACGCCAGCGACCAAGGTGGTGCCGCAATGAACACCCGCACGCAGCGCATTATCTTCTGGTGTCTCCTCGCGAGCATCGTCGCCATGGGCTGCCTGCTGGCGTTCCATCGCCAGCATTTCCGTAACGGCGTGGCGTCGCTGGCGGAAGACACACCACTGGATGCGCCAACAGCTTCCACCGAACCCATCACGCTTCTGCTGGCTAATGATGCTGACGGTGCCGTCACCGCGACCAATCGCCAGATCGCTCTGCCGCAGGAAATCACCGCACGCGTCCGCTCATTACTCGATCATCTGAACGCCGAGTACGCTCTGCCCGGATCCGCCCATCCACTTCCTCCCGGCGCTATGGTTGACGATGTTTTCCTGGTGCCGTTGCCCATCGTCGGACACGCGGACAATAGTTCCACGAATACTTCCAGTTCAGCGGCGGCTACGCCCAGCGAAAACCCACCCAGCACCCTAGTCGCCTCCACGGATCCCGGCGCGCTGCAGCCGCAATCGCCCGGCGGAGAACTCGCGGTGGTCAACCTGCGTAGCAGCTTCGTCAACCAGCATCCTTCCGGCATGGAAGTGGAATCGCTCACGCTGCTCTCCATCATCGGAACGCTGCACGCTAATGTTCCACAGATCGAGCAGGTACGGTTTCTCGTGGATGGCCAGCCGCGCGAAACACTCGCCGGCCATGCCGACCTGCTCCGCACTTATCCCACGCGCGATACCTCCGTCGCCGCCAGCTCCGTGAGCGTGAAGTAATGACCACCCTCGGCGTATTTGATTCCGGCTTCGGCGGCCTGACCGTGCTGCGCGCTCTTCTGCCGCAGCTACCCGGAGCGCGCTTTCTCTATGTCGGCGACACCGCGCGCCTGCCCTACGGCGCAAAATCGCAGGCCACCATCGCACGCTACGCCGTGGAAAGCGCGCGTTTCCTTGAGTCCAAAGGCAGTGAGCATCTCGTTATCGCCTGCAACACCGCAACCGCGCTCGCGCTCGACGACATTCGCGCCGCCGTCAGCATTCCCGTCACCGGCGTCATCGAGCCCGTAGTCGCCATGTCGAGCCACAGCTTCCCCGCAGCCGATACCCTCATCCTCGCCACTACTGCCACGGTGGAGTCGCACGTCTATCGCGAACACTGCCTGCGCGCCGGTTTGAATCCAACCGAAAAGGCATGTCCGCTTCTCGTGCCGCTGGTGGAAGAAGGCTGGATCGATCATCCAGTCACGCGCGAAGTACTGCGCATCTATCTCGCCGAGGCATTAGAGATGTGTTCGCCGCGTCTTGTCATCCTGGGCTGCACACACTACCCGCTGATTGCACCGCTGGTTGAAGAGACGCTGCGTTCACTCGGCTGCGAGGCTGCGGTTGTCGACTCCGCTGAAGTCACTGCAGAAGCCGTCGCGGCGCAAGTGAAAAAGGAGACCGGCCTAAGCTCTGCCGCCAGCACCGCTGTCTTCGAGTGCTACGCCACCGATTCTGTAGAAAAATTCCGCCGTCTCGGAAGCCACTTCCTCGGTCAACCCATCCCACAAGTCCATCTACTCAATCTCGGCGGCTAAGTTTTTCCTCTAAGATCTACACTCTGCCATATGCACTATCTCCTCAAGAGCGAACCCGACGTCTACTCCTTCGACGATCTTCTGCGCGACGGCGAAACCACCTGGGACGGCATCAAGAATCCGCAGGCGCTCATCACGCTGCGCAATATGAAGCCCGGCGAGATATGCGTGATCTACCACTCCAACACCGGTAAGGCAGCTGTCGGCACAGCGAAGGTTGTTTCCGTTGATCTCGCGCCACCTGTGCCGCCCTCCAAGATGACCACGCCGATCGTCCGCCTCAAAGCCGGTAAACGCCTCAAGCGCGAAAAGTCGCTCGCTGAAATGCGCGAAGCTGCTGTCTTCAAAGGATCTTTGCTCTTCCGGCAGTTTCGTCTTTCGGTTGTACCACTTACGCCGGACCAGTATGACTGGTTGCTGAGTGCCTGACGGGGACGCACAATCCACACCACCCCAGTTCTTTTGTGCCTATAATAGCGGTTTCATCTCAAGCCACTTTATGGGTCTCTGCATGCTGCGTAATTTCTGCTCCGCCGTCGTTTTCGTCTCTGCCTTTTCTCTTCTCACCGGATGCGGTGGCGGTGGATCAACCTCAGGCGGCACAGGCTCTCCCGGCACAGGCACGCTCACAGCCTCATCGACCTCGCTTACCTTCCCAGTCACCGCGGTAGGATCCACCAGTGCTGTGCAGACCGTTTCCATCACCAACACCGGCTCTGCTTCCGTGACGATCAGCGGCATCACGTCCTCTGACTCAAACGATTTCCCGATAATCTCCAACACCTGCAGCAATGGAACAGTTCTCGCAACCAACTCTTTCTGCACCCTCACTATCGCCTTCAAGCCCGCAACAACGACGGGGTATAGCGCCAGCATTACGATCACGAGCAACGCATCCAACCCAACGCAAACGATCGCGCTCATCGGAACCGGCCCGATCCCCCAGGCCACGCTCTCCGCCTCTACCATCACCTTCGCGACCATCAATGCCGGTACCACCTCCGCTTCGCAAAACGTCACCATCACCAACGGAGGCACCGGCCCACTCACCATCGCCAGCGTGGTCTACGCCGGAACCAATCCCGACCAGTTCATCGAGTCCAGCACCTGCGCCGCGGGCTCTCTCGCAGCCAATGCAACCTGCACCATCACCGCAACCTTTGCGCCCACGCAGACAGGCACGTTCTCCGCCACCGTCACTGTTACGGATAATGCACTCGGCGTCACTGGCTCTACGCAGATTGTCACCTTCAGCGGAACCGCTGTTGGTCCGCTCGTAAGCCTCAGCCCCACTGGGCTCTCTTTTGCCAGCACGCTGAACACCGCCTCCGCTGCGCAAACCGTTACTCTCACCAATAACGGCACCGCTGCGGACGCCATCACCTCCATCTCCCTCACAGGGACCAGCGCCGGCCTATACACCATTACGAGCAACAACTGCGGAAGCTCCATCGCGATCGGCGGGAACTGCACTGTCTCCATCACCTTCACGCCCACTGCAACCGGAACATTCCTTGCTGCCCTTAGCGTTGCAGACAGCGCTCCGGGCTCGCCGCACACTGTCGCGCTCTCCGGCGTTGGTCAAACTGCGCTTGCGCCCATCGCTACACTCTCCGGCACCACGCTCAGCTATCCGAACACGGTTCCCGGAAGTACCTCGTCGCCCATGTCCGTCACGCTGACCAACACCGGCGCCGCCACACTGAACATCGCGAGCATTGTGCTTGGTGTTACCAATCCCGTCGTCTTCACACAGACAACCACCTGCGGCACTACGCTAGCCGCCAACGCCACCTGCACCATCTCGGCCACTTTCTCGCCCGCTACGACAACAAGCTACACAGCGACTGTCACCCTCACGGACAACAACAACAATGTCGCCAACTCCACCCAGGCCATTACACTTTCCGGCACTGGCGGCAGCAGCACGTATCACACGCTGTATGTAATTCCCATGTCTGACAACAGCGTTACTCCGCTCTACGCCCTCATCAATAACGCAACCAAGACGATTGACATGACGATGTATGCGCTGGAAGACACGACCTTCACAGCCGACCTCGTTGCTGCCTGCAAGCGTGGCGTCACAGTCCGCGTCATCCTCGATCAGAACAACGAAAAGAGCGGCAACACCTCCGCCTACAACTCCCTCAACGCGCAGACAGGATGCAGTGCTGTCTGGGCCAATAAGGCCTTCTCCGTCACGCACGAGAAGAGCATCATGATCGACGGCACCATCGACGTTGTGATGAGCCTCAATCTGCAGAGCCAGTACTACTCCACAACCCGCGACTACGCTCTGGTCGACAATGACGCCAACGACTACTCTGCCGATGAAGCCACCTTCGCCATGGATTACGCAGCCGGCACACCCGCCTCCGGCGTCGCCGGCACCAGCGACTTCAGCTATCAGCCCGGTGGTGGTACCGATCTCGTCTGGAGCCCCACCACTGCAGGCGCGGACATGATGGCGATCATCAACAACGCCACCAAGACCCTCTACATTGAATGCGAAGAGTTCAGCGCCAAAACTTCCCCTTACGACATAGTCGATGCAGTTGCCGCTGCCGCCCAGCGCGGTGTTGCCGTTGTTCTGGTGGGCGAAAACGAGAGCAACTCGTACACCTCGGAATACGCCACCATCAAGGCCGCTGGAGCCACCGTCTACTACTACTCCAGCTCGACGGGCTTCTACGTCCACGCCAAGTCAGTCGTCGCCGACCAGGGCACGGCGCAAGAGGCCGTCTATATGGGTTCCATCAACTACTCCAACGCTTCGCTCACGGCGAACCGCGAACTTGGTGTCTACATCCTGAACAATACTGCGGTCAGCAACCCACTCGCCGCCACGCTCAAGGCCACAACCATCGCCGACGAATCGCAGCCCGGCGTAACCCACTACTAACCTTCAATACCGGGTGCCCCGTTCATGACAGTCTTATCGTCATGAGCGGGAAAGCACAGTCTCCATCCCTGCTATCCTTACCCTCGTCTGATTTTTTCTTGAGGGAGCACCACCATGATTGACATGAAGGGTAAAGTCGCCGTCGTTCTCGGCGTCGCCAATAACCGCAGCATCGCCTACGCCATTGCCGAGAAGCTTGCCGGCGCCGGCGCCACGCTCGTCATCTGCTACCAGTCGGAGCGCCTGAAGAAAGCCGCCGAAGACCTCATCGAAGAACTAGGCCAGACCGGTCGCGCGCGCGCCATCCAGCTCGACGTCTCCTCCGACGAGCAGATCGACGCCGCCTTTGCCGAGATTGCTGCGAATTTCCCCACCATCCACACTCTCGTGCACTCGGTCGCCTTCGCTCCCGCCGACGCCATCAAGAACGACTTCCTGCTCACCAAGCGCGAGGATTTCCGCATCGCCCACGACGTCAGTGTCTACTCCTTCATCGCCGTCGCCCGCGCCGCTGCTCCGCTCATGTCCGACGGCGGATCGATGCTCACGCTCACCTACTACGGCAGCGAGAAAGTCTTTCCTAACTACAACGTAATGGGTGTTGCGAAAGCGGCACTTGAGGCCACGGTGCGGTATCTTGCTGCCTCTCTCGGGCCGAAAAACATCCGCGTCAATGCCATCTCTGCCGGCCCCATCAAGACCCTTGCCGCCCGCGGCATCGGTGACTTCAGCACCATCCTGGACACAGTCACCCAGCGCGCGCCGCTGCACCGCAACGTCGAGCAGGCCGAGGTCGGCAAAGCCGGCATCTTCCTCTGCTCAGACCTCGCCAGCGCCATCACCGGCGAAGTCATGTTCGTCGACTGCGGCTTCAATATCACCGGTATCTAGCCCTTTCAGGAGACCCGTGGCTCAGGCTCGCATTCGCTTCTCGCATGGAGACGTTGCAAGCTTCTTTATCGCTGCCAGTGTCGCAATTTTCGCCGCGAGCCTAACTCTTGTCATATTTTGGATGGATAGTGGAATCATTTTCAGAATTTTTATTCTTCCTCTATTTCCGGGTTTGATCGTCGCGCTCTTCATCACCGGCCCTCATGGCGGCACAATTCAACAGGAAACATGGGCACCTTGGATTGGCGCTTTTGTGAACGCCGTTGTGTATGCTGTTGGCACTCTTCTCATTCGTTTGATCTGGCGATACATCACATCGAAGCACGCTCTACAACCCGGCAGCCATAATCCTAAGGAAACCTTATGACCATCGCTGAAATCCTCCTCCTCGATTACGACCAGGAAATCTCCAACACCCGCCGCACCCTCGAGCGCATTCCCGAAGACAAGCCTGAGTGGGCGCCGCACGCCAAATCCTTCAAGATCGGCAAGCTCGCCATGCACTGCGCTACCCTCCCGCTCTTCGGCTCTTACCTTATCGAAGACGACGGCATGGACCTCGCCGACCCCAACCCCAAGCGCAAGCACGCTGACCTGACCTTCACCACTACCGCCGCTGCTCTGGCCGCGCTCGACGAAAACGCCGCCAAGTGCCGCGCTGCGATCACCGCCACCAGCGATGAAACCTTCTCTGCAATGTGGAAGTTCAGCTTTGGCGAGCACGTCATCATGAACGAGCCGCGCGTCGCCGTCTTTCGCAAGCTCTGCTTCGACCACCTGATCCACCACACGTCGCAGCTTGGCGTTTATCTGCGCCTGCTCGACATCCCCGTCCCCGCGCTCTACGGCCCCTCCGCCGACGAACAATGGGGTCCGAAGTAGAGCATTGCCTTCCTTCGCGTCCTCTGCGTAACCTTTGCGCCCTCCGCGTTCCCGCTTTTGCTTTTGTTGTTGCTTTTCCCTTGGCCCCTGGCCTTCGGCCCTAGACCCTCTTAAACCGCACCGCTTGGTACGGCTGTCCACTCAACGTGATGTCGCTCTTACCGGTAAACGTGCCCGGCACAGGCGTCACCATCATCGCCCACGGGTCAATTAATTCTGCCTTGTAGCTCGCACCCTCCGGCAACGGAAACGGATAATCTGTCGGCCGGTGGTAGTCGAAGTAATACAGAATCACCTCGCCCGGCTTGCCTGCATTGCCATTCGCACAGCGATAGTACGCACCCTCCATCTGCTGCAGGCCGACGTTCGTCCCTTCCACTAACTTGCGCAGGAACGCGATCCTTTGCGGGCTTTCGCCCAGCAGAACACCGCCGTCCGCGCTCATGCCGTCCTTTGAATCCTTCACCGCAATCACTTCACCGTGCGTGCAGTAAGCCCCAGCAGTCACCGCCAGCCAGAAGCGCCGCGTCAGTTCTTCGCCGGTCAGGTTGCCCCACCGTCGCCAGATGTTTCCCTCGTACTGCACCTCGTCAAAGATCACCGGCTTGCCCCACGCCTTCTTCCACTCTGCCGTCTTGTCGAAGTCATACGTCTGCAGGCTCGCATGCGTCACCCACGGTTTCGCGTAGTCATACATCGGCCCACTGTGGTGCACGCTGCGCAGATGCCCGGCCACATCCGCCTCTTCCACCACGCGGAACAAATGGTCCCACTCTTCCATCGTCCATGTCTTCAGCAGGTCGTACTCATTGGCCAATGACCACCACACATTCCGCAGCGATCCCAGCCGCGCCACCACGTAACGAACGTAGCGCTCATTCACTTCCTTCGGCATCTGGTCATAACCCCACGGCTTGCCATAAGGATGAAAGAGGATCACATCGGCCTGCACTCCAATCGCGTCGAGGTCCTTCACGCGCTTCTCAAGGTGACGGAAGAATTCCGTATCGAAGCGCGTGAAATCCAGCTTGCCATTGACCATCGGAAAAGGATGCCGCTCCGGTTCACCCGCGGCAAACGTCTTGGGCAGAACGCACATGCGCACCTTGTTGAAACCCGCGCGCTTCAGGTTCGTGAGCGTCATCTCCTGCAGTCGCTCACTCTCAAACACCCACGCGTAGCATGTCGTCCCAAACGGAAAGTACCGTGTGCCGTCCGCATGGCGAAAGTGAAAGGTATCGGTCACACCCACCGGACCGTGATTTGCGGCCGTCGGTGCAACGCAAGTGAACGCACCCTTTGTACCTTCCATCGATGCCACAGGACTGCGCGTGACCCACTGCCATGTGCCCAACTCATCCGGCATCCAGCGCACGCGATACACGCCATCGCCGTCATAGAAGCCCTCTACCTTCACCGTACGCGCACCCTTCGTAAACTCGGCAGCCACCCTCACTTCGGCGAACGGATTGCCTGTCGCCGGTCCCTTCAACTCAATCGCAAACTTCCCCCACCGCTCGACTTGGGCTGCTACCGCTCCGGCCGCATGCGCCAGCCGCGCTCCACTCACCGCTCCTGCCGCCACCAGCTTCATTGCATCGCGTCGATTCATCCCTCACCTCATAAGCCCCACCAGCATACCCAATCAAATCGTCGTGGCAGCCTTTGCTGTTGCTTTGCCTTTCATAGTGACCTCCGCGCCCGCCGCGTTAAATCTTTTGCTCTTGCCTTACTTTGCGAACCTTGTTTTTAAACATTGCGTACTTTGCGTTCAAAGCCTTTGCTTTTGCTTTTCTCTACTGTCTATTCACTACTGCTTGTTTTCCTGTCAAGCCCCTCACTGCTGTTGAAATCGCAAATCCCCCTATAAACACTTTCGATTTCTCTCTAAAAAAGTTTGCGTAGTTACCCTGTGCCATTCGCTATCGTATAAATAGGGGGCACAGAACTTGCGGAATCCACTGCATTGCAACTCATTCATCTGCAAGGGCCTGGCTAAGTCCTCCGTCAACTCTTATACGCTCAAGACTTTGCGCGAAAAGTATGGGAGGGGAGGGGGCCTGGAGGTAATGATGACATTCCGCTTCAAGCTCACCGCTGTCCTGCTCCTCGCCGCCACGCCCGCACTCTCCCAGCAGTCTGCCGCACCGGCATCTACGGTGCTGCACGCCGCTCGCATCCTCGATGTCGCCGCCGGCAAAGTGCTCTCGCCCGGCGAAGTCCTCGTAACCGGCAATCGCATCGTCGAAGCCGGAACACAGGTCACGCATCCCGCCGGCGCAAAGGTCATCGACCTCGGCGACACCACTCTGATGCCCGGCCTCATTGACGCCCACGTGCATCTCTTCCTCCATCCCGGTGCCGAAGACCTTCAGACCGTCGAAGAATCCGTACCGCAGCGCACCCTCATCGCCGCCACGCAAGCCAAAGCCGACCTCATGGCTGGCTTTACTGCCGAGCGCGACATGGGCACCGAGGGCGCGCACTGTGCCGACGTCGCCGTGCGCAACGCCATCAACAGCGGCCTTATCTCCGGCCCGCGCATGCGTGTGAGCTGCAATGCCATCGATATCCTAGGCGGACACGAAGATGCTAACCACTTCAACCCCGAACAGCACGTACTCTCCAACGCCGACTATGCCAACAATGCCACCGAGATCGTCGCTGTAATGCGCGAACAACATAAAGGTGGTGCTGACTTCACCAAGATCTACGAGACCGGCCCCGACCACCTTGTCGGCCAAACCTTCACCACCCCTTACCAATACACCGAAGCCGAACTCTCAGTCGCTGTTGCTGAAGCTCATCGCACCGGCTCACGCGTGGGCGTGCACTGTACCGGCGAACCCGGAGCGCACTTCGCCGCAGAAGCCGGTGTCGCCAGCATCGACCACGCCGACTTCCTCTCGCCCGAAACCATGAAGCTGATGCACGAAAAGCAGATTTACGCAGTGCCCACCTTCGCCATCATCGAATACTTTGCAGCGCATGCAGCCTCACCCGCCGCTGCTGCACACGAGAACGCCATGCAGGCCTTCCATGCTGCCGAATTCAAAAAACAGATGGCCGCAGGCGTCCCCTTCGCCGTCGGTTCAGACGTCGGCCCTTTCCCGCACGGCACGCAGGCGCGCGAATACGAGCTGATGGTCGAGTACGGTATGAGCCCCGCGGAAACCTTGCGCTCCGGCCTCATCAACGGCGCCAAGCTGCTCGATTGGGCCGACTCCATCGGCCAGCTCAAGCCGCACTTCTTTGCCGACATCATAGCCGTTCCCGGCAACCCGCTCACTGACATCAAGGTCCTCGAGCATCCAAGCTTCGTGATGAAAAACGGCGAAGTGATTCTTAAAAACTAACCGGTCTTCTCCGTCAGCTCCGCCCAGCGCGCGTAAATCGCATCATGCTCGGCCTGTGCGGCTTCCATCTCCGCAAGCGCCAGCGTCAGCGCGGTCGGATCGACAGCCACCTTTGGATCGGCAAGTCGGTCGTGCGCTGCAGCCAACCGCGCATCCGCAGCCTCCACCTTCGCTTCAATGCCATCGAACTCGCGCTGCTCTAAATACGAAAGCTTCTTCTTCCCGCTGCTCGCATCTTTTTTAGCCGGAACAACATCTCTGCTTAACACTTGCTGCTCACTGCTTCCTGCGTTCTTCCACTCTTCCCACTGCAGATAATCCGCGAACAACTGCGCGTTGCCACGACCATCAAGTCCGAGCACAACATTAGACACGCGATCCAACAAGTAGCGATCATGCGTCACCAGCACCAGCGCTCCCTTGAACTCCAGCAGCGACTCTTCTAGAATCTCCAGCGTCGGAATATCCAGATCGTTCGTCGGCTCATCCAGCATCAACACATCAGCCGGTTCCAGCATCAACCGCGCAATCAGCACTCGCGCACGCTCTCCGCCGCTTAGCCGTGAGACGGGCTGATTCAACTGCTCGCCAGTGAAGAGAAACTTCGCCGCATAGCTCGCCACATGCACCACGCGGTCCTGATAGACCACTGCATCGGCATCCGGCGCCAGCGCACGGCGTAGCGTCAGTGATTCATCCAGCTCGCGCATCTGTGAGAAGTAAACAATCCGCAGCGCATTCGCCCGCTTCACTGTTCCCGCACTTAGTGGAATCTCGCCGGACATCGCGCGCAGCAACGTCGTCTTGCCGCTGCCATTCGGCCCCACCAGCCCCAGCTTCATTCCATTCATCAGCCCGAGCGAAACGTTACGTACAATCTCACGTCCGCCAAGCGTCACGGTTGCATCTTCCAATTCGATCAGCCGCTTGGTCTGCCGGTCGCTGGCAGCGAATTCAATTCCCGCTGTCGCCGTGCGAGTGCGCGAATCCACATCCGCAAGCTTGCCGATCATCGAATTCGCACTATCAATGCGTGCCTTGGATTTCGTCGTCCGAGCCTTCGGCCCGCGTCGCAACCAGTCAATCTCCGTCTTCACGCGATTGCGCAGGCTCTCCTGCATCTTCGTCTGCGACTCAAGGTAAGCTTCACGATCTTCCAGGAATCGCGAGTACGTTCCGTGCACCGTCAGCATGCCCTCGGCATACACACGGCTCAACTCAACCACTTCACTCGCCACGTTCTCCAGAAAGTAGCGGTCATGCGTGACGACAACGCTGGCGAATTTTGCCGCTCGAAGAACACCTTCCAGCCACTCAATGCCTTCGAGGTCCAGATGATTGGTCGGCTCATCGAGCAGCAGCACATCCGGCTGTGTCACCATAGCCTCGGCAATCGCCAGGCGCTTGCGCCATCCGCCGCTCAGCTGCGCGGCCTGCGAGCTCATGCCTTCGTCCGTAAATCCAGCGCGCCCCAGCGTCTCACGCAGCCGCTGCTCGCGCTCGTTCTCAGGAACATGTGCACGCTTCATTGCCGCTTCCAGCACGCCGCGCACCGTAACGCCGGCACCATAATCCGAGATCTGCCGCACATAGCCCACGCACGCGCGCTTGCGCACGGCAAGTTCGCCTGCATCAGGCTCCATCTCGCCGGCCAGCACCGCCAGCAGCGTGGATTTCCCCGCCCCATTCGGGCCAATCAGCCCAATGCGGTCGCCCTCTTCAACGGCAAACGAAATATTTTCAAATAGTGGCTTCGCGCCAAAGCGTTTGCTCACGCCTTGTGCATTCAAAATTGGAGGCATCTCTTACAGTTTACGTGGTTGCACATACGGCGCTACCCCTTGAGTACCTTCGTACTATCGTTTATCGCTTTTTTACTCGACATTCCACAGCCTTGCCACCTAGGCTGCTGCTCAGTTCTCGCACGCAAATCATTTTTCCGAGGCCCACAGTGAAGCATCTGCCCTTTCGTACAGCCGTTCTGTCCTTTGCCGTGCTTATTTTTTCTCTCGCCGCCCACGCCCAGACTCTCTACACCTTCCCTGAAACCGACAAGACTGTCACGCCCGTCTACACCTTCATCAAAACTGCGACCAAGACGCTTGACATGACCATGTATGAATTCGTCGACACAACTGCGCAGGCAGACCTCATCGCTCTCGCCAAAAAGGGCGTCGTTGTTCGCGTCATCCTCGATCAGAATCTCGAACTCTCTTCTAACACGCCTGCCTACAACGCTCTCACCGCAGGCGGCGTGCAATGCCACTGGGCAAATCCCACCTACTCTGCCACGCACCAGAAAACCATCACCGTCGACGGTGCGTCATCGCTCATCATGACCCTCAATCTCACCAGCGAGTACTACTCGGAGACGCGCGACTTCGCGGTCCTCGATACCAATCAGGCCAACGTCGCCGCAATCGAAAAGACGTTCAACGCAGATTTCACCAACACAGCCATCACACCCAGCAAGGCGGACAGCCTCATCTGGTCGCCTACCGACTCCAGCACTGACCTGCAGGCCATCATCAATGCGGCCACCCACACTCTCACCGTTGAAAACGAAGAGATGAGCGATGCGGCGATCGTCACCGACCTGGAAAATGCGGCCAAGCGCGGCGTTACGGTCAAAGTCATTATGACGAATGATGACAATACCTACGCCACTGAGTTCAATGCACTCAAGGCCGCCGGCGTTCAGGTTG
>Ga0206871_10149_pt1 | contig 18838 bp, 20 predicted proteins | sample Alteio_BWOrgCont_33_FD_152627 | JGI IMG/M metagenome (GOLD analysis project Ga0206871, IMG submission 152627) | Enriched cells from forest soil in Barre Woods Harvard Forest LTER site, Petersham, Massachusetts, United States -... | ecosystem: Environmental > Terrestrial > Soil > Temperate forest >...
TTTCTGCGTGGCTACTGAAAAACCCACGCTATATTGAATCCCTCCGTTCACGACTCGATATATGGATCAATAATCCACGAACTTCAAAAACGGGAAACATAAGATTCTTAGTCGACTTGATCCATGATAAAATAAACACTATTAAAATCGAGGGCGAAGCTATCGATGTTGGCACTGTTATAGATAGAATTCCAACGGTACTTTGCTCTGTTGCAATCGAATTCGATTATGCCTATCAATTAAGATCATCATTCGATAAGAGTCCGATTTTGCCTTCTGGAAAAAATGATATAACCCTTGATTCGGAAACTGAATTGGTATTCCCAAATTATTCGTATGACGAGATAATGATGAAGTATTATACTATGGGTTTGGCCACAGCTTGGCCATCTCAACGATTCTTAGCATTTTATCATGTGTTAGAATGTAAATTCATTTCAATCGCCAATGAAGTGCTTATGACACAATTGAGAACGGTTATCGCAGATCTGACTTTCACAGTGAGCGATGAATCCATTTCACGTGTTATATCGAAAGTTAAAGGGTCGAACATCGAAAATGATGAAAATAAAATGATGAACGCGCTATTGAATAGGCACATTACATTCCAGGATGCAGCAGCTTTTATACAAGGATTCCCGGAAGGGAAAATTATCAATGGCAAGACTACTTGCTTTGGCAAAACCTATAATATTAGCGTAAGGGATGAAGCAAACCTGGTTGCTAATATAGGTCTAGTATTAAAAACAATCAGGAACGCCATTGTACATTCTAGTGACAAGTACGAAGGTGCAGCAAGATATATCCCCTTCGATAAGAGTTCAGATGAGTTAATTGAGAAAGCAATGCCCCTCGTTCGATACTGCTCAGAAATGGTATTAAAGGGAACCGCGAGATGAAGAGTAGAATTATTTAAATAATGAATCCGTTGCAAATAATCAGGCCATATCAATAAAAGTTCGAATAGCAGATTTTATCTCTGTAAAAAGAACCACCAAACAGTACTGCACCAACATCAATAAGATATCTGCAAAACATGTTGAATTTTTAATCTACGACACTTCTACATTAAAGCCAATGGTTGCAGTAGAACTAGATGATCAAAGCCACAATTCGCCATCTAGCCTAAAACGGCATTCTTTTGTCGATGGACTCTATGCAGCAGTTAAATTACCATGTATTCGCGTTAAAGCAGCTTATGGTTACAACGCCATAGCACTGAAAACCGAACTTTCAAAGGCCATCCACAAAATATAACGCATTAACACTCATGACTTTTCAATAGGCCGTACAGCCGATTGCTGAACCTCTACAGCTTGTACTGGCTGCTGATATACAGCGGGAAACAATTGGGGTTGAACTTCAGTAGCAGGTAATTTTTGTGGGGCCTCTTCTAAAGCTCTCACACTTGAGTCCATAAATAATTTATCTTCTACCACCGTTCGATTGATATCTTGAATCTGTTGCTCGACTTCTTTTTTTCGCTCTGGGATAATTTTTCCATTGTCGTCAATGTAACCATTTGGAGGGGGAAGAGGTTCTCTGATATGCGTTTGCTCAATCGCTGTCATAAAAATTTTCATCATATCAGTTCGACCAACAGCCGACGAAGAAATTACAAGCTTAACATCAGAATTTTGATATGAAATCGCTGGGGAATTCGCATTTTCAATTATGGATATATTGAGAAATAGAAAACAAAGAATAATAATCATAATAACAAATGAGGATGCCATCCCACAACACCCAATAATCGGGTGATACATACACATGAACAATGAAGCGAGAAATATCAGTAAACAGCTAATAATAAAAACCACAACTATTGCACTTACACCCTTGGTTTCAGAAGAAATCTTGCTTATATGCGATAGTGAAATTTTATTTAGGGGCCACATGCTGGCCTTTAGTAATTGTAATAGCGCCATCGGGATGCGTATATGGACCCAATAATGGTGCGGCCTGACAAAGTGCAGGGTACTTTGCGAAAATAAACCTAACCACAGTAATAACCTCATCATTGTAGGAGAATTTATTTGTTTGATCAATTGTACATTCAAACAAATTGAAATTATTGGAATTGCATATAATGGTGCAAAAATCAAATCGACACTTATAGAAGTCATAACCTCCTAGAAATATTGTCTCATTCTTGAAATAGGTATTTTTTATTTCCTTGTTTTTAGTGATATCGAACATCTTAAGTAAACTTGAATTCGGATCAGTGGGAAGAGATTTCCACAAAGAAGAAGATCCTTTTTGTGCCAATTCCAGGGCTGCTGCCGCTAATGATGCTCCTGCAACAACTGATGCTGAGTCTCCCAAGGCTATCTCCTCGAATAGATAAATTACATTACAAGCAACATATGAAGGAATCCAAGAAAGTCGAGGGAGTCGACTAGAAACACTCCCTCTCGTGCTCGGCTTCGCCTGTGCCGACCCAGCTGGAAATTGATCGTAGCAGAGAGAGAAAGCCCAAATTTGGGGTTTCTGGTCTGTTGACTCTTGGCTGTATGGAGCAAAGACTTCCTAATTTGGCTAGCCTCTCTCAAGGGCGGTGTAAGATCCGGCAAATGGACTGCACCTCCTACTGCACCACCTGGGGCTGGATCCCCGCCTCACCCGACCTGCCTGGCGCGCCCTACGTCACATTCAAGCCGCACCGTGACCACCCAGCGGCCAGAGGTCTGATCCTTCAGAAGCAGTCGACCAGGTGGGCACTCCTTGATGGTGATGCGGAGATTGCTAAAGGGGTGGGCGAACATCCGAAGGTAGAGCAGGCTATTCGGATGAGACATGCATCCCAGCTCGCGAAATAAATGATCTAGGAATGAGATGCTATATAAATATATGACCAGTAAGCGCTTTCTGGAAAACAGAAAAATAAAGTTCTCGCGTCCCAGCGAGTTAGCTATATTCAACGACACAATGGATTGCGTACCAGCAGCTGTTCTAATCGAAGATAAGAGAAGGATTGCGGAGGAGATTGCTGAAAGGAACAGGGACAAAAAGTTTCTGATGAATTTTGTGGAATCAGGGTTTGATTTTGATAAAGCCAAGGAATTAACCGAAATACACGCGCAAAGTTATATTGAGCATTGTATAAATTCTGATGAAAGCGAGTTTTACTTAGGAATTGCAAAGAACACCATTGACGAACATATTGCTATTTTTTCTTTATCTAAAAACCACCTCAACCGTGTCATGTGGACTCATTATGCGGGTGGGCACACCGGCTATGTAATAGCCTTTGACGAGAATCACGAATTCTTCAAGGAGCGTATCGGCAGTAGCATATCATTCTCAATGCCTTTACCGGTTATTTACCAAGATAAAAGAGCCACGATCTTAAAGTCGCCTGGAAACTGCGTCAAGGTTGGGGATAATTTTCACCTAATAAAAGAAAGGAAATGGATATACGAAGAGGAATTGCGAGTGATTGCTCTTAATGAAACCGGATGGCCCATTGGCTTTATTCTGATAGATGTTCCTGCTTCAGCGGTTAAAGGAATTATCCTAGGAAAAGAAGTAAACGCAGAGGAAGAGAGGGAAATGCGGTCGCTGATTAAGGCCCTGTTACCAGAAATTCCGATAGTGAAGATAAGATGCAGGGTTGATGGGTCATTTGAAACATCACCGAAATTTCCATAATCAAGAACTGTCGATATCTAGAGATATGCATTTTTTATAATCAAGAGATTCCACATGAAACTATTCAAGTTTCGTTCCATTAAATACCAGCAAGAAATGAATACCATTACCAGGATTATTGTCGAAAATGAAGTGGGAACCTCCCTGTCCAGTGAATGGAATGATCCTCGCGAGGGGTTCTGGAACCCGGTTGAGCACATGACTACCGGTCTCTCCGATCATGCCGATGATTACCACCGAGATTGCAATTCATTAACGGAAATTATAGACACATCAAGGTCGACGTCCTTCTGTTCAGAATTCAATCATCCTTTGATGTGGGGGCATTACGCGCAGGGATATAGGGGGCTTGCAATAATGTTTGATGTCGAAGAAGGAAACAATTCATATACATTGGCCCCGATTACCTATTCAGATCACGCTCCAAATATCACCTGGGAAAATATGAGGGAAATTTTAAGCGGTGTATCAAATATATGGGATCATGGCATACTAGCCACAAAAATTGAAGTCTGGCAATATGAGAAGGAATACCGACTTTTCCCGCAAGATCGCACTTTGGAATTTATTTCCCTCAAGCCAAGTGGAGTTATTTTTGGCATGCCTGAGTGGACGGAGGCAAAAAGAAGTGAAAATGAAAAAACAGTTCGACGTCTGTGCCGTGAGCAAAATATTAAAATGTACCATCAAAATAGATACGATGGGGTTGGACTAGAGAACCTTTCGGAATTGCGAGACCATTAAATAATGGACTTATCTGGTTAAGTGCATCCACCCTCCGGAACCTGATATGTGCGGCCGCTTCGTCAATGCCCTCACCATTCCTGATATCCGCGCCATGTTCGCAGCGGTCCAGACCATGGCCGATGACGCCTGGAAGCCGACGTGGAACGCTGCCCCAACCCATCAGCTGCCGGTTGTCGTCAGAGCGATTACAGAGCATCGCCTTGGTTTGATGCGCTGGGGCTGGCCCAAGGAGTTCGCTGCCGGCATCCATGTCAACGCGTTCGGTGAGACGGCTCACCAGCTGAAAACCTTCCAGGAGTCGTTCCAACATCGCCGCTGCCTAATCCCTGCGACGGACTTCTATGAATGGGTCGAGGCGACCAAGCAGCCCTGGTACTTCTCCATGCCTGAGCCCTTCGCCATTCTCGGACTCTGGCAGCGCTTCGTGGTTGGCGACAAGCCCGAGGTACGATTCCTTCTACTGACAGCGCCGCCGGGACATGAGGTCGCAAAGGTCCACCATCGCATGTCAGCCATCGTCTCAGCCGAGGATGGAATGCACTGGCTCGATCCGTCTCTAGATCCCGAGCACCTGCTCAGTCCCATCATGGAGAGTCAGCGGAATCCCGTGAATGGATGGGAAGTCAGCTATCAGGTCAACAAGGTGTCCAATAACCACAAGGGGCTGCTCAGGCAGTTTGGGATACCGCTGTTCTAATCTCCAATTTCCTGTCAGTCGAATGTGTTGTCGCGAGGTGACACCTGAAACCGAACAAGAAACTTGTCGATTGAACCTGGCACAGAATCCACCAGAACTTTATACGAAAAATAGGTATTATGATTGTGGCCAAAAATATCGGTGTAATGCGCTTCGCCGAGAAGAAACAGAGAAGAGATTCCGCTCGAGACTCTCTTAAAAACCTCTAAGGGAATACTTTGACGTATCTCAATAAAATCCTTACTTCCCAAAAAAGCTGATGATCTATCATCGCTATCCGGTGGTACGCCCGCTTTACTACGATCCAGAGATGGTACTGATCCAGGTTGCTCCGATATTCCGCATTTTATGGTTAGATTTTTAGCTGGCGTCAATCCATCATTCATAACCAGAACCCTACTAAACGCGAAGGGGTTGGCAGCAATTACCCCATCAGATAATTTGGGGAATATATAAGCTCTATTAAGGACTAGAACGCTTTCTTCTGCCAATTTGTTGGCTTTTTGTGCCTCTGCTATTTGAAGATTAGCATTATTTACGGCAGCAGTCGTAGCGGCGTGAGCTTCTGCCAACTGCTTTGTGGCATTATCTTGCGCAACAATTGTTGCGCTTTGGGCTTCTTCCAGCAGTCTACCAGTATACTTTGCGATATAGATAGTCGCAGCTGTAAGCGCAATTGTGGCGATCGCCAGAATCCATTCAGCGATCCTAAATCCTTCCGCCTCTTTTAAGAGGTAAACCTTTTCGCCAGATACCTTATCGATCGCTTCGGTTTTCCGACTACAACCTCTACTCCAGTTAATGGTAAATAAAATTATCACCGCAATTGCAGTCGTTGCGACGATCCACTTTATATATATCATTTCTATCCAACTCATGCTCGGTTGATGGGACGTAAAGACACCAGCGTTGTTTTGGTACAGTATGATCAAATAATCAATGGCAAGGGCGTCAACCAAACCTACCCTAAGCAATCCCATTATTAGTACATCAATCGCATCGGTATCGTCGCCCTGGTCGACATTTTGACGATGTTGGCCCGACTGTCCGTGATCAATCCTCCCAGCGCCCCGAGCACCACTCCGAAGCTCCCGCAACCCAGATGTCAGGCGCGACCCACCGCGCATATATGATTCTAGGCTTCCTAGCCCAGCTATTTAATAACTTGGGGTACTGGTTTAATCTCGATTGCCATCCCTAACGCAGATGCAACAGAGTCTAAAGTAGATATGGTAGGCGACCCATCCCCAGCCAACAACCGTTGCATGGTTTGAATTCTTAGACCGGTCAATTTAGCCAATCGATACGAAGTAAGCTTCCGTCGGCGCGCTTCATCCTGAATAGCCAGGACGACAGAGCTTGGCTTGGGCTGTGCCAAACGTTTGGCCATAGCAATTGATCATACAGAAAGAACGGTTGACGTTATGCTGATTTATCAGTATATTCGATTACCTCGCATTTACTAAATATATGGGGAGAGATTCGTCATGCGCCTTCTATGCACATGGATTTTAATTATTGCTAATGGCGGACTAGTAGGCGCTGAGCAACAAGTAGATGTCCCGGATCCTTTTGGACTTGGGGAACGTCTTGCAATTCTTGATTACCTTCATGAGCATAAAATTACGGCCCCCTCGAACCCCACTATAGAACAACTCCGAACGATCTTTCTGCGTTCGAAATCCAACGGCAATTCACTTGGTAATGATACACCTGTCGATGCTACCGCCGAACGTGATCGTTGTATGCGTCTGCGCGAGTCCTTGAAAAAGGACTATTCTGTTATTCCTCCAGATGGCGCTAGCGAGGTTGAGTTGAGCAGGATTATCGCTGAGCATAGAAAGGAGCGTGATCTTGCCAATTTCAAGGCGATGAAGGAAGCAGCGGCAACGGAAACTAATTTGAAGATTGGCGGTAATTGGGTGGGGTTACTTTACAATAAATTTGAAAATATTACCACAGCCTATTCACATATTCGCGATGCTCGCATGTCCGAAAAAGGAGAAGATTCACCAATTATACCCTCGTCGGTCATGTTATTTAAAGGGTTAGATTTGTCGCAGAAAGCTTATTCAACTAAAATTGCATTCAGATCCATGAATGATAAATGGCGATTCCTTGAGAATCACGAAGTCATTATGCTGGTTGATGGAATACGCTTGGTCTATAAAGGAGTCCATCATGGAGATATACAGAAAGATGCCACGATAAAGGAAGAGGTAGACATAGAACTTCCATCAGAAGATGAGTTCTATATTCTTTCGCATGCCAAAGTCATCGAGGCTCAAATAGGCGGAGAAAAGTTCGTTTTTGATGCACAGACTCATGAAGAACTGTTAGAATTATCTGGAGTCATGGAACGTTTGCGCCGTTATGACGCGGAACGACTCACAAGGGCTTTATTCACCGATCCAGATAGTGCCCCCAAGCTTGATTGTGCCTTACTCGATCGACTTTATGAAATGGCGCATTTTTCACTGACTCCTGATGGATCAAACGACAAGGTTCCAGATGCAGATCAGGAAAAGATATCTTCGGAGCCCTCGACAACTACTAGTAAACCGGACACTCCGAATGGGCAAGAGAAGCAGATTAAAGAAGAAAGTAAGTAATCCTAACAAGGCCACGATAAATTGCCTTATTTCATGTATCACCTCATGTAAAATAATAAGGAGCATCTTATCATGGATGGATTTATTGCTCTATGGTGTGCGCAAGCTATTGCATGTTCATTTATTGGATTATGTATATTCGGGATGACAGGGTTTTTTCTTGGCGCAGGCTTTGGTATCTTCGGCGTTATTATTGCGGCGATCCTCTCTTTACATCCCGACTATAAGAGAGCAGAAAAATACCGGGCAGCACGATTAGTGGAAAGTAATTACAACAAAGAGCTAGAACGAAAGCTTGAGATTCAAAGGGCTGAGTCTGAAATTAAGGAAAAACAAGAAAAGCAGATGGCTGATGACAAGAGGATGCAGGAAGTACAACGGAAACAAAGAGAAGAAGAGGATCGAAAGATTGTCGCAGATGCTATGAGACGCGAAGAGGAATTCCGATTAAAGAAGGAGCGCATTAGCAAGGAATATTCTAAGAGAAAGGATCTTGTTCAAGAAGAACATGATCAATAATTCTATCAAACTTTCCTTTATCGCTTAGGTGCTTCTGAATGTGGCGGCGGTAACTTAACCCCATTGACCATAATTGTTACATGTTCATCGTTTTTTGATTTAGGCCGATCAAATAGGCCGAGATGCTTAGCAAGAAGCTCTAGTGCATGGAGTTTATCAGCTACATGAATTCTAATACCATACTTGCCCATGCTAACATATTTGACCGCTGCCTTCTCACATGGACCTAGATCGCGCGAATCGGCATGCCAGATGGTACACTTTCCTCGACCATAGCATGTTCTGCAATCGGGATCTGGCGTCTCGGGTGGAACTTCTAGCCTATCTGGTAGCTCGCAATGCTCCCCGGATAATTCGGCAAGCTCCATGTCCTCGGCGTACTCTAGGCGTGCTCGCTGAGCATAATTGATCCAGCATTTTTCACATGATACATGCCGAATTTGAGAAATGAGCGTGTAATCATGAAACGCAATCCTTGCGAGTTCTTGCATGACCTTCTCAGCTTCGACTTGAATCTTTTGGCAAAATTCCATTTGCAGTTGCTTGATTCGGGCAGCAACTTGGGAATTCTGTAGTAATTTGTAGCCTCCTTGCCGGGCATTCTTTGCAGGCGTACCACAGGCTTTTGCAGCGAGGGCGGCATTGCCATAACGAATGTAATTTAAACAGAATACTTCCTGCTTATGGCTTAATTCATTGTCAGACATAAACTAAGGATATTTTCCGCATGAATATAAGGGAATTTCCATTGAAATAGGCCAGCGCATGGGGGCATTTATTCCTGGCCCTATGGCATTCAGCGGTTGCCCAGCTCTTATTGTCGGGAGGAGCAAGTCGCGACAATGGATCTTGCTCAAGACCTTCTCGATTGGCCACCGTAGGACACGGTTGGACAGGGTCTAAACCGTTCTTCTTAATACGTATATGGGAGTCTGTTTTAACCATGTCCAACCCTGTCCACGAAGCTAGCGCCATAGATCGTGATCTTATGTCCATCCTTCTGGATACGTCTGGAGGCCATTCGGGAGCGCAGGAAGGTACCTAATGCAGTCGTAGTAGGTGTTTCCATTCCATGATCGATATGCCATCGCCCTGCCGCATCTGCAAAAGGCTGTAGCGGCGTCTGCCCATGGCCTACCGTTAGGTTCCCTGCAGTCATTTCCTCCAACAACCAGGCAGACAGCCCTTCAGGCTCGACTTTTGCGCGGGCGAAGTCTGGGACGCCAAGGCCATCAGCCAGGTATTTTGCCGCTCCCTCGACCATCCAGCGCAAGCATGCGCGTAAGTAAGCATCACGGTCTGCCCCCGGAGTGGCCAGGATTGTCACGATGTCGGGGTCGGATTCCTCTGGTTTGCTCCATGGTATGATGATGCATCGATCGGCAGCGGCTTGGTCTGGGGGACGTGGCGCGGTATTGGTCGCAAGGGCCAGCCATGCGCGACCCTGAACTGTGTAAGATCGTGAGTGCATGCGCTTGGACGTGCGCGGATCACCCCCACTGGTTGCCTTCATCAACGGCCAATCCAAGTTGGGGGGCACCTCCGATGCATAGGCCAAGCGCGCAGTGGCGAGGCCAGAGAGCAACTCATTGCCATGCGCACCGCGACCATCACCAGATAACGCCTCAACAGGCAGGACAGAGCCGAACCCGCCCATGGCCGCAACGCAACTGCGCAGCAACGTTCCTTTACCGTCACCGCCGTCCCCCACCAGGAACAGCAACTTACGGTCCGGCGGTATGCCCAACAGTGATGCTCCGAGGTATCGATGAACTACCTCCCCGAGAGGAAGGGAGGCAACATGTCTAGCCACAGCCGTCCACAGGGGATGATCTGCCACTGGATCATAAGCAATAGCGGTACCATGGAGAAATGCTGGACCATCTGGATTAGGCGGAAGCATTCTTCCAGCCTTGAAATCCAGCACTCCCACTGGAGTAGCCAAATAATACGGCGGATCGGTCTGAGTGGTTGCAAATCTCATCGAACTATGCGCCTGGAGTTGGGCAAGGATGGCTTTCATGGAATACGTGCTCTCCATCGCCCGCGCAACTTTGTTATCCAAGACTAGGGCATTAATAAGCGCACCAGCCTCTATATGAACAGCGGCAGATAGGGGTAGCGGAACCGGCTCTGGTGCCGGAACCCATATACAACCTACCCGGCGTCGCCACCCCTGTTCCGGTCCCTCGGACATGTACCGTAGCTCCGAATGCAAGTTGCCGCTGGCCAGCCGTTGCGCCAAAAGCCGTTCACTGACAAATTCATTGGCGATGGATGCCTGAGTCGCTTCACTCCGTTGCGTGGCGTTCTTGGCACGCTCCTGCAGTGATTGTTGATACTCCAACACTGCGGTTTCGAGCTTAGACATGAACAACTCCTGCGATTTGCGATAACACGGCATAGACTTCTGGAACAGATGCCCCTGGCATCAGCCAACGGGCGAGCGTGAATGCCGCCGCGTTGCCCGCACCGGACTTTGCACAGAAGTGGCATTTCCACAGGCGTTTTGATAGCACAACTTGCAGAGCACGATCTCCGTCATGATGCGGGCAATGCAAATGCAGATGGCTGCCACGGTCTTGGGTAATCGTTCCCAATTGACGAGCGACTACTTCTAGATCTACATCAGCGGATTCGACGCGGCGTTTACCAGGGTGGGACCGGATCCATGCTTCGCGTTCAATGAGATGGGCTTCAATTTCTGCCCGTCGCACAACTTCAATTGCCTTGAGACTGGCCATCCATCGATCGCGCCAGGGAGCAAGCAACTCGTCGCTGACCAAGCTGATGGCCTCGACGGTGGCAGGCACCAAAAGGCGCCCGCCTGCTGGGCCGGGCGGGCGACCCTGAAAAGGAAGGCACAACGCAGTTCCAATACCCTCCGGGTTGGGGTTCTTGGGAAACGGCTCGATCTCTGCGCTTTTAATCTCCTGCCGCACTGCCTCCGCCACCCTAAGAGCAAGCCAATGGGCAAACGCAGCAGGCTGGGGCTGGTAAAAGACCAGCCAGACGTGGCGACCATTACCGGACCCGGAGGCAACAATGAAGCCCGATATCCCAGCATCAATTAGGACTTGATAGAGAGACTGGGCGACGAGGTGCGCCTGCTCCGATCCCTGCTCGGTAGCATGGCCGACGCCAGCCGCGTCAACGTCCCAAGCGATCCACCTACACTGGGTTATATTGTTTTCGTCGCGGATTACGGTGTAGGCGGATATCGAGCGTGCTCGGTGCTCCATCCATTGCTTGTTGCCCTTGACGCTGGTCAGGCTGGGCGCTATCGAGCCAGCAAGGTGCTCATTGATGAAGGTTTCATGTTCACCGGGGCACACAATGGCCGGAACGAGTTTTTTCCGACCATCACTGGTCTGGCTGCCGGGAATGCCGAGCGCAATCACTGGCGTATCGCCCAATATATGTTGAAGGAGTTTTGATACGGTCATCATTTTCGCACCATGACCGTAGCATTGAATGACTCCGGCACACATGGACAGCCAGCCTTAACCCAATCACGAATCGCAGAAACTGCTATTATCCATCGTTTGCCGCGATTATGTCCAGGCAGTGCTCCGGTGCGTAGTGCCGAGCGTACATCGGCGGCTCTCCGGTGGGCCAATCGAGCGGCTCTGTATAAAGATAACCCTGTAGCATCAGTTTCTAATTCAGAGCGTTCTGCATCGCGAATTGCTTGTGCAGCAGCTTGCAATAGTGAACGAAGTTGGCCTACCGTTAGACCGCCAACTGGCATGGCGTCCGGTATAAGGCTTGGATCGCGCGGGCGGCTCATGGCTGCGCCGCTTTAGCTACTAGCGCGTTAATAGACGAGCGAGGAATCTTCCATCTTCCCCGAGCATGAAATCGCCAAGCGCTTATTTGCCCTGAGCGACACCACCGGGTTACGCTAGCAGATGAAACCCCTAACAGCCTGGCGGCTGCCGGAATTGAATAACATAGATTTTTAGGAGGCATTTTGTACCTGGCAAAATGGGAAACGGCCTCATCCAATCCGTTTGAACGAATCGGTTTTGCCGCATTCCGCACCTGTCCAGGCAACGGTGCCCATGTGCTGGGCTAGCGCATCTTTAGCTAACCTTGAATGAGCGTCCGCCCACACAAGCCAAGGCTAAAGGTTGCCTCTCCCGATATCCACCAGGATGAGGCCGTTAGAACCTTTTTGCGAAGCCCCCCACTGTCCAGCGTTGGGTCTCGTCTGCACTAGCGAAGCTTATTAAGCCTCGCCGATTCATAACAATGCTGGACTGTATTGGCATTATTTGCAACGCAAGCGTTTGCTGCAAACTCGTCGATTAAAATGAAAATACCCAGACTACGTTACTGCCGCCTTTTGGGCTGGAGGGCTTAAAAAATGAAGTCTCCCGCGTTCCCAGTTCTCTCCTTGTACCTGTTTGGTGTATGTTGCGACTTGAGCGCCATACAAGTTCGTGAGGTTCTCTGACCCATGGCCCATGACGATGCGAAGCGCATCGCCTGGCTGTCCTGTGGCAAGCAAAGCAGCACAATAAGTGTGCCTGCATGAGTGCCGATTCAGGCGTCTTGGCATACCAGAAATTGCGTCAATACCACGATCGTATTTAATATTAGCCGAAGCTAAAAGTGCGCAGAAGTGTTGGTAGATTATTGCTCTTCCTTTCGAGGGACGAACAATGGGAGAACTAGGCAGACAGGCTACTTTTGCTGTAGGTCCCAATAAATCCGAGACCGTGTCGAGGATGTTGGCCAATTCGTTCTGGACCGGAACATTTCGGACTTTGTTACCCTTTCCCTTGCGAATCCACAAAAGGCCGGCCTCTTTATCGTAGTCCGCCCATGTGAGTGCGCGAGCTTCCGATTCTCTTAAACCGGCATAGAGCATGAGCATTACATGCACCCAAACAGGGTCTTGGGGCTTATTCAAACCGACGAGGGAACGTGCATCGCTTAGGGTAAAGGTCTCTCTTTGGGAATCGTCCTGCTCTCTCGCTCCTACTGGAGAATAACCTCCTATAGGATCTGCAACCAGCCAACCGGCTGAGCGGGCGAAGTTCAGTAAAGCCCGCACTTGAGATAGAAGGCGCCGCCGCGTACTAACCGCAACTCTCCCGTCTCCGGCCTTTGAACGAGATAGCTCTAGAGACTTGAAATACCGGGTTACTGCTGCCCTGAACCCGGTGGCCTTGAAATCCTCCGCCCCTGCGGCGCTAAGGCCATCTACGACTCTTTGCATGGCTTCGATAGTACGGAGCTTGGCTTTGCCATCATCCAAACGTTCGGATTTATAGGCACGCCAAACATCCTGGAGCAAACAGGACGCTGCATTGTCTGACCCGAGATGAAACTTTGCCCTATGCTCCATTGCGGCCTCTTTTGCCGCGACCTCGGATGATTTGGTCACTGATCTGTATTTTCGTAGCCTGGTGTCCCATACTCGCGCGCGCCAATTACCAGAGGGTAAGTGCTCTAATGCGATGCCATCGCGTGATCCGTCCCGATGGTATGCCTTGCGTTTCTTAGCCATAACAAGCGCACCTCCCAGGCTTCAAAAGGATATGACGTGGCAACTACGTGGCAACTAATCATATGAACCGGGACGGTCCCTATCATTCCTACTGCATAACACGTGATAAAAATCGACCCAGTACATTATTACTAGTTCTACCTCTACTACGACTGCTAAGAACAGCGTACGGTCAATGACCGCAAGAAACCCCGGCGAAAGCCGGGGTTTCTTGTTTCCCGATGGCGCCACATTGAATAGGTTCGAAGCCGACACTGAGTGGCAGACGCGCATTTCGGCATTGTGGCCGTCACTCGAAGGAGGAGTTCATGGCCAGCGATGTGCGGATCTGCTTCTTCGGCGACAGCTTCGTGAATGGCACTCTGGATGAGAGCTACCTGGGGTGGCCGGGCAGGGTGTGCGCCGACCTGAGGGCCCGAGGACTCGATCTGACGTGTTACAATCTCGGCATCAGACGTGATACCAGCGGCGATATCCTCGCACGCTGGCGAGGGGAGGCCGAGCGACGCCTGCCTGCCACCTGTGATGGGCGCCTGGTCTTCTCCTTCGGGGTGAATGATTGCGTCGCGGTAGATGGGAGGCCACGCGTTTCATCCGGCGATTCACTGGCAAATGCGCAGCGGATCCTCGAAGAGGCGACGTCGTGGAAGCCGACCCTGGTCGTCGGGCCACCGCCTATCAGGCTGCATGATCAAGGCGATCTGGGCGAACGCATCCGCGCCGTCTCGGTCGGTATCGAGAAGATCTGCCTGGCCCGGGCCATTCCATTTTGTGATCTTTTCACACGCCTGATCGACCAGCCGGCCTGGTTCGATGAAATGGGCCAGGGTGATGGAGTCCATCCCATGAGTGCTGGCTACCGCCGGCTTGCGGGAATCGTCCAGGCGTGGGAGCCGTGGCTCGCCTGGTTCAAACGTGTTTAGGACCCGCTCAAGGCCAGGCTATTTGACCCACCCATGGGTGGGGTCTCCGCCATCCTGGGTCAGTTGCGCCTTGATTGAGATGGTCGATGGGGAATAGACGTCGTTAGCCGCCGCGGCCGTCATGGGCACTGGTTTTCCATCGCTGCCTTCCGTGCGCATGGTGGTGATGGGGAGGTCGGGGCGTAGATCGAAGCCTTTAAGCCTCTTGGTATGGCCGTCAGCAAAGCCGGCGATGATCGAGCCATGATGGTTCATCGGGTCGCGATCCGTCATCACTATGGCATCAGAACCCGCCTGTCTGCTGGCGGCCCAGTCTAATGCATAGCCCACGTTGGCGTCTGGTGATGCACCCCAAACCAGATCATGTGCCGCATCGCCGGAAGGCTTGACGTGGGGACCCGGAAATGGGGATTGGGGACAACGGAACACCTCCAGCGGCTCATTGCAAACGAGGGTGAGCAGAGCCATGGCATGGACGGTCACCATGCGCGCCTGGTGGGTGTCCTCGACACTGCCCTTTGCTGCGCCGGCGCCAGTGGCCCACGCAAAGGGCCAGGTGTCCGATTGGGAGTCGGCAGCATAGGTCTCGCAGGCGCCTACGATCTGGCCGATATTCCAGGCGCACTGCACCTGCTTGTGGCCCGAATTACTGATAAACTCGAGAGGATACAGCAACGACAGCATGATCAGGATGAAGAGGATCAGCAGCACCACCGCGACGAGATTCCTTTTCCCGGTGGACGCCATGGGCTCATTTCCCCGGAGAGCCGAGGATCGGCGTCAATGCCTCCATCAGTTCCGCGTTCAAGCGCGGGCCTTCCGCAGCATAGAGATCTGGAACGCCGATATCGACGATCGGCGGCAGCGTCCCCTCGAAGTTTGCGCGCAGCCACTCCTCATGGCCAGGTGTGAAGACGATGACCTTGTCGGCCCAGGTCATATCTTCCTTGGTGACACGGTGGGCGGCCCGATCCGAGGTGCCGGCGGAGCGCACCGCGATGCCCGGAGTGCGGCGATAGAGCCGCTCGGCGCTTACACTGCGGACCTTGTTCAGCGTGCAGACGAAAAGGATGTTCATGACCCTGGCTTTCCGGGAGTGATCAGGCATCGGGGAGGATGGAATCCAATCCAAGAGGTCAAGGCATGCAGCCCCCGACCGCCTGAATTGGATATGATCGGCACGAACCGCATGGACCCTCGGGGTGTCACCGATGAGGACGCCAGCGAATGGCATTCCTTAAGTGGAATGGGAGGTAGGGCCCCGCGGCTGTCAGACACAGCCGTCCCTGGAACCTGCGGAACCCGGATGCGGTAGGGGTGCGTGTGGGTGTGGGCGGGTCATTACAGCGGGCATGCCACCGGTGAATGGATGGAAAAACCACGATAAAATAGGCAGTTTTTGCGGGGCGGTCCTGGCGCACGCCTCCGGCAGGGAAACGCAAAGTTTCATCCATATAGAACTTGCCAACAAGGCAAGAACAAATCGGACTTGAAATTCTGGCCCGAATGCTACCATGTAATGCGCAAAAATTGAGCGGTTATCACACTGTGACCGCGCTCTAGTTTCAGCTCATTTCTAACAACAGAAGGAGTCAGCATGCGCATTGCCGTCCGTGCCACCGAGGAAGCCATCATCCGTCTGCTTCGCGCCGGGCATCCCCTGCCAGGTGATGTGGTGGATCGTGAGTTGGAGACTCGCTTGCCGGTATTCCAGAGCGTCGAAGCGGTTCCCGTCAAGAATTATGGCATCGAAGGGACTGGACGCATTGTCGTTGCCCGGGGTCGCAAGGATGTCTGGTTCGTCGACATCAAGCGTCGTGCGTCAAAGATCTCGCCCAAGGATGGCGAAGCCTTTGTCGAGATGCGGGACAAGCTGCAGATGCGCTATCCAGGTCAGAAGGTGACTGGCTGGCTGGTCACGACCGCCGATGTCGATACCAAGGCCAAGTCGTTCATTGCCGAGCAGGGCTGCTTTGCCACCTCAGGCGCCGCCAAGCGCTGAGCAGCGACCCAAAGATACCGAGAGGGGTAAGACCCCAAGCCAAGGCGGAGCGCAGGGTTTGCGCTCCGCCTTGTGCTTTTTGTAACACCAGATCAGGAGTCACCAGGATGACGATGAAAACTGCGGTGTTGAAACCAGGAGTGATGAAACCATTGGTGAGGAAACCAGTGGTGATGAGATCATCCAGGCTCGCGTTGGCTGTTCTTGGTGGCATCACGCTCCTGATCGGATGCTCGTGCGCGCGGCAGGATGACGTGAGCCAGGAGTGTCCTAAAGGACAGCAATGTCCCGCAAGGCCGCAGGGGATTCGCGGCCCTCTCATGGTTGATGATATGACCATCGGTGTGCCGGGCTTCGCTCCAGCAATCAATGGGGCATTCACGCCAACGCTGTCGACCCCGAAGGTTCCTGCGAGCAAGGTCCTGCCGGCTCTCGCCACCCAACCGATTTCGGATATAGTGCAGCTTCTGGGTCCCGGGGAGATTTTCATTTCACCCCACACCAAGGCGCTCAATCTGGTGTGGGCGATTGACGATGGCGGCCTGCTTTTTGCCCAGGGTCCCTTCCAGTCGAAGAGCGATCACCCGGCTGGCATGACCAAGGTTGATGCAGGACGCAACGTGGTCTGGTGAGCCGGCGGCACCGCCCGACCTGATCGTACCTGGCTTGATCCGTGCAGACGGGGACCTTGCAGCGCAGGCCATCAATCACTGTGTGCGGATGCCATGGTGTTGGCGGCTCTTTGCTCCTTCCCGGAATTTGCGGTGACCACCAGGGTGATGCGGTCACTCCCCCAGATGGCGCGTAGTCCGCTGACCAGCTCGGTGGTCGGATGTACCCGCCATTGATCCGACACCCGCAGGGTCAGTAGCACCTCGCCTGGGGATTGGACCAGAAACGTCACCGGACATGCACCAGGGCACTCTTTGAACAACGTGGTGCAGCGGTCGATCAGTACGCGCATAGCGCTATCGTCGGTCACCTGCGAGAAATCCACCGCGACGACGATCTGCTTGGCCAGACGTTCCGCCACCAGATGGGCTGGGACCACATCATCGACGCGCAGGTTCGGAAGTTCTTCCGCAGCCCCATCCTCTGCAACGGCGGTCTCTTCGAGGTCGTGGTGGACTTCCCCGTCTTCGCTCATGCTCAGCGTTGGCCGCGTTTGACGCTGTTCCCGGCGCGACACGCTTCCGGTGAAGAGCCCAACCATATCCGGTTCGCATTCGCTGGCGAATTTCTCGAACGCACCCGGCTGCAGTTCACCGCGGCGATTCTGGTTGCCAGGAAACAGCACCGCTTCGAAGCGCCCGACCTGATCCTCCAGGACCAGCACCGCCATGGTCTTGCCCTTCTTGGTGCGGAATACCCGCTTGTCGAGAACGACCGCTGCCACCGATACCGTGCTGCCATTCGCCACGCCCGCCAGATCACGACTGCTATGTGTCGCCACCTTGCCCAGCGTGTCGCCGTGCGCGGCCAGCGGATGGCTTGAGATCCAGTAGCCGGTCAGGCTCTTCTCATAGGAGAGCCGTTCCTCCGCCGGCCAATCGGCCACCGCCGGGTAGCCATGCGTTTCCTGTTTGTAGCCGGCGTCGCTCTCGAACGAATCGAACAGGGTCTGCTGATTCTGCGCCTTGATCTTAGCGAGATTGTGACCACGGTCGAAGGCGCGGTCCTGGGTCTCGAACAGCGATCTGCGGTTTGCGTGGAGGCTGTCGAGAGCGCCCACCTTGATCAGGCTCTCGACCACACGCTTGTTGACCATGCGCGTATCGATGCGCTCGCACAGATCGAACAGACTGGTAAAGGGTCCGCCACGGTTGCGCTCGGCGATGAGATTCTCCGCGGCGTTCTCGCCGATCGCCTTGATGCCGCCAAATCCGAAACGCACCTTGGTGTCGCCCACCGCCTTCTGCGCATCGGACACCAGGGTGAATTCCCATCCCGATTCGTTCACGTCCGGTGGCAGCACCGGTATGCCGGTGGCGCGCAGTTCCTCCACGAACTTGGTCATCTTCTCTTTATTGTCCATTTCGTAGATGAGGTTGGCGGTCATGAAGGCGGCATAGTGATTGGCCTTCAGATAGGCGGTCCAGTAGGCGATCAGGCCATAGCAGGCGGAATGGGACTTGTTGAAGCAGTAGGAATGATAGGGACCGTCCCGGT
>Ga0206871_10151_pt1 | contig 18771 bp, 11 predicted proteins | sample Alteio_BWOrgCont_33_FD_152627 | JGI IMG/M metagenome (GOLD analysis project Ga0206871, IMG submission 152627) | Enriched cells from forest soil in Barre Woods Harvard Forest LTER site, Petersham, Massachusetts, United States -... | ecosystem: Environmental > Terrestrial > Soil > Temperate forest >...
GGAGGAATGATGTACGCCGACATTGACCAGAACGGGGCCCCGAGTTGGATTCAAGTAGCCGCAAATCCGCTCACCTTAGCGGACGCCGATGAGGCCGCGCAAACCATTCGCTTTCCGAGCCGCCCGCCGTCACTTACAGGGCAGTGGGGATATGGACTGACCGGGTATTCCGCGCCAAATCCTCTGGCCATGCTGACGGGATGGGCGAATGTCGGCGCCGGGACTTTTCTTTTTCCGTCGCAGCTGAATTCGGCCGGAACCCTGACCTACGCCACCAGCAACTCGCCCAGTTCAACTTCCGCTCTTCCAACAAGTCCGACGGGACAGAAAACTCTCTGTTGGTCCCAATCCGTCTCGCTCTACAGTGCTTTTGGCAATGGAATTGTGCCTTATCAGCCGGGAATTACAGACCCGGAAGGCCCGTCTATTGACCCCGATCACTTTCCGTACCCGCTTCCAGAAGACTTTTGCCAACCCACGGGCTCGATTCCATGACCCGATAATAATAGAACAAGCAAAAGAGTCCCACCTAGGATGGGGCCCTCCACACTACAGGCGGGCCCCATCCGTCCTGTAGTGTGGCGGATGGGGCTCTTCTGCGTTTGGGAGGGAACGGCTACTTCTCGGCGACGGCTTTGTTTTCGATCAACGTTTCGGTCCGGCGGCTTTGCGAAAGACACTCTTCGGTGAGATTCGCGCAGGCCGGTCCTTCTTCTCCGATGGCTTTGACTAACATGCGGTTCTTCGGAATTCCCAGAGCGACATAGGCATCCCGGACCTGGATCGCGCGGCGTTCCGCCAGCCAGTGGTTCTTTTTGGAGGACCCCCGGCTATCGGTAAACCCCGTAATCTCGATCATAAACGGCGTGTTCTTCCCTAGCCAGTCGGCATTTTTCTTCAATTGATCCATGGCCTTCTCATCGAGCTGCGACTTGCTCAAATCAAAATACACGGGCTGAAGGTTTTCGTTGGGGATGTACGGCTGATCCAGTGCGACGGACGGCTTGACGACGGTCTGTACGACTTGCTCGGTCCCCGTTTGAGGGGTCATGACTTCTTTGGGAGTGACGTCGGTTACGGCTGTGGCGACCTGCTGATGACTGCATCCGATGGAGATCATCAGGGACATCAAGCCTGTGATCACCCACCATTGACGGCTGTTCATGGTACGGCTCCTTTCATTACAGTTACTGCACATTTTTTTCGGTATCGGAATCCGACGGCGTATGCCAGGCCACGACGGGATGTTCACCGGAGGCCTGAGGTTTCGGCAGCTGGGCCACGGGGATAGTGGGCGGCAGGTGCGGCGCGGACAGTGTGCGCAAAGAGAGAATGGCCCAGGTTCCCAAAGCTGCCGCCAAGGCTAACGCCGGGACACCCCACACCTTGGCTTTTTCCCACCAGGGCGCGCGAAAGAGGGTCTGCGTCTCAATTTGGGCGATGAGGTCCGCCGGCATGGAGGGCAGATGCGTGCCGCGAAGCTTTTCTTTGATGGCCAGAAGAGAGCTCAATTCCCCCTGGCAAGCCGCGCAGCTTTCGAGATGCCGTGCCACTTCTTTATGATCTTCCTGAGGCAGCTCACGATCGAGGTAGGCTGAAAGCATATCCTGATATTCCGGGCAGTTCATGGGCCTCACATCCTTCCTGTTTGGTATTGGCCGAGGAGCGCACGCAATTGCATGCGTCCCCGGTGAATTCGCGAACGGACGGTGCCGACGGGACAGGACATCACCTGGGCAATTTCATCGTAGGACAAACCTTCCATATCGCAGAGAACCACGGGCATCCGGAATTCCAGATCAAGCCGTTCAAGAGCCCGGGTCACATCCTGCTGAAGTTCCCGGCGCTCGGCGCCTTCAGGAAGTCCGGGAGTGTTGTCTGAGAGCCGTTCTTCCCAGGGCGTTCCTTCGTCCGCATGCCCATCCAGCGAAACGGTAGGGCGCCGGGCGTTGCGCCGCAAGGCGTCCATATATAGATTGTGGAGTATCCGGTACATCCACCCCTTGAATGAGGCGGGCCGATGGAACCGCCAATAACGCCAGATTTTGATGAACCCGTCCTGCACCAGATCGCGCGCTTCCGGCTCCCGGCCACCGGTAATCTGGCAGGCCATCCGGTAAGCCATGTCGCCGTAGCATCGGAGGAGTTCGCTGAATTCGTCGGCTTTGGTTTGGGGTTTTGGTTCGGGGGCGTTCATGGGTTCACTCAACAGACGAAAGCATAACGAATTTCGTTCCCGGCTGGAGAAGAAAATTCGCTGAGTTTAAATCAAGCGGATATTTAGAGGAAAAGAGGACTACTGAATAATGACGAGTTTGCCTTTGACGGTCGAACAAGGACCGTTCTGATTGAGGATGTAGAGATACACCCAGCTCGCCACTTTCTCACCGCCTGTATTTCTGAGATCCCATAACACATCTTCTCCGTTCTGAGAGTACAGAGTACGAACGATCCGCGCATCACTCGTGAAGATACGGATTTGGGTTCCAGCCGCCAGATGCGTAAAGGTCACACCGGGAAGCCCGGTGCTGGATTTATAAGGCACGGGATAGGCGACGGCCCCGCAGATACTGCTGGCAAAGGGCGACGGCGAAAGAACGGTCACATGCGCGATCCCGGTTTTTCCACCCGTGGCGGCGGTAATGGTATAGACCCGGCTCCCATAGAAGCCCCCGGCGGAGTTGAAGGAGGCGCTGGTAGGGCTGGCGGAGAGGCTGCCCGAGTCGCCTATCTCCTTCCAGGTGAAAGTGAGATTCGGGATCGTTTGATTATTGGCTGTGTACCCCGTAGCAACAAACTGCAAAGAATCGCCGACGTTAATGACCTTGCCGTCAGGCGTTACGAGGATGTGGTCGAGAATCTGAGTCTGTACTGAAATCGAGACGGTTGCGACGTTGCTGTCCTGGAAGCCGTTGTTCACCTTAAACGTAAAGCTGTCCGGACCTATATAACCGTTGTTCGGCGTGTAGGTCACATTCGGCGCTGTACCGCTCAAACCTCCATGGGTCGATGTGCTGACAAGGATATAGGTCAGCGGCAATCCATTGGGGTCCGACCCCGTCAGGGTGATCGCTGTGGGCGTCTGATAGAGGACCGTTACGCTTTGATTGTTGGCCGTGGGGGCCGCGGTGGGCGAACTCACCGTGATGCTGATGGTAGCGATATTGCTGTCCTGGAAGCCGTTATTGACCTTGAACGTGAAGCTGTCCGAACCGGCATACCCGTTGGCCGGCGTGTAAGTTAGATTCGGTGCCGCGCCGGTCAGTGTTCCGTGAGCGGGATTGCCGACCACAGCAAAGGTCAACGGCAGCGGCGGCGTATTGTGATCAACTCCGGTTAAGGTGATGCCTGTAGCTGTCTGGAAAGGCACAGTCACGCTCTGCGGATTGGCTGTCGGAGCTCCGGCCGTCGGCGTGCTCACCGTAATAGAAACAGTGGCCGGGACGCTGTTCTGGAAGCCGTTATTCACCATAAACGTAAAACTGTCGGGACCAGCATACCCATTGTTGGGGGCGTATGTGATATTCGGTGCGGTCCCAGAGAGCGTGCCATGCGTCGGCTGAGTAACCACTGAATAAGTCAATGGCAGCGGCGGCGTATTGTGATCGACTCCGGTTAAGGTGACCCCGGTGGCCGTCTGGAAGGGCACCGTCACGCTCTGCGGATTGGCCGTCGGAGCTCCTGCCGTCGGTGTGCTCACCGTAATGGAAACGGTGGCTGGGATGCTGTCCTGAAACCCATTATTCACTTTAAAGCTGAAACTGTCGGGCCCGGCATAGCCATTGGCCGGAGTGTATGTGACATTGGGGGCTGTTCCTGTCAGCGTGCCGTGTGCCGGGTTGCCGACCATCGTAAAGGTCAAAGGCAGGGGCGGCGTGTTGAAGTCGGTCCCGGTCAAGGTAATGGCCGTGGGCGTCTGGAAAGGCACTGTCACACTCTGCGGATGGGCGACCGGCGCTCCCGCCGTCGGCGTACTGACCGTGATGGAGACCGTCGCAATGTTACTGTCCTGGAACCCATTGTTGTCCTTAAAGGTAAAACTATCGGGGCCCGCATAGCCATTGGCCGGGGTATAAGTCAGGTTTGGCGCCGACCCCGTCAGTGTGCCATGAGCGGGGTTGCCGACCACCGCAAAGGTTAACGACAGCGGCGGTGTGTTGTGGTCCGCGCCGGTCAGAGTAATCGCGGTGGGCGTCTGGAAAGGCACCGTCACGCTCTGCGGATTGGCCGTCGGAGTTCCCGCCGTAGGCGTGCTGACGGTGATGCTCACGGTGGCGATATTGCTGTCGGCAAAACCGTTGTTCACCTTGAAGGTGAAACTGTCCGGTCCTGTGTAGCCGTTTGCCGGGGTATACGTGAGATTCGGCGCTGTACCCGCCAGTAAACCGTGGGTGGGATTACTGACCACAGTAAAGGACAAAGGCAGCGGCGGCGTGTCGTGATCGACGCCCGTGAGGGTAATCCCGGTGGATGTCTGGAAGGGCACGGTCACGTTCTGATTGTTGGCCGTGGGCGCCGCAGTGGGCGAACTCACCGTGATGCTGATGGTAGCGATATTGCTGTCCTGGAAGCCATTATTGACCTTGAACGTGAAGCTGTCCGCTCCGGCATAACCATTAGCCGGCGTGTAAGTTAGATTCGGAGCCGCGCCGGTCAGTGTTCCGTGAGCCGGATTGCCGATCACAGTAAAGATCAACGGCAGCGGCGGTGTATTGTGATCAACTCCGGTTAAGGTGATGCCTGTAGCCGTCTGGAAAGGCACCGTCACGCTCTGCGGATTGGCCGTCGGGGCTCCCGCGGTTGGTGTGCTCACCGTAATAGAAATAGTCGCTGGGGCGCTGTTCTGGAAGCCGTTATTCACCATAAACGTAAAGCTGTCGGACCCCGCATACCCGTTGGCCGGGGTGTAAGTTAGATTGGGGGCTGTGCCGGTCAATGTGCCATGACCAGGATTGCCCACCACGGTAAAGGTCAAAGGAAGCGGTGGCGTATTGTGATCGACTCCGGTTAAGGTGATGCCGGTGGCTGTCTGAAAAGGCACTGTCACGCTCTGCGGATTGGCCGTCGGAGCTCCTGCCGTCGGCGAGCTCACCGTAATAGAAACAGTCGCCGGGGCGCTGTTCTGGAAACCGTTATTCACTTTGAAGGTAAAGCTGTCGGGACCCGCGTAACCATTACTGGGACTGTAGGTAACATTCGGCGCCGTCCCGCTGAGCGTTCCATGGGTCGGCTGCGTAAGCACCGCATAAGTCAGCGGCAGATTGTTGGGATCGGACCCTGTCAGAGTAATCGGCTTGGGTGTCTGAAAGGGAACCGTCACGCTCTGCGGATTGGCCGTCGGCGACGCCGTAGGCGCACTCACCGTAATCGAAATAATCGCGACGTTGCTGTTTAAATAGCCGTTATTTACTTTGAAGGTGAAATTATCGGGACCCGTATAGCCGTTGTTGGGTGTATAGGTCACATTCGGCGCCGTTCCGGTCAGCGTTCCATGGGTCGGCTGCGTAACCACGGCATACGTTAAAGACAGCGGCGGCGTATTTGAGTCCGTTCCTGTCAGGGTGATAGGAAGGGCCGTCTGGTAGGCCGTTGTGAGGTTTTGGTTCTGCGCCTGTGGCGGCCCGATAATCTCGAATGGCTTACTCCTAGACGTCCCGCCGCCGGGACCTGTCGTGAAAACGGTTATGTTTGCCGTCCCGGCGCTTGCAATATCGGAGGCAGGAACTAAAGCTGTCAATTGCGTGGAACTGACAAAAGTTGTTGTGAGGGCAGAGCCATTCCATTGGATGACGGAACCATTGACGAAACTGCTTCCAATGGCGGTCAATGTAAAGCCCGGGCTCCCCTCGGCCATCGAAGTGGGTGAAATACTAGTTAGAACAGGGGCGGGATTGTTGACAGTCACAGGGATTACCTGCTCCCCCCTGGACCCGGGACCTGCACAATCCCCACTAGTGAGACTTCCCAAGGCGTTCAGCGTCCCTGCGGAATTCGCAAGAACTGTAGCCGTCACTGTTACAGGAAATGGAGCGCCTGTAGTAGTAAACCCGAGGCCTCCATTGGTGGAGAAAAGGGTCCAACCCGAGGTCACCGTATAACTAACGAGAGTAGCAATAGAGGAGTTCCACGAAAGGGAAACAACTGGCTGATACGCTGGTTGAGGTCCTTCATTGGTCGCCTGAAACGTAATCGTGAACATATTGCCGACCAAAACAGGATTCGCGCTGGGAGTCAATGCGAGCACTTGGAAATTGGTTCCACCTCCCGGGCAATTATTGGTACATGAATTAACACTTCCTATCTGAGCAATACAAACCTTACCTTCCAGAGGATCACTTGGATTTGGCTGACAGGTGACATCCGAACCGCCGGCTCCACAGTCACAATCCGATGAGCAGCCGTAGGCCTGACAGATGTCACTCGAATTGCAAAAGGACCCGGGACCGCATTGACCGTTACTGGTACAGGTCTGAGCCCAGACCTGTACCGAACCCAGAGCAAGGAAAAGGAAGATAGCGGAAATCTTTTTCATGGCTGACCTTTCGCGTCCGGAGTCTCATTCGCGGGGGTCTGCGGCGGCTGGACGTCCCCTTGGTCCGGCTTATCCTTCAAAGGTGCGGCCTGGGGCTCAGGCTCAGATCCCGCTTCAGGGTCTGAATGTGCCGCCTCCGGCTCATTAGAGGGGATGTAGGGAGCCAGAGTGGATTCTTCCGCCGAAGTCTCATTGGTTTTGGCCACAGCTTCGCCATTTTCGCCCTGCTTGAGCAAGTCCGTAAGCTCATTCTGATCCAGAGTGCCGTCGTCATCGGGATGCAAAGCCTTGAAATTCACGGTTCCCACAGCATTGACCTCTTCATCGCGTTTTTCCGTATCTTTCGAGGCGAGCTGGAAATATCTCCGGAAGGGGCGGTAGTCCGGTTCCATGGTCATTAAACTATCGAAGAGCAATGCGGCTTCCTCATAGTACCCCCGGGCCAGAGCCAGCTTGGCCCGTTTGAAGAGGGTCCGTTCTTCCGGGGTCAAGCGCGGCTGAATAACGCCGAAGCGCATGGAGATCTCATACCGCTGCGTCATTCCCAGATCTCCGTAGGAACTGTAGGCGTAATCGAAGGAGAAATCTTTAATTTTAAGGCCCAGGCCGGCGGTCAAGCCGCTGCCTTCCTGATCCGTCCCGGCATATCCGATGCGCAGAGCCACCATCGGAACCACCCAGTATTCCACTCCCGTGTAAAGCGCTCCAGGCAGGTCGATCTGTTTTCCGTAATCCAGCGATACGTTCAACCTGCGATCCATCATCTGCACAGCCGCGACGCCCAAGCGCCATTCCAGGGGGAAAGGATCATTCTGATTAATGAAATTGAGCCCGCTTCCGATGTTGCGTACCGTAGCCCCCGCACGAATGGTTCCGCCCATCACTTCCTTCTGAAAAGTCCAGATTCCTCCCACGTCCGCCGCGACGCCAGTGGCCGAAACATCAGCCAGTTGGGCTTGTACCCCCTTGATGTTGGCTCCCAGCGAAAGCGGCCCCAGGAGCCACCCACCGCCCAGCGTACCGACGCCGCTGTAAGCGTTTACGCTCCCTGTGGGGTTGGCATTGGCGTCATAGCCGCTGATTGACCCAAATCCGAGATACGAAATACTGCCGCCAATGCCGCCATTTTCCAGAGGCGTCGCCACGGCGACGTTGCTGTAAGTCTGTCCCTGTACGAGCTGGTTATACATGAAAGAAGCCTGGCTTTGGTTCAGAATGGCGATACCGGCGGGGTTCCAATAGAGGCTGGACACATCATCGGCCTGGGCGGTGTAGGCCTGACCCATGGCAATCGCGCGAGCCCCCACAGGGAATTCAAGAACATTCCCGCCGGTCGTACCGGCGCCGGCAAAGACGCGAACCGTCAGCCCCGGAACCAGGGCGGCGATGAGCAAGAAATTTGACGATCTTTTGAGAATCAGCTGCGACATCGGACCTCTGTAACGACCCCGTGCGTCAATGGCGGGAGAGCTTTTCACTTCTTACGAATGCTCAAGTATATGACAAACCGCGAAAATTAGGTATCCACCGGAAGGGTCAAAATGAGGGACTAAAGGGCCCAGGGATTCATAGTACCCTTCGATGCTTAACTCGCGTTAACTGCGCTGGCGCACGGATTCATAGAGCAGAATCGCGGCGGATGAAGCGACGTTCAGCGATTCCACGGGTTCGGCCATGGGGATGTGGACTCTTTTGTCCAGATGTTTTTCCCAGTCGGCCGATAAACCCTGTCCTTCCTGACCCAGGACGATGGCCCAGGGTTTTTTCCAGTTGATCTTCGTATAGACCACAGCGCTCTGATTCGCTTTACGAACCTCCGTGCCGATCAGGGAATATTGTGCGGCGTGTAATTCTTTCACGATCTCTTCCAGAGTGAGATGCTCGAGAAGCGGAAGGCGGAAGGTGGATCCCATGGCGCCGCGAATGGCCTTCGGAGAGAAAAGATGCGCCGTCTTTGGCGTGGTGATGACGCCTCCCGCGCCGGCGGCTTCGGCGGTTCGAACGATAGAAGCCGTATTGCCAGGATCCTGGAGGTCGTTCAAGATTAGAACAGGCGCCGGAGACCGCTTTCTCAGATCATTCCAACTCCAGGCCGGCCGGCGGACAATAGCCAGAAAACCTTGCGGGTTTTCAACATCCGTAATGGCCTGGAAAACCTGATCGGAAACCTTAAAGTGCTGTTTGGCGCGCGCGCGAATGGGATCGAGGAAAGAAGTCTCAGGAAATTGCTGGCTGATGACCAGAACCTCAATCACGTAATTGGATAAGAGGGCTTCCTGAATCAGACGAGGACCTTCCAGAAAAATCAGGGGAGAACTTCGGTCATCGCGGATCTTCTGAATCTCTTTAACGAGGGGATTCTGGCGGCTGGTGATCGTTGGAATTGTGGATTTTGGATTGTGGATTTTGGATTGAGAGTCAACCACGGCCTTAAATATCTTTCTTGCCCGAGCCGTCTAATCCAAAATCCAAAATCAGAAATCCAAAATCACGGCAGTTCTGTGGTTCCCATCAGGAAACGGTCGCATTCGCGGGCGGCGCCGCGGCCTTCGTTGATGGCCCAGACAACGAGAGACTGGCCGCGGCGGGCGTCGCCGGCGGCAAAAACATTGGGAATGCTGGTCTGAAAACGGCCGTACTCGGCCTTCACATTGGTACGCGGGTCCTGTTCCACCTTGAGACCCTTCAGCAGCGTCTCTTCGGGACCCAGGAAACCCATGGCCAGCAGCACCAGCTGGGTCGGCCAGGCTTTTTCGGTGCCGGGGACTTCTTTCATCGCGAACTGGCCGTTCGCCCCCTTCACCCATTCGATCTGAACGGTGTGAATGGCTTTGACATGGCCCTGGGCGTCGCCCTCGAATTTCTTAGTGGCGATGCTGTAGCGCCGGGGATCGGCTCCGAAGCGGGCGGCAACTTCTTTCTGGCCGTAGTCCATCACGTAGACCTTAGGCCATTGGGGCCAGGGGTTGTCGGGCGCGCGTTGGTCGGGCGGCCGGGGCAGAATTTCAAATTGAACCAGGCTGCGGCAGCGGTGGCGCATGGAGGTCCCCACGCAGTCGGTGCCGGTATCGCCGCCGCCGATGACGATGACGTCCTTATCCTTGGCGGAAATGTATTTGCCGTCCTTGTGCTGGCTGTCGAGAAGGCTTTTGGTGTTGGCCTGCAGGAATTCCATCGCAAAATGAATCCCCTTGAGCTCGCGGCCCGGAACCGGCAGATCGCGGGGCTTGGTCGCCCCGGTGCAGATGGCCGCCGCGTCAAATTCTTTCAGGAGTTTCTCCGCCGGATAGTTTTTCCCGACTTCTGTATTAACCACAAACTCGATGCCTTCCTGTTCCAGAAGACGCACGCGACGCTCGACAATCTGCTTTTCCAGCTTCATGTTCGGGATTCCGTACATGAGAAGTCCGCCTATGCGGTCGGCACGTTCAAAAACGGTGACGGAATGGCCGGCTTTGTTGAGCTGTGCAGCGCAGGACAGTCCCGCCGGACCGGACCCGATCACCGCCACCTTTTTGCCCGTGCGTTTGGCCGGGGGTTCCGGGACCACCCACCCCTCATGGAAGGCTTTTTCGACGATCGAATTTTCGATGTTCTTAATGGTGACGGGAGGGCTGGAAATCCCCAGCACGCAGGCCGCTTCGCAGGGGGCCGGACAGACGCGGCCAGTGAATTCGGGAAAATTGTTGGTTTTATGCAGCCGGTTGATAGCTTCGGCCCAGAGATCTTTGTAGATCAGGTCGTTCCATTCAGGAATAAGGTTATTGACGGGGCATCCGGACGCCATCCCGTTGATAAGGGTCCCTGTATGGCAGAAGGGCACGCCGCAGTCCATGCAGCGCGCGCCCTGCTGCTGGAGATGGTCCTGGGGCATGTGGTGATGGAATTCCTGCCAGTCATGAATGCGTTCCTCCGGCGCCCGGTCGGTCGGCAGTTCGCGCTGAAAATCCAGAAATCCTGTTGGCTTACCCATTAATTCCCACTGACCCTTGCAAGATCCTTGATATTTTCCTGGAAAGCGGCCATCACGGCTTCTTCACCGGAGAATCCCTGGGCTCGGACGCGCTTTTCGGCTTCCAGCACGCGCTTGTAGTCCTTGGGAATGACCTTCACAAATTTGGGGACCATGGCGGACCAGCTGTCGAGGATTTTCTCGGCGACCGTACTTCCGGTGACTTGAGCGTGACGCTCGATCATGCTGCGGAGTTCCTCGATCTCGCCGGCTTCCGTCAACCGGTCAAGATCCACCATCTGCTTGTTGCAGCGGATCGGGAAGGTCCCGTTCTGGTCCAGAACGTAGGCGACGCCGCCCGACATGCCGGCGGCGAAGTTGCGTCCGGTGGGTCCGAGGATGACGACCCGGCCTCCGGTCATATACTCGCAGGCATGGTCGCCCACCGCCTCGACCACCGCGCGAACGCCGGAATTGCGCACGCAGAAACGTTCGCCGGCCACGCCGCGGATATACGCCTGGCCCGCGGTCGCTCCATAGAAAGCAACGTTGCCGATAATAATGTTTTCCTCCGGGATAAAGGTGGCGACCTTCGGCGGATAGACGATGATTTTCCCCCCGGAAAGCCCCTTCCCCACGTAATCGTTGGCGTCGCCTTCCAGAATGAGCGTCTCGCCAGGCGGCATGAAGGCTCCCAGGCTTTGTCCCGCGGACCCTTGCAGGTGAAGCTCAATGGTGTCTTCCGGCAAACCCTCGGGACCGAAGCGGCGGGTGATTTCGCTGCCCACCATGGTCCCGACCACGCGGTGAATATTCCGAACGGGCAGAGTGGCCCGGACTTTTTCCTTGCGATCCAGCGCCGGCTGGCACAGCTTCAAAATATCGGTCCGGTCCAGCGCCTGCTCGAGTCCATGGTTCTGCGCCACGCGGCAATAGCGGCCCACCTCGGGTCCGACTTCCGGCTGATAAAGAATTTTCGAGAAATCCAGGCCCTTGGCCTTCCAGTGGTCCACCGCCGACTTCATCTGCAGCTTGTCCACCCGGCCGACCATCTCGTTCAAAGTGCGGAAACCCAGCTGGGCCATGACCTCACGCAGCTCCATGGCGATGAAGCGCATGAAATTGACCGCGTGTGCCGGGTCGCCCGTAAAGCGTTTGCGCAGTTCCGGATTCTGCGTGGCGATCCCCACCGGGCAGGTATCCAGGTGACAGACGCGCATCATAATGCATCCCAGCGCTACGAGCGGCGCCGTCGCGAAACCAAATTCTTCCGCCCCGAGGAGCGCCGCAATCGCCACATCTCGCCCGGTCTTAAGCTGACCGTCGGCTTCCACCACAATGCGGTCGCGCAGCTTGTTCAACACCAGGGTCTGATGGGTATCGGCGATGCCCAGCTCCCACGGCAGTCCCGCGTGTTTGATGCTGGTCTGGGGCGATGCGCCGGTGCCGCCGTCATGGCCGGCAATCAGCACCACGTCCGCATGGCCTTTGGCTACGCCGGCCGCAATCGTGCCCACGCCGACCTCTGACACCAGCTTCACGTTGATGCGGGCGTTATGGTTGGCGTTTTTCAAATCGTGAATCAGTTCCGCCAGGTCTTCGATGGAGTAAATGTCGTGGTGCGGCGGGGGTGAAATCAGGCCGACGCCGGGCGTCGAATGCCGCACTTTGGCGATCCAGGGATACACCTTCTTGCCGGGGAGCTGTCCGCCCTCACCGGGTTTAGCGCCCTGAGCCATCTTGATCTGCAATTCTTTGGCGTTCACCAGGTAATTGCTGGTCACCCCGAAGCGCCCGGAAGCCACCTGCTTGATGGCGCTGTTCTTGGAGTCGCCGTTCGGCTCGAGCGTATAGCGCGCGGGGTCTTCCCCGCCTTCGCCCGTATTGGAGCGGCCCCCGATGCGATTCATGGCGATGGCCATCGACTCATGCGCTTCCTTCGAAATCGAACCATAGGACATGGCCCCCGATTTGAAGCGCTTCATGATCTCTTCGATCGGCTCGACTTCCTCGATCGGGATGGAGTAGACGTCCTTGAATTCCATGAGCCCGCGCAGCGTCGCCAGACGCTTGGACTGGTCGTTGACCTGGGAACTGTATTTTTTAAAGAGGTCGAAATTGTTGGTGCGGCAGGCGGTCTGCAGGTAATGGATGGTCTCAGGGTTGAAAAGGTGGTTCTCGCCCTCCTTTCGCCACTGGTATTTGCCGCCCTCTTCAAGGGTGTGCCCGTTAGGCGTGCCGTAATCGGGATACGCGTGCCGGTGCCGCATTTCCACTTCTCTGGCGATCGTCTCCAGGCCCACACCGCCGATACGCGACGGGGTCCAGCAGAAATATTTGTCGATAATATCGTGGTTGAGCCCGATGGCTTCGAAGATCTGGGCGCCCGAGTAGCTCTGGATAGTTGAGATGCCCATTTTCGAGATGACTTTGACAATGCCCTTGGCGGCGGCTTTGACGTAATTTTTAACCGCCTTCTTATGGTCCACGCCTTTGAGCATGCCCTGGCGGATCATATCGTCCAGGGATTCGAGCGCCAGGTACGGGTTCAGCGCGCCGAGGCCGTAGCCGACCAGAAGCGCAAAATGATGAACTTCCCGCGGCTCGCCTGATTCCAGGACGATGCCCACGCGCGTGCGCGTGCCGCGACGGATGAGGTGATGATGCAGGCCCGCCACCGCCAGAAGCGCCGGGATAGCCGCGTTGTCGCGGTCGAGCGTCCGGTCGGAGAGGATGATGATGTTGACGCCGTCCTCGATGGCCTTATCCACCGCTTCGAAAAGTTTGTCCAGCGTTTTTTCAAGCCCCGGGCCGCCCTGGCGCACCGGATAGACCGTCGGGAAAACGCGAGAGCGGAACCAGGGATGCTTTACGTGGACGAGCTTGTAAAACTCCTCGTCCGTTAAAACGGGGGCTTTAAGCTGGATCTGCCGGGCACTCTCCGGCCGCGGATCGAGAAGATTGCCTTCGGGGCCGATCGTTGTTTCCGTTCCGGTCACGATCTCCTCGCGGATAGCATCGATCGGCGGATTGGTGACCTGAGCAAAAAGCTGTTTGAAATAATCGTAGAGCAGTCTCGGCTTATCCGAAAGAACGGCCAGTGGCGTGTCATCGCCCATCGAACCCATCGCTTCGACAGAGCTTTCCGCCATGGGCGCCATGAGCAGACGCAGGTCTTCAAAGGTATAGCCGAACGCCTGCTGACGCAGCAGCATGGTTTGATGGTCGGGCTCCGGAATCTGCGGCGGATCCTGCAGGTCTTCCAGTTTGACGAGGTTTTCGTTGAGCCACAACCGGTAGGGTCGCTCGGCGCAGATCTTATGTTTGATTTCTTCATCGGCCACGATGCGCTTCTGGACCGTGTCGATCAGGAACATGCGGCCCGGCTGCAGCCGACCCTTATGCAGAATGCGTTCCGGCGCAATATCGAGCACGCCGACTTCGGAGGCCATGACGACCAGACCGTCCTTAGTGACGTAGTAGCGCGAAGGCCGGAGGCCGTTGCGGTCCAGGACCGCGCCGATCTGGACGCCATCCGTGAAGGCGATCGAAGCCGGGCCGTCCCAGGGCTCCATCAGGCAGCTGTGGTACTCGTAAAACGCTTTCTTCTCGTCCACCATGCTCTCATGGTTGGACCAGGGCTCCGGGATCATCATCATCATCGCGTGGGGCAGCGAGCGTCCCGAAAGGGAGAGGAATTCAAGCGTATTGTCAAAAATCGCCGAATCGGAACCGTCCATGCGTACGATCGGGCCGATTTTCTTCAGGTCGTCGCCGAAAAGATCGGATTCGAACAAGGCCTGCCGGGTGTACATCCAGTTGACGTTGCCGCGCAGGGTGTTGATCTCGCCGTTATGCGCAATGTAGCGATAGGGGTGCGCCCGGTCCCAGCTGGGGAACGTGTTCGTGGAAAAGCGCGAATGCACCATGCCGAGCGCCGATTCCACGGCGGGGTCGCGCAGGTCCGGGAAAAAGTCCGGCACCTGGTTGGAAATTAGCATGCCTTTGTAAACGATCGTCCGGAAGGAGAGGCTGGAAATGTAGAACGAGTAGCCGCCTTTCCACCCAGAATAGCGGATGACGGCTTCCGCGCGCTTGCGGATCACGTAGAGCTTGCGCTCAAAAGCCATGTCGTCCTGCAGTTTGGAACTGCGGCCGATGAAGAACTGGCGGACAATCGGTTCTGCCGCTATGGCGCTTGCGCCAAGCGAAGAATTATTGGTCGGGACCGTTCGCCAGCCGAGGAAGGTCTGCCCTTCTTCTTTAACCACCGTTTCCAGACGCTTTTCGCATTCTTTGCGGTCGGCATCGTTCTTCGGCAGAAAAGCCATACCTACGCCGTATTCACCGTAGGAGGGAAGTTCAAACCCAGCGTCTTTCGCGGCTTTCTTCAGGAAATTGTGCGGCACCTGGATCAGAATGCCGGCGCCGTCACCGGTATTTTCCTCGCAGCCGCAGGCGCCCCGGTGGCGGAGGTTATCCAGCGCCGTCAGCGCATCTTGAACGATTTTGTGCGATTTCCGGCCCTGAATATCCGCGACAAAGCCGACCCCACAAGCGTCTTTTTCAAACGCAGGATCATAGAGGCCCTGTTTGGGAGGAATTGCGCTGTTCATATATATGTGTGGATTAGGGAGTCCCTTGACTCCCTTTTCGGGGAGGTTCTTACCCTGTAGCGGTCAATTGTATCACAAAATCAAGAATTCAGAACAAGAAAGGCAGACGACTTTTCATGCCTTCCCCTTCTCTCGCCAAGTAGAACCCGTCCTTTTTCCAAGCCGTGAATCGTGGGAGCAAGACCCGAGAATTTGAGTTTTACAGTCCCTAACTGAAAAGGCATAATCCGAAACGTGAAATCTCGAACGGTACATCCACTTGCAACGATCTTCTTCATGATTTGTTTAGTTTTGATAGGCATCGTGCTTTTGTTTTCCGCTGTCCTCATCTCAAAAACCTTTGCAACCCCCTACGCACGGACCCTGCTCGTCAGTTGGCCCACAGCGGCGATTTTTGGTTTAGGTGTTACCGGTCTGGGACTTCTTTATGGTGCGATTTCTTTGTGGCCTGAGGCTCAACGTCAATGGGCTATCCGTGAGCAGCATCCTGGACAGCCCTGGGATTGGTCTCCGGACTGGAAGGCGGGACGCATTGAGTCTAACCTATTGGAGGATACCCATAACATACAGGTTGCATGGATGGGCGGCATCGTCTTATCATTCATCCTTGGCCTGCTCTGGCATACGATATGGCACGATCAAAAGATTCTGCAACTTATTTTTATATTTGTGACGGGGTCGGGCGTTGGTTTTATCCTATGGATTAAAAAACGACGAATCTGCAAAGACTTTGGCTTGACCTGTTTAACTTTGGATACCATTCCTGTGATCCCTGGCCGCTCTCTTCATGCGCGCATTGAATCGCCTCTCCAATCTTCTGAAATTGCTATCCGGCTGCAGCTTCTTTGTAAACAAACTCGCCCTCGCCGTTTTGCAAAAACCCTTTGGCAAGAAAATAAAAACTCATCGCTGCGTCCCGATGCAAACGCTGCGAAAAGCACGGCGACTGCTGAATTTTGCCTTCCTTCTGATGCCAAGCCGACGGGTTTTCAATGGAGTGGATTGATTTTTTGGCAACTGAGGGCGTTTGCCATCAATTCTGATTCTAATTTCTATGCCGTGTTCGATATCCCTGTTTTTAATCCCACCGATGCCTGAGCGTGCTGACGTAGATACCCTGTGAATAATAATCCTCACCTTATCGTATTGGGCTTGTTGGCGCTTGGACCGGCCTTTTTCATGCCTTCCCGGGTCTGCGCAGAGTCGCTGTGCAGCGATCGGGCGATTATTGAAATTTCGCAGGCGATCGAGCTCTTCGACCGCAAGGAATTTCAAGATTCCACCAATGATCTTTGCGGGCGCATTAAAGCGGAGCCGCAGTGCGCTGAGGCCTGGTGGGTACAGTCCTTCATTGACTTTTGCTTGACCGAGCGGCAAGGGCAGGCGCCCTTGGTTGTCAGACCCCCGGAGTTGAGAAAGCGCGCTTTGGAAATCAACCCGAATCTCGCTGAAAGCTGGCAGCAGTCCGACTTAATCAACAACCCCGATTTACGAACGCAAACCTTCGAGCATTTTGAGGTCCGTTACTTCCGCCCAGAAGATCGCGATCTAGCCTGGGATGTGAATGGCTATTTGAATGAGATCTGCACCGAGGTGGGCTCGGCTTTCGGCGCTTTCCCCCATCAGCGCTTTCTGGTCATGGTCTACACACCCGAAGCCATCGTGCAAAACTGGCGCACAATTTCTCTGGGAGGATTCTTCAATCTGGCGGATGGCATTCTGCGTATCCGGGCTGGCGGGGACAAGGATCCCGAATTAGGGGTTCAGCGGCTTGCACGGCGCGAATATTTCAGAGCGTACTGGTCTACTCTGCATCTCAAGGGGATTCCCGGATGGATGCGCGAAGGCAGCGCCGATTTCTATGCTCACCAGGATTCGGGCGATGGATACTGGAAAGATAACCGCCTCGAAGCCATTCGCCTGCATTTTCGATCTGACAACAGTCAATACCCCATTACACTCAAGAAGATGGAAGATTATTACTTGAACAAGAAAATCGTGACCACTCTCGGGAAATACGATTCTTATTTGCAGGCTGAAGCGATGGTATTGGAGATTGCCAAAGAACGCGGGGATTCTTGGATCCCGCAGGTAGTCCAACGGATGCAAAACGGAGAAAACTGGCAGGCCGCTTATGATGAGGTAGTCGGGGTGCCGCCCGAAACTGTTCTAGAGCGCTTCAGAAAAAGCTGGGAACCCACCAGCATACGATAAGTGGGTCTGAGGGAATCAAGACCTGTCCGATCCCTAGCAAAGGGCCCGCGGTGGCTTTCGTGTGCGCCACTCCGCGGGCCCTGGGTTTTACGACAATGACTGATGATGACCGCTTTAAGCCGCCTGCGTCACTTCGGCACTTGGGGCCTCAGCAGGCTTTGGATTCGCAGCCGGTTGCGGATGCGCCTCCACATACTGCCGGTACGCGGCGTCCAGCTCCTTGAGGAAGTCCTCCCAGGTCTCGGACTCCGGCTCGAACGGCCGCGCCTTCATCGCTAAGACGCCCTTTTTCCAGGTGAACTGGAACATGGGTTTCGGTTCCTCCGATTTGGCCGTTTCGGCTTTGGTCGGGGCAGGCTTCTGCAACTGCTTTACCCGATTATCCAGCGCTTTTCCGGCCAAGCCGTCCTTAGCGCATTCCTCCATGACCTTCCGCTGATCCTCCAGCCGGGTTAGTCTGGCAATCGCGAGACATTGTCGCAGTCCTATGTCGCACGCGTGCGACATAGCCTGAATTTCAGCCGGAACTTTGGCCAATGACAGATACCGATAAACAGTAGCCCGATCCTTTTTCAGATAATCGGGCAACTGCTCTGGACTCAGATGCTCTGCCTCCATGATCCTATCGTAGAGGCCAGCGACATAGAAAGGACTCACATCCTCCCTTTCGCCGTTCTCCGACAGGATCATCTGGAGCCGCTCGGACTCCGAGACGTTCTCCTTGATGTCTACCTTGAGTTTCTCCCAGCCCAGCTTCCTGGCCGCGGCCAGTCTTCGATTTCCGAAGACCAGCTTGTGCGTCCCATCGGCCTGCCGGATCAGCAGGGCGCTTTCCAGCTGCCCCTGCCGGTCCATGTCGGCCGCCAGAGAGTCGATGCCCTCCGGGGTGACCGACCGGGCATCCTCCGCCGCGAGGATATCGCGGATCAGGAACCAGACGCCTTCGGCGATGGTCCGGATCAACGACTTGGTGGGTGTGACGTTTGCCGCTTGTGTGTCGACTTCGTTGGTGGTGTTCATTGTGTTCTCCATTCCTCACTTCGAATGAGGATCTGCCCGCCTTCGCCAGGACTGCATTACTGCAGGGAAGCTTGAACGGGCTAACCGGTTGTCGCCGTGGCGACTGACCGAGGGTAGAACACTCTTCTACTGGAGGACCACCATCTCCGTGATGGGCGGCCGGCGGATGCTCTCACCCGCGAAGCCTACTAACTGCGTAGGGTAACTTTGACGCAGGGGTGGGTAAAAATGTTCCGGCGAGCCGGAGAGAAAAGTTTTTATTAATCGTTAAGTACGGCTAAGCGGCGGGGGGCGAGGTTATCGATGAGGCTGCTTCCCACGAAAATGATCGATGGCCATCAAAATAAAGACAAAGGTGATAATCACGGCGACAAGGATTGCAAACGTCATATAAACTCCTCCGTTTCCCGTTCGGCATTCGCCTGGGCAAAATACAA
>Ga0206871_10153_pt1 | contig 18710 bp, 12 predicted proteins | sample Alteio_BWOrgCont_33_FD_152627 | JGI IMG/M metagenome (GOLD analysis project Ga0206871, IMG submission 152627) | Enriched cells from forest soil in Barre Woods Harvard Forest LTER site, Petersham, Massachusetts, United States -... | ecosystem: Environmental > Terrestrial > Soil > Temperate forest >...
CCATCGAGGCCATCGTAGTGCGATCTGTCGGCATAATGATGTACGTATAGCGCTTGTATCCGGCGCGCATGGTATTCAGCACATTCGGCGTCAGGACCCACGTATCGCGGATCAGGCCGGCATAAATTCCCGCGACGTTCAAATCCGGTTCATAACTCGCTACGCCCGATCCAGCCGAAACGCTGTTCGACGTAATGTCATTTACGTTCGTCACGTAAAAGCGCGCATCCACGCTGTGACGTCCCAGGCTCCAGTCAACGCGCGCCAGCCCTTCCTGGTCATTGCGCGGCTGCGGCGCCTTGTAGATCGCATACCCGCCATTAAGCGTCGGCGTAAAGTACTTGTTAATGAACGCCATCGTCACCGGGTTGAAACATGAAACCGGTATCTCCGGCGTTCCCAGGTGCTCCTGTTGGCTGCTGGTAAATCCCTTCGTGTTCTGATAATTCTGAAACAACGTCACGCAGGGATTCGTTCCGGGATTGCCCGCCTGTGTCCAGCCTGCATTCATGCTGGAACTGGTCAGCGATGAGTTCACATACATCGGATTCTTCATCGCCGTGCCTAGCGTCACCGGCGCTGGGCAACCGGGCGAAAGTGTATAGCAAAAATCCGCCGTGTAATTGCCGCACTGAACTCCCGGGGAGATGCTGCCCGCACTGCAGATATGCGGTACGCCCGGCGCATCGAAACCCAATTCCGCCAGCGAAGGCGTCTGGGCAGACGAAACCACCTGCCCCGCCAGCCGCAGGTCCTGGTACGACAAGAAGAAGAACAGCTTGTCGCGCTTGATGGGTCCCCCGATGGTCGCTCCGAACTGGTTCGACACCAGGTGCGGGTTCACGCCTGTCCCATAGTCTGAGGCGTCGAAGGCCGCGTTCTGCAGGTACTCCCACACAGCTCCGTGGATCGCATTCGTTCCGCGCCGGCTCAGCACGTTGAACACGCTGCCCGAGTTCCTTCCATACTGCGCCTTGTAGTTGTTCAGTAGAACGCTCACTTCCTCCAGCGCCAGCCGTGGAGGATAGTTCAGACCCGTGTTGTAGAACACGTTGTTCCAGATCAGGCCATCGAACAAAAACAGGTTCTGGTTGCCGCGCGAACCCGACACACTGTACGTTGGTCCGCCTGTATCGCTGGTGAATGTTGTCGGCGCGTTTACATCCGTCACGCCCGGCAGCAGCGCCGCCAGCGACACAATGTTTTCGCCGTCCACTGGCAAACCTTCCACCATCTGCGGGTCAATCATCGTCCCCAGCGTCGCCGATCGCGTATCCAGTGTCGTTCCTTCGGCCTGCACCGTAACCTGCGCTTCTACTGATCCGGCATGCATGTGCGCGTCTTCGCGCACGTTTGCTCCCGCATCCACCTGCAGGCCGTTCACGATATATGCCTCGAAGGTCGGCGCCGTCACCTTCAACTGGTAATTGCCAAGCGGCACCACCGGGAACAGGTATTCGCCATGAGCATTACTCTTCGTGCTCACCTGGCTGCCTTCACTGGTTTCAATCAGCGTCACCACGGCGTTCGCAACTACTGCTCCCTGCGCGTCCACCACGTTGCCGCTCACCGTTCCGGAGTTCTGCTGCTGTGCCAGCCCGTGTCCGCCGGCCAGCCACAGTAACACCAGCGCGGCAGACAGCAATCCGCGCCCCATGTTCTTCGCCACTCTCGCTCGCCAACCAGAAACTCTCATGTGCAACCGTGTTCCTTTCCCGTTTGTTGCTTCCGCTTCGGCGGCCGAAAAAAATTGATTCGCTCTGTTAGGTCTCATGTTTGTATGTCTCACGCTGGAGGCATCCCTCCCAGGTACCCGAAAGGACGGCTCCCGCCTTTGTTGAGCAGTTGCTGAATTCCACTGTCTGGAAATCGCCTCAGGTACGGAGTCACCCACACCACGTCATCGCTCTTGATTCTTCCGTTCTCCGGCGTATCCTGCTCCGTTCCCGCCCTGGACGAAAAGTAGTGGTTGTCCACCAGCCCCGCCATGCTGCGCGAAACCAGCAGATGCAGCTTGTTGTGATCGAAGGAATACAAATCCAGCCCATTGGCCTCGCCCATCTCCGCCATCGTTACCAGCGGCGCCAGCGCGAACAGGTGATAGTGCAGCGCCCGCTGTCCGCGCGCCATCTCCAGCGGCAGAGTTCCGTCAGCAGCAATGCGGCCTACGCCATCCTTGTAAGTCCCCACACCCCAGTCATAAAGTTTTTGATCGTCGGACGCTATCCCCGCAGCCATCACCGAAAACCCGGCCCAGTAGTAGTGATTGTTCTGCGCGTCGGTCGTGCCCTTCGCGCGCCGTCCGTCGAACCATCCCTGCACCTGCTGCCCAACCGTTCTCATCCAGGCCTTCACCGCGCTTGCCTGCTCAGGCGTAGCACGGAGCGCCGCTCTCGCCGTGCGTACCTTAAGGAAGGAAACTGCCAACCCGCCTAGCGTCCAGTTCTGCACATAATTCGCCTGGTTGGAAGACATGCTGCCTGTCATCGCATTCGCCGCTGCCTGCGTCTCCAGCACATGCATTACGCACGCCGCTGCAGCTGCGCTGCCATTCTTTTGAAATTCGTCAGCCGCTCGCTCGGCCTCCTCGGTCACATTGCTGTATTGGTCCTTTGCCGCGTCGTAAGCTGCCTTGCGCTTGGCGTCGATCACCGAGTGCTTCGCATCCGAATAAAAATCGCTCGCCACAATATCGTGCGGCAACGCATCCACCTTCGCGCAGTGAAAACTCGCGTCCGAAACCTTCACCGGTTTCAAGTCCCATGGAGACTTCAGCGACGCAGCCGCGCACACCGGCGCCACGCAACCGAAGCACAACGCAAGCGCCATCAGCGACTGCCATACCCTCATGCCTCGATTGCCTCCAAAAATCACATGTGCTCCATTAAGTTCGCTCTTCGGCCTAAAACCGGTGAACTTGCTCTGGGCTTCTCCTAAAGCGCTTGCATAGGGCATCCAAAATACTTCAGTGAACGGTCGCAGCGGATTATATCCATGCAAACTCATTGCTGACAAACCCTCCACTCATCTTGCCCTTCTGCCCGCGAAACTGTCTGCACCTAGAAACTCATTTCCCATTGAAATACCGCCGTCCGCTCCGCACTCTTGGTTGATTCCAGCAACCTCTCGCCGCGCGCTTCCAGCGTTCCCTTGTCTACGCTTCCTGGCTTTCCCGGTCCCATCACCACGTTGCTTTCGATCTTCGCAACCGCATCCTTCGGGTCCAGCAAGGTCACCTTCAACTGCGGTGCCGCTGCTCCGAAAACGAACTGCCCCGCTCCCGTCTGCTGAATCTTCGTGTCCGAGTGCATCGCCTCTTCAAACACGTGCGCCTCCGAGCTCGCAATCGCATCGTTCACGCTCAACTTGCCATTCGCGTACTTCAACGTGCGTTGAAATTTTGTCAATCCCAGCGACGCCATATACACCCCTGCGCCTTCGCCGGTAAACTCGAATCCCTTCGCATCCGCCTTCACGTTCAGCAGCCGCGCGGTGTTCAGTTGCGCATAAGGGATTCCACCCCAAACATCGTGCGTTCCTTCGGCGCCCTGCCCATGGCCATCCACCAGCAGCGTGTTGTGCTCAACCGTCTTCGGCGTTCCCGCATAGCCCGAATCGCCCGTCAGGTACGCGCCCTTCGCGTACAGAATGAAGCTGTTCACATCCGGGTGCACATGCCCATCTTCCAAATGCAAGTCCGGATATTTCTTGATCAGCTCAGTCGTCTCATGACCTTCCGGCGGCCCACACTTAAACGCCACCGCCGTAGCACTCGCGCTCCAATCCGACCGCCAGAACACAACATCGGCATCTTCAAACCTGTGCCACGCAGGCAGCTTCGCAATCGGCGCGCTCGCCAACTTCTCGTCGCGCCAGACGACACTCCACCACTCCTCTGCGTTCGCCTGGTGCAGTGTGTTCTTCATCCAGTCTGCTACGCCCTGTATTTCAGGATCGTGAAACTCCTTCGCCAGGTCATACAGCAGGTTGTAATTCGTCAGGTAATGCCCACCGGGATGCGACCGGTCATAATCCTCGCCCTGCTTCGCGCGCGTGATCGGCCCGTCATACACATCGCCAAAGTCGAACGACTCATCCCCGCCCGGCAGCAACGCATGAGCCGCATACAGATGCATCTTCCGCATCCCCGGCAAATCGAAAAGGTCTTCACCCGTCACATGCTTCTGTGCGTCGAGATAATGAATCAGCCACGGCGTTGCAAAAATCCAGTACTCATATCCCTCGTAGTAATACCCATCGTGCGAGTATGTCGCCAGCACGCGATCAAAAATCGCGCGCGAAACCTTCGCCCACTCCGCCGCCTCTGGAACTTCGCCGTACACCGCATACGCTGCAATCCCCAACCCCGCCATGGGAATAAACGTATGGTTCTGGCTGTACGAAATCGTCCGCCCGGGCTTTGTCTTCCACATCTCGTACATCAGGTGGCCCTGCAACGCGATCTTCGCGCGATACTTCTCGCGCTCTGCCGGCGTCAGGTCGTTGTAGAGCAGGTCGTAACCCATGCCCAATCCATATAGGAGATGCCCCGCCGCCAGATCCGTGTTCGGCTTGCTGAAGCTGTAGCCCCACACGTCATAGCTCACCGCGGCGTCCATATATTTCTTGGCGGCATCAAGATATTTCGCATCGCCCTCCATCTTGTACGCGAATGCCGCTTCAATAATCCCCATCGCGACTTCGTTCTGCGCGCGCCGCAGCTCTGCGGGCGGAGGCGGTGGTGGCACCTTCAGTGCGCGAATATCCGTCAACACTTTCGCCCACTCAACCTTGTCAACGCCGTGCACCTTAACCTTCAGCGCGTCCAACTCAGCCGCTGTGAAGTACACCCGCGGATGCACACCCATCAGCTCCGGCTTCGGCTTTGCAATCACGCTGGTTTCGAGCGCTGCCAGCGGCGCCGGCCCTTTCGCATTCTTCTTGTCCTTAGGCCCCAGAGACTCGCCCGCACCCTGCGCCCACGTGCAAGTCGCTCCAACCACCACCATCAAAACCGTCGCGCCAATCAACCCAATCCGTCGCATCTCAACCCCTCAACTTGTCTCTTGTTTTCCTTCGCGAAACTTGCTTTTTACCTTCGCGCCCTTTGCGTTCAAAGCCTTTGCTCTTGCCCTTGTCTTTCCTAATCCCTGACCCCTAAACCCTAAGCCCTGCCTTTTGTGTTATCGTTAGCACCCGATGACACTACCACACCCAACGCATACTGGAAAAGTGCGTATCCCCGGTCTCCGCTGGTACATCATCGCGCTCATCTGCATCATCACCTGCATCAATTACATCGACCGCTCGTCCGTCGGCCTGCTCGTCACCGACTTCGGTCCGAAGCTCGGCATCACGCGCCAACTGTACGGCAATGTCGCCACCATCCTGCTCTTCGCCTACACCCTCTCACAAGCCGTCTCCGGTCGCCTTTATGACCGCTACGGTGCACGCATCGGCTTCACCGTCTCCGTCTTCGTCTGGTGTTTTGCCGCAATGGCCCACGGCTTCATCGCCGGCTACGCATCTTTCGCCATCTGCTCGTTCTTCCTCGGCCTCGGCGAAGCCGGCAACTGGCCCGGCGCCGCAAAAGTCATCGCCGAGTGGTTCCCCCAGCGCGAGCGCGCCACCGGCATGGCCATCTTCAACTGTGGAGCCTCCATGGGCGGCGTCCTCGCTCCTCTGCTCGTTGCTCGCTGGCTCGATCCCCTTCTCGGCTGGCGCAAGACTTTTATTGTCATCGGATGCCTCGGCTTCTTCTGGCTTGCCGCATGGCTGTTCGTCTACCACCCCGTCAACCGCCATCCACGCCTTACAAACGATGAACGCGAACTTATCGAGCTCGGCCACAGTGCTTCGACATGGCTTCCTGCACCACCCGTGCTGCAGCTCCTCAGCTATCGCCAGACTTGGGCCATTCTCATCGCGCGCTTCCTCGTCGACCCCGTCTGGTGGCTCTACATGCTCTGGCTTCCCACCTATCTCAAAGACGCGCGCCATCTCGACATCAAGGCCATCGGCGCCGCTGCCTGGGCGCCATATCTCGCCGCTGCTGCCGGCGCTCTCTTTGGCGGATGGCTCGCCGGTCGCCTCATCCGCGCTCGCTTCTCTGTCAACTCTGCTCGCTGGATCGTTATCGGTATCGCCGCCTGCATGATGCCCTTCGGCATCTTCGCCGCGCACGCAGCAACCACCGCACACGCGCTCCAGTGCATCGCCGTCGTCCTCTTCGGCTTTCAAATGTGGATCTCCAACGTGCAGACCCTGCCGTCAGATTTCTTTCCCACTAACGCCGTCGGCACCGTCGCCGGCATGGGAGGCATGGCTGCCGGCATCGCCTCCGGCATCTTCATCCTCTTCACCGCATCGATGGTCGCGCACTTCGGCTACAACTTCGTTCTCACCCTCGCAGGAGCCGTTGCTCCACTCGCGGCCATTCTGCTCTTCTTCATCGCCGGTCCCATCCACCGCCTCGAACTCAACACCAGCGCCTACACCATCGACACTCGCGGCCCATAACCAGTCTTCCTTCGCGAAACTTGTTTTTAACCTTCGCGAACTTTGCGTCAAAAGCTTTTGCCTTGGCCTTAAAACCCTCACCACATCAAACAAAGGAACCATCTCACCATGAATGATCTTCAAAACACAGTCGCCATCGTCTTCGGCGGAGGCCGCGACATCGGCGCCGCTATCTCTCTCGCCCTCGCCCGCCGCGGTGCGCAGGTCGCGCTCACGTACAACAGCTCCAACCCCGCCGAGACCATCGCCGCCATCACCGCGCTCGGTCATGCACCCTTCGCGCAGCAGGTTGACGCGCTCAACACCGCAGCCGTCCGCGCCTTCGCCGTCGCCGCGCAAAAACATTTCGGCAATCCCATCAACATCCTCGTCAACGTCGTCGGCGGCCTCGTCGCTCGCAAAAAGATGGACGAAATGGATGATGCCTTCTGGGACCACGTCTTCGCTCTCAACGTAAAGTCCATCTTCGCGATGACCCAGGCCGCGCTTCCGCTCATGGCCGACGGTTCCACCATCGTCAACGTCAGCTCACAAGCCGGCCGCGATGGCGGTGGCCCCGGCGGTATCGCTTATGGCGCCAGCAAGGGTGCACTGATGTCCATGACTCGCGGCCTTGCCAAGGAACTCTCGCCGCGCCGCATCCGCGTGAACGCCGTCTGTCCTGGCATGATCGCCACCAAGTTCCATGACGACTTCACCAAGCCTGAAGTCCGCCAACGCGTCGCAGGCATGACCCCGCTCGGCCGCGAAGGCCAGGCCTCAGAAGTTGCCGATCTCGTCGGATACCTCGCTGGCCCAACCTCCAGCTTCGTCAACGGCGCCTGCGTCGACATCAACGGCGGCATTCTCTTCAGCTAGCAGCAACTAGCTCTTAGAATCTGGGTGCCCCATCCTTTCGCAGTCTCATCGCGAAAGGGTGGGGTAAGTTGTTGCACAATCCCTTCGCGAAACTTGTCTTTACCTTCGCGACCTTTGCGTTCAAAGCTTTTGCTTTTGCCGTTGTCTTTCTAATCACTAACCACTAGTCACTAATCACTGGCTTTTGCACTTCCCCGTCGACTCCCTCACCACCAGCTCGCACTCCATCGTCCGCGTCTCACCCTCCGCCGTCGACTTTCCCTCAATCTTGTCCAGCAGGATTCTTGCAGCAACCTTCCCCTGCTCGCGAATAGGTTGCGCCACCGTTGTCAGTGCGGGAGTCCAGAAAGCCGCCAGCGGAATATTGTCGAATCCCGCCACCGACAAATCTTCCGGCACCTTCATCCCCAGCGTATGCGCTGCCCGCAGCACACCAATCGCCGCGGAATCGTTGCGCGCCAGCACCGCCGTTGGCAGCACATCCATCTTCGCCATTCGCAACATGCCTTCGTAGCCATCGTCCTGCGTAGCAAACGCAGGGGCATACTCCGGCCCAACCGTATATTCCATCCCTACCGTCAGCCCTGCCTTCTCCAGCGCCGCGCGATATCCCTGGTATCGCCGCAACGCCGGAGCATCCGCTGCAGCAATTCCAACAAACCCAATCAGCCGATGCCCCAGCTCAATCAAGTGCATCGTCACATCGAAAGCGCCCTTCCAGTGGTCGGCGGTCACGCAATCCACCTGCATGCCCTTCACCTCGCGTCCCACTGTCACCATCGGAATGCCCTGCGCCAGCAGCTCGCGTAACAAGTCGTCGCCGGCATCCGTCCGCAGCGTCGCCACCAGCAGACCATCCACGCGATGATCTACAAACGATTGCAATCCTTCGCGCTCGTGGTCCACGCCCCGCCCCGCCAGCGCAATGAAGGGCGTATATCCCTCCGGCTCCAGCACATCCTTCATGCCTTCCACCAGCTCCGCCGAAAACGGATTCGCAATGTCCGGCAACATGATGCCCACTGCTTTCAGCCGCTGCCCTTTGAGTGAACGCGCCAGCATGTTCGGCCGGTAATTCAGCTTGAGCGCCGCCGCCAGCACGCGCTCACGCACCTCCTGGCTCACATAGCCTGATTCATTGATGGCGCGCGACGCGGTCATCGCCACCACTCCCGCTTCACGCGCCACATCCGCCAGAGTTGCCGGCTTCTTGCGGACTACGTTGCCACCACCCGCTTTCGCACCGGGAGCTTTACTCTGTTTTGTCTCCGCCATGGGTTTCTATGCTAACGCAAACAGTGACTGTCTACTCACTACTGTCCACTGTCTGTTTCTTCGTTCATCACCAGTGCCACCGCGCTGCGCAGCCGGGCCGCATTTCCCTCGTATGCCGGCCGCACCGGAGGCCGCGAAAGTGCGCTGCGGTGAATCTCTTCTTCCACCAGCGGCCCCGCAATTTGCCACACCGTCGTTATGTCACCCACCACTACAATCTCCGCTGGCGCCAGCGCGGAGGCAATCATTCTCATACCTCGTCCCAGGTACATCGCCATCTTGCGAACCGCTTGCAGTGCAGCCGGGTCACCCGCCTGCGCCAGTCGCAGCAGCGCATCGAACGTCGGCGCTCCGCGGTTCGGCGCGCTCTCGCCGTAGTAGCGCAGACCCGCGCGGTTGCTCGCCATCATCTCCCAGCAACCGTGGTTCCCGCACGCGCACACCGGCCCATTCTGCTCCAGCTGCACATGCCCAAACTCACCGGCCATGCCGCCATCGCCGCGCAGCAACTGCCCATTGGCAAAAATTCCCGTCCCAATTCCTTCAGCAACATTCACCACCACCAGATCGTGTAGGCCGTCACTGTCGCCAAACCACACTTCGCTCAGCGCGCACGCATTGGCGACGTTGTCCATCTCCACGCGCAGCCCCGTCGCCTTCTCAATCTGCGTCTTGATGCTCAACGCCGGCCAGCGCAGGTTAGGTGCAAACACCAGCTTCTCGTGCCCAGGGTCAGCGCGCCCCGGCAGACTAATCCCAATGCCGTCGAACGACTTGTCCTTGTTCGCCACCATCATGTTCTTAATCGCGTTGATGATCGTCTTCAGCGCTTTGCCTGAATCATCCGGCAGCACCACGATGTTCTGCGCAACCACGCGCCCGCCCAGGTCCACCACCGCAACCGCCGACTGCACGGGATGAATATCCAGCGCAATCACCGCACGCTGATCGTTCAACTGCAAAAACGTTGGCCGCCGTCCGCGAGGCAGTCTTGCCGTCTGCCCCTCCAGCACCCACTTGCCCTGGATCAGCTCTTCCGCAATCAGCGACACCGTCGACCGCTGCAGCCCCGACACGCGCGCCAGGTCCGCCCTTGAAATCGGCTGCCGCATCCGGATCAGGTTGAAGATCAGGTTGCGGTTAATCTGCCGCGGCGTCTTGTTGGAAGCCGTCTGCTTCCTCGTAAATGCAAACCTTTTCACGCCAAAAGCATACAGCAGCACCGGCACCGATGAACATTGCGTACATTGCGGTTTAAACATTGCGCACATTGCGTTCAGCTTTTGCCTCCCCGCTCAGTCGGCGCCAGTAATCCACCTTCGCGAAACTTTCCCTTCAACCTTCGCGTCCTTTGCGTTCAAGGCCTTTGCTTCTCCGCCACGACATCCCTCACCTCCATCAGCTATCATTCCTCCGAACCGCGAACTAACTCATTCATGCCCACTCGCCGCCACTTCCTCAAGTCCGCCGCCGCTGCCACTGCCCTCGCGCACCCTCTCTCGGCTTCCATCGTTCGCCCCTTTCTTCAAGCCGCCGCAAAATCCGGCGACACGACTTCCGTCAAACAGCCCAACACCTGGGACCACTATCGCGACTCTCTCGCCGGCCCCTGGGAAGCCTGGCACGGAGACGAGATCGCCACATGGGAAAAAGTCACCCTTCCCCACTGCTTCAACCACTACGACGCCTGCGACCCAGACACTCCCTACTACCGCGGACAGGGCTGGTATCGCACCAGCATCCCCAACACTCTTCCGCCAAACAACGGTCGCGTCCTTCTCCACTTCGAAGGCGCCGGCCAGACCACCACCGTCTGGATCAACTCACAACTCATCGGCACCCACGTCGGCGGCTACGACGAATTTGTCTTCGACATCACCGACGCTCTCACTGCACCGCCCATCAAAGGCTCTATCAAGCAGGCCGACAACACCGTCGCCCTCACTGTCCTCACCGACAACTCCCGCGACCTTGAGCGCTCCCCCTCCGACCTCAGTGATTTCTCGCTCTACGGAGGCCTCTACCGCAAAGTGCATTTGGTCAACGTCCCAGCGATCTCGATTGAGTCCGTGCACATCACCCCAGCCGTTGCCCTTGGCCTATCTGGCAAACAACCGCGAGCCAGCATCAAGATCGCAACACACCTCTACAATCCCGCTCAGATCAAAGGCAATGCCAAACTCACCATCGACATCTTGGATCCAGTAACGAAAAAATCTGACCGCCATATCAAGGTCTGGCAGCTTGAAACTGGCGTTGCCGAAGTCTCCTTAGATCTGGAACACACGCCTCATCTTTGGTCCCCGGCCTCACCGCATCTTTACACTTGCACTGTTACGCTTGATCCTCCCGACAACGCTGATTCGAGCATGACCGAACGCTTCGGCCTCAAGCACACCGAGTGGGTTCCCAACGGCCCCTTCAAGCTCAACGGCGAGCGCCTCCTCCTCAACGGCACGCAGCGCCACATGGACCACGCGTCCTACGCCGCCGCACAGCCCGAAGACCTCCTCCGCGAAGAGTTCACGCTGATGAAAGCGATGGGCGTGAACTTCGTCCGCCTCGCGCATTATCAGCAAACAAAATTCGTGCTCGACCTCTGCGACGAACTCGGCATCCTCGTCTGGGAAGAATCCACCTGGTGCCGCGAAGGCATCGGTGACGCGCAGTGGCAAGCGCAAACCAAGCAAGCCTTCACCAATCTCATCAACCAGCATTACAACCACCCCAGCATTCTTATCTGGGGTCTCGGCAATGAAGACGATTGGCCCAACGAATATCCCTCCGTCGATAAAACCGCCATCCGCAAATTCATGCAGGAGATGCACGACCTCGCGCACTCACTCGACCCCACGCGCGTCACTGGCTTCCGCCGCTGCGACTTCGCCGCCGACATTCCTGACGTTTACTCACCCAGCATCTGGGCCGGCTGGTACAGCGGCCTCTACACGGAATACCAGAAGTCTCTCGAATCCTGGCGCACAAAAATTCCGCACCTCATCCACATCGAGTGGGGCGCGGACTCCCACGCTCGCCGCCACGCTGAAGACCTCTACGCGCACATCCCGCACATCGCCACCGGCCAGGGCACAGCGGAAACCGGTCTCGCCTATCGCGATGCCGGCGGCCCGCCGCGCATCTCTCGCGATGGCGACTGGTCCGAAACCTACGCCTGCGATCTCTTCGACTGGCACCTCAAAACGCAGGAAACTCTCGACTGGTTCACCGGCTCCGCGCAATGGATATTCAAAGACTTCACCACGCCCCTACGCGCTGAAAATCCCGTCCCACGCATCAACCAGAAAGGCGTTCTCGAGCGCGACCTCACGCAGAAAGAAAGTTACTTCGTCTTCCAGTCGTATTGGACTGACGAAAAATCCGCGCCCATGGTCCGCATCTACGGCCACACCTGGCCCGTCCGCTGGGGCAAACCCAACGAGTCGCGCACCGTCCGCGTCTATTCCAACTGCCCCTCCGCCGAACTCTTTCTCAATGGCAAATCGCTCGGCGTAAAAAAACGCAACTCGCAGGACTTCCCCTGCGCCGGCCTGCGCTGGGAGACGCCCTTCACCGCCGGCAAAAATCATCTCAAGGTCGTCGCCACATCTTCCACCGGCAAAACCGTCACCGACGAAATCGACTTCATCTACCAAACTGCACTCTGGTCCAAACCCACGCAGCTCAAACTCGCGCAAACCAATCTCACCGCCACCACCAACACCGTCGAAGCCACGCTGCACGACGACGCCGGCAATCTCTGCCTTGACTCGCGCATCCCCGTCCGCTTCTCTCTCGCCGGCCCTGGCATTCTTCATGACAATCTTGGCACCAGCTCCGGCTCGCGTCTCGTGCAACTCTACAACGGCCGCGCGCAAATCACCTACACTCACGCCAACGGCCCCAACACCATCGCCGTCACCACCCAAGGCATCACAACAGCCTCCCTCACTTTGTCTTAAACATCGCGTACATTGCGCTTAAACATTGCGCACATTGCGTTAAAGCTTTTGCCTTTGCTTCTGTTTCAATCGAGGTCTCCAAATGCTCACCCGCCGCCGTTTCACCCAACTCACCGCCGCCCTCGCTCTCACATCTCGCCTCCGCGCCCAAGCGCCCGTCATCACCGCCGCCGAAATAGCGAAGCTCGACCACGACCGCATCCTCACCGCCGCCAACAAAGCGCTCACCGAAAAGCCAATCACCATCACGGCCTATCACTCCGATCGTTCCAAGGCCGGCTCGCACGATTACTTCTCGCAATCCGACTACTGGTGGCCCAATCCCGATACCAAGAACGGCCTTCCCTACATCCGCAAGGACGGTCTCTCTAACCCCGACAACTTCAACGACCATCGCCTCGCTCTCATCCGCCTCTCACTGCTCGTCCCGCAACTCACCGCCGCATATCTCCTCACCAAAGACCTCAAGTACGCGCATCACGCCGTCGAGCATCTCCGCGCCTGGTTCGTCACCCCCGCCACGCGCATGAATCCCAATCTCCAATACGCGCAGGCCGTCCTCGGCGTCTCCACCGGCCGCGGCACCGGCATCATCGACACGCTGCATCTCGTCGAAGTCGCTCGCGCCATCCGCCATCTTAAAATGACCACCGCGCTTGCTCCCGCAGATGGCGACGCCATCCAGCAATGGTTTGCCGAATACACCAACTGGATGATGACCAGCAAAAACGGCAAAGACGAAGAAGCCTCCACCAACAATCACGGCACCTGCTGGGTTGCGCAGGTCGCCAGCTTCGCCGCTCTTACCGGCAACAAAGATGTAATGGACCTCTGCCGCAAACGTTATCGCGAATACCTGCTGCCCAACCAGCTCGCCCCCGACGGCTCACTCCCGCTCGAACTCGCCCGCACCAAGCCTTACAGTTACTCTCTCTTCGACCTCGACATTCTTTCCGTCGTCTGTCACATCGCTTCCACCGACGCAGGCCCAGACGATCTCTGGCAATACGCCATCAACAAAACCTACGCTCCAGTAAAAGGCGATAAGCCCGACACCACCGCTCGCCCCATCAATCCGCCGGCCACCTATAAAAAATCCGTCGACTTCTATTTCCCTTTCATCGCCGACAAATCCAAGTGGCCCTTCCCGCACGATGTCGAATACTTCGATGATCTTCCCAACCGCCAGCCCAGCCTTCTCTTCGCCGGCATCGCATACAACGAGCCGCGTTACATCGCACTCTGGAAAAAACTCTCACCCGATCCCAAAACCGCCGAAATCGTTCGCAACTTCCCCATCCGCCAACCGCTGCTCTGGGTCACGCCAGTCTAGCCTTCGAGTGTCTCCGGCAACAACATCATCACCAGCACCACACCCTCGCTCACAAACATTCGAAACGCCGCCTCCTGTCCATTCCACGTCGCCGACTGCCACATCAAAAACCACTCACCGCCCACCGTCGTGAACGCCACAAACCACAGCAGCATCCCACTGGTCAGAGCAGCAATCCCCACGCGCTTCGCTCGGGCAAACTCAACATCATTTGCACGTCGAGCCCGCATCATGACCGCAACACCCCACCACCCCAGCGCCGCGTTCACCGTCTCCCACGCAATCACGCCCAGGTAAAACGCCAGTTGCAGCGCAGGCGAATGGATCGCCCTCCACATCCCGCGATTACCCGCGAACGTCGAATCCATCGAAAGCACGTGCCGCACAAACTGGTAGTTCGATTCAAAATCCGTCACGTTGTTGAACACCACCAGCGTGAAGAACAGCGCAATCGCAGCCAGCAATAAAATCTTCGCCCGCCGTGCTGTCATGATTTCGTCCTCCATGCCGCCATCGCCTTCAGCATCCGAGGATCGGTAAACAGCGCCACGCACTTCGTCTCTTCCAGCGGCCCATCCACAACGCACTTCATGTCTCCGCGCTCCACCACCTCCCGCGCGCTGATGCGAATCTGGTTGCAATACTTGTTCGCGTCCTCAATCGACGCTCCATACACCACGCGGTCCACGCCCGCCCACAGCGCATCGCTCATGCACATCGGGCACGGCTCGCATGTCGTATACAGCGTGTATCCCTTCAGCGACGCCGACTTCAGCTTCGCGCACGCCAGCCGCATCGTCCTCACCTCCGCATGCGCGCTCGGATCATGCTCCGGTCCCACCTGGTTCTCCGCCCGCATCAGCAGCTCGCCCGTCTTTGTATCGCGTACCTCCGCTCCAAACGGAGTTGGATTCGCCGTTGCCAATGTCTTCGCTGTCCAATCTGCGAGTTCGCGCATCCGCGCAGCATCAACCCCAGCACGATCAGGTACCCCCATGCTTAAGCATGGGGCCGCCCGCATCGCCACCAAAACACCCAGCCCTTTACCCAGAACACTCCTGCGGCTCAAGTTCATTTCTGCCCCTTTCGTGCCATCCAGATTTTGGTTTCTTGTGCTCTCACTTTAACCCATAACCCGTAAAATTCTTGCAATGGCCCTCACTCCCATCGCTTCGCTGCGCGACCGTTTCCTCCAGGGCCAGACCACGCCATCCGCGGCACTCGATGAAGCCTTCGCTCACTCCAACGCCAACGCTTCTGAAAACACGTACCTCTCGCAGAATAAATTCTGGTCGCTCAATCAGGCATCGCGCCTCAAGTCCGCCGATGCTGAAACGCAACTCCTCTTCGGCATTCCTGTCTCATTAAAAGATTGCTTCGATCTCGCCGGCTCACGCACCTCTTCCGGCTCGCGCTTCTATCAATCGCAGCCCGCGCCTAAGGAAGACTCCACCGTTGCCGCGCGCCTTCGTCAGGCCGGAGCCATCATCACCGGCAAAACCCACATGCACCAACTCGCCTACGGCATCACCGGCGAAAATCCAGACTTCGGCGATTGCCTGCAGCCCTCCAACGCCGATCTCCTCACCGGAGGTTCCAGCTCTGGCGCGGCTGCATCCGTGCAGGAAGGCTCCGCCCTCGCCGCCATCGGTACGGACACCGGCGGCTCCATCCGCATCCCCGCTGCACTCAGCGGCCTCGCCGGCTATCGCTCTTCCATCACACTCAACACGCCACAAATCTGGCGTGGCGGCCACCACCTCGCGCCCTCAATGGACACCGTCGGTTGGATCTACCGCGATCTACGCGATGGCCCGCTCCTCGCACAAGCACTCTTCAATCTCGACCCCATTGACAAACCACCATCACTCACCGGCCTTCGCATCGGCACACCCAACGATGCATTCCTCGGCACACCTGAGCCCGCCGTCACCAAAGCTCTCACCACAATGCTCGCGCAGCTCACCAAAGCAAGCGCCACCTGCTCCACCTTCGACGCCACCATGTGGAACAACGCGCTCGACATTTACTCACCCATCGTCGCTCTGCAGGCCGCCAAAATTCATCGCGGCAACTTCCACCACTTCGATCCCGTCATCACCGCTCGCCTCGAAGCCGGCGCCGCCACCGATCCGCAGCAGGCCTCCGACCTCTTCGCCAACATGGAAACCTTCCGCGCCCGCACCTCCGCGCTCTTCAATCGCTTCGACTATCTCCTCTACCCTTGTGCTCCCATCACCGCGCTCCCGGCACAATTAGATGCATCTATAGGCTCGGCACAATCAGGTACCCCCACGCTTGAGCGTGGGGTAGCCCGCACCGCCATCCTCCGCTACACCACACCCATCTCTCTTGCCGGCCTTCCCGCTGTCACACTACCCTTCGCCGGAGGCGTCGGCCTGCAACTCATCGGCCCAATGAACTCCGATGCCAAGCTCCTCGCCCTCAGCACCACCCTCGCCGAAGAACTTTCCTCCTTACCCACACCGTCATCTCGACCGTAACGTTCGGTCACGAACGCGCAGTGGAGAGATCCCCGTATTCGATCGACCCAGCACGAACCTTGGGTGCCCCATCCTCGACGCGCGCACTTGCGCGGCAGGGTGGGATATCACGCAAAGCGCGACCGAGTGGATCCCCCATTTCGGGTCACCACGAAAACGGGTGCCCCACATCTCGCTTCTGAGATGTGGGTTCGCAGGATGCAACGGGACAGCCGCAAACTCATACACCTCAACCCACCTTCGCGAACATTGCGCTCTAAACTCTCGCTGTGGCGCGAAATTCTGCCACGTTTTGATAGGAACAAAGGCACGACTGATGAGAAACCGACTTCCCGGTACCAAACTTCGGGAAGTTCTACTCATAGAGGCTGCTCAACGTTTAGGGTCAAGCAGAAGAAACAGATTTAGGTCTGCGGCGGAGATCCGAAGTCCCACTTCGGGGTAATATTTTTCTTCGGGTCGAGCGCCTTTCCCGAAGCGGCGGCCTTCTCGTTCTTTTCCGCCCAGTCGATGGCATCGTTCATGGAGCCCCACTTCAGCTTCTTCACCATCTTGAGGCTGGTGACCGCGTCGCTCCATTGATCAAGACCGGCCTGGCTGAGGGCTTTGGCATAAAAGGCCTCAGGGAACTGAGGGTTGATCTCGAGCGCGGCCTGCGCACCGGCAAGGCTCCCCGCATAGTCGTGCTTAGTGTACGCATCGAACGCCTGACGGAGAGGGACCAGGTTTTGCAGCTCTGTCAGATTGGCCACTGCATTCGTCGGTAACACCTGTTTGGCGATCGCCGCGATCTCCGGGTCCATGGGCCTCACACAGTACGCCCCACGGTTGATGTGGTCGTTTGTTGCAGAGTTAAAGTGACTGGCCGCCATGATGTTCTCCATCACCATCTTCCCTTTCGGGCCAGGCGTGGAAGACCACATGATACCGCCCGGGCCGTGTGGGGCAAATCGGACGAACCCATCCGCCCACAACCTTCCCGTATCGTGGAGATTGAGATGGGTGGTCAGAGCATAGCCCTCTTCCGTGGCGGGTTGCGTCACGCTGTCCAGTTCCTCAATGGTGGGCAGATGCCATCCGTTCATGTTGCCTATCACCAGCGTGCTGCAGAGTTGCACCGCCTGGTCGTAAGTCTGGGTGTTCTTGGCGTCCACTCGTTGGCCGGTCCAGATAACGTTGTTCTTCACGTCCGGCCACCACTTCGTGACACCTTCATTGGAGGGCGACGCTGTTTGCGCGCTCGCTGCCATCGTCGCGAAGCCCAGCAGGAATGCGGTGAGTGCCTGACAATGCAATCGATTCAAACTCAAGCTTGGTTTTCCTGTAGGAAGCGAAACTTTAGGCAGTCTGTAGAGCAGGACTTGAAACCACTCCAGCAGTCCGCGATTCAAACGACTAAGTCTGCGCCTGTACTCCGAAGCTCCAGGCTGGCGTTGCGTTTTTCTTGGGGTTCAGGGTCTCGCCGGATGCAGCAGCCTTCTCGTTCTTTTCCGCCCAATCAATCGCGGCGCTCATAGAACCCCATTTGAGCTTCTTCACCATTTTGAAGAACGCAACGGCATCACTCCAGTGCCCGAGACCAGCTTGACTGAGGCCTTCGGCGTACAAGGCTTCCGCGGATTTCGGATTCAGTACGAGCGCGGCCCGTGCGTCAGCGAGACTGGCTGCGAAATCGTGCTTGTTGTAGGCATCGTAAGCCTGGCGCAGCGGGATCAGGTTTTGCAGCTCGGTCAGGTTAGCGACTGCATTCGTCGGCTGCGCTTGTTTGGCGATCGCCGCGATCTCAGGCTCCATCGTTCGTACGCAGTGCTCCCCGCGGTTGAAGTGGTCGCCCTTCGCTGAGTTGAAGTGACTCGCACCCAATACTGCCTCCATCACGACCTTACCCTTTGGCCCAGAGGTCGAAGACCACAACAATCCTTCGTGGTACTGCGCAGCAAATCGGACATAGCCGGCTGGCAGCTGGGGACTATTATAGCGGATATTGAGATGTTTAGTCAGGGTGTAGCTCTCGTCTGTGGCATATTCCGTCACGCTGTCTAATTCACTGATTGTCGGGAGCCGCCAGCCGCTCATCGTGCCTATCGCCAGTGCACCGCAGAGTTGCACTGCCTGGTCGTAGGTAGTTTCTCGCCTGTTCACGCGCGTTCCGGTCCAGATGATCCCATTTTGAACATCCGGCCACCACGTCGTTGCGCCTTCATTGGAGGGCGACGCTGTCTGCGCGGGTGCCGCTGACAGAGCTCCGCATAAGAAACACCC
>Ga0206871_10155_pt1 | contig 18451 bp, 14 predicted proteins | sample Alteio_BWOrgCont_33_FD_152627 | JGI IMG/M metagenome (GOLD analysis project Ga0206871, IMG submission 152627) | Enriched cells from forest soil in Barre Woods Harvard Forest LTER site, Petersham, Massachusetts, United States -... | ecosystem: Environmental > Terrestrial > Soil > Temperate forest >...
ACCAGCACGGTCCCTAACGGCAATCTCGATGACCTGACCTACATTGCTGATGCCGACTACGACGCTGTCGTCATTGAAATGGAACACGAGGGTTTTAGCTTCACGACCCTGCGTACCTCTCTGCAAGTGCTGCTGAACCGGAAAAGGATTGCCGAGAAGGGCAACCTGCAACCCGACGTGGTGCCGATGGTCCGGATTCCACCGAACGCCCGCGAGCGCGACCAGTGGGTGATCAAGCAGGCGTTGGACACCGGCGTGTATGGTCTGGTGTTGCCCCACCTGAACACAGTGGAGGACGCCCAAGCCGCAGTCGCGGCGGCACGGTATCCCCAGGTGACAGGGGTGGCAGACTTTGCGCCGGCCGGGGAGCGCGGCTGGGGTAATCGCATCGCCGCTCGATACTGGGGCCTGACCCCGCAGGAATACTACGACGCAGCGGACCTCTGGCCCCTGGACCCTGACGGCAACATCTTATTGATTGGCATCATCGAAGAAGCAGAGGGGGTGCGGAACATACGCGACATTGTGCGTCAGGTGAGGGGCATCGGCGCCATCTGGGCAGGCGCCGGGGACATGTCGGTGTCGATGGGATTGCGGGGCCAGGCTAATCATCCCGCCGTGCAAGAAAATCTGCTGCGCGTGCTCGCTGCCTGCAAAGAGTTCGACGTCCCCTGTGCGACGATAGCCACAGCCGATGACATGGCGATGCGCCTGGAGCAGGGCTTCCGCATCATCATGACCGCTCCGGTCAGAAGCACGCCGGGGCTGGTCGAGGGGCGTCGCCTCGCCGCCCGTTGAGGCGTTGTGGCCATGAGGGGTGTCACTCAGAGGTTTCGGTCGCGGGCTCCGAAGGCGCAGCCGGCGCGGCGGCCGTAGCCGCTACCTCGTTTTACCGGTCCATCGGATCTTGACCGGACACCGACCGGGAAAAGGTGGCATCCCCGACGCGACGACGTGGCTGTCCTCGCCACCAGCGAGCCCACCCGCTTGCGGACGCGGCACGCCGGCGCTGGCCGCCCCTTGCCGCGTTGCAGGGAATCTCGTCACAATAAGGCCGCCCAAGGCGGATGTTTGGAAGGGGACCGGAGGTGCGAGCCGCACTTGAAGCCGCTGTCGGAGACCCGCTGGTAGTGTTCCTCGCCTTGTTGGTGGCGGGGGTAACCATATCGCACCTGTTGTTCAGGCGTCGCCCGCTTGGCCGCGCGATCGTTCGCATCGTCTGCCTTATCTTGCTGACCTTTGTTCTGCTGCGCGCCGACATCGTTCCTTACCAGCCGCTGCAACCGACCGGCGTGCCGATCCGCGACGTCGTGCAGGCCATCCTGAAGATCGCGTGGTGGCTCTGGGCGGCCTGGTTCGTGGTTGGCATTGTGCATGCCTCCCTCCTCGTCGAGCAGCGGCCGCACGAGGGCAGGCTGGCGCATGACGTGCTCGCCGGGCTGGTCTACCTGGCCGCGCTGTTTGCGATTGTCCGCTACGTATTCGATCTGCCGATCCAAGGCATGCTGGCAACCTCCGGGGTGATTGCCATCATCTTGGGCCTTGCGCTGCAGAGCACGCTCGCCGACGTCTTCTCGGGCATCGTTTTGAGCTTCGACCGGCCTTATCGGCCAGGCGACTGGGTCAATATAGATGGTGGGACGGAGGGCCGCGTCGTCGAAACGAACTGGCGGGCAACGCACATCCTGACCGGCCGCCGCGATCTGGCAATTCTTCCCAACAGCAGCATCGCCAAATCGAAAATCGTCAATGTCAGCTCGCCCTCCGGCGTCCACGGCATCACCGTGACGGTCGCGACAGACAGCAATACGCCGCCCCAACTATCGGTCGAGGTTCTCCAGCGCGCCGTCTTGAATTGCCGCACCATCATGGCGGCTCCGGCGCCGGCCATCGCCATCAAGGCAATCGGGGGCGGCGGCACGGAATACGAGGTCACTTCTTTTGTCGAGGAACTCGCCGCCTCGACAGGGGCGCAGAACGAACTGCTCGATTTGATTTATCGCCATCTTGCCGTCGCGGGGATCGGCCTGGCCGCGCCCGCGAACGAACTTTGGCGACCGCTCGAAGCGCCCATAGCTGCGTCGCGAACCCAATCGGAACGCGCACTCGATCTGGTCGAATTCCTTCGACCATTATCGCCCGTCGAACGCTCCGCCATCGCGGCGAAAATGCGGCCTCATTTGCACGAGCAGGGTGAAATATTGCTCGAGCCCCACAAAACGCTGCAGTCCCTGTTCATCGTCGGCAGCGGTGTCCTTTCGGTTGCCGATGATGGCGATGAAGGAGGCACCGAAAAGGCTCGCTTTGGGCCGGGAGATCATTTTGGCGAGATCAGCATTCTGACCGGTGATGCGAGCGCCGTGAAGATCACCGCACTTACGGCAGCGAGCGTCTTTGAGCTGACGAAAGACGATCTCGCACCCGTGCTCGCGGCGGTGCCGGCAGCGTCCCGGGAACTCACTCGTGTCCTCGCAAACCGGCAAGCCATCGTCAAAGAGAGCGAAGGCGCCGAACCCGAACATGCGGTACCGAAGGGCCAGATCAGAACCTGGCTTGCCGGATATTTCCATCGACGGTATGGCGCAGCCGCGGCGTAATGACGTTTTTGCGGCGATAGCACTCTAATCCAGGGCATCTCGTAGACGGCGACAGAAATGACCGAGCAGAAGACGATCCAGTTCCGTTCTTAGCGACGGCGTTCTTAACGCGGAGTCGCCGTAACCGCACGCGGCGCGGATAACTGCCGCAGCCGACTTTCTGCCGCACATTGCGCACACCGGTCATCGCGCCGGCGCTCCCAACAGCATCAGCGCAGACGAGGCTGATATGCGATACCGCGCGCTCCTGATCCTCCTGTTTGGCGCTCTGGCACTTTGCGGCTGCAATGAAGGCGTCCTCGATCCTCAGGGACCGATCGCCGCGGCGGAGCTGGAGTTATTGATGAATTCAGTGGCGATCATGCTGGTCGTCGTGGTGCCGGTGATCATAGCCACCCTGGGGTTTGCCTGGTGGTATCGGGCCTCCAACCCGCGCGCCGTGCGCAGCCTCGATCTCGCCTATGAAGGGCGTATCGAGTTCGTCACCTGGTCGATCCCGGCATTGATCGTGATCCTGCTGGGCGGGGTCAGCTGGATCAGCTCGCATCAATTGGACCCGCGTGCGCCGCTTGCCGGAACCGCGCCGCCGCTGCGGGTCGATGTCGTCGCGCTCGATTGGAAATGGCTGTTCATCTACCCCGATGAGGGCATCGCGACGGTCAACCAGCTCGTCGTGCCTGCCGCAACTCCGGTGCAGTTTCGCCTGACCTCGGCGACCGTGATGAACTCGTTTTTCGTGCCGCAGCTTGGCAGTCAGATCTACACGATGAGCGGCATGGAGACGCATCTCCACCTGCTTGCCGACAATCCAGGAGAGTACCCCGGCATTTCGGCCAATTTCAGCGGCGACGGCTTTGCCGACATGCGGTTCACCGTCAAGGCGGTGCCGCCGGGTGATTTCACCGCCTGGGTCAAGCAGGTCAGCGGCACGGCCGTCGCCCTTGACGCGACCGCGTATGCCGCGCTGGCAAAGCCCAGCGAGGGCGTGCCGCCGACCGCTTACAGCGCGGTCAAGCCAAAGCTGTTCGAGCGCATCCTCAACCAGAGTGCGGCGAGGATCGACAACGCGGCCGCCGGCGCAGCCTGGTGCCCACCGGCATTCTGAGGGGAGGTCGAGAATGTTGGGCAGACTGAGCTGGGCGGCTATTCCATTCAACGAGCCGCTGCCGCTGATCAGTGCCGCAGTGGTCGGGCTCGTCGTCCTGGCGGTAATGGTGACCGTCGTCGTCAAGGGCTGGTTGCCCTATCTGTGGCGCGAGTGGCTGACCAGCGTCGACCACAAGCGCATCGGCGTGATGTATTTCACGCTTGGTCTGGTCATGCTGCTGCGCGGGTTTTCCGACGCGATCATGATGCGCACGCAGCAAGCGATCGCGGTCGGAACTGCTCACGGCTACCTGCCGCCGGATCACTACGACCAGATCTTTTCGGCGCACGGCGCCATCATGATCTTCTTTGTGGCGATGCCGTTTGTCATCGGCCTGATGAACTTTGTCGTGCCATTGCAGCTCGGGGTCCGCGACGTGGCATTCCCGGTGCTCAATTCTGTCGCCTTCTGGCTGACCGCGTCGGGCGCCTTGCTGATCAATCTATCACTGGTGATCGGCAATTTCGCGCGCACCGGCTGGATGGGCTATCCGCCGTTGTCGGAGCTGGCGTTTTCGCCGGATGTCGGGGTCGATTATTACCTGTGGTCATTGCAGATCTCGGGTATCGGCACGCTGCTTGGCGGCATCAATATCGTCACCACGATCCTCAAACTGCGCGCCCCTGGCATGACCTATTTTCGCATGCCGGTATTCTGCTGGACGGCGCTTGCCTCCAGCCTGTTGATCGTAGCCGCCTTTCCGATCCTGACCGCGACCTTCCTGATGCTGCTGCTCGACCGCTATCTCGGGTTCCATTTCTTCACCAGCGACGCGGGCGGCAGCCAGATGATGTACGTCAACCTGTTCTGGGCCTGGGGTCATCCTGAAGTCTACATCCTGATTCTGCCGGCGTTTGGCGTCTTCTCCGAGGTGTTTGCGACGTTTTCCGGCAAATCGTTGTTCGGCTACCGCTCGATGGTGCTCGCGACGCTGGCGATCTGCATTCTCTCCTTCATGGTCTGGCTGCACCACTTCTTCACGATGGGGGCGGGCGCCGATGTCAATGCCTTCTTCGGGATCATGTCGACGGTGATCGCGGTCCCTACCGGGGTGAAGGTGTTCAACTGGCTGTTTACGATGTTCCGCGGCCGGGTCGTGTACCGGACGGCGATGCTGTTTGCGGTCGGCTTTGTTGTCACCTTTGTGATCGGCGGCATGACCGGGGTTTTGCTGGCGGTGCCGCCGGTCGATTTCGTATTGCACAACAGCGTCTTTCTGGTGGCGCATTTTCACAACGTAATTATCGGCGGCGTCGTCTTCGGGGCCCTTGCCGGCTACAATTACTGGTTCCCGAAGGTGTTCGGCTTCACCCTCGACGAGCGCTTCGGCAAGGCCAGTTTCTGGTGCTGGCTCGTCGGCTTTTATCTCGCCTTCACGCCGCTTTACGTGCTCGGTCTGAAGGGCATGACCCGGCGCCTAGAGCACATCTCGAACCCGGGCTGGCAGCCGCTGCTGCTGGTCGCCGAAGCCGGGGCCGTGGTGATCATGTGCGGCATCCTGTGCCAGATCGCCCAGCTCTACGTCAGCATCCGCACGCGCGAGCAGCACCTCGACCTGACCGGCGACCCGTGGAACGGCCGCACATTGGAGTGGGCGACCACCTCGCCGCCGCCGCCCTACAATTTTGCCGTGCTTCCTCAGGTCGAGACGCTGGACGCCTTCTGGGACATGAAGCAGCGCGGCACGGCGCGTCCTGCACCGGCGCCGGCCTATGAAGCGATCGAGGTGCCCCGCAACAGCCCGGTCGGCATTGTCATCGCCTTCTTTGCATCGATCGCCGGTTTTACGCTGATCTGGCATATCTGGTGGCTGGCCATCATCGCGCTCTTGGGCGCTGCAATCACGCTGTTCGTGTTCGGCTGGCTCGACGACCGCGAGCGCGAGATTTCCGCCGCTGAAATGGCTGAAACCGAACGGGCCCGTTCGGGCCGGAGGCAGTTCGCATGACCACCACCATCGTCGATACCCGCTCAGCCGGGATCGTCTCTGCACGTGGGCGCGGCGGCCCGGCACCAACCCGTATCACCATCGCCTACGGCTTCTGGATCTTCATCCTGAGCGACATGGTGATGTTCTCGGCGATGTTCGCGGCCTACGCCGTGCTCTCGGGAAATACCGCCGGCGGCCCGACCGGCCGCCAATTGTTCAACCTGCACAATGTCTTCATCGAGACCGCGTGCCTGTTGTTTTCGAGCTACACCTGCGGGCTCGGGATGCTGTCTGCCGAACGGCGGGAATTATCCCGCTTCCTGCTGTTCGCTGCCTTCACTCTGGCGCTCGGTGTAGCTTTTCTGACCATCGAAAGTTCTGAATTTGCCGGGATGGTCGGAAGGGGCGCCGGACCGTCGCGCAGCGCCTTCCTGTCCAGCTTCTTTGGCCTTGTCGGTATGCACGGCGCCCACGTCTCGGTTGGGGTCGTTTGGCTCGTCTATACCGTAGCCCAGGCCCTCGCCAAGGGGCTGCGGCCGGTAGTGCTGCGCCGGCTCGCCTGCTTCAGCCTGTTCTGGCACGCGCTGGACATCGTCTGGATCGGTGTCATGACGCTGGTTTATCTGATGGGAGATCGGTGATGGACGGTAGTGAACGTGTGTTCGGCGACCGCCCGCCTGGTGTCAAAGAACAGGAAAATACCGCCAACTTCCTGTCGTACACCGTCGGGCTGGTCCTCGCGATCGCCGCGACGATCGGTTCCTTTGTGGTGTCGCAAACCAACCTGCTGTGGCCGCCGGGGGTGCCGGTCGGGCTCATCGTCCTGGCGTTTGCCCAGATCGGCGTGCACCTGGTGTTTTTTCTTCACCTCGGCAGCGGGTCCGACAACACCAACAACATCCTTGCCCTGGCGTTCGGCATGCTGATCATCTTCCTGGTCATCGGCGGCTCCTGCTGGATCATCGCCAACCTCAACGACAACATGATGTCGATGCCAGCGCATTAAGGCGCGCTTTCGCGCGTCACCGATCGAGGCACGGGTGCTCACGACCTCACGTGGATCATCGGACCTGAGCCAATGACGGTCGCCAGGCGATGCGACAGCGCATTGGCGCTGCCTCATCTATCGGAAAAACCCTCACGAATGCGGGAGCTCGGCGGGTAGGTCGGCTGCAATATCTTTCTAAGATGCCAGAAGTTGCATCGCGAAAGCTTGAGAGACTGCCTCAGTCCGGTTTTTTGTGGATCTTCAGCAGACGGCAGCGACGCAGATCACGGCGAACAAGGGCGAACTCGCCCCCGCCTCACTCACGATTGACCACGGCGCCGCGGGTCGGTAAGGCAAAAAAAGAGTGATCACTTTTCAGACTGCGGCGACCCAGCAAGCCAGGCCCACAAGGCAGCAAAACCTCGCATTTTAGGAAATTTGACGCAGTCACGCTGGCATTCTGAGCCTTCAATTCTCTGTCCAGCGACAATCGTGCCGAGCCCCGCGGCGATTTTCCAGTTGCCCGATCGTCGGAATTCAGCGAAAAATGACTCTGCTGGCGCAGATCATTCCAACCATGATCAGCCAAATACATAGCGCGAACATTGCTAGTCTTCGGCTTTCAATAACTCGTCGTCCGGGGTGACGCGACGTGAATACGCTGACAGTTACCGACGCTGGTGATGAACATATCGAGATTGATCTCGCGCCCGTATTTGCCTTCGATTTACAACTTATGCGGGATATCGTCTATCCTATTCCTGTCGGGAATGACGGTGGATTGTTACAGTGTTGTGTCAGGCACTTACACAATACTTCAATAGAGATCGAACCCTCGACAACCGGTAGGCTGAATTTTGGGCTCCGGGTCATCGCGATGGACGACGCACAGCTGGTGTACGAGGACCGGCTTTTTCGGGCACGTGCGACCCTTCACCCGAACCTGTGGTTCGAGACGTCGATCTTGATCCCGCGTGACGTTGTTGAGCCGGGAAAGACGTATACTTTGATTATTGATATCGTGAAGGAACATGAGTATTGGTTTGCAGATCGGGGCGGTCACGACTACAGATATATGGTTACATTTAGTGAGCTGTCCGGTGATAGCAGCGCTGATATTCTCGCGCGATTGAGTGAACTTGAGCAAAGCGTGGCCAGGGTGAATCTAGAGTTGAAGATTTACAAGGAGATGCTCGACGATAATTTACGCGAACTGGCGCCTATGGTGAATGAGATTAGGGCCTTTCGCGTGCAGATCCCTAGGCTTCTGAACGCGATGACAGCGGCCAACGCCGCTGCAAGCGTTGTGGGTACGACTAAACTGGCACTCGACGCGGCTAGTGGGCGGTCGACAAAACTCGATCGAGAGTTGAAGTATCAAATAGAGTTGCTGTGGGAGGCGTTTGACGTAATAGCAAACAATGCCGGTCTGCCGCGCGACGAGGGTGAAACTTTAAATCGGCGGACGGGACGGTTACTACACGCCGGAGGTGCCGTGTAAGGGATGACCGCTCGTCTATCCATTTCGATCGTAATTAACACGGACGGTCGGCGAGATGCGTTAGCCAAGACGATCGACAGTCTAGGCTTTATCGATTATTCGCCATTCGAAGTCTGCGTTGTCTATGGGCCGACCCAAGATGGAACAAAGGAGCTCCTGCAAAGCTATGGCGATCGGATCAAAGTGGGTCATTGCCCGGAGCGCAACCTGTCAATGTCCAGAAACATCGGCATCGCGATGTCGGCAGGCGATTGCGTGGCCTTTATCGACGATGATGCGTTTCCCGAGGCCGAGTGGCTGCGGGATATTGCGCGAGGCTACGACGCCCCCCGAGTTGGCGGCACCGGTGGGCGGGTGTACGACCATACGGGTTGGCGGTTTCAGTACGGCTATGCGCTCGCCGATCGGCTTGGCAACGCCGAGGGTGGCCTAAGCGAGGCTGCTGACGAATACAATTTCCCACTTTCTAACAAGTTCCCGTATTTGCAAGGAACCAATGCGTCTTTTCGCAGAGACGCGTTACTCCAAATCGGGGGGTTCGACGAGGAGATCGAGTTTTACTTAGACGAGACCGATGTCTGTTGCCGCCTCGTCGATGCCGGTTACGTCTTACGTCAGCTACCCGATGCATTTGTTCACCACAAGTTTCTTCCGAGCCATATCCGGAACGCCCATCGCGTCACGCGAAACCGGTTTCCAATAATAAAAAATAAAATATACTTTTCGATCGTTAACAACCACGGTCACCATGGAGTGAATGATATTATTGAGGACGCTAGGAGGTTTATAGCACAGCAAGAACAAGATTTAATGATGCACGCCAACGCGGGCCGCGTTTCGCCGGAAGACGTGACGCAATTTTGGCGCGACGTAGATCGCGCATGGCACCGTGGTCTGGCGCGTGGTTTGAGCGGGACGCGATATTTTATGCACGCCGCCAAGACCATGGCGCTGAGTGCGCCGTTTCTCGAATTTTGTCGGCCTGCCCCGGCCGGCGGCCGGAAGGTCTTCTGCTTCCTGTCAAACGAATACCCACCCGGGCGCATCGGCGGCATCGGAACCTATACCGAGAACGCGGCACGCGAGATTGCCAGACTCGGACACCACGTACATGTGCTGACGCAAAGCAGCGCCGATAATACAATCGACTTTGAAGACGGCGTTTGGGTCCATCGGCTGCGAGTGAAGGAAATCAAACCAAAGCCGATGATCGAAAGTGGAGTGCCGACAAATATCTGGAATTATTCAGGCACCATGCGAGAAGAAGTGTATCGGCTTGCCCACCGACGGCCTATCACAGCGATCGAATTTCCGATTTGGGACGTCGAGGGAATTGCGCTCGTGAGCGATGGCAGCCTTCCCTGCATCGTGAGCCTGCATACGACCCTCGGCATCTGGCTGGACACACACGAAAGCAACCTGGCCGACGAAGTTTATATGGAGGAGTTCGGCCGTCCGATGCTGGCGCTGGAGCGGCACGCGATGTTGAACGCGGCCGGCGTTCATGCCAACAGCGAAGCGATCGTTACGACGCTGCGCGAACGTTTCTCAGTGCCGCTCGAGCGGACCGAGCTACGTGTCATCCATCACGGGATTCGTGCCCCCGGTGCGCCGCCGAAAATCGACGATGCCGACTTGGCCGATGCTCGTGTCCACATTCTCTTTGTCGGCCGATTGGAGCGCCGGAAAGGCATCGACATACTACTCACCGCGCTGGCTCCGTTGCTGGCCCGCTACGAAACAGTAGAATGCGATGTCGTCGGCGACGACAACGTCCCGTGGGATGGGGAGGCGACTTTTCGCGACGCCTTCATGACGTGGCCCATGGCACAGACACATGCCGGCCAAGTGCATTTCCGTGGCCGAGTGTCGACTGAGGACCTTCAGACCTACTTCGCGCGTGCTGACATCCTCGTCGTACCTTCGCGGTTTGAATCCTTTGGGCTTACCGTCATCGAGGGCTTTGCTTTCGGCAAAGCGGTCATCGCGGCGCGGGCCGGCGGCATCGTCGAGATCGTCACCGACGGACAAACAGGCATTCTGGTGGATCCGGAGGACGCCGAGGCACTGACCGGCGCTCTAGATGTGCTGATTTCCGACGCTGCGCTGCGTGAAAGACTCGGATCGGCTGCTCGCGACGAGTTTGCGCGGCGATTTTCTGCGGCGCGGATGGGAGACGAGTTGGCACGGTTTCTTTCCGGTTTCGACCGGGCGACGGTACCGATATCCGAGATCAGGTTCTCCGGCGACGTGAAGTACGACGTCAGTCTGTGGGGCGAGGAGACGGGCATCATGCTCTTGCCGGGGAGCAGCGTCGAATTCCAGCAGGCGGCAAGCCGGCTCCATCTGACGTTCTGGCGTCACCCGTGGTCCGGTGTTGTACGCGTGCGCAACGGCGACGAGACCCTCGCCGACTGGGACCTCTATTCCGACACCCCTGGTCTGGCGACGTTTACCGTCGAAGACATATCAACCGCCGGCTCCATCACGATCGCGCCCCTCCAGCAGCGGGCGGAGGCGTCCCAGGGATACGAGGTGATCTTCTACCAAGCCTCGTTTCCGGCCTCGCCGGGTGCCGGAGTGGCCGACGGGCCCGCCGTCTAGCCGAGCGCGGCAGCACGATGCAATGCCGATGTCGGTTAGGGACGATGCACTCGCACTCACGGAAACGTCCGGTTTCCGCCTGTGGTTATTTACTTACAAATCAAGGGGTCTGACATAGAAACCGAATGGCTACAGCTGGTGAGTGTCCCCAACGGATTGCGTGAGCTTTCCGCAGCGAAAATTTTGCGGCGGTCTGATCAGACAGTTCAGTTTCGCGGTACGTGGTCGACGGTGCTGGACCAATCTATGAATGCTACGCTGGTTTATTCCGCTACTGAGGGCGATGAGCTCGCCTTTGAACTCGCTGGTGACAGGTTTGCGATAAATATGACGAGGCACACGTTTAGCGGTGTCTTAGAGATCACGATCGACGAAGCTGTAAATAAACTCATCGACCTTTATGCCATTTGGTGGGATTGGACTCCGACTGTATTGATGCTTCAAGGGCTCGGTGAAGGTATTCATAAAATCAGGATTCGGATTGTAGGGAAAAATGCAATGAGCCAAGCGAGCCAATGCTGGCTCCGGTCTCTTTTCGTGCCACCCGCGTCAATCCCATCGATTCTACCCGAAACGAGTGGTTTCAGCGAGACCGCACCAGATTGGTCAACTGTTCACGATTGCATAAATATCCTTACCCGCCAAGACCGAAACGTAGGCGACCAGCGATCAGCACCAGTACTATATTTTGACTTTCTAAGTGATACACCGCAAGCGGGCATCTTCGATTGGCATCCGCGATTGAACCCGTCGTTCTCTTCCCGGATGACGTTTTCCAACGACCTCGAAACAAAGAACGTTATCATCGGTGGCGGCGGTTTGTTGGGAACAGAGTACTTCAAGATTGCACTTGAGTTTTTGCAGTGGGCCAGCCGGCGCAAGGTTGTACTTTGGGGCGTGGGCCATAATTCGCCCGATCGTCTTCAGTGGACGCCCGACTTCAACGGCTATGATTTTTCTGCGATGAACTATGAATTAATTGGCGTGCGCGATTGGGGCACACGCTTCCGCTGGGTTCCTTGTGCGAGCTGTATGGCGCCAGAATTGAGCGCGGACTTCGAGATTACCCGAGAATTTGGGTTTTATCTGCACGCGGTTGCTGAAGACACCAGGCACCGGATCGTCAGCGAGAATCCCGGCGTTCCGGTTTTAGATAACTTCGTTGATTTCGGGGATGCAGTCCGATTCATAGGCGAGTCGGAAACATTAATCACTAACTCCTTTCACGGCGTATACTGGGCGACCTTAATGAAGCGAAACGTGATTGGACTTCCCACCTCATCGAAGTTCTTTTCATTAAAGCATCCGGCGCCGCTTGCTGAATCGGGCGACTGGCGATCGGCTCTGCCGTTCGTCCACACATATAGCGAGGCCCTTGAAGAATGCCGCGCGAGCAACTGGGACTTCGCCCGAGACGTCTATCAGGCGCTCACAGACTGACCGCACGCTGCCTGTTAGGCGGGCTTCTCCTCGTCGCCGCCTCCCTCAAAGTCGCTGCAGCAGGTGCTTTGGCGATTGACGACCGCGCGACACTTTTGTTCTCAGTCGATCAGGGCTTTCCCAATGGTGCGGTCAACAATAGCGATGTGGCAGCGATTGGTAGGATCGCGGACAGTCTTCGGGTGTTCCAGAATCGATACCGCGTCATGGCGCTGCTTTCCAGCCTCACTCCTCGCGATAAGCTGTTTGCTGCCGTCGACATCTTTGTCGCGCACCAGATTCCATTCGTTCTAGACGCGATTTCCTCGGATGCGATCGCCTTACGTCCTGAGATTGCTCCATTCAATGCGGGTCACGGTATCGAATTACCGCTAGAAGCCTATAGCGCCATTCGTCGCCGTTATGGGCCCGCCTTCGCTGGTATAAGGATCATGGAGCCGTTTTCGATGTCGTTCACCGTAATCGAAAGCCGAGACTATGGTAAAACATGGGGAGAGCGCTTCCGAAAGAACTGGCCATCAGGCTCCTTCTACGACCCCGCAGCAACTCAATCCTATATTAAGTTCGCGGCTTACAATGGCATGCTGGCGATCGTCAGCGACTGGCTATGGTCAGGTAACCATACCAGACTACCCGAGGAACTGCACCAGCGCGAAAACGAGAACGATCTGATCAATCTAAAGAATAGTGTCGGCAACTCTCTGATGATCCTTTACGCCAACAACGAACCCGATGAAAGGTCGACGTTCGAGCGATGGGATAAAGCGATGGCGCCCTTTCGCCACGCAGGAATTCGCAACCTCGGCCTCTCTGACCAAGCATGGTATTATGATGACCCGCCGGATACTGAGATGGACTGCCCTGTCACTATACTGGTTTCGTGGGCAAAACGAGGCCTTTCTCGGGACGCACACTTCGTGCAGACGGAGCCATACTTTTATTGGTGGAAGCTGCCGAAGGCAAGCGGCCAAAACAACTATCAGACCTTCCTTGATGCAAATCCGCGTTCGGGCGAGCCGACAACCAATCTTGTGGACTTCGCAGCCGCGGTCGCGATCAAACTCCCGCTTCCGGAGAAATAGTCTCGCTCAACGGCTCAACAAACCCCACAGAAGCGCAGTTACTAATGGGATCATCCACAGGGCTATTAGCGTAGTTCACGCACTACAAAGGAGACCTCTCCCATGTCGCTCACGGACCGACCTATAGAACAAATTGCTGAAGAACGCGTTACTGACGCTCGGCTATTTGCAAACCGGGCACAAATGGTACGATCTATGTCCCAGCTCGGATTTAAAAGAGTAGCCGAGATCGGCGTCGCCAGGGGTGATTTCTCAGAATTACTGATGGATATCTTACATCCAGACGAATTCATCGCATTCGATATTTTTACTATGCATCACGCCGAGGCTATCTGGGGCATCCCCTCGACGCAATTTTTTGATAACCTTGACCAATTAGCATTTTACCAACGGAGATTTAGTGAAACAAAATGTAAAGTGACTTGCGAAATCGGCAACAGTTGGGAGAATTTAAATAAGTATAGAGACGAGTATTTCGATCTGGTCTATGTTGATGGCGATCACTCATACGCCGGCGTATCTAACGACGCAGCAGCAAGTCTACAAAAAACAAGGAAGGGTGGAATGATTATTTTTAACGACTATGGCGTTTCCCCATCTCACGGCCCCGCTTACGGTGTCACAGAAGTTGTCAATCAGATTGTAAATAAGAATAAATTGGAGGTCGTGGGGCTCGCTCTGCAACGGCACATGTACTGCGACATTGCTTTACGGATACCGCGATAGGGGGGCAGAAGAGGGTTGCCCTTCGCCGGATGGCTATCAAGCATTGCAAACCAACCGTGAAATTAAACCGTGCGCGGCTTTCCGCAAGTGTTGGGACACGCTTGGCGACCCATACTCCACCAGAACCTCGTCGACAGCAGCTTCGTATTCGTGGAGCGATAGGGGCCCGCGGTCGACTGCGATTACCGCGCTCTTGGGCTTTCTGACGGCCGAAGTAACTGATGGTGCGAGCCCCGCAATCGCATCGGTCAGAGCGCCCAGATCCCCGGTCTTGACGGTTCGGGACAAACCTCGCGCGACAAATTCCAGGTTGGTGGAATCATATGTAATCGGGATGCATCCATGACGCATCGCCTCGATGACCGGCTTACAGAACCCTTCATGATATGACGGTATCACAAGGATATGTGCATTATTGTACTCAACGGTAAGCTCGTCGTCGGTCACCCTACCGACAAATACTACTTCCTGTTGAACTCCGAGGTCTCTTGTCGTTTGCCGAAGCGATCGAATAAATCCAGGGTCTGTGAACGTTGGATCGCCGACCAGGCGCAAGACGAACGAGATGTTCTTTTCTTTCAGATTTCTGATCACCCGAAGCAAGTCGAGCAACCCCTTTGATCTGACAAATCGTCCGACGAATAAAAGCCGGAGGGGTAGCGCAGTTTTATTCGCCAGCCCGCCGCTGCGCTGCCCGTCACCCACACAGAGGGGGATGACAGCAACCCGCTGCGCCGGCACGATCCCTGTTTCTACGATATGCTGTCGATTGGTGTCGCTGACCGCCCAGACCGCATCGGCCGCGTTCATATTGTGGAGTTGCGCCGAGGAACGTTCGAACAAATCCCATTCCGATTGCGGCAAGAACTCTCGCGGTGTCAGATTATGGTATCGGACCACCTGTGGCGCTCGGCCGTTGCCAAGAAAGATCGAATTGAACAATTCGTAATAGATACCGAAGTGATAAATGATCAGATCGCAGGAGAGAAAATAAGGATCAAAGACAATATCTGATGCATCATTCACTTGGACGGCATCGAGATCGGAAAACTCGTTTTTATACGTGAAGATGCGCGTGTGAAAGCCAAAGGCCTCAGTCAGTGCGAATGCATCGTCGCGAACCGAAGCCGAGATCGCATCGTGCTTCACGCAGATCCCTGAAACGATTGCCACATTAAATTGGGCGTTATCACTCATACAAGGCACTCCCGCCGGCGCACCTTACAGTGTCTTGTGGCGTTGAGCAGCATGGCATCAGGTCATCCGCGCGTACAACGATAGGTGCCCGCCGCCTAACCAGCGCTAGAGCAACGCGCGAGCGGCCACCGTATCGCCCGCGCCATCATCCCGGGGCGGCGCCCTGGATGTTGACGCGGACCATGTAGACCGACTGGCTGCCGCACATGAACAGGAAGTCGCGTTTTGGGCCGGCGAAGCAGAGGTTGGCGCAGACTTCCGGCAGCCGGATGCGTCCGATCAGCTTGCCGTCCGGGTTGCGGACGATGACACCAGAATAACCGAGCGGCGCGTTCGAGCTGATCCAGAGATTGCCGGCGCGGTCGGCGCGCATGCCGTCGGGGCCGCATTTGACGCCGTCGACCATGCAATCGGTAAACAGCCGCATATTGGCGACCGTCTGGCCCTGCACGTCGAAGGCGTAGATGACGCCTTTGCCGCCGACCGTCTGGCCCGGCCCCGGCCCGGTGCTGATCAGGTAAAGCGTCTTGTAGTCGGGGGAAAAGCAGATGCCGTTCGGGTCCGGGACCTGATCGCCGCTGACGACGACATCGAGCCGCCCGCTGGGGTCCCAGCGATACGTATTGGTCGGCAGTTCCTGCTTGACCCCGCCGATCAGGCCGGTGCCGCCATCGCCGAGCTTTGGATCGTAAAGGCCGTTGGCATTTGCCCGCCCGCCCGCGAGGTCCGGATGACCCTCACTGAGCTGGCCGCCATAGGGCGGATCGGTAAACCAGATGCTGCCATCGGGATGCGGCACCAGGTCGTTTGGTGAGTTGAGCGGCTTGCCCTGATAGGAATCGGCGATCACGGTCATCGATCCGTCCGGTTCCCAGCGGGCCACCCGGCGAAAGAAATCCTGGGTGGAGAGCTGGCGCCCCTGGAAATCGAAGGAGTTGCCGTTGCTGTTGAAGGACGGGCTGCGATACGCGGTGACCTGGCCGCTTTCCCAGATATACCGGTACTGGGCGTTACCCTTGACATCGCTGAACACGACATACTGGCCCTCGCCCGACCACGCCGGGCCTTCGGCCCATTGGCAGCCGGTCCACAGACGATGGATTGCCGCCAAGCCGACGCGATAGGATTTAAAGCTATCGTCGAGCACCAGGATGTCGGGGTCCGGATAGATGTTCGGGGGCGCGCCGGGACCCCACTGCCGTGGCGGGTTGCTGATCACGCTCGGCGGCTCTGCGAGCTGCGGCTTTGTCGTTTCGGCCGGTGTTTGCCCCCAGGCCAAAGCGGGTGCGGCCACCGCAGATCCCGCGATAAAGCCGCGGCGGGTCAAATGAGATGTCATCGCCTGCCTCCTCCCCCGTTTTGATTGCGTTCCGCGGTTTCCGCGGGATTTCCCGATGGATTTATGGGTCAGGATCGCCGCGAAGTGCCGTCTTGGACAACGGCAAATCGCGCGCTATAGGACGACCCGCGGCAGCGCTTTGCTCACGCAACGCTGTCAATTCGCGGCATCGGCGCCGGCGTCGCCAGGCTCCCAGCCGAATACGCTGCGACCGCCATAAGCTGGTGAAAGGCGCCGTTCCTCTGCAATCACGCTTTGCACACTCGGACCCGATGCCGACCGTTCCAGCAGTCGAGCCTGATCATCGAGCCGTTTCAGAGCGTCGAGCCGTTCGTCGTTGCCCATTCTTGCGGTTTGAACCGCGGCTTTCAGCACGCGGATCGTCTCGTCGTAAACGCGCAGCGGCACTGGAAACGGATGCCGGTCTTTGCCGCCATGGGCGAAAGAGAACCTCGCCGGATCGGTAAAGCGATAGGGCGCGCCATGCATCACTTCGGCGACCATTGCCAGCGACTGCACGGTGCGCGGACCGACCCCCGGTACCAGCAGCAGGTCGGGAAAATCCGCCGGGCAGGCCGCTGCGGCTGCCACCAATGTGCCGTGCAACCGCCGTTCGAGCACATCGCTCGGGCGAACATCGTGATGGGCCGGCATCACCAAATGCGGCAGCATGGCTTGTTGCGGTGATGCCGGTAGAGCCAATTGCTGGTCGCGTGCTTGCGCTTGGCGCAGCCGGCGGACGAACTGATCCGGGCCGAGTGAGCGCAACAGGTCGAGCTGCCCGTCGCGAGACGCGGCGGCACGCCGATCGGTCAGGTTGATGATCTCACCCTGGTCAGGCCCGTCGATCGCGGCGTGCGGCTCCTCGACAAAACTCTGCAGCCCTTGCGACAACCAGTGGTACCGGCGCGCTTGGCGTCGTTCGCCGTTCATGCCCTGCTGGACGACGACCCAATGACCGTCGTCGGTCACGATGAAGCCGTGCAGATAGAGCTCAAAGCCGTCCTGCACCGCGGCGCTGTCAACCTTGGCGACCAGCCGGCTGGCTCTGGCAAGAGCGTCGCCGTCAAAGCCGACCCGCCCGCCAATCGCGATCAGTTCGTGCGGCGTCTGCCGCGAGTGCTTGCCGCGGCCGCCGCAAACGTGCAGGCCCAGCTCGGATTCGAGCGGCGCGAGGCCGCGCTTGAGGGCGCCGATCACGCTCGTCGTGATGCCGGATGAATGCCAATCCATCCCCATCACGGCGCCAAAGGACTGGAACCAGAAGGGATGCGCGAGGCGTCGCAACAGCTCGTCACGGCCATAATGATGCACGATGGCCTCGCTGATCAGGGCGCCGAGGCGGGTCATTCGATCGGCGAGCCACTTTGGAACGTGACCGCTATGAAGCGGCAGGTCCGCTGTGCCGGCTTTGCTGGGCAAACTCAGGTCCTTCGTCCGGGTGAAGGCGCCTACTGGATTCACGTATTGTTCCCACACAGTGCCGAAATCGCACCGCCGTGTCGAGATCACCGCGCGTCCCGGTCACTGCCGCTTTCTCCAGTCGCCCGTCGCAGCTCCGTTCGTGGGATCGGCCAGTTCGATCCAGGTCGGGGCGTGATCGCTGGCCTTTTCCCAGCCGCGGACACCGCTGTCGACCTCCGCTTTGACGAGCCGCGTAGCAAGTGACGGGCTCACCAGCAGATGGTCGATCCGCAACCCGGCATCCCGGGCAAAGGCGTTCCGGAAGTAGTCCCAGAAGGTGTAGACCCGCTCGCCCGGGTGAAATGTGCGCAGCGCATCAACCCAGCCCTGTTCGATCAGACGATGAAACGCGGATCGGACTTCCGGCCGAAACAATGCGTCATCCCGCCAGCGTTCCGGCGCGTAAACATCGAGATCGGTGGGCATGACGTTGTAA
>Ga0206871_10156_pt1 | contig 18406 bp, 15 predicted proteins | sample Alteio_BWOrgCont_33_FD_152627 | JGI IMG/M metagenome (GOLD analysis project Ga0206871, IMG submission 152627) | Enriched cells from forest soil in Barre Woods Harvard Forest LTER site, Petersham, Massachusetts, United States -... | ecosystem: Environmental > Terrestrial > Soil > Temperate forest >...
AGATGATTTTGAAACAACTGAAAAACGCCGGCAGGGTGCCGGCGCTACTGTTTACTGCGGCTTCAGCACCAGCGTCTGATCGAGCCGGAACATCAGAGACGTCTCCGCCGGCACCTGCACCTGCTTGCCGCGCGTAAAAATCTGCGTGAGCAGCCCGCTTCCCGCCCCAGCCGCAGCGCCGATCCCCGCGCCTTTGCCGCCGCCAAAAATCCCGCCGAAGAGCGCGCCGATCGCCGCTCCGCCGCCGCCAAATTCCGCCGTGCGTTTGTTCGCTCCGACGCCGCGTTTGCTGTTGATGTTGACGTCCGAACTATCCACGCGATACTCCTTGCCGTTGATCGCAATCGAAAACAGATCGAGCACGAGATCGGCGCTGTGCACCGCGCCACCTGTTCCGATATCGCGCACCACGAGCTTCGCCGGCGTGCCCGCGGGAATCGCGATATTGTTCGACGCGTCGAATACGTCTTGACTGATCGTCGCGCTATAAAGCTGCCCCGTGCCCGAGTCATGCGCGTTGATTGTGTCGTCGGTGCGAATCGTAATCTCTGTCCCCACCGGAATAACCTTCGCAGGACCTGCTGGCGCAGGAGCCGGCGAAGGCCGCGTCCGCGTGAACACCAGCGACGCTACATCCTTCACCGGGAATTGATACCCGACGCCCTGCCCGTCCATAAACGGAATCGGACTGACGCCGGTGTAATTTCCCGAGTACACCTTGCCACTCCTCAACGTCACGATGTCGTTGCTCGACGTAAACACCAGCGACTGCACATCGCGCAGCGGAAAGTTGTACTGAATCCCCTGCCCATCCGTAAACGTAATCGTCGAATCGCCAGGCACGTCGAACTTGCCGGTGTAGCTTGCCCCGTTTTGCAGAATCACGGTGTCGGGACGCGCGGCAGGCGCAAGGAACAACAGGATCGCAAATACACTAGCAAAGACGGCGAAGAGGATTGGGCTTCCGGCGCGGAACTGGCTGGAAAGTTTGCGCATATGTGCTCCTCAGATTTGAGGGCAAGAGTTTAACACTGGTTGCAGCGGAATGAGATTACAGGTCGATGATGCGCGACGGCTTAAGTCAGCGATGATAGCGAACGCTGAGATCCTTCGGCTGCCTTCAGCAGCCACAGGATGACAATCGCCGAGGGAGGGGCGGGAGTGGTGAATTGGACTAAGGCGGAGTGACCTAAGCCGCGAGCTCGACTTCCTCTTCGTCAGAATGCAGTAAGTGCGCCGGCACCTGCCGCAACTCCCACACCAGCCCGCAAGCCGCTAGCAGCTTCAGCGTGTAATACGTAATGTCGATCTCCCACCAGAAAAATCCCTGCCGAGCCGAAGCCATGAAGTGGTGATGATTGTTATGCCAGCCCTCACCCAGCGTCAGCAGCGCAAGAAACCAGTTGTTCTTGCTGGTGTCCGTCGTCTTATACCGCACCGTCCCAAACAGGTGCGACAGCGAATTGATCGTAAACGTGTCGTGCCACAGCAGCACCGTGCTCAGCACAAACCCCCAAAGAAACAGCGGCAGCCCGCCAATCAAATAAAGCGAGACGCCAAGCGTCGTCGGCGGCACCCAGTGGAATTTGTTCAGCCAGCGCAGCTCGGGAAACTTCGCAAAATCCGCGATGTAATTCGTCCGCGTATCGTTATAACGATCGGAAACAATCCACCCGATGTGCGACCAGAAAAATCCAAACAGCGTCGGCGAGTGCAAATCTTCTTCCTGATCCGAAAACCGATGGTGATGCCGGTGATGCGCCGCCCACCAAAGCACACCCTTTTGCGCCGAAGTCATCGCCATGAACGCAATCACAAACTGAAACACGCGGCTCGTCTTGTAGGAGCGATGCGAAAAATAACGGTGATACCCGGCGGTTACCAAGAACATGCGCCCAAAAACCAGAGCCAGGCAGGTGATCAGGTATGCCCACTTGAACGGCACGAAAAACACGCCCAGCGCCAGCAAATGCATGATTGCAAATGGAGTAACGCCGACGACCGAAATCCGCGCTCCATTCGGCAGGGGGATAGACAAGGATCGCGCTGCGGTGGCCATGCTCGGCGAATTTCCTAAAGGAAAATTTGGCGTCCGACGCCGTACGACTGAGCGTTTTGCGAGCGACCTAGGGGAAACTCAGCAGCACGATTCAGCTTATTCAGTTTACGGAGCACCCAAACAAGGGTCAAGCAAACTATGGGACAGGTGCTGCGGCAAATTCATTTGCACCAAGGGACAGCGCGTCCGCGCCATCGCAGAGCGCCATCGCAAAGCGAGAGATATGCTATCGTTCTGTCAGCAAACAACTTGAGCGAGGAAAAATGGCGGAACGCCCAGTCTTGGTAGGACTTGTCCCACAAGCAGTTGTGCTCGAACCCGGCGACCAGGTCTCCTGGATCTCCGACGCCGGCAATCTCAAAGTCGAATTCGACGTCAATCGCTGCCCATTCGGCTCAAACGTTTTTCAAGCGCCAGCAGGCATGCGACTCCTGAGCGGTCCCGTTCGCCCTGGGCTAAAGCCCGGCGGCTATAAGTACAAGCTGTGGCTCAACGAGCAAATGATCGGGCAAGGTGAAGTGCTTCTGCGCGGCTGATCAGCAATCAAGCTCAAGTAAAATTGAAACGGGTCGGAGCAGACGCCCCGACCCGTCCTCAATCGTCAAATCAATCCGAGAATCTCGAACTCAGGTCAAAATCTACTGACCCACCGCAGCAGCCTGCCCGCCTGGCGTCATATGATCCACCACGTGCGGCAGCACCTGCGTCATCATCGACTGGAGCGTATTCGGGTCGATCCCGAATTTCGACGCCACCTGATTCAGCGCATCGCAATGCAGCACGCTGTTCAGCTGGTCCGCCGAAATCGGCAGGTTTTGGCCGCTGCCGATCCATGAGCCCACGATTCCGCCCAGCCCCTTCTCTTCGAACATCTTCTGCAATCCCGAAATCCCGCCAACTTGCGGGCTGTTGATGTACTCGGTCACCGCGCTCAACGCACCGGCATGCTGCTCGCCGAGCATCGACCCACCGACCTTTTCAATTTCGTCGAAAATTCCCATCGTGCCCTCCTCACAAAATTAGGGACAAAGAATCGGGGCGGACTCAACGACACCGGCCGCCCCTCCGGCAATGCCTGCGGACTAACTCTGCTTCGCGATGATCATCGAGGCGATCTTGTTATACGTCGCCTGAGGAATGACCTTCTTGCGAACGAGGTCGGTCTTCTTCGCATACGGCCGGCCATCGATAATCTTCTGCGAATACTTGTCGCCGATGCCCGGCAGCGACGTCAGCTGATCCTTGGTCGCCGAGTTGATGTCGAGCAAGTCAGTCTTGGTCTGCGCCTTCATCGCGGTGTTCGGATCGGGCGTCTGCTTCGCGGCGTTGGCATACGAAATCGACGCCGTCATACCCACCGACAGCAGCAAAGCCAGCAACAACATGCGAATCGAGTTTTTATTCATGGACGTTCTCCTTTCGAGTTCACGCAATCATTCGAATCGCGTGTCCTGCACTTCCTGTGATTCTCGTTATTCCTTTTCGGCTGCGCGGAAGCCGGCCTTTTGCGCGTCGGCTTCGGACATATATTTACCCTGCTTGGTCTTTCCATACCAGCGCGTTCCCGGCTTGTGATAAACGCCCGAGTCGGTGTTCACCCAGACCATACCGGCACTGTTTGCGGGTGGCGTCTGCTGCTGCGTCGGAGTCGCGGACTTCGACGTCGAGGCGGATTTTGTCGAACCGGATGAAGATCCCGATGACGAGTTCGTAGCGGCTGGAGTCGATGCAGGAGCGGGCGCGGGTGTGGGCGCCGCCGCTGGTGTCGAAGCCGGCTTCGAGGCCGGGGTGGCCGAACTCGACGCGGTCGAGGAACCGGATGCCGCGCTGCCCGCTGCAGGCTGCGATCCGTCCGCGGCAGCGGTATCCGACTTCTTGGTCCGCTTCTTCTTCGTGGTCGTCGTGCTCGAATCGGCGGTGGTCGATGATCCCGATGCGGTGGACGGAGATGTGGGTGATCCGGTCGAAGTTCCCGCAGAGGCGCCTGATGCCGGCTGCGAAGCGTCGGCAGTATCCGATTTCTTGGTTTTCTTCTTCTTTGTCGTGGTCGTGCTGGAATCCGCCGTGGTCGACGAGCCTGACGCGCTCGAATTCGCCGAACCGGTGGCCGCGGAGGACGTATCCCCCGACGTATCGCTCTTCTTCTTTTTCTCCTTGGTGGTCGTGGATGAATCATCCGACTGAGCCGCAGCCGTCGACGAATCCGCCGTCGCATCGCTCTTCTTGGTCTTTTTCTTCTTCGTCGTGGTGGATGAATCGTCCGACTGGGCGGGAGTCTGCGCCGATGTATCCGCCGCCGTCGAATCGTCCGTCGTCTTCTTCTTTTTCTTCTTCTTGGTGGTGGTCGAGCTATCCGACTGGCTCTGATCGGTCGATGGTGACTGACTCTGGGTCTGCCGTGCCGCCCGGACGCTGAAGGTGCTCATGACCAGGAGCACGATCAAAGTCAGCGGTAAATACAGTTTTCGATTCTTGCTCATCTTTACTCTCTCCCTCCGCGTCGCCCTACCCCCAGACTACGAGACACTCCGTCGCTTCGAATGATGACTGGGTTCAATCGAACAGAGGCTTATGGGCGGATACTCTGCGAATGCGCGAAATGATGGCTTCGGGGGAGCAACTTGTCAAGAAGGAGAACGATGGGGAACGAACTTGCGCGGTGTGCGTCAGTCCGCTGCGTTGGCGGTGCGCGGGGCCATGTCGAACGATTCGGCCAAGCCACGGCGCATCGGGCCTAGTACGGCCGCGGGCACCGACTTTTCAGGAACGACCGCCAAGCTCGCGGACTTGCGAGGAAATTCGATGCGCTTGTCGAGCTTCATGCCCACTTCGCGCAGAAATTCCGCCGAAAATCCCATGTCCTCGGCGCGATCCACGCCCCAAAACCACAACTTCTCCTCATGGCGCTGTAGGAAGTCGAGCGACTCCTCCAGCTTTTTCATGGCGCGATCGAACGACGACGCCAGAAAAAACACGCCAAGCGACCACGCATGCCGGGGGTAATGGACCCGGATGCGGACGCAGTACTTCCCACCCTGATTCTTTTCGATGCTGCAGCGGTAATCGTTGCGGACGTTCGAGGTGCGGACTGGCATGTTATTCACCCAGTGAAGATTTACCGGAGCCCGGAAATCGCAGAGTAGCCCTGAATCGAGCCCACAGAGTTGGTTACCAGGTCGCCCGGAAGAAGGATCCGTCTGTTTTTGACCCAACGGGAGTGCGGTCAAACCCACCAGGACGGACACAAATAGCGTACCGACGCGCCATAGCCAAGGCAAGGGGGTGTCGTGTTAAATTTTAAGTCTTTTATAATGAGCGGATTAGCTTGCTAAATCGCCTAAATTCTTCAGCTTATCCGTCATGATTCGCAGCTTGCCTTCTTGCCGCAGCCGCGTTTCCAGGGCGGTCCGGAACGCCTCAAAGGCCATCGTCCGCTTCTGTTGCAGGACCTGATCGGTCAATTCTTTCTTCTGTTTTTCGAAATCGTCGGGGTTCGGTTCCTGTTTGTCCGCCACTTTATAGACAAACCAGTTCTCGCCGAGCGAAAGCGGCGCGCCAACGTCGCCGGTTTTCATCTGGAACGCAGCCGAAACCTGCTTTCCACTTGCTGCGCCGGCAATCGAACCGCTGCGCGCAAACAAATCGCTGGCCTTCGGATCGAGACCCAGCGCTTTGGCCGCCGCGTCGAACTTATCGCCGGCCTTCAGCCGCTTCTCAAAGTCGTCCGCCTTCGTGCGAGCCAGCAGCGTGCTCTTTTCCTGCTTCAGGTCGGCGACAACTTTGTCCCGCACTTCTTCCAACGTCCCCTGGTGTGCCGGCAAAATGCCGCGAACCGCAAGAATCAGAAAACCGCGGTCGGTGTGAATCGGCACGCTCAGTTCGTCGGGCCGCTGCCCGAAGATCGCGTCCTTCACTTCCTTCGAATTCCCAAGCTCGATGATCTGATCGTTCACCGAAACCGGCCGCGTCTCGCCAACAGTCAGGTGGTATTGCTTCGCCAGATCGTCCAGCGAAACCTTATTGGACTGCCGAATCTGCGCCGAAAGCTTGTCGGCGATGTCGCTCGCGGTCTTGTCGGCCTTGGAGAGCACCATCGGCGAACGAATCTGGTCCTTCACTTCGTCGAAAGTCTTCGTGTGAGCAGTTTCTTTGTCCAAAACCTTGATGATATGAAAGCCGTACTGCGTCTTCACCAGGTCTGAAATCTCGCCCTTCGGCAGGCTGAACGCCACCTTTTCGAACTCCGGCACCGTCTGGCCCTGCGTGATCCAGCCCAGGTCGCCGCCCTTGTCCTTGGTTCCAGGATCTTCCGAATATTTCTTCGCCAGATCCTCGAACTTGCCGCCCTTTTTGGCCTGCTTCAGGACCTCGTCCGCCTTCGCCTTAATTTCTTCGACCTCAGCAGGCGTCTTGCCCACCGTCATCAGCAGGATGTGATCGACATGAACGCGGTTCGGCACCTGATACTGCTGGATGTCGCCCTGATACGCCACCTTCAACTCGTCATCGGAAACCTGAGTGTTCGCGCGGATCTGGTTCACGTCCACCAGGGCGTAGCGCACGATGCGCTTCTCGGGAACAAGATATTTCGCCTTGCTTCTCTCGTAGGCTGCCTTGATCTCCGCTTCGTCCGGATTGATCTTCGCCGCCAGGTCTTCCGGCTTGATTAGCACGTAGTCGAGCTTGATCTTTTCGTTGCGATACAAAAATTCGTCTTTAAGCTCCGCCGGACCGACGCTGACGCCATCCGTCACCAGCTTGCGAAACTTCTCCAGCAGCAGCCCTTGGCGAATCTGCTCTTCGAACACCGGAACCGTCATCTGGAACCGGTTCTGCACCTCGGCCGCGTAGCGATCCATGCCGACGAACGCGCCGCCGTCATAGGCGGTCGGCAGGAACTGGCGAATCCGCTCCGCGCGTTCCTCGTCGGACACGTGAATGCCCAGCCGCTTGGCCTCGTACTCAATCTCTTTTTGGAAAACGAGCTGTTTCAGGATTTGCTGCGCATAAAGCGACTCGAGCGCCTTGGGAACCTGGTTGCGCTGCTCGATCTCGGCAAGTTGCTGCCGAACCTCCAGCATGCTGACGGACTCGCCGCCAACCGTGGCTACCGTATCCGTCGAGGAGGCTTCGCCCCCGTTTCCGGGCATGCTTGGCACAAGGTACAGCAGCATGCCGCCTGCAAGAACGAGTACGACCGCGCCCAACAGAATGCGCGAGAACAGTTGCTGCCGATTATCCGATGCCATTTCCCGAATGCTCCAGCCTACGTAGTCAAACACGACATTATAAAGGAAATCGTCTCGCGAGTGTTAGACCAAGCTGGCAAACATCGTGGGTCACTTTGAACTTACCGTCACGGCCACTGCCACAGCTCGTTGCTTTGATCGATTTGCACTCAAGCCGCCGATGAGCGCGAGCGACGCGCGGGAACCTAGACCTGTTGTCATCCTGAGGCGTCCGCAGGAGGCCGAAGGATCTCAACGTTAAGTGCGAGCATGCTCGGACGTGCGACCTTGAGTACTTCCGGGCATTCTCGCCCTTCCCAACTTACTTCGCCCCAACTCCCACCTGCGAAAACACGAACGCCAGCGCATCCGTTTGCTCTTCGATCTGCTTCGAAAGCGGCCGCCCACCCGAATGCCCCGATTTCGTGTCGTACAACAACAAGATCGGATGCGGCCCATTGTTCGCCGCTTGAAGCCGCGCCGCCATCTTCCGCGCGTGCAACGGCGCAACCCGCGTATCGCCGTCGCCCGTGATAAACAGCACCGCCGGATACGCCGTCCCATCCTTCACGTTCTGATACGGCGAGTACTTCAATATGTATTTGAACTGCTCCGGATCATCCGCCGACCCATACTCTGGCACCCAGAACGACCCTTTCATGAACTTCTGAAATCGCAACATATCCAGCAGCGGATATCCGCAGACGATCGCACGAAACAAATCCGGCCGCTGCGTCATCATCGCGCCCATCAGCAATCCGCCGTTGCTTGTGCCTTCGATCGCCAGCTTGCTCGAATTCGTGTAGTGATTCGCAATCAACCATTCCGCGGCGCCGATGAAGTCGTCGAAAACGTTCTGTTTCTTCTCCATCATGCCCGCTTGATGCCACGCTTCGCCGAATTCCCCGCCGCCGCGAAGATTTGGCTGCGCGAAAATGCCGCCCGCGTCCGCCCACTCCACCGCCGACGGCGAGAATCCCGGTGTTAGATTCACATCGAACCCGCCATAGGCGGTCAGCCAAACCGGCGTAGCGCCGTTCTTCACCATCCCTTTCTTGTAAAAGAGAAACATCGGCACGCGCGTCTTGTCTTTCGACTCGTACCAAACCTGCTCGACTGTATACGCATTCGGATCGATCGGCACCTTTGGTGAAACCCACGGCTTCAGATCACGATGGTTGAGATCGTATCGATAGATCGACCCCGGAATATTGAACGATTCGAACGCCAGAAATATCTCCGGCGAATCCCACGAACCGCTCGATCCCGTGACCGCGCCCAGCGACGGCAACGCAATTTCTCCATCCGGTTTTCCATCGATATCGAAAATCTTTAACTGCGAAACCACGTTGCGCACGTACTGCACGTAAATCTTCCCGCCGAACAGCCCCACATTTTCGAACGACGCATCGCTCTCCGGCACAATCTCCTTCCACGCATCACGCGCCGGATTTTTCAGATCGACCAGATAGATGTGCCATTTCGGCGCCTTCCAATTCGTCGCAACCACCGCCTTGCCTGCCTGAATCTCGCCGCCAAACAGCGCTTCTGTATCATTTACGATTGGCTTCACCGCCGAATTGGTTTCCAAATCCTTGAAGTAGAGATCGGACCGCGTGATGCCCGAGCCGTACGAGACGCTGATCAACAAATCGCGCCCGTCACGCGACAACTGCCCTCCAATAATTTTCTCAGGTCCGTATCCCTTGCCGAAAATTTCCGCGTCCGAAGCCGGATCGCTGCCCATCACGTGATGCATCACGCGCGGACCCTCCGCCGTCGAACGTGCGTAATACACGCCTCGCCCGCTCGGTTCGAAATCGAGCGAAAAGTAATCGGCCACCGGCAAAACGTCGCGCAGATCCTTCCGGCTCTTCACATCGAGAAAATGCATCGTGACTTCGTCTCTGCCCCCGGCGCGCACTCCGTACGCCAGCGTCGCGGCGTCGTCCGTCACCCCGCGCAGCACCACGCTCGTCGAGTGATCCGCGCTCATCCCCGCCGGGTCGAGCAACACCTCATCCGCTCCGTTGAGCCCGTGCCGCCGGCAAATCACGTACAAATCCTGCCCCGCCGCGCGCTTCTCGAAAAAATAGTCGCCGTTCCGCTGTAACGGCGTCGCAAACGAATCCGTCTTTTGAAGTTCGCTCAGCCGTTCCGTGATTTGCTCGCGTCCCGGCACCGCGCGAAGCACCGCTTCCGTGCAGCGATTTTCCGATTCGAGCCACGCGCGCGTTTCGGCGCTATCCTGATCCTCGAGCCAGCGATACGGATCGGGAATCGAAACGCCGTGCAGCACATCGACGACCGAATCTTTTCTCGTTACCGGCGGGCACTTGCCATCGCCCTGTTTGCTTTGCGCATCCTGCGCATTCGCAAGCGAACAACTCGAGAGGCAAACGATCGCCGCGAAAATTGCGACAATCAAAATGTTGAAACCGAAGCGAACACATCGCAACGCAAAAGCAAATCGATTCCGGCGCGCCGGAATCGCTGGGTCTTGCTGAACGTTCATGAGTATTGTTTGTCCTTACATGTCCGCAGTGCGGAGGCGGGCTAATTTTCGCGACGGGGAAGTTATCACCAATACAATTCATCCGCAAGAGACCGAATCCGCATCGAACTCTCTGCCGCTGGATTTCGCGATTGGCAAAAGTGAAGAAACCGAGCGCTCTCAAAGAATGAAAGTTGTGCAACCGATTCGCACAAAAAGCCCGACCTCATCAACGCTCGTCGCATCATCGGCGATTCTCATCGCGTTGCTGTCGTTCTCTCTACACGCCCAACCGAAACGCCAACGCATCCCGAACGAAGCACCGCAATCCGCCCCCACAACTCCCACGTTCTACCGCGACATCGCACCCATCCTCCAACACCATTGCGAAACCTGCCACCGCGCCAACGGCATCGCCCCCATGCCCCTCCAAACGTACGCCCAGGCAAAAATCTTCGCCGCCGCCATCGCCGCCGATGCAAAAAACAAATCCATGCCCCCCTGGTTCGCCGTCCCCAACATCGGCCAACACTTCTCCAACGACCCCTCTCTCTCTCAAACTCAAATCTCCACGCTAACCGCCTGGGCCGCCGCCAACGCCCCCGCCGGCAATCCTAAAGACGCCCCGCCGCCCATCCGCTGGACCGAAAGCTGGACCATCCCGCAACCTGACCAAATCCTTCCCATGACCCAAGGCGTCGCCATCCCAAAAACCGGCGACGTCGACTACACCTACGAAATCGTCCCCACTCATTTCTCCGAAGACCGCTGGATCCAATCCGTCGAAGTCCTCCCATCCCTCCGCGCCAACGTCCACCACGCTGTCGTCTACGTCCGCCCGCCCAATTCGGACTGGCTCCGGCACGCCCCGACAAACATCCCCTTCACCGCCGACGACCTCACCGATCCCGCAGACCGACGCGGCGCCCACTGGACCGACGCCGACGTCCTCCTCGTCTACGCACCCGGCAGCTCGCCCGACGAATTCCCCGCCACCATGGCCAAGTTCGTCCCCGCCGGCTCCGACCTTATCTTCCAGATGCACTACACTACCAACGGCCACGCCGGCACCGATACAACTCGCGTCGGCCTCCGCTTCGCAAAAGCGCCCCCGCCCAAACGCGTCCTGACACTCCAGCTCACCAACGATCACTTCGTCATCCCGCCCGGCGTCCCCGACTATCGCGTCGAAGCCCGCGGCACTCTGCCCAACGACGCTCTCCTCCTCAGCCTCTTTCCTCACATGCATCTCCGCGGCAAGCGTTTCGAATACAACATCGTCCTTCCGAACAACACGCTCGCAAACAAGGCGCATCCGAACGCCACCGCGCCGAATCCGAACTCCGCCAACTCCAACGTCGAGACGCTCCTCCGCGTGAACTATCACTTCCACTGGCAAATGAGCTACAAACTCGCTGACCCTCTGCCCCTCAAAGCCGGCACCGAACTCCAGGCCATCGCCTGGTACGACAACTCCAAAAACAATCCGCACAATCCCGATCCCGACGCCGCCGTCCGCTGGGGCGATCAAACTTACGACGAAATGATGGTCGGCTTTTTCGACGTTGCCGTAGACGGAAGCATCGACAAGAAAAAATTCTTCGAACGCAACACCAAACCGTCAAGCACCACGCAGTAGGAACAAATCAAGCGCGAATCAAACACATCAAAATAAACCCCTGAACACGGAGCGCCCCAAAATGGAAATCCGCAGCGAATACGTCGAACTCAAAGTCTCCGACGGCACCGCCATGCAAGCCTGGACCGCGCGTCCCACAGCCACCGGCTCGCTCCCCGGCCTGCTCGTCTTCCAGGAAGCCTTCGGTGTTAACGCCCACATTCGCGACGTCACGCAGCGTTTCGCCCGCGAAGGCTTCGTCGCCATCGCCCCCGAACTTTTCCATCGCACCGCCCCCGGATTCGAAGGCGACTACAACGCTTTCCCCACCGTCGTCCCTCACATCAACGCTCTCAACGACGACCAGATGGAAGCCGACCAGCGCGCCGCCTTCGACTGGCTAACATCGCAAGGTGTTACCGAGGGCCGCACCGGCGCCGTCGGCTATTGCATGGGCGGACGCGCCGCATTCCTCGCAGGGCTCACCCTCCCGATCGGCTGCGCTACCTCTTATTACGGTGGCGGCATCGCACCGAGAGGCGCCAACCCCGGCCTCCTCACGCGCGCAAAAGACCTCCGCTGCCCCGTCCTTCTCTTCTGGGGTGGCCAGGACAAGCACCTCACCCAGGACATGGTCCGCGCTGTCCGCGACACCCTCAGCGACGCCGCCAAGACCTTCATCAACGTCGAATTCTCGGACGCCGACCACGGTTTCTTCTGCGACGCACGCGCATCGTACAACCCCACCGCCGCAGCCGAAGCCTGGCCCCTGACGCTCGCATTCCTGCGCCAGCACACCGCCCAAGCCGCCGTCGCCGCCCGCTAAAAGTCGAATCGCCAGAATCACTTAGCGACGGCGCAAGCTTGCTCGCCCGGACCGTCCGCGACGCTTCGCGAGCCCTCTGATACAGCTCTCCTACCGCCCTCTTCAACAGCGTTTCGCACCTGCTATTTGCTGTTTGACTAACCACTTTTTCGCCGCTTTGGACGCCCCCAAAACGCTGTGCTAGATTTCAAAATTGGCGCTACCGGTGCGCAAAAACTCGTGCCCACGCAGACCCCAATCGACCCACGTCGCACTTCCGACACCGCGACGAATCAGAAGATTCCCAGGGTCGAGGTGTATTGGCACGCCGTCACCTACAAAACCGTAGCCGTCTATATCATTCTCGCCGCCGCCATCATCTTCGGCGTGCTCTACGTCATCAGCCCCAACCTCTATCAGAACACCATCAAGAAAATCAGCACCGCCATCGACAACAGCGACAGCGAAGCCGTCGCCGCCAGCCAGACCCAGGCGAAATTCGTCAACCTTGACGGCAAAGTTCTCGTGAAAAAAGTGAGCTCGGTCCAGTGGGTTCAGGCCGATTTCCACACCACGCTCGACAAAGGCGATCTCGTCCAGACCGGACCGGAAGGCGTCGCTCGCATCACCTTCGGTGATCGCACGTCCTACACCGTCAAGCCTGACACGCTCATCACCGTCGAAGAAAATTCCATGGGCAGCAACAAGCCGACCAGCGTCGCCGTGCACATCAACACTGGGTCGGTCGATCTCGCGACGCCGAACTGGGCGTCACCCGATTCCAAGGCGGCCGTCACGTTCGAAGATTCCACCGCTCAACTGGCTTCCAACTCTCGTGCCGCTGTGAAGGCTGATCCTGAAACCAAGGAAAGCGAAGTTGTCATGGCTCGCGGTACTGCCGAGGTCCAGCGCGGCGCAGAGCGCATCGAACTCGCGCAATTCCAGAAAGCGACCTTGCCTAAGGACGGCCGCATCACCAAGACCGACGTCCTCGCGCCCCCCGAACCGCTTCAACCTCTCAATCTGGCTCCGATCATCGGCGAAAATCCGAAACAAACTTCGATCCATTTCGAGTGGAAGCCGGTACAGGACGCGGTTTCCTACACCATTCGCATCAGCACGACCACGATGTTCACCAAGGCCGTGAAACAGGCCACGGTCAGCGGCACCGGCACGGACATCACCGGCCTCGACCCCGGCGACTATTTCTGGAACGTCGTCGCCACCGATGCCAAAAAGCAATCCAGCGAAGTCAGCGACACCTTCAAGTTCACCCTCGTCCAGCAGGGCAAGACCCAGGAGATGGTGCTCGAGATTCAGGACACGCAGCTTCACGGCCATGTCGCCGAAATCATCGGCCACACCGAACCCGGTGCCGCCATCATCGTGAACGGACAAACAGTACCCAACATCGGTGCCGACGGCAGCTTCCGCTATTTCACTGATCCGCTGACGCCGGGTGAGCACACAATTGTTGTGATCGGCCAGAATCGCCGCGGCGGGACGAACAAGCAGCAAGTGTCGATCGTGATCCCGCGCTAGCTATCGCGGGCGCCCGCGCAAAGCTGTACGGTAATGACTTGCAGCGCGCGGGCCGATGAAAGAGATGCAGTGGCGCAATTCGCAACTTCGCGCCGAATCTGTGGGCGACCGAAACGCTATTTTTTGCGGGTCGTGACGGTCGGGGACAATTGGATCGCGTTTCGGTCTGAAGCAGCGCGTTTCCCGGGCAGCGGAGAGAAATCTCCGCGGAGGATCGAGGGATGAATAAGAACGGTTACAACCTCAGGTCGGTGTTCAGTCTGTTTTCGTCCGACCTGGCGATCGACCTGGGCACCGCCAACACGCTGGTCTTCTCGCACGGCAAAGGCATCGTCGTAAACGAGCCGTCCATCGTCGCCATCAACAAAGCCACCGGCGAAGTCGTCGCGGTCGGCAAAGACGCAAAAGACATGCTCGGCCGCACTCCCGGCAACGTCGTCGCCATCAAGCCAATGAAAGACGGCGTCATCGCCGATTTCAAAGTCACCGAAAAAATGCTGACGCACTTCATTCAGAAGGCGCACAACCGCCGCGTCCTCGTGCATCCGCGCATCGTCATCGGCGTTCCCAGCGAAATTACCCCGGTGGAAAAACGCGCCGTGCAGGACTCTGCTTACCGCGCGCGTGCCAGCGAAGTGTATCTCGTCGAACAGGCCATGGCCGCGGCCATCGGCGCCGGCCTTCCCGTCGACGAACCGTCCGGCAACATGGTCGTGGACATCGGCGGCGGCACGACAGACATCGCCGTCATCTCCATGAGCGGCATCGTTTATTCCCGTTCCGTCCGCGTCGCGGGCAACGAAATGGACGAGGCGGTCATGCAGTACCTCAAGCGCAAGTACAACCTGCTCGTCGGCGAACGCACCGCCGAACAGATCAAAATGGAAATCGGCTCGGCCTATCCGCTCGAAAAGCCGCTCACCATGGAAGTCAAAGGCCGCAACCTCATCGAAGGCGTGCCCCGCACCGTCACCATCGACGACAGCGAAATCCGCGAAGCCCTCGGCGAATGCGTCGCCACAATTTTGAACGCCGTCCGCGTCGCTCTCGAACGCACGCCTCCCGAACTTTCCGCCGACATCAGCGATCGCGGCATCGTGCTGACCGGCGGCGGCGCATTGCTGAAAAATCTCGACAAGCGCATCCGCGAAGAAACCGGCTTGCCGGTTTCCATCGCCGACGATCCCTTGGCATCGGTCGTGCTCGGTACCGGCAAGATGCTCAGCGATTTCAAACTGCTGCGCCAGGTCAGCATCGACTAAGTTTCATTTTTTCGAATTTCTGTTCGCGAGTTTCGATTTCGAGTTTCGATATTTGAGTTGTGACGGAAAACCATGGTAGCGATTCCTTCTCGCCACAAAAGTTTGTTCCTGCTGATCGGCGTCGTTGTATTGCAGATTCTGTTCCTCGCAATACAAATTCGCCGAGACTCGCAGGGCCGCCTGATCCGCGTCTGGACCGTCGGCGCTGTCACGCCGTTCGAACGCGTCGGCGCGAGCGGCGTCGGCGGCATTCGCGGCGTCTGGAATCACTACTTCGCTCTGCAAAACGCAGCTCGCGATAACGAACGCCTCAACCGCGAAAACGCCGAACTCAAGCTCCAGCTCAACGAGCTCCAGAATAAAGCCGAAGAAGCCGACCGCCTCGCCAAGCTCCTCGACTTCAAGCAAACCCACAAGACCGTGCCGATGCTCGCCGCGCGCGTCATCGCTTCCAGCGCGGACTCGGCCACCCAAACCCTTTATCTCGATCGCGGTGAGCACGACGGCATCCGCCGCAACATGGGCGTCATCACTCCCGACGGCGTCGTCGGCAAAATCAGCGAAACCTATCCCAACACTTCGCAAGTGCTGCTGCTTACCGACAGGGACAGCGGCGTCGGCGCCATGCTCGTCGAATCTCACATCCAAAGCCCCGTCGGCGGCGCCGGTGAGCCTCTTCTCGCCATGAAGTACGTCGCCAACGACGACACCGTCGCCATCGGCCAGCACGTCGTCACCAGCGGCATGGATCGCATCTTCCCGCGCGATCTCCCCGTCGGCACCGTCGCCCAAATCAAGGACGGCAATCCCTTCAAGCAGATTCGCTTGAAGCCCGCCGCGAATCTCGAGAGCCTCGAAGACGTGATCGTTCTGCTCTCGGTGCAGCCGCTCGATTTGACGAAATCCGAAAGCAAGGAAGCGAAAGACTCTGGCGCTCCCGTCGCGGAAGTGAAACCGGTTGCCGAAGCTAAGCCCATCGTCGCATCTAAAAAGGATCCGCAGTCCAAATCGAAGACGGCCAAGCCATGAACGACACCTATGAATTGAGAATGGGCGAAGCCCACATCGAGGTTCACAAGTTCCGCGGCGGCGCCATCGTCATGGCGACGATCATCGCTCTGCTTCTCCAGACCACGATCCCCGTTCACTTCCCCAAATTCGCGCTTCTCGATTTGCCGTTGCTTCTCACGATTTATTTCGGCCTCAGCCGCCGCAACCCCTCTACGGGGCTGCTCCTCGGCATGACCATCGGTCTTCTGCAAGACAGCCTCAGCGGCCCAACCGTCCCCCTCGGCCTCTACGGCATCGCCAAAACCATCATCGGCTATCTCGCCTCCTCCATCGGCGCCCGCCTCGACACCGAACATCCCATCGCCCGCTTCGCCCTCACCGTCATCTTCTTCGGCGTCCACCAAGGCATCGTCATCCTCACCCGACGCCTCCTGCTCGCCCAACCCGAACCCTGGTTCACCATGCACCTCGCCATCGGCGCCGCCGTCAACGCCATCGTCGGCACCTTCCTCTTCATGCTCCTCGACCGCCTCCGCAAAAACTAACGAGCCACGCGCCTCAGCAACCCGCATCACCATTTCGGCCCCACCGGCTTCTGGTTTTGTAGGGGCGGACTTCAGTCCGCCTTCGCTCCGCCTCCGCAATCGATCCGTCGACGCGACGCAGACCCCATCGCCCGTAGGGGCACGGCACGCCGTGCCCGTCTTTGATCTGTTCGAATCGATTTTCAAAAATTTATTTTCAGAAAACAAATCCCGCCGCTCCTACAACTTGCCTCAGCTTGCCTGCGTTCGAACGAATTTCGCGCACGTCGCATGTGCTACGCTCGCCGTGTAGAAAACCATGCCTCGCTTCTATTTCTCCTACACTGAACAGGACGTTTCTCAGCCTTAGGAATTCCTGAAGCTCTTCCGTAAACGCCGTGGAATCTGCACTTACAATGTTTGTGAAAACAAAGGGTTTTAAGTCGAGCAGAATCCGCACTTACGAAAAACGTGGGGAGGGGTAGTGTAGGGGCGCAGCACGCTGCGCCCCATGTCCGCACGATCAAAGCGTCTTGAGGATCCCGACAGCTTCCCAATTTCCGAAGTGGAAATGCAGCGCTGGCCGCGGAACGTTTCAGGACAATTCCCTAATGCTTTAGCAAGAACTGCTTAAAATCATCGTACTTACTCGTCGCCGGAATCGACAGCTTCGGCCGCTTCAGATAAGCCGCCAGCCGATCCGGCAACGGCGGAGCAATCCCAATCGCCCGCTCCACAACCTCCGCGAACTTCGCCGCATGCGCCGTCGCCAGCACTAATCCCTGCGAGGGCTCCGCATGCTCGCGCTTGTACGCTTCCCAGCCCAGCACGCCGACCGCGGTATGCGGATCCGAGATGTACCCAAATCGCTCATACAACGACTTCATCGCCGCCAGCGTCTCATCGTCCGTCGCGCCGTGCCCCCAGATCTCGCGCTGCACATACTCCAGCCGCCCACGGCACAAATCGAGCAGCCGCGGAAAATTATTGGGGCTCCCGACGTCCATCGCGTTCGAGACCGTCGCCTGCGCCGGCCGGGGACGAAATTCTCCCGTTTGCAAATATTCCGGCACAACATCGTTCGCATTCGTCGAAGCAATAAACCGCGTCACCGGCAACCCGATGCGCTTCGCAAAAATCCCCGCAGTCAAATTCCCGAAATTTCCGCTCGGCACCGAAACGATCAGCGGCACCGACGCCACCGGCAACTGCCGGTACGCCGCCACGTGATAAAACATCTGCGGCAGCAGCCGCCCGATGTTGATCGAATTCGCCGAAGTCAGAAACGTGCGCTTGTTCAGCTCCACATCCGAAAACGCCTGCTTCACCAGCCGCTGGCAATCGTCAAACGTCCCCGAAACTTCCAGCGCCGTAATGTTTTCGCCCAGCGTCGTGAACTGCTTCTCTTGCGCTTCGCTGATTCGCTTCGACGGATACAGAATCACCACGCGAATCCCTGGCACGCCCAGAAACCCGTGGGCCACCGCGCTTCCCGTATCGCCCGAAGTCGCAACCAGCACCGTCAGCGGCCGCGTCTCGCCGCGCACAAAATACCCCATCAGCCGCGCCATGAACCGCGCGCCAAAATCCTTGAACGCCAGCGTCGGCCCGTGAAACAACTCCAGAATGTGCAGCCCCGGCGAGAGTGAAACCATCTTCACCGGAAAATTGATCGCCTCGCTAACCACTTGCCACAGCACATCCTCAGGCACTTCCGGCGCCGCAAACGGTTTTACGACGCGAAAGCAAACCTCGGTAAACGGCAGCGCCCGAAATTCCTCCAACTCCTCCGGCGACCGCCGCGCAATCTCCACCGGCATATACAACCCGCCGTCCGGCGCCAATCCGCGCAACACCGCCCCT